>Ga0209274_10000414_pt1 | contig 27016 bp, 23 predicted proteins | sample HubBroMetageREF1_FD_188343 | JGI IMG/M metagenome (GOLD analysis project Ga0209274, IMG submission 188343) | Reference soil microbial communities from the Hubbard Brook experimental Forest, New Hampshire, USA - Hubbard Brook CCASE Soil... | ecosystem: Environmental > Terrestrial > Soil >...
CGATGACCCGTCCGGCCTCGGTTCTGAATCGGCGCCCCGGGGTACCGAAGGCAGAGAAGTCGCCGTGCAAGGTGGTCACGATCAATTGCACCGAGTGCGTCGATACCTCACGAATTAGCCCGGCGAGCCGCTCATCGTCGAGCTCGGCGGCGGGATCATCTAGCAACAGGCTGGGTTGCACGGCTGAGTCATCCGGGAACAGCTTGAGTTGCGCGATGAGCAGCGAGGCTGCCAGCAGCTTCTGCTGGCCTCGAGAGATTCGATCCTTGACCGCCGCGCCGTTCAGCCGGATGCCCAGCTCCGCGCGGTGGGGACCGACCTGGGTTGCGCCCATTTGCCGATCGTGAATGCTGCTCCCTTGGAGGGCTTCGGCGAAGCTCTGATCCCGCGACCACCCTGGGCGATAGCTCAACGCCAACTCCATCCCCAGTAGATTGCGGGCGATGGCCGCCGCCTGCTCGGACAATCGCCCCACGTAGTGGGCACGCGCCCGGCTCAGTAGTTCGCCATACTGCAGTAGGTCGCTGTCCCAGACAACGACCATGGCCGTATCCTGACCAGACTTGAGCGCAGCGTTCCGCTGGCGCAGGGCTTGGCGATACCGCTGCCAGTGCGCGACGAAAGTTTGTTCCACGTGGAACACTCCCCAATCCAGAAACCGTCGCCGGCGGCTGGGACCCTCCTCGATCAGGTGGTGGATCTCTGGGTCGATGATCTGCACAGGAAGCATCAACGCCAGCTCCGCCAGTGTCGACGCCCGGTCTCCCGCAATCCTTGCGCGCACTCCCCCGACGCTTCCCTCCACTCCCACAGGGATACGCCGATCAGCAGTGACGGCCTCGCCAAACACCACAAACTGCTTTGCGCCGTGGCGAATCAAATGCTCCAGACGGCGCGTCCGGAACGACCGCCCCCGGCCCAGCACGTAGATGGCCTCCAGCAAGCTGGTCTTGCCGGAGGCATTGGGCCCGCTGATCAGCGTGAAATGGGGATCGAGATCAAGAGCGGCCGACTGCAAGCAGCGGAAATCCGTTACTTGCACCCGGCCGAGGGGCACGCCTCAAAGCCTCATCGGCATCACGACATAGCGCGCCGAGGCATTACCCGGAGAACGAATCAGGCAGCTGCTGTTGCTGTCGGTAAGGCCAAGTTCGACATCCTGGCCGTCAATGGCGGCCAGGGCATCCAATAGATAATTAACGTTAAAACCTACCTCGAGATCGCTACCGTCGTAGCCCACCTCGATTTCCTCCTCGGCCTCTTCCTGCTCCGGATTGTGCGCCTGCACCGTGATCACATTCTTTTTCACCGTGACCCGAATGCCGCGGTACTTCTCGTTGGAAAGGATCGCCGTTCGCTGCAGCGCCTGCCGCAATACATCCCGGTCGGCCCGAATCGCCGAGGCCGGCGCCGCGGGAATCACGCGAGAATATTCGGGGAATCGGCCGTCAATAAGCTTCGATGTGAATCGAACATCGCCGATCTGCGCGCGAACATGGTTAGTTCCTATGGCGAGGTCAGCCACCCCCTCGTCGTTGAGCACCCGCTGCAGCTCCAACACCCCTTTGCGCGGCACGATGACCTGCTGCGAGACCTTCGCCTTCGCCGCCAAGGGCGCTTCGCACAGCGCCAATCGATGACCGTCCGTCGCCACTGCTCGTAGTACCCCGCCGTCGATCTCCAGCAGCATTCCGTTCAGGTAGTAGCGAACATCTTGCTGCGCCATCGAGAAATGGGTTTTTTCAAGCAGTCGCAGTAACTCCTTACGCGCCACCTGCACCGTCTGCTGTGCGTTGATGTCCTCGATCACCGGAAATTCCGCGGCCGGCAGCGTCGACAGGCTGAAACGGCTGCGGCCGGCTTTGATGACGACTTTCTCCCCCTCCATGGTGAGCGACACCGAAAGTTTCTCCGGCAGCGCCCGCAAAATATCCAGGAACTTGCGGCCGGGAACAGTGATATCGCCCGCCGCCTGAACCGTCACTTCCGTCGAGGCCACCAGTTCCACTTCCAGATCGGTCGCGGTAATGAATAGCTGTCCCTGGCGAACTCCCAGCAATACATTCGCCAGCACGGGCATGGTTTGCCGCCGCTCAACCACCCCGATCACCGCCTGCAGGGGGGCCAATAATTTCTCTCGCTCTGCCGTCAATTTCATGGGAACACCCGTCTGACCAATCTTAGATTTAGATTCTTAAGAGAGATTATTACTATGATTATGAGACAGCCGAAGAATCGGTATAACTCCAATAACCCTATAACAATCAAACATTTGTAAACTTAACAACCACCCACCGGGTCCTGTCCAACAGCGGCGCGAAACTTGTCATCGAACTGTGGATATCTTTATCCACAGAAGAACTCACAGCTTCTCCCACGCTATCCGGCCAGGGTTCTCAACAGGTTCATATAGTCCTCTCCGATCCGCCGTTCCGTCTCCCGCAACTCCTTGACTCGCCTGCAGGCGTGCAGCACCGTCGTGTGATCTCGGCCGCCAAACGCATCTCCGATCTCCGGCAGGCTGTGATTGGTCAGTTCCTTGGCCAATGCCATCGCAACTTGCCGCGGCCGGGCGATGGAACGGCTGCGCCTCTTGGAGAGCAAATCAGCAATCCTGATTTTGTAGTATTCCGCGACCGTCTTCTGAATATTTTCGACAGTGACAAGTTTCTCTTGCAGGGCAAGTACGTCGCGCAGCGCCTCTTTCACCAGATCCAGGGTGATGGGTCTTCCCGTGAATTCCGAGGTCGCCACGATTCTGCGCAACGCGCCTTCCAATTCGCGCACGTTCGAACGAATCCGCTTGGCGACGAAGAACGCAACTTCCTCGGGGAGATCGACCATCCCGGCGGCTGCCTTGCTCATGAGAATGGCCACGCAGGTTTCCAATTCCGGCGGTTCGATGGCGACCGTCAATCCCCAGCCGAACCGTGATTTCAAGCGTTCTTCGAGGCCGTCGACTTCCTTGGGATACCGGTCGCAGGTCAAGATCACCTGCTGCTGGCTTTCCAGCAGCGCATTGAAGGTATGGAAGAATTCTTCCTGGGATCGGTCCTTGCCGGCAAAGAACTGAATGTCGTCGATCATCAGCGCGTCCAGGGAGCGATAAGCCGTCTTGAAATCGTTGATGGTGTTGTGCTGCAGGGACTTCACCATGTCGCTCACGAAGCGTTCGCTGTGAACATAGGCGAGGCGGGCCTCGGAGTTGCGCTCCTTCAACTTGTTGGCGACGGCGTGCATGAGATGGGTTTTACCGAGGCCCACGCCGCCGTAAATGAACAGGGGGTTGTAGGCCTTGCCGGGGTTTCCCGCCACCTGAATGGCGGCCGCTTTCGCGAGCTGATTACTCTTCCCCTCGACAAAGCTGTCGAAGGTGAAGCCCGCATTGATCGGGGCTCCGAGGACCGACGGCGCCGGTCGGCGCGCTCGCGCCGGCGCGCCAGGGCTCACCTCGTGGGCGCCATTGACCGCGACCACCGGCGTGGGAACTCCGGCCCGGGTGCCCACGTCCAGAACCACCTCCGGTACCGGGTCGTCCGCGAACGAACGCACCAGCTCCTTGATCCGCGGCAGGGAATTCTGGCCCAACCATTCAATGACATAACGATTGGGTGCCAGCAGCCTGAGCTCACCGTCACGTTCGATGGCTTGCAGGGGTCGGACCCAGGTATTGAACTGCTGCTCCGGGATTTCGCTCTCGAGCACTCGCAGACAGCGGTTCCATAGCGACTCCGACAAGAGCGCTCTCCTAAAACTTTAAGGCAGGGCAAATAAACGAAAGGGCAGGGAGTCTAGCTCCTTTCTTGCCGAGGCGTCTATTGACACATCGATGCCCGCTCAGTACCCTTGCCGCCTTTCGTAAGTCTCCCAATTCATTGATTTACCCCGTGGTTTTTGTTCGAGTTGCGCTATGAAACGTACTTTCAATCCCAGTAATTTGCATCGTGCCCGCACCCACGGCTTTCGCGCGCGCATGGCCACGAAGAGCGGCCGCCGCTTGCTCGCCCGCCGCCGCGCCAAGGGGCGCGCGCGCCTCTGTCCCTGACGCGCGTTCGGGACCGTCTAACGACACCGAAGTTTATCAAGAGGCTGACGTTCGAGCCGCGCCGGCGTTTGCACCAGCCGGCCGAATTTCGCGAAGTCAAGCTGCGCGGCAAGAAATTTGCCGATGCTTTTTTTAATTTGTCGGTCCTGAGCAATCATGAAGCCTTTCCACGCTTGGGGTTGAGTATCGCCACGCGAACCTTCGGCAGCGCAGTCGCACGCAATCGAATCAAACGCCTCACACGAGAATCATTTCGTTTGAACCAACACTCACTGCCGCCCGTCGATGTCACCGTCTCCGCGCGGGAAGCCGCGCGTAAGGCGAGCGCGGCCGATTTGCGCGCCAGTCTCGACAAGCACTGGAAGTCGATCATTCAACGATGCTAAGCCTTCGCCAAATCCTGCTCTGGCTCATCCGCGCCTATCAGCTCATCTTGAGCCCTTGGTTGGGTCCCCGCTGCCGCTTCTATCCCAGCTGCTCCTGCTACGCGCATACCGCCATCCAGGAATATGGCGCCTTGCGCGGTGTCTGGCTCGCTCTGCGCCGCCTGCTGCGCTGTCATCCCTTTCACGAGGGCGGCTATGACCCGGTGCCCGTGCCGGACAAGAGAATGATCAATGCCTAATATTCGAATTGCGCTGTGGGGCACCCTCGCCGCCATCCTGTTCTACGGCTATCAAGTCTGGATGCACGACTATCCGGCGACGGGGACTTCCGGCAGCGTCACCCAATCCGTTCCAGGCTCCGGCAATTCCCTCGGCGACACGTTGCCGCAGGCAGCCAGCAGCGCGGCGCCGGCGACCCAACCCCCGGCTGGCGCGCCTGCTGCCCCGGCCGCGATACCCACATCACCCGCCTCCTCCGCGGCCACCGCCCCCGATACCTTTGCCGCGCCAGAGGGCAGCGGCACGCTGCACGTCGTCACGGACGTACTCGATGTCATCATCAATTTGAAGGGCGGCGAGCTCGATCAAGCCGACCTCCTGAAATATCCGTTGCGCAAGGACGCGCCGAATGTTCCGGTCAGGCTCCTGAGCCGCGAACCGCCCGACTCGCTCTACCTGTTGCAGACCGGCCTGATCGGCGACGCGGGTGAATCCGCTCCGACGCATCTTGCAACCTGGGTCTCGCCGGAGAAGTCCTTCGTGCTGGGCCAAGGCGACCGCGAGCTTCGCGTCCCCCTGACGTGGACGGACGGGAATGGGTTGTCGGTGACCAAGACTTTCGTGTTCACCCGCGGCCTGTATTCCATCGATCTGATTTACGACGTGCAGAATACCGGCGCGACGCCGCGCAAGTTGGCGCCTTATTCGCAGATTCTGCGCCACTGGGAGCATCCATCGCGCTCCTACTTCGATGTCGAGACCTACTCCTTCAAGGGACCGATGGTCGATGAAGGTTCGAAGTTCCGCGAACTGAACGTGGAGAGCGAGTCCGACAGCAAATTCTCCGAAACCATTACCAATGGCTGGCTCGCCGCGCTCCAGCATCAGTTCGTATCCGCCATCGTCCCCAGTCCCAACCAGCCCTACCAGTACCGGCTTGAAGTTCGCGACAAGCAGTACCTGCTGATCGCGACCGGTCCGGAGGCCCAAGTGGCCGCGGGCGCAACCACGCAATTCCGCGAGAAACTCTTCGTCGGCCCCAAGCTGCAGTCGCAGCTGGCCGCGACCGCTCCGGGACTGGAGCGCACCGTCGACTTCGGTATTTTGACCGTGCTCGCGCAGCCGCTCTTCCTGGCGCTCAACTGGGTGCATGGGCTCATCGGCAATTGGGGCTGGTCCATCATCATCGTTACGGCCCTCATCAAATTGATCTTCTATCCCCTGAGCCAGGCGAGCGGCCGTTCCATGGCCAAGATGCGCACCGTCGCGCCGCGCATGAAGCAGATCCAGGAGACCTTCAAGGACGACCGCGAGAAATTGGGCCGCGCCATGATGGAGCTCTACAAGAAGGAAAAGATCAATCCGCTGGCAGGCTGCCTGCCCATGCTGGTTCAGATTCCGTTTTTTATCTCCTTCTATCGAGTGCTGCTCGAGAGCGTGGAAATGCGCCAGGCGCCCTTTCTGCTCTGGGTCAATGACCTTTCCTCGCGCGATCCCTACTTCGTGCTGCCCTTGTTGATGGGCGTCGCCATGTACGCGCAGTTCAGGCTGAATCCGCCGCCGCCTGATCCCATGCAGGCGAAGATCATGCAGTTCATGCCGCTGATCATGACGGGAATGATGGCGTGGTTCCCCTGCGGCCTGGTGCTCTACTGGACGACCAATACCCTGTTGACCATTCTGCAGCAATGGCGCATCAATCAGGTGGTGGAAGCCGAGGCCTCGAAACCGCGGACTTGAAGTTGCCGTGAATTCCCCCGACACCATCGTCGCCGTCGCGAGCGCAGCCGGGCGCGGTGCCATCGGGGTCATTCGAGTCTCGGGCGCCAAGGTGCCGCAGATTGCGGCCGGCATACTCGGCGCGCTTCCCGCGCCGCGCCTTGCGCGATTCTCCAAGTTCCTCGACGCACAGGGTGGCACCGTCGATGAGGGCCTGGCCTTGTACTTCCCCTCGCCCGCGTCCTACACCGGGGAGCATGTCCTGGAGCTGCAAGGTCACGGCGGCACGCTCGTCGTCGACATGCTGTTGAAGCGCCTGCTCGAGCTCGGCTGCCGCATGGCGCGGCCGGGCGAGTTCAGTGAACGTGCCTACCTCAACGGCAAGATGGACATCGCCCAGGCCGAGGCCATCGCGGATCTGATCGATGCCGGCACCACGGCTGCCGCGCGTGCGGCCGTTCGTTCCATGCAGGGCGAATTCTCGGCCCGAGTCGCCGATCTCAAGGACAAGATTACGGCGCTGCGGACCTACGTCGAGGCGGCCATCGATTTTCCCGACGAGGAAGTCGATTTTCTTTCAGGAGATGCCTTGCGCGGGCGTCTGGCCGCCGTCTTAGGCGCCTTCGAATCCATCACCGCGGCCGCGCACCAGGGAGCGCTGCTGCGCGAAGGGTTGAATGTGGTCATCGCGGGCAGACCCAACGCCGGTAAATCCAGCTTGCTGAACAAGCTCGCGCAGGACGATGTGGCCATCGTCGCCGATGTGCCCGGCACCACTCGCGATGTGCTGCGCCGGCAGGTGCACTTGGACGGTTTGCCCGTGAACCTCATCGACACCGCGGGCCTGCGCAGCACGGTGGACGTGGTCGAGGCCGAAGGGGTGCGGCGCGCGCACAGCGAAATCGCGAAAGCCGATCGGGTGCTGTACGTATGGGATGCCGCCGTCGCCGGCGGCGAGTCGCCTTGGGCCTTGGAACTCGAGCAATTGCCCGCGGAAGTTCCGGTGACGCTGGTCTTCAACAAAATCGACTTGCGCGGCACGGCGCCGCGATTCGAAGCGGGCGATGCCGCCGGGCCCCCGCGCGTCTATTTGAGCGCCCTCAACGGCGCGGGCCTTGCGCTGCTGCGCGCCCACCTCAAGGAAAGCGCGGGGTATCAGGATTCCGAGTCGGGCGTCTTCTCCGCGCGCCGCCGGCATCTGGATGCGCTTAGGCGAGCGCGCAGGCACGTGCAGGATGCCGCCGAGACCTTGAGCAATACACGCGCGTTCGAACTGTTCGCCGAGGATCTGCGCCTCGCGCAGCAGGCCTTGGGTGAAATCACCGGCGAGTTCACCAGCGAGGATTTGCTCGGCGAGATATTCAGCAGCTTTTGTATCGGGAAATGAAGCCTAAGGCGATCAGAATCGCCCGCGGCGAGATCACTAGGGCGTCAAACGCCCTGCTTGTACCTCTGTAGTTCCGTCATGTCGGTATCGGTCAAGCGCGCGAGCCGTGCGCAAATGCCAAGCAGCGCCAATATGGCGAGCGTGGCCAGCGTGGTAATCAGCGGATAATGCCAGAACAGCCACACCATGGTGGCCGCGGACAGCGCGAGAATTGCCAGTAGCGCGACGATGTTCGTTCGCGTACGCGACGAGTCGATCATTCCCTTCCCCCCGGATCGATGCCTTTCCGGCTCCCTTTATACAGAAAGCCTTGTTAAACGACCATATAGGAAGAGCCCCTAACGACTCGACTATCCGAGCATGGTTTCTCGACGCCAATGCCGGGCCGTCAGCACCATGAGCACCAGGGCGACGCCCAGCGACGCCGCGGCCGATACCGCCACGTCGAGCGCCCCGATGGGCTCATCCTTGAGCACGCTGGTCATCAACAAATGCTGGCTCAAGGAGGGAATGAACATCAAGGAGCTCTGGGTTTTGAGCGAGTAAATGCTGGCGAAGGCGATGGGCAGGGTCGGCACCAGCAACACCGCCGTCAGATAGGTTTGAGCCTCGCGGTAGCTGCGGGTAAAGGAGGCGACGAAGGTCATGAGCGCAGCGCCCAGGGGTACGAACGGCAGGCAAATTGCAAAGAAAATCAGCGCAGTGCGCGCGTTCAAGTTGGCGCTCATGCCGAGCTTTTCCAGCGGCACGAAACGGAACACGCAAACAAAGGCGGTGAGGCTCAAGGCCAGCGAGATGCACATATAGGCGCAGGTCGCGAGAATCTTGCCGCCCACCAGGCTCGATCGAGCCACCGGCAGGCTGAGCAGCGCCTCCAAGGATCCTCGCTCCCTTTCCCCCGCGGTGGAATCGATGGCGAGATACAGCCCCCCCATCAAGACCGCGAACAGCACGAAGTAGGTCATGAACCCCAGTACGACGACGGCGCGCCCGGTGGGTGTCGCCACATCGGCTTCGTTGACCGCCACCGGAACGGCGAGCAGCGGATTCACCCCTCTCGCCTGCAGGCGCAGCTGCGCGATGGTGCTGGCGTAGCCTCCGATCAGGCCCCTAGCGCGATCGGCGATTTTTCGGGTTTGCGAATCCGCGCTGTCCGCGACCAGAAGCACGGGCGCCGGGGTCGCGGCCCTGAATCGCGGGCCGTATTCCTCAGGGATGATGAGCACTATCTTGGCGCTGCCGCCGCGGACGGCGGCCCGCGCTTGGCTCTCGTCGAGGTTCGTCTTGCTGAGGGTGACCCCCTGTGTTTCGAGATAGCGCGTAAGGCCCGGCGCGTATTGGGCGCCGGCAATCGTGAGCTTCAGCGGTTCATCCGACTCGGCCACGCTCTGATCGAGCATGCGCGACACCATGAGACCGAACAGCAAGGGTCCGAACAGGGGGCCGAACAGGAGGGCCGACAGCAGCGTGCGCCGATCGCGCAGGTTCTCCAGAAATTCCTTACCGAACACCGTGAAAAGGGCACGCATTCAGCTCACCCCTTCGGAATCGCCCAGCACTCGCAGAAACGCCTCTTCCAGCGAGCCCGTGCCGCTTTGCTCCCTAATCGATTGCACCGTGGCGTCCGCCAGCACCCGGCCGTGGCCTATGATCACCACTCGATCGCAAAGTGCGGCGACTTCCTGCATGACGTGCGAGGAGAACAAAACGCAGCGCCCCTCCCTCTTGAGCGCGAGCAGCATGTCGCGCAGATTGCGAATGGCCATGACGTCCAGCCCGTTGGTGGGTTCATCGAGCACAATGTTGCCGGGGTCATGAACCAGTGCGCGCGCCAGCGCCACCTTGATGCGCTGTCCCTGCGAAAATCCCTTGGCACGACGATCGAGAAAATCTTCCAAGCCGAGGATTTGGCTGAGCTCGCCGGTGCGCTTTGACAAAGCTTCTCTGCGCACTCCCTGCAGCGAGCCGAAATAGTGGATGTTCTCGCGCGCCGAGAGATTCCCGTACAGGCCGGCCGCGTGCGGCAGCACTCCCACGCGTGCCCGCGCCCGCGAGGTCTCGCCGCGAATGTCGATGCCGTCGATGCTGGCCTTGCCGCTGTCCGGCGTCAGGACGCCGTACACCATGCGCAAGGTCGTGGACTTGCCGGCGCCGTTGGCGCCCAAGATGCCGGTGATCTCTCCGTCGCGCGCCGTGAAGGACACGTCGCGAACCGCCTCGACGGCGCCGAATCGCTTGCTCAAATTCGACGCTTCAATCATGGCGCCGGACCCGTCATGCTCACGAAGAAGGGCGCGGGCCGGTGCCGCTCGAGGCAGGTCGCATCGAGCAGCGTGGGTGCCGCCGTGTCCAGAAACGCCGCCATCAACTTCGGCACGCAACCGGTGGCGACCTGGCCGTGTCCCTCGCCGCTTAAGATCAGGTGCCGATGGTTCGAAAGTCCGTGCGCCGCGCGTTCCGCATCGGCGGGCGGCGTCACCGGATCTGCCTCGCCGGACAGCAGCAGGGTGGGAATGTCGCTCTTCAATGGGCTGTGCAGATCGGCGTCCACCGGTCCGTGCGGCCACAGCTTGCAAACCTCCTGGAAGGTATCCAGTTGATCCGGCCCTTGGTAGGTACGTGCAATGGCCGCCCGGTCGACTTGGGCGGTGCCGAAGAACGGCACGTCCTCGCTGCAGATGACGCTATTCTGCATGCCGCTCGCCAATTGGTCGCCGACTTGCCGCGCCGTCATGATGGTCTGCGCGGCGAGCGGTGCCAGGGCACCCTCGGCCGCTCGATGAATCAGCGTGGGCAGCAACGAGGCCTGGGCAGCGCTGTAGGAAAGAAATCTCAAGCTGGCGCTCAGCATGCTGCGAGTGAACTCCACATTCAGCGGCAGACCGGTGTTCGGATCGTCCATGACGAGCATGGATGTTTGCGGTCCGAATTGCCGTCGCAGGCCCTTAAGATCCTGCGGCAAATCCGGATAGGCCGCGGCGCAATCAGGCGATTCTCCGCAGCGCTTGAGGATGAGATCGAGCGCGCGCTCGCCGTCGAGCGGGGTCTCCGGACCGATGGCCTGCTCTGGATAGGTGACGCCATCCAAGATCGCCGCATGAACCGTCGCGGGGTAGCGCCGCATGTAGAGCTCGGCCACTCGCGTGCCGTACGACACCCCGTATAGATCGATGGTCCGAAACCCAAGCGCCGCGCGTACCGCCGCGAGGTCGGCCACGGCCACGCTGCTCGTATAGAACCGCACCCGGTCGCCGTATTTCGCGAGGCATGCCAGGGTCGCCTGCCGCAGTGCCGGCATGGCAGCGTCGGGCGATGTCATCTGCCAATCTTCGGGATAATCGCAGGTCAGCGGCGCGGATTTACCCGTGCCGCGCTGATCCACCAGCACGATGGCGTGATTGCGGTTGGCGCGCGCGAACGCGGAGGCGAAGCTCACATACATCGCCGTGGCGCCCTGGCCCGGACCGCCCGCGAGGAGAAAGAGCGGCGGCGCCGCGGCTCGGCGATTGAGCGCGGGCACCACCGCAACGCTCAATTCAATGCTGGCGCCCCCGGGCTGCGTTCTGTCCTCGGGCACCTTGAGCACGCCGCAACGCGCCGCAACGGAGGCGAGCCGCAGCGGATGTTCGAGGCGGCAATCGTGCAGCGGCAGCATCGGCGCGGGCGTCATCGGAGCAGGTGTCGCGGGAGCGAGCGTGGCGGAAGCGGCCGCGGCGGCCGTCCAGCCGCAAACGCCGATCACGAGAGCTGTCAACGCGCTTCGCATTCCCAATCTCCGATTTTCACCGATTGTAGGGGATACGGTAAGATTCGACATGAGCTTGATCCGCGAAGCCGATGTCATCGCGAGCGTCGCCGACGCCCTGCAGTACATATCCTATTACCACTCGCCCGATTTCATTCGCGCCATGGGCCGCGCGTACGAGGTGGAACAGAGTCCGTCGGCCCGCGATGCCATCGCGCAAATCCTCACCAATTCGCGCATGTGCGCCGAGGGTCACCGGCCGATCTGCCAGGACACCGGCATCGTGGTGGTGTTCGTGAAGGTGGGCATGGGCGTGCGCTGGGAGGCGACGCAGACTCTCGAATCCATGATCAACGAAGGCGTGCGGCGCGCCTACCTAGATCCCGGCAACAAACTGCGCGCCTCCATCGTGTCCGATCCTGCATTCAAACGATCCAATACTCGCGACAACACGCCGGCGGTAATCCACACCGAGTTCGCTCCGGGAGACGAGGTCGAGATCACCGTGGCTGCGAAAGGCGGAGGCTCGGAAAACAAATCCCTGTTCGCGATGTTGAACCCATCGGACTCGGTGGCCGACTGGGTGCTCGAGATGGTGCCCGACATGGGGGCAGGGTGGTGTCCGCCCGGCATGTTGGGGGTGGGCATCGGCGGCAGCGCCGAGAAGGCCATGCTGCTGGCGAAGAAATCCCTGATGGAACCCATCGACATCGGCGATCTCATTGCGCGGGGACCTAAAACCAAGTTGGAAGAGCTGCGCCTTGAAATATTCCAACGCGTCAACGCACTCGGCATCGGTGCGCAGGGGCTCGGCGGCTTGACCACCGTGCTCGATGTGAAGGTATTGGACTATCCCACCCATGCGGCTTCCCTGCCGGTGGCGGTGATTCCCAATTGTGCCGCCACCCGGCACATCCATTTCACTCTCGACGGTTCGGGCCCGGCGGTTCTCGAGCCGCCGGATTTGGATCTGTGGCCGAAAGTAACCTGGTTACCGGATGCCGGCGCGCGCCGGGTATCGCTCGAGGGTTTGAGCCGGGCAGAGATTGCGAGCTGGAAGCCCGGCGAGCGACTGCTGCTTTCCGGAAAACTCCTGACCGGCCGCGATGCCGCTCACAAGCGCATTTGCGCCCTGCTCGATGCCGGCCAACCTCTGCCCGAGGGCTTGGATTTTCACGGCCGCGTGATTTATTACGTGGGGCCGGTCGATCCCGTCGGCGTGGAAGTCGTGGGACCGGCGGGCCCCACCACGGCCAATCGAATGGATCGGTTCACCGACACCATGCTTGGGAAGGCAGGACTGCTCGCGATGGTGGGGAAGGCCGAGCGCGGACCCGAGACGGTCGAGTCCATTCGTAAGCACCGTTCCGCCTATCTGATCGCCGTCGGCGGCGCCGCTTTTCTCGTGTCGAATGCCATCCGCGGCAGCCGCATCGTGGCCTTCCCCGAGCTTGGCATGGAGGCCGTGTATGAATTCGAGGTGCGCGACATGCCGGTCACGGTGGCGGTGAGCTCGGACGGAGTGTCCGTCCACGACACTGGACCCAAGGCGTGGGCCGGCAAGTTCGCCGGCATTCCCATCGCCGTCAGTACTTGACCGAACAGCCGTAGGGCCGGGTGACCGCGTTGGCAACCGGGTGGCCCTCCGTCACCGCCAGCATGGCCTCCTTGAGATAGGGCTCGGCATGGGGAATGTCGCCCGCATCAGCGGTGGCGAGGCTGTCGATGCCCCCCATGTATTGCAGGGCGCCGTTCTTGTCGATGACGAACATATGCGGCGTGGTTTTTGCGCCGTACAGGCGGCCGACGGTTCCCGACGGATCGAGCAACACCGCGGTCGGTGAGGCGCCGCGCGACACCGTGAGCTGGTCCGCACCGGGTCCGGTGACGTAGCCCTGCTTGCCGGGCGCCGAGGAGATCACACTCAGCCAGACCACGCCGTTCTTTTGAGCGAGGGACTGGAGGCTCTGCATATTGCCGCTGGCGTAGTGTTTGTGCGTGTAGGGGCAATCGGCGTTGGTCCACTCCAGAACCACCACTTTGCCGCGGTACTGGCTCAAGGAAACGGGCGTCCCCTTGCTGTCGGTGGCGGTGAAGTCAGGTGCCGGCTGGCCGATTTGCACCGCCCCGGCTGCGAAGGCGCCGGTTGCAACGCAGGTGATGCCGCCGATAATGACGGCGGCCGCGATCAGCGCGGCTACGTGCGCACGTAGGGGTCTGCTCATTGGCGTCTCCGTTACGATTGTGACGTTCCCGCGGAAACGTCCTTTTGTCCACTACATGGTCATCCGACGTTCGCGGGAACGTCGGAGGCATTGGTTAGGTGCGGGAGAAGGGCCTTAGGTTCCCCTCCTGGCATCCTGGGCTTTATTGGTGGAATTTCCCGAGTTGGGCCATGCACCGCAAATTCAAGATCCGGCAGCGTTCCATAAGGCGCTGCTGGACGGGCTCGCTTCTCTCAAACATTAGTCTGCCGCCGCGGTAACCGCAGCGCCCCCGGCGGGCCGGCGCACCAGGAAGCACAGGGGGATGAGCGCCACGCACGCCCAGGCGGACAAGTAAAACAGGTCGAGCGACGACAGCAGGTAACTCTGCCCGATCAGTGCCTGGGTCATCCTACCGGCGGCCCCCTGATCGTTCAGCCCGTACTGGTGCATTTGCCCGAGCGCCTGTTGGTAGGCGGGCGCGTACACGTTGACGGCGTCGGCGAGGCGCGTCTGATGCAGTGCCTCACGCCGATCCCACAGCGTGGTGGTCAGCGAGGTGGCGAAGCTGCCGGCGGTGATGCGCAAGAAATTCGACAGGCCGGACGCCGCGGGTATCTTGTGCGCCGGCAGGCCATCGAAGACCACCGCCAGCATGCTGACGAAGAACAATCCCATGGCGAACCCTTGAACCAGCTGCGGCGCCATGAACGCGACGAAGCTGGCGTCAGGGGTGAGCCCGGCCCGCATGAAGTAAGAGGCGGCGTAGAAACCGAAGGAGGTTGCCGCCAGCGCCCGTGGATCGAAGCGGCGCATCAGGGGTCCGATCATGAGCGAGGTCAGCACCGCGGTCACGCCGCTCGGGGCGGAGACCAGTCCGGCCCAGGTGGCCGTGTAGCCCAGGAAACTCTGCAGCCACAGCGGCATCAGCACGACGTTGCCGAAGAACACGGCGTAGCCCAAGCACAGCGCAATGGTGCCGAGCGTGAAGCTGCGCGATTTGAACAGGCTCAGGTCCACGATGGGGTGTTTGTCGGTCAGTTCCCACACCAGCCACGCGGCGAAGGCGATGACGGCGATGAGGCCCAAGACCACGATGAAGGTCGAATTGAACCAGTCCAGATCCTTGCCCTTGTCGAGCAGAATCTGCAGAGCGCCCACCCACACGAACAGCAGCATGAGACCCACGCGATCGATGGGTAGCTTCTGCGTCGGCGTTTCTTGGGACTTGAGATTGTTCCAGCACAGAAACGCGCAGAAGACCCCCACCGGAACGTTGATCAGAAAAATCCACGGCCACGCATAGTTGTCCGAGATGTAGCCGCCCAGCAGGGGTCCTGCGATGGGCGCGATCAACGTGGTCAGCGACCAGAGGGCGAGGGCCGCATGGCGCTTGGCGGGACCGAATACGTTGATCAAGAGCGCCTGGCTGCCGGGGATCATGGGGCCCGATACCGCGCCTTGCAGCACGCGGAACGCAATCAGGGACGGCAGGCTCCAGGCGAGACCGCAGAGCAGGGAGGCGATCGTGAACAGCACCACGGAGACGACGAAGGTGCGCACCACGCCGAAGCGCTGCATGAGCCAGCCGGTGAGCGGCACCGACACGCCGTTGGCCACCGCAAAGGATGTGATCACCCAGGTCCCCTGATCCGCGCTCACTCCCAGATTGCCGGCGATGGTCGGGATGGACACATTCGCGATGGAAGTGTCGAGCACCTGCATGAAGGTGCCGAGCGCGAGGGCCACCGCGGTCAGCGCCTTGCGGCTGCCGATGAGCGCGGGGGCCGGAACGGCGATGGCGGGGCTTGCGCTCACGACCCGGCGGCCACCGCGGATGTGTCTTTGCGTGCGAGCCGCGCCGGCTCATGCGCCTTGGGGCCGGCATTGTCGGCGACGATGGCCGCGATTCTCGCGTCCACCGCGGGGTCATCGCCCGCGCTCGCCTGTGTCGGCTGCGGCACACTGCGCACGGCCGTGGTCATGAGAGGGCCCGACGTGTCATGCAGATCCACGCGGACCGCCGCCGAGAGTCCGACGCGCAGCGGATGCGCTTTGAGCTCTGCCGGATCGAGAAGAATGCGCACCGGCAGGCGCTGTACGATCTTGATCCAGTTACCCGAGGCGTTTTGCGCCGGCAGCAGCGCAAAGGCGCTGCCGCTGCCCGCGGCGATGCCGACCACATGACCGTGGTAGCTCACATGGCGCCCGTACACATCGGTGTGCACCGTCACCGGCTGACCGGTGCGCATGCGCTCGAGCTGTCCTTCCTTGAAGTTCGCGTCGATCCACACATCGTCGAGCGGCACCACCGCGAGGAGCGGAGTTCCCGCCGCCACCCGCTGCCCCACTTGCACCGAGCGCTTGGCAATCATGCCGCTGACCGGCGAGGTCAGTAGAGTGCGGTGCAGGGCGAGGGCGGCGTTGCGCACGGCCGCGGCCGCGGCCAGCACCTGCGGATGATCCGCAATGGTCGTGCCGTCGATCTGCGCGATGGTCTGACTCAATTGCTGTTGGGCGGCGGCGACGTTCGCGCGTGTGGTGGTCACCGCGTCGCGCGCATGCGAAAGCTCCTCGGCGGAAATGGCGCCATCGGCGATCAGCCCGCCGCGCCGCTGCAAGTCATCGTCGGCGGTGCGCTCGGCCTGCTCGCGCTGTTCGATTTGCGCATGCAGTTCCTTGCCCTGCGCGAACAGGCCGCGCACCTGGCGCACGGCGCGGGCCAGATCCGCCTCCGCATTGGCCAGTGCGATCTTCGCATCCGCCGGGTCGAGCTCGAGCAAGGGCTGTCCCGCCTGGACGGGTTGCGTGTCGTCCACGTTCAAGGCGATCACGGTGCCGGGCACTTCGTTGGTGATCTGCACGACGTCGCCGTTCACGTAGGCGTCGTCGGTGGATTCGTAGTAGCGGCCGTCGATGAGCCAGTACCCCAGCGCACCCAAGCCGCTGAGCGCGACCGCGGCGCCGATTCCGAGCAATCCTAAGCGGCGTGTACGGGTGGGAGATTTTGGTTCTTGCGTGTTCATGGAACTGTCCTCGTCAGAATTCCGGAAGAATTTTCTGTGTGATGCGGATCGAAACTGCCGCCCACCGCGAGCAGCAGGGTCACTCGGGCGAGGACCTGGCCGGTCTGAATGTCCACCATGTCTTGGCGCGCGGCGAGCACCTGGGTTTCCGCGTTGAGCACGGTCAAGTAGCTCGCGAGCCCCGCCCGATAGCGCTCCTCGGCTAATTTGTAGGCCGCCTCGTTGGATTCGAGCGTCTGTTGCTGATCGATCTCCTCGCGCGCCAAGGCGTCGAGCCGCGTGATCTGATCGGCGGTCTGTTGCACCGCATGCAGCACGGTGTCGTTGTAGCTTGCAATCGCGCCGTCGAGCTGTGCTTCGCTGCCTCGATATTCCGCGCGCAGGCGGCCGCCGTCGAACAGCGGCAGTGAAATAAAGGGACCCGCGCCGTACCCGCGCGCACTCCACTGCACCAGATTGCTCATGCCGAATGCGCCAATGCCGGCCAGCGCGCGCAAACTCACATCCGGATAGAACGCAGCCTTGGCGGCCAGGCGCCCCTGATCGGCCGCGTCCACGGCCAGCCGCGCCGACAGCACATCGGGCCGCCGCGCCAGCAAATTGATGGGCAGCGCCGCCGGCACCGGCAGCGCCGCTTGCACGCGCAACGTCGGCCGTTGGATGGACGCGTAGCCTTCGGCGCCCTGTCCGGTCAGCGTGGCGAGCTGATGGACCGCAAGGTCCGCGGCCGCTCGAGCCTGCGCGCGCGCGACGCGCGCCTGCGGCAACTGGCCCTCGGCCTGCCGCAGTTCGAGCTGAGTATCAAGACCAGCGGCAACGCGGCGGCGCGTGATGTTGACGATGTCCTGGCGCTGAGCCTCGGACCGCTCCGCAATATCCGCAAGCAGGTTTTCACGATACAGCTCGACGTAGGCCTGAGTGACGGCGCCGGCCAGCATGAGCCGCGCATTGTCCACATCCAGTCGAGCGGACTCTGTCAGATTCTGTGCGCGGCGCAGTGCATCCGCCTGGCGCCCCCCGAAATCGAGATCCCATCCCAAGCTCGCGCCCGCCTGACCCATCCAGAAGCTGTGTCCCGCGAGGGGTGGAGGAATGAGGTAATTCTCAGGGGCGCGCTGGTACAGGGCGCTGGCATCGAGATTGGCGCTCGGCAGCAATCCGGCGTGTACCGATTGCGCCTGCGCCAGTGCTTCACCGACGCGGGCGTTCACCTGCGCCAGGGTGGGATTGTCCTTGGCACTCAATCGGATCAGTCGATCGAGCTGCGGGTCTTGAAAGGAATCCCACCATCCGTCGGCGGCCGGCTCCACCGCGGCGCCGGTCAGCCCGACGGCATCGCTCGCGAGCTGCCGCGGTCGTGGAGCTTCCTTCGGCGGCAGGACGCATCCTGCCAAGACGACGGAACCCAGCAGTAGCAAGGTCTTGAGGCGAGACATGTTCACGCCTCCGCGCCGACTGCCGCGGGCGACCGCTCGGCACCCGATTGCAGCGTGGTGTTGAGTTTGATGAGCAGGCGCAGAAGTTCCTGCACTTCCTCGCTGCTGAATTCGGCCAGCGCCAGGTTGAGCTTCTCCACCACCAGCGGAATGAGCCCCTCGATCGCTTCGCGCCCGGCCGCCGTCAGTTGCAATTCAACCTTGCGCCGGTCGCGGTCTCGGCGCACGCGCTCGAGCAGGCCGCGCTCCTCCAATTGATCGATGACACGAGTCATGGCGCCGCTGTCGTGGCGATACTGCGCGCAGATCTCCTTTGGATTGACGGCGATGCCGTCCCGCAGCCACGCCAGGATGACGTATTGGACGAAGGAGAACCCGCGCTCTTCGAGCACCGGTTCCATCACATCCAGCATCAGCGAATGCGCGCGCTTGACCAGGTAGCCGATGCTGTTCTGGGCCCGGTAGGTCGACAACTGATAATGCTGCTTGGACATTTAATGCCTCGGCAATTACTGTTGGATCAGTTACTGCTTTGATTGATTACTGCCTAGGCAGCCATTATCCACAAAATGCGGCCTCTGTCAAACAGCTCTCCGGTGGTAGAGTGGCGCCTCCTGAAAATCGAGTGGATTCAGCGTGATGCGGTTCGGCACAGAATATGAAGTGATCGTGATCGGCGGCGGCCATGCCGGCACCGAGGCGGCGCTGGCGGCTGCGCGCATGGGCAGGCGCACGCTGCTTTTGACGCACAACATCGAGACCCTGGGGCAGATGAGCTGCAACCCGGCCATCGGCGGCATCGGCAAGGGCCACTTGGTCAAGGAAATCGATGCGTTGGGCGGTGCGATGGCGATGGCCACCGACCAGGCCGGCATTCAATTCCGCACTTTGAACTCGAGCAAGGGACCGGCGGTGCGCGCGACGCGTGCGCAAGCCGATCGGCAGCTCTACAAGGCCGCGATCCGACGCATGCTCGAGACTCAGGCTAATTTGACGCTTTTTCAGCAGGAGGCAGCCGACCTTTTGATAGAGGGCGAGCGCGTCGCCGGCGTCGTCACCCAGAGCGGCATCGAATGCCGGGCCCGCGCCGTGGTGCTGACCGTGGGCACGTTCTTGGGCGGCAGGATTCACGTGGGCCTCGAGAGCCATGCCGGCGGCCGCGCAGGGGATCCGCCGTCGTTGCACCTGGCGGCGCGTCTGCGGGAATTGAATTTGCGCGTGGGCCGCTTGAAGACCGGCACGCCGCCGCGCATCGACGGCCGCAGCGTCGACTTTTCAGTCATGCGCGAACAGCACAGCGACGATCCTCGGCCCGTGTTTTCCTACTTGGGAACTCGCGGTGCGCATCCGCGCCAGTTGCCCTGCCACATCACGGCGACCAACGAGCGCACCCACGACATCATTCGCGCCGCAACCGACCGATCGCCCATGTTCACTGGTTTGATCGAAGGCGTCGGCCCGCGCTACTGTCCGTCGGTTGAAGACAAAGTGGTGCGATTCGCGGACAAGCACTCGCACCAGATCTTCGTCGAGCCCGAAGGCTTGGGCACCCACGAGATCTATCCCAACGGCATCTCAACCAGCCTCCCCTTCGACGTGCAGGTCGAGTTCGTGCGCACCATCCGCGGCTTCGAGCGCGCGCACATCACGCGGCCGGGCTATGCCATCGAGTACGATTTCTTCGATCCCCGCGACCTCAAACACAGTCTGGAAAGCAAGTTCATCAGCGGCCTGTTTTTCGCCGGCCAAATCAACGGCACCACAGGCTACGAAGAGGCCGCGGCTCAAGGACTGCTCGCCGGCGCCAACGCCGCGCGCTTCGCCTGCGAACGGGAGGCGTGGTGGCCGGCACGAAGCGAGGCCTATATCGGCGTGTTGGTCGACGATTTGGTGACCCGCGGCGCCCCGGAGCCCTACCGGATGTTCACCAGCCGGGCCGAGTACCGCCTGAGCCTGCGCGAAGACAACGCGGACCTGCGCCTCACCGCGCAAGGCCGGACTTTGGGGTTGGTCGACGATCCGCGCTGGGCATTCTTCGAGCGCAAGAGCGCGGCCGTCGCGGCCGAAGTTTCACGTCTGGCGGCGGCCGTCGTTCACCCGGCCGATGTCGATCTTCAGTTGCTGGCCAAACTTGGGGGCCCGCTCACTCGCGAAGCGCATGCCTTGGATCTGCTGCGCCGTCCGGAACTAAACTACGATGATTTGGCTCTCGTGGCTCCCTCTGCGGACGCCGAAGCCTGGCGTTGCGATGAGCGCCTGGCCGAGCAGGTGAAGTTGCAGATCGAGGTGCAGGCGAAGTATTCCGGCTACCTCAAGCGGCAGCGCGACGAAATCGAGCGTCACCAGCGCCACGAAGAATTGCGCCTGCCGGAGAACATCGATTACGGTGACGTCAGCGGACTGTCGAACGAGGCCCGCCAGCGTCTTCGCGACGTGCGGCCCGAAACATTGGGACAGGCCGCGCGGATCCCCGGCCTCACGCCGGCCGCGGTGTCGCTGCTGCTGGTGCACTTGAAAAAGCACGCTCGCGCCGCTTGAGCGCAAGGGCTACGCGAATGACAAATTTCTTCGACTTCAAGGTGGCGGGCCTCGACGGCAGACCGGATATTCTCGGCGCGCTGCGCGGCAAAGTGACCTTGGCGGTGAACGTCGCGAGCAAGTGCGGGTATACGCCGCAGTACACGGGCCTCGAACAACTCTACCAAGAGCTCGAGGCAAAGAATTTCACCGTGGTGGGATTTCCCTGCAATCAATTCGGCGCGCAAGAGCCCGGCTCGGCCGAGGAGATTCAGAGCTTCTGCACGCTCACCTACGGAGTGACCTTCCCCCTGTCCGCGAAGATCGAGGTGAGCGGCGCGCACCGGGACCCACTGTACGCGTGGCTGACCGCCAAGGAGAACGGCTTTCCTGGAGACATCGGCTGGAATTTCGAGAAATTTCTGATCGATCGCAGCGGGCGGGTGATTTGCCGCTACCCGTCGGGCATGAAGCCGACGGATGCAGGCTTTTTGCAGGACTTGGCCGACGTTCTGTAGCGCGAGTGGCAATTTGTCCGCCCACTCTTTAACATCAGCGCTCCATTTGAACCCCGTGGCTCGGAGAATTAGATGCTTTCTCGATTTAATGGCGTAGGGCTGGCAGCAGTCATGGCGCTCGCCTTGAGTTGGTCAATGGGCGCGCATGCCGCCGGCGATCCGGCGCTGGGCGAGAAGAAGTTCTATACCTGCTACGGGTGCCACGGCATCGACAACTATAGGAATGCTTATCCGGACTACAGCGTTCCCATGCTTCGTCACCAACATGCGTCCTACATCGTCGCGGCTCTGCAAGAGTACCGCAGCGGCGATCGGCCGCACGCGACCATGCATGCGCAGGCCGCATCCTTATCCGATCAGGACATCGAGGATATCGCGGCCTACCTGCAGGGTGCAGACCCCGTGAAGGCGAGCGCGGCGGTGAACGGTACGGTTCCGAAACAGGTGAGCGCCTGTGTCGCCTGCCACGGCGAGAACGGACTCGGGGTCGATGCGCCGCTGACCCCGAAGCCCGCTGTGCTCGCGGGTCAGCACGTCGATTACCTGGAGCAGGCATTGGCGGCGTATCGCAACGGCCGCCGCAAGAATGTGGTGATGAACGGCATGGCGCAACTGCTCACCACGGACGAAGACGTCAAAATCGCCGCGGCCTACTTTGCCAAGCAATCCTCACCCCTCGCCACGGCGACCACCGACAGCAAGTAATCAGTTGTTCACCCGGGTCAGGAACTGCGCGAAGGTGCGGAAGTAGGCCTCGCGGTTCGGCTTCTTCCGAAAGCCGTGTCCTTCGTCGGCGGCTTGTAAGTACCAAACCTCGCCTCCCTTGGCGCGCACTCGATTGACGATCTGATCCGCTTCGCTGGCCGGCACGCGCGGATCGTTCTTGCCCTGTACGACGAGCAGCGGCCGCGAAATGCGCTCGGCGCTGGTCAGCGGGGAGATGCGTCTCAAGTAGGCCCGCATCTCGGGATCGCGTTCGTCGCCGTACTCCGCGCGGCGCTGATTCTGCCGGTACGGCGCCGTGTTGCTCAAAAAGCTGACGAAGTCGGAAATGCCCGACACGTCGACGCCGCCGCGCAGGCGATCGCTGAAATTCACCAACGCCGCGAGCGCAAGATAGCCGCCGTAGGATCCGCCGGAAACCACCACGTGCTTGGGGTCATAGGCCTTTTGCAGGCCGAGCCACACCAGGAGCGCGCCGACGTCCTTGACCGCATCCTCGCGCAGCATGCCGTTGTCGAGCGCCAAGTAGGCTTTGCCGTATCCGGACGAGCCGCGCACATTGGGAGCGACCACGGCAAACCCCAGCTCATTGACCACGTACTCGAGCCAGGGATCGAAGCCGGGACGAAACTGCGATTCAGGCCCGCCGTGCAACACGATCAGAACCGGGTGCGGTCCGGGCGGAGCCGGTTCGTAGATATACACCGGGATTTGCCGCGATTGACCGTCCGTGCGGTCGAAGGTCGGATATTGAGTGAGCCGCGGCGCGACGAACTTCGAGAGATCGACCGCTCCCGCCTCGCTCATGGTCCAAGCCTCCAGGCGATTCGCCGCGATGTCGAGAACGAAGGCATCGCGCGGCCGATTCGGTGCGGCGTAGCCGAATGCCAGGCGATTGCCCTCCGCGTCGAAACTCAAGGAGCCGATGATGCCCGCGGCGGGGAGCTTGGGCGGAATGAGATCCTGGTGATTGCGCAGATCGAGCAGGTTTAGCTTCCCCGCCCCGCCCTCGTTGCTGGTGTAGGCCAGGTAGCGTCCGTCCCGTGAAATCGCCAATTCCTCGATGTCGGCGGACAGGCGGCCGGAGAGAATCGTCTTCTCGCCGCTGAAGAGATTTACGTAGCGCAGCTGTAAGAACTCGCTGTCGCGGTCCGAGATCAAGTACACGCCCTGCCCGTCGCGCGAGAATTTGGCGCCGGCAATCCCGACTTTGGTCGACACGGGATCGACTTCGCGCCGCTGTCCCGTGTACACGTCGATGACGTACAGATACGCCTCGGATATCGACACCGACTTGAGCACCAGGAGCTTGCGGTCGTCCGGCGACCAATCGAGCGGATACCAGTCGGCGCTGTCGCCGGTGATCGCGAGCCGCGGCAGCGAGCCGGCCTCAGGGTCGACGATGTCGATGTCATGGCTCACGCCGTCGCGGGCAGTGCTGAAGAAGGCGACTTCGCGGCCGGCGTTCGACCAGACGGGCGCGCCGTTCACCGACTTGCCGTCGGTGAGGAGCTTCTGGTTGGGCTCGCCCAATCGCTGGTAGTACAGCTGGGTATTCTCGTTGCCGCCCGCGTCCTTGAGGTAGACGTAGGCGCTGCGCAGCGGATCGGGCGAAAACGCCGCCTGCGTGATCGGTTCGTTGAAAAATGTGAGTTGCCGGCGCTCGCCCCCCGGGTGTTCCACCAGATGCAATTGATCGACATCGCCGAAGCGTGTGGAGATCAGCAACTGGCCCTTGGGCGAGAAACCGAGCGGAGTCGCCTGGCGCGCACTCAGGTAGGCATTCAGTTTCTCGGTGAGCTCCGCCGTGGGCTCTGGAATATTTTCAAAGGTCAGGTTGCCGCGCTCGACTCGGGTCAACGCTCCGGCTGAAGCTCCGTAGGCGAGCAGCGCCGCCGCGAAGGAGCATATATAAAATCGAGCCATGTACTATGTTCTCACGTCAGAGCAATAATGGTTCCGATGGCAGCCTACGAGCATCTGGTGAAATCCTACGACATCGGCGATCAGCTCGACGATATCGCGAGTGCCGATCCCCCCGCGTACCTGCACCGCTGTTTTGCCGAAGGCAGCTCTGCATCCTCGCTGTCCTGGAGCCGGGTGCAGCAGCTCGCCGTCTGCGCCATGGTCGTCGACGCCGTCGTCAACGGCCGAGACTACGAATCGTTCGAGCATGAACTCATCGCGGACTGGCGAATTCATTATGCCAGCGCGTTCGCCAAACTGAAGGAACCTGCGGCGCGGGCACTCTCGGGCGTTCTGGAGCGCAGTCGGCCGCAAGACCCGGACGCCGCCGCCGAACTCGAGAGCCTCGCCGGCAGCTTAGGCAAGGCCTGATGCGCGCCCGCGACCTAGGCGTTCTGCGTCCATGGTTGCCCGCGGCGGTGGCGCTCGCGGTCCTGGCCGCCTGCCATGCATCCGCTCCTCGGATGACGGCGCCCGAGCGAGCGCCGCCTCCCGCCACCCCGCCCCCGGCGGACGCCACCTACGATTGGCATGTTCTCTTGGTCGTGCCCTTCGGCAGCGTGCTCAAGGACATTCCTCTGACGCTGCACGAGGTACTGCTGTTTCGAGACGAGGCGCGCGGCAGCGGCGCGGGCGATGATGCCGAGTGCTACTCCCCCGATGGCCCCGCGCCGCGCTTCATCGGGAGCACGCCGGATGAGTACTTGCTGTGCTTCAAGCACGACCGCCTGGCGCGCGTTCAAGCGTCCGTGCGCCTGAGCGATCCGCAACCGGCCGGCGTGTTCGCGGCCGCCTGCGAGGACTGGCTGCGGCACGCGACACCGGTACCCGCGGACACCGCTGCACCCAGCGAGGGCACCTGCGAGGGCAGCGACGGCGCCGTTCGTTTCAACGCCCGCCTCGATGAGGAGGCGACCTTGTCCATCGTCCTCGACGACCTTCCCGAGACCTAGCCGTCCGTGGACCGAGAATCCGAACGGGAATTGCTCGTCGCTGGCGCACGCGATTTGGGGATGTCGCTGAATCCATCCCAGTCCGATGCTCTGCTCAGGCTCGTGGACGAGCTCGAACTCGGCAACGCGCAATTCAATCTGACGGCCATTCGCGACCGCTTGGGGATGCTGCGCAAGCACGTGCTCGACAGCCTGAGCCTTGAGCCTTATCTGCGCGGCGATCGCGTCGCCGACGTCGGCACCGGAGCGGGCTTCCCGGGGCTGCCGCTCGCCATTGTCAATCCGCAGCGCCGCTTCACCCTCATCGAGGCTACGGGAAAGAAGGCCCGGTTCGCCGAACGCACTGCGCTGCAGCTTAAGTGCGACAATGTGGGAGTGGTGCACGCGCGCGCCGAAAGCTATAGGCCCTTCGAACTTTTCGATACAGTGACGGCGCGGGCCCTGTCGTCGCTGGCCGATTTTGCGGCCTATGCCGGACATTTGTGCGCTCCGGGCGGGCGGCTGCTCGCGATGAAGGGAAAGCGGCCGGACGAGGAAATATCCGCCCTGCCCAAGTCTTTTCGAGTGGTCGCGGTGCATCGGCTCAAGGTGCCGGGGCTGGACGACCAGAGGCATCTTGTGGAACTGTCGAAGGCCAGAGCCCCATCGAGCAAATAATGAAGCGGGTCATCGCAGTCGCGAATCAAAAGGGCGGAGTCGGAAAGACCACCACCGCGGTCAATCTGGCCGCCTCCCTGACGGCCACCAAACGGCGCGTGCTGCTGATCGATCTCGATCCGCAGGGCAACGCCACCATGGGATGCGGAATCGACAAGCACGCGCAGCCGCGCACCAGCTGCGACGTGATGCTGGGCGAGTGCGCAGCGATGGAAGCGCTGGTGCCGGTCGAGTACGGCGGCTTCATGCTCATGCCGTCCAATCAGGATCTCACCGCGGCCGAGGTTCGGCTGCTCGGCATGATCACGGGCCGGGAGTTCAAATTGCGCAATGCGTTGAAGCCCGTGCGCGAAGACTTCGACGTGATCCTGATCGACTGCCCGCCGGCGCTCAACATGCTGACATTGAACGCGCTGGTGGCGGCGGATTCGGTGATGGTCCCCATGCAATGCGAGTACTACGCTCTCGAGGGTCTGAGCTCCTTGGTGCAAACCATCGATCAGATCCGGGGCAGCATCAATACGGACCTGGAAATCGAAGGTCTGCTGCGCACCATGTTCGACCCGCGCAACAACCTCGCGAATGAGGTGTCCGCGCAATTGATCCAGCATTTCGGTGCCAAGGTGTTCCGCACCGTGATTCCTCGCAATGTGCGCTTGGCCGAGGCTCCGAGCTTCGGCAAGCCCGTGCTGTTTCACGACAAGGAATCGCGCGGCGCTCTCGCCTACCTCGCGCTCGCCGGAGAAATGATTCGCCGCGACGAGCTGCCTTCGGCGCCCGACCTGCCTTCCGCCCCCGTATAATCGATTTCATGTCGGGCAAAAAACCGTCTTTGGGTCGTGGTCTTGCTGAATTGAGCCCTTTGCTCGCGAGACGCGCCGGCGCGTCCGCGTTCGAACCGCCGCCCGTGCTGGCCGGCGACCGGTTGGCGAGCTTGCCGCTCGACTTGCTGCAGCGGGGCAAGTTCCAGCCGCGCATCGACATGCGCACCGAAACCTTGCAGGAACTGGCGGATTCGATCAAAGCGCAAGGCCTGGTGCAGCCCATTCTGGTGCGCCCCGTGGGCGGCCGCGTCCCCGGCGAATCGCAACGCTACGAAATCATCGCCGGTGAGCGGCGCTGGCGGGCGGCGCAGATGGCGGGGCTTGCGGAGATCCCCGCGGTGATTCGCGACGTTCCCGACGAGGCGGCCGTTTCCATGGCGCTCATCGAGAATATTCAGCGCGAAGACCTCAATCCTCTGGAGGAGGCGCGCGCCTTGCTGCGTCTGACAGAGGAATTCGGCTTGACGCACCAGGCGGCGGCCGAAGCCGTCGGCCGCTCCCGCGCCGCGGTGAGCAATTTGCTGCGTCTCATGGAATTGGCCGACGAGGTCAAGGAACTGCTGGAGCAGCGCCGCATTGAAATGGGCCATGCCCGGGCACTGCTGGGCCTGACCTCTCGCCGCCAACAAATCGAAGTGGCGGGACTCGTGGCCAAAAAGTCTCTGTCCGTGCGCGATACCGAGGCATTGGTG
>Ga0209274_10000415_pt1 | contig 26992 bp, 24 predicted proteins | sample HubBroMetageREF1_FD_188343 | JGI IMG/M metagenome (GOLD analysis project Ga0209274, IMG submission 188343) | Reference soil microbial communities from the Hubbard Brook experimental Forest, New Hampshire, USA - Hubbard Brook CCASE Soil... | ecosystem: Environmental > Terrestrial > Soil >...
CGAGGGCTGTAACTCGCCCTCGTGAAAATGGATTCCGTAGTAATCGCGGGTCAACATCCCGCGGTGAATGTGCCCCTGCTCTTTGCACACACCGCCCGTCAAGTCATCCGAGTTGGGTCGGAGTGAGGGTGACTCATTTGGGTCGCTCGAACTTCGGTTCAGCAAGGGGGACTAAGTCGTAACAAGGTATCTGTAGGGGAACCTGCAGATGGATCACCTCCTAAGAACGCCGACCGTCCTTCGGGACGTTCGCTCGTTCGGGTCGGATCCGAAGTGCTGACGATATCGCGCGGCGCTCTCTCCAAAGCCCCCATCGGCCATCAACCCATTTTTGAGTATCTACCACTATTTTATTAGCCCCGTCCCGGTCCTACCCGTCATGCTCGCCGCGCCCGCGGTCCGACCGGTCCCCGACGCGCTCCGGCCGGCGGTGCGCGCGCTCGCCGACGGCGAGCCGGTCCTGATCTTCGACGCCGCCGACCGCGAGGGGGAGACCGACATGGTGATCCTGAGCGAACGGGCGACGCCGGAACTCGTCCACCTCCTCCGCCACGACGCCGGTGGGTGGATCTGTGTCGCGATCTCGGAGGAGCTGCGCGCCCGGATCGGGCTGCCGTTCTACGCGGAGCTCCTGTCGGCCGACGCCTCGGAGCACCCGGTGCTGCGGGAGCTGGGACGCGAGGAGCTCCGGTACGACAAGCGGAGCCCGTTCGGCGTCCACCTCCACCACCGGGCGACCTACACGGGAATCCCCGACAACGACCGGGCGACGGGCATCCGGGCGATCGGAGAGATCGCGCGGGACGCGCCGAAGCTCTCGGACGGCGATCTGCGCCGTCGCTTCACGTCCGAATTCAGCGCCCCCGGCCACCTCCCGCTGATCTACGCGGCGCCGACGCTCCTCTCCGAACGGAAGGGTCATACGGAGCTCTCGGTTGCGCTCGCCCGAATGGGCCGGCTCTCCGAGTCCGTGACGGTCTGCGAGATGCTCGGAGACTCCGGCGGCGCGCGCTCCCCCGACGCCGCGCGGACGTACGCCGAGGCGCACGGCTGGGAATTCCTCGAAGGTCGAACGCTCGTGGGCGCATGGCGGACATGGTCGTCCGCGTAATGGCCACGGGGGTCTTCGACCTCCTCCATCCGGGCCACGTGTTCTTCCTGAGCGAGGCAAAAAAGCTCGGGGATGAGCTCGTCGTCGTCGTCGCGCGCGACAAGACCGCGCGTCGCCTGAAGCACGAGCCGTACGTTCCCGAGCATATCCGCCGCGAGATGGTCGAGGCGCTGAAGCCGGTCGACCGGGCGATCCTCGGCTCGACCACCGACATCTACGAAACGGTCGTGAACGAGCGGCCGTCGATCATCGCACTTGGGTACAACCAGGTGTGGAACGAGAAGGAGGTCGAGCGCGAGTGCGAGCGGCGCGGCGTCCCGGTCAAGGTCGTTCGGATCGGGCCGATCCCGCACGACGAGCTCGCGACCCGTCGCATCGTGGAGCGCATCCTCGAGATCGCGGGGCGACCCAAGGAGGCGAGCCCGTGAGGAAGATCGGCGTCGCGGACACCACGTTCGCCCGCGTCGACATGGCCTCCTTCGCGATCCGCGCGCTGCAAGCCCGCGGGACGGGGTTCCGGATCTTCCGTCGGACCGTTCCCGGCATCAAGGACCTCCCCGTCGCCTGCCGCTCGCTCTTCCTCGAGGACAAGGTCGACCTGTGCCTTGCCCTCGGGATGCCGGGCCGGGCGGAGTACGACCAGACGTGCGCCCACGAGGCGTCGCTCGGGCTCATGTTCACCGGCGTGCTCGAGGCGAAGCCGATCGTCGAGTGCTTCGTCTTCGAAGGTGAGGCGGCGACCGACAAGGAGCTCGCGACCCTGGCGCGACGTCGGGCCGAGGAGCACGCGCTGAACGCCTACGCGATGCTGTTCCGGCCCCAGGACCTCGCGCGGCGGGCGGGCGAAGGGCTCCGGCAGGGATTCCGCGACGCGGGACCGGTCCGGACGAGCCACTAACGATCCATTACGGACAACGAGGAAATCATGGCGAAGCGCAGCAACGAAGGGAACGGAGTGACGGTGGCGATCGTGGCGAGCGAGTACAACTACGACATCACGACGATGATGCTCGAGCGGGCGAAGGAGGAGGTCTCCTTCCTCGGCGCGACCCTCGGACCGGTCGTGAAGACCCCGGGCGTCTACGACATGCCGCTCGCCGTGAAGGTGCTGTTCGGCCGCCCGGACGTCGACGCGGTGGTCGCCCTCGGCGCCGTGATCGAGGGCGAGACGAACCACGACGAGGTCGTGATGAACCAGGCGGCCCGGAAGCTGACCGACCTCTCCGTCGAGTTCGGGAAACCGCTCGGCCTCGGGATCTCGGGACCGGGCGAGACGCGACTCCAGGCGCAGGACCGGATCGAGAACGCGGGGAACGCGGTGCGGGCCGTCGTCAAGATGACGCGCCGGCTGCGCGAGATCCGCTAGAGGCCGACCCGGCCCCGCAGGTAGTCGAATGCGGTGCGTCCCTTTGCGGTGTGCGGGCTGACCGTCACCGCGTCGGACGACATTCGCGTACGCGTTTTGAGCGCCTTCACGAGCGGCGCGTACGGTACCTTGATCGTCACGTCCGGGTGCTCGGCGGCGCCGTCGATCACGGACGCCGTCCCCGTCTTGTCGACGAGGAGCGTCGCGGTCCCTTCGTCGGTCTCGAAGACCCAGGCCTGGGGAAGGTAGCTCCGGACGATCCCACCGAACAAGCCTCCGAGCTGCTTCTGGACCTCGGGTTCGATCTGGGGGGCGACCTCCCGGAGCAGCGAGACGGCGTGGTTCATCGGGCCCGTCCAGAGAGGTCGGGGATTATACGCGCACCGTCCGGCGCGGTCGCGACCCCGGTCGCCCTGCCCCCTTATGGGCCGGACCCCCTCTCCGGCGGAGGAAGGCGTCACGGTGGGTCCTCGCGAGTTCTACGGCGAGATCCCCTCCACCCAGGACCGCGCGAGAGAGTTGGCGCTCGCCGGCGCGGCGGAGGGGACCCGCGTCGTCGCCCTGGTCCAGACGAAGGGCCGAGGTCGGCTCGACCACCGCTGGGCCTCCCCGCCGGGCGGTCTCTACCTCTCGATCGTGCTGCGAGCTCCGCCCGAGCACGTCACCTGGCTACCCCTCGCGCTCGGCGCGCGGATCGCCGACGGCTTGGCCGCGGCGACGCGTTCGGACTTCCGGGTGAAGTGGCCCAACGATGTGTTGGCCGGTTCCGACGGCGGGCCGTTTCAGAAGGTCGCGGGGATCCTGGTCGACCGGCTCGATACGCGGTGGGGGACAGCGGAGATCGCCGGCATCGGCGTGAACGTCGCGACGCCAGCCTCCGCGTTCCCCCCGGAGGTTCGCGCGACCGCCACCTCGCTCGCCGTCGTCGCCCCACCCGGACCGTCGATCACGAAGGTCGAACAGATCGTCGTGCAGAGCGCGCTCGACGCCGCCGCCGGTCTGGTCGGCCGCGAGAATCTCGCCACGACGCGAGCGTTGTGTCGACGGTGGCTGTGGGGCGTCGGGCGGCCGGTCACGGTCGACGGCGTGCCCGCCGGGGATATCGTGGGGCTGGACGAGGAGGGAGCGTTGCTGGTCCGTCGGGCGACGGAGACAACGGCGATAAGAGCCGGTGAGGTTCGCGTGGAGGAACCCGGATGAGCGAGGCCTTCGACCGGTGGAACGTCCTGAAGCGCAAGGTGCGCGAGGGCGGCGGCGCCGACCGGCTCGAAAAGCACCGCGCGGCCGGGAAGCTCACTGCCCGCGAGCGCCTGGAGACGTTCTTTGATCCGGGTACGTTCACCGAGATCGACCAGTTCGTCACGCACCGGGTCGAGAAGTTCGGTCTCGACGAGCGACGTCCGCCGGGGGACGGCGTCGTCACCGGGTGGGGCGAGGTCGAAGGTCGACCGGTCTGTGCGTTCGCGCAGGACGCGACGGTCTTCGGCGGGGCGCTCGGCGAGGCGCACGCGATGAAGATCGTCAAGGTGATGGAGACGGCGAAGAAAGCCGGGGTACCGATCGTCGGGCTCGACGACTCGGGCGGGGCCCGCATCCAGGAGGGCGTGATGAGCCTCGGCGGGTACGGCGAGGTGTTCCTGCGGAACGTGCTCCTGTCGGGCGTGGTCCCGCAGCTCTCGCTGATCCTCGGTCCCTGCGCGGGCGGAGCCGTCTACTCGCCCGCGATCACCGACTTCGTGATCATGGCGAAGGGCACCGGTCAGATGTTCATTACCGGACCCGATGTGGTGCGGGCGGTCACCGGCGAAGAGGTGACGATGGAGGCGCTCGGGGGCGCCGAGGCGCACGCCTCGTTGAGTGGCGTCTCGCATTTCACCGCGAAGAACGACACCGACGCGATCGCCCTCGCGCGGCGGCTGCTCTCCTATCTTCCCCTCAACAACTTGGAGGAGTCGCCCGCCGCGGCCGCCGTCGCGCCGCCCTCCTCGGCCGCGGCCGAGCTCCCGCGGGTCGTCCCCGAGGACTCGAACTCGCCGTACGACGTGCACGAGGTGCTCTCCCGCGTCGTCGACCCGGAGTCGTTCCTCGAGGTCCAGGTCGAGTGGGCGCCGAACCTCGTCGTCGGCTTCGCCCGACTCGCGGGGACCGCGGTCGGCGTGGTCGCCAACAATCCGGGCGCACTCGCCGGCACCCTCGATATCAACGCGTCGATCAAGGGCGCGCGCTTCGTCCGGTTCTGCGACGCGTTCAATCTCCCGCTCCTGACGTTCGTCGACGTGCCGGGGTTCCTGCCGGGCACGTCCCAGGAGCACGGCGGGATCATCCGACACGGCGCGAAACTGCTCTACGCCTACGCGGAGGCGTCCGTCCCGATGCTGACCGTGATCCTACGCAAGGCCTACGGGGGGGCGTACGACGTGATGTGCTCGAAGCACCTCGGCGCCGACCTGAACCTCGCTTGGCCCACGGCGGAGATCGCGGTGATGGGCGCGGACGGCGCGGTGAACATCCTGTTCCGGCGCGAGCTCGAGAAGGCGAGCGACGCGGACCGGGAGACGGTACGCGCGAAGCTCAGCCACGACTACCGTACCGAGTTCCTGAACCCGTACCTCGCCGCCGAGCGCGGGTACATCGACGACGTCATCGACCCGACCGAGACCCGGGCCCGCCTCATCGCCGGTCTCAAGATGATGGCATCGAAGCGCGAGGACCGACCGCCCCGGAAGCACGGGAACATCCCCCTGTAGGAGTCCCCGGGGCACCGATGGTCGGGATCACCGAGACCGTCCTGCGCGACGGCCACCAGTCGCTGATCGCGACCCGAATGCGGACGCGCGACATGCTCCCGGCAGCGGAGCGGCTCGACGCGATCGGTTACCGCTCGCTCGAGGTGTGGGGCGGCGCGACGTTCGACGTCAGCCTGCGCTTCCTGCGCGAGGACCCGTGGGAGCGGTTGCGCCTGCTGAAGAAGGCGATGCCGAAGACGCCGCTCCAGATGCTCCTGCGGGGGCAGAACCTCGTCGGCTACCGGCACTACGCCGACGACGTGGTCGAGAAATTCGTGGCGGAGTCGGCCCGTCAGGGGATCGATATCTTCCGCGTCTTTGACGCGCTCAACGACCCCCGCAACATGGAGGTCGCCCTGCGCGCGGTCCAGAAAACGGACGCCGTCGCCCAGGCGACGATCTGCTACACCCAGTCCCCGGTCCACACGCTCGCCGCGTTCGTCGACCTGGGCAAGCGCTTGGCCGCCCTGGGGGCCGACGAACTGTGCGTCAAGGACATGGCCGGATTCCTCCCGCCGACGGAAGGCTCCGCCCTCGTCAAAGCGCTGATCCACGAGGTGGGGCTCCCGGTCGTCGTCCACACGCACTCGTCGAGCGGCATGTCCACGATGACGTGTCTTGCGGTCGCCGAAGCGGGGGCGACGGCCGTCGACAGCGCGCTCTCGCCGTTCTCGGGCGGTGCCTCCCAGCCACCGACCGAAACGCTGGTCGGGGCGATGAAGGGAACCGCGCTCGACCCCAAACTCGATTTGAACGCGCTCGCGGACCTCGCCGGGTACTTCGGGACGGTCATGGACCACTACCGACCGCTGCTCAACGTGCGGTCGTTGCAGACCGACCCCGGCATCCTCACGCATCAGGTCCCCGGAGGGATGCTGTCGAACCTTCTCTCCCAACTCCAGGAGCAGGACGCGCTGAACCGCCTCACCGAGGTGCTGGCCGAGGTACCGCGCGTCCGCGCCGACCTCGGGTACCCGCCGCTCGTCACCCCGACGAGCCAGATCGTCGGCATTCAGGCCGTGATGAACGTCCTGACCGGCGGCCGCTACCGCCAGATCACCCAGGAAGTGCGCGACTACGTGCGCGGCCTCTACGGCACCCCTCCCGCGCCGATCGATGCGGACCTGAAGGCGAAGGTCCTCGCTTCCGGTCCACCGGCGATCACGGGGCGGCCGGCCGATAGCCTCCCGCCCGAGTTCCAGAAGATGCTCGCGGAAGTACGCATGCTCGTGCCCGCGGCCGACGAAGCCGAGGCCCTCTCGTACGCGCTCTTCCCGGTCGTGTACAAGTCGTACCGCGGCGCGTTGGCTCAGGGGCTCACGTCGGACGTGCTGACGTCGGCCGCGCTCGGAGTCGTCGCAGCGATGCGGGCCCCCGTGCCGCCCCCGCCGGCCGCGACCGTCGCCGCGCCGTCCGCGGGCGGACTCACGCCGTGGGCCTTCGAAGGGCGCACTCGCCTCCAGAATCAGCGGAGGTGGGTCGATGCGAATCGTCATCGAACGGGAGGGTAGGTCCGTCCCGGTCGAGGTGCCACCGGGGGCCGAATCGGTCTCGATCGAGGGTCATTCCTATCCGGTCGTCCTCGTTCGGACGACGGCCCTGCTCGTCGAGCTCGAGATCGCCGGCGAGCGCGTGCTGGTCGACAACTGGCCCGAACATTTCGACGACCCGCCCGGCCCCGTGGACGTGAACGGGGAGCGATGGAAGGTCGGCGTCACTCGAGGTCCGGCCGAAACCGGAACCGCGACCGCCCTCCTGAGGGACGTACGACCGGTGCCGGGGACGACGCCGGCCCCACCGAGTCCCACGACCGCCGGGACCCCGATCTTCCCGCCGATGCCCGGCAAGATCATCGAGATCCGCGTGAAGGAAGGCGACCGCGTCGCGAAAGGGGACGTGCTCCTCGTCCTCGAAGCGATGAAAATGCGCAACGAGATGACGAGCCCCTCGGACGGGGTCGTCCGCGGGATCGCGGTCCAAGCGGGGGCGAACGCCCGGGCGAAGGTGCCGATGCTGTACATCGCGCCGAGCTAGGGCGCCCCGTTCACGAAAAGTGCGGCAGGGTCCGGTGACACGCCGGGCATCGCGAGGTACCGGGCTCGATCGGGGCCGCGCAGTACATGCAGAATCCGATCGTGCTCGAGTGCACGTGGCCGGTCGCGGCGCCGAGCGGCACTCCATCGGTCGTCATCGCGGGGAGCGGCGCGGACCCCCCACCGATCGGCCGGCTCGCCCACGGTGAGTAGACCAGCGCGAGGCTACCGACCATCCAGCCGAGCAGGATGTAGAAGGCGATCCCCGAGTACTGCGGGAAGAAGATCAGCACCGCGATCGCCGCGCCGATCGTCACGAAGTTGATCAGCGTCAGCACGGTGCGGCGCAGCATTCACGTTCCTCCCGACCGGGGCGAGGCCGTCGTTCGCTCATGTCGTTTTGTCCCGCGGCCGCCGCGAGCCATCTATATTAGACACGGCGGTTGGGCGCCCGCCGTGGTGACCGTCCCGACGCTCGTCCAACGGGACGAATTCACCTACGAGATCCCGCAGAGCGCCGTGCCCGGCATGCGCGTTCCGGGGATCCTCTACTCGAACGCGGCGCTCCTGTCGGGCGTCAGCGGCGACCCCTCGCTGAACCAGCTCGCCAACGTCGCGACGCTTCCCGGGATCCAGGAGCATGCGCTCGCGATGCCGGACATCCACTTCGGGTACGGATTCCCCGTCGGGGGCGTCGCCGCGTTCGACCTCGGGGAGGGCGTCGTGTCTCCCGGCGGTATCGGGTACGATATCAACTGCGGCGTTCGGCTGATCCGGACCTCCCTCCGGGTCGAGGACGTGCGCCCGCGTCTGGGGGCGCTCGTCGAGCGACTCTACCGGGAGATCCCGTCCGGGGTCGGCTCGAAAGGCGGCCATCCGCTCTCGTCGACCGACATCGACGCGGTGCTGGCGGGGGGAGCGCGCTGGGCGGTCGAGCAGGGACTCGGGCGCCGCGAAGACCTCGCGGTCCAAGAGGAGGAGGGGTGCCTCGCCGGCGCGCTTCCCTCGGCCGTCTCGGACGGGGCCCACAAACGGGGGTTGAAGCAGCTCGGCACCCTCGGGTCCGGGAACCACTTCCTCGAAGTGCAATCGGTCGACCGGGTCTTCTTCCCCGAATTCGCGGCGGTGCTCGGACTCGAGCCGGGTCGCGTCGCCGTCATGCTCCACACCGGTTCCCGGGGCCTCGGCCACCAGGTCGCCACCGACTACATCCAGGAGATGGACCGCGGTCTGGCCGGCCAGGGAATCTCGCTCGTCGACCGGCAGCTGTCGTGCGCGCCGGTGGATTCGGAACCGGCGCGTCGCTACCTCGGGGCGATGGCGGCCGGCGCGAACTTCGCGTGGGCGAACCGCCAGACGATCACCCACGGGGTGCGTCGCGCGTTCGCTTCGGTGTTCGACCAGAGCGAGGAGGAACTCGACCTCTCCGTCGTCTACGACATTTCCCACAACATGGCGAAGATCGAAGAGCACCGGGTCGACGGCGGCCGCAAGCGCGTGCTCGTTCACCGCAAGGGAGCGACGCGGGCCTTCCCCGCCGGGCGTGAGGAAGTACCGTCGCCCTACCGCGCCTACGGCCAACCGGTGCTCATCCCGGGGGACATGGGCACGGCGAGCTACGTTCTGGGGGGCCTTCCGACCTCGATGGAGCGATCGTTCGGGTCCTCGTGCCACGGGGCGGGCCGCCGGCTCTCGCGCACCGCCGCGGTGCGGACGTTCCGCTTCGAGGAAGTGACCCGCGCGCTCGCCGGGAAAGGGATCATCGTGCGGTCGGCGTCCCGAGAAGGGGTCACCGAGGAGGCGCCGGGCGCGTACAAGGACGTCGAAGAGGTGGTCCGCGTCGCCGAGGGCGCGGGCCTCACCCGTCGCGTCGCCCGCCTCGTCCCGCTCGGCGTGGTCAAGGGCTAGTCGACGCGCCGCTTCGCCCACGGCGGCCCGCGATCGCGAACACCAGCCCCGCGACCACTCCGGCGACCACGACGAGTGCCGCGAGCGAGATCGAGCGTGGCAGGACGCCGAGCACCGGACCGTTGGGGGCGGCCGGCGAGACCGTGATGGGATAGAGGCGCGAGTACGACCCGCCGTGGGCGTCGTGGACGGTGATGTTCGCGACGTACGAGCCGGCGTGCGTGTAGACGTGGGTGACGTTGGCCGCCGAGGCGCCCCCGCCGTCTCCGAACTGCCACGTGAACTGGTAGGGAGCTCCGCCCCCGCCGGAGGCGGCCGCGGTGAATTGCACGGTGAGGGGCGCCGTCCCGGTCTCGACCGAGGGGCTCGCCACCAACGAAAGCGGAAGTCCGGTGGAGGTGACGTCGACCCCGGTGTCGAAGTCCGCGATATCGCCCCACGAATCCCGGGTTACCCCGACGATCGTGTACAATCCCGCGGACCAGTAGGTGTGGGCGGGGGTGGGACTCGTGGTGTTCGTTCCATCGCCGAATTCCCAGGAACTGCTGATCGTTCCCGGCCCGACCGCGTTCGCGGCACCCGTCCAGAACAACGGGCCGGGCCCCGTGGCCGGCCCGCCCCCTGCGGCAAGGAGGAGCGCGTCGGTCGCGGGGACGAAGCCGCCCGACTCGACCGCAAAAAACGAGGGGAACGAAAATCCGACGGACTGGTTCGCGCCGGTGGTGGCGTACTGCGCGGAGAGGTTACCGAGCAGGGAGTACGCCCCGGGGTCGGTAGTGGGAGCGTAGAGCGTTCGAGCTACCGAGGAGGCGTAACCGAGTACCTTCGAGCCGTCCGTCCAGGTGAAATTCGCGTCGATCGGAGTAAAATTCCAGTTGTACGCCGACGCGTCGTACGCGACCGACGTTCCCGAGGTGACGTTCACCACTGGCTCGACGCTCGCGGAAAGATACGGCGCCGCGGACAGATTGGAGGGCGCGACATCGATGAGCAGCGCCCGGCTAGCGTTCCCGTGGCCCTGGTCCGCAAGGTGGCCGACGGCCCAGTAGATCCCCGGCGTAGAGTAGGTGGCCTCGACCGACGATCCCACCGCCCCGTTTCCGTTGCCGAACGACCAGGAGGTCTGACTGATGTTCGCACGGAACCCGCCGGAGGCACTGGCGTTGAACGTTATGGTGAGCGGGGCCCGACCGAACGTGCGGTTGGCCAGGAACGTCGCCGTCAGCGCCGGGGCGACCGTCAGGTTCGCCTCCGCCACGACCGGCGCTCCGATGCTCTCGTTGGCGTACAGGCGGATCGAGTAGTTGCCGGACGAACGCAGAATGTCACACTCGCACGCCGTCGTGTAGGGATCGCTCGAACGGTACTGAAGGCTTACCGTTCCCGAGCCGCCCGACACCGCGAAGAGACTGGGGAAGTCCGCCGGCGCGTCGCGAACCCCCTCATCGGTGTTGACGGTCACATTGAGTGCGGCCGGTGCCGCCGCGCACTCCGGGGCCGGGTCCCCCCCGACGCCGATCGGTACCGGCGGACTGATCCCGCCATCGACCGGGAACGCGGAGTCTTGGAGCACTACGATCGCGCAGAACGACCCGGCCGCGCCGTACGCGTGCAGAACGCTCGACGCGGAGGTCCAGTTCACGGACGTCCCGTCGCCGAAGTAGTAGAGATACGAGTACGGACCCAACCCGCCGTGAGGTGTCGCGGTGAGCGTCACCGGCGCGTCGATCCCCGGAGCGGAGAGGTTCACCGTGAGACTCACCCCGATCGCGCTCCCGCCCCCCACGACGATCGCGACGGGGAGGGAGACGGTGAAGTTTCCCGAGCTGTCGACCACGTACGCCTGCGCGGAGTACACCCCGGAAGACGAGTACGTGTGATTGACGAAACCGTGGGGGGCGAACGCGGCGGTGCCGTCCCCGAAGTAGACCCCGGCGCTCGTGTAGTTTCCGGTGCCTCCGGAAGCGCTGACGGAAAATCCGACGGCCAGGGGCTTCACCCCGGAGCTTGACGATACGTTCAGCGTCGCGTGGATCGAGGAGACCGTCGAGGCACCGGCGGCCAGCTGCGGGAGGAGCGCGGCCACGTTCGGGGTCCCGATGCCGGTGACCGGGTCCCAGCCGGCGCCGGCCGAGTAACTGTTGTTTCCGGAAGTAATGTCGTGGAAATCCGCTGCGTACTGACTTTGGTTCCTCAAGATCGAGTACAGCGAGGGGTTCAGCAACCCGAGGGCCGTCCCGGCACGCTCGTCCGCACGAGCGGCAATGCCCGCCCATATCGGGGTGGCGAGGCTGGTACCGCCCACGTCGTACTCGCCGTTGCTGTAGTAGAGCTCCACGCCCGGCGTCGCCACCGCGGAAACATCCGGCACGCCCCGAGCGTGATTCCCGGCCGGGAGGCCCTCCCCGTACTGCCACCACGGCGCGGAGAACGGCGAGTACCCACCTCCCGAGCCGCCCTGGTTGATGCAACCGGGGGAGGTCGCGCCCGTCGCGTTCCCACTCCATCCGGTCTCGCTCTGCCAGAGGCCGCTCGACGAAACCGTGAGGTCGGTGCCTCCCACGCCCGTAACGTAGGGGTCGGAGGCGGGAAAGTTGGTCGAAAGACCGCTCGTCCCGTCGGCGGCCCCGCAGTCGCCACTCGCCGCGAAGACACTGATCCCTTCGGCGGCGGCGAACTCCAGGATCGGGCCGAGGAGGTCGTACGATCCGTCGGTGGAGGCGTTACAGGAGGCGGAACAGGGCGTGGAGAACGCGTTCGTGACGCCCACATCCGGCTCGCCCCAGCTCATCGAAATGACGTCGACCGACTGGTGCGCCACGAGGTAATCGACGGCCTGATACAGACCGACGTTGGGGTTCGGCGAGAACGTCATGTCGATCGTCGCGCCGGGCGCGCTCGCGTGCGACCACTGTAGGTCGAGCGCCTCTTCGACGCCCCAGCCGGTGTCCGTGGTGTTGAGGTTGTTCGTCGGGCCGACGGGGTAGAGGAAGTTCACCGTCGAGTTGGGCAGGCCGAATTCGGAATTGAACTGCGATACGTCGGTTCTCAGTCGCGACTCGGTCTGTTGCGCGTCGTAGGTGTCGACGACCCCGATCGTCTCGCCGGCACCGTCCGATGTCGAGTTTGAGCCGCTCATGTTGTAGGCGCCCCACACCTGGCACGGGACGAACGGTCCGGACCCGGAGTTACCGGTGCAGCCCGTGTCGGGCTCCGTAGGGCCGATCTGCTCGAGCGGCGACAACGCCGGGAGGAGTGGGGTGGTGTTGCCGAGGCCGAGGACCCCCGACCACGGCGCAAGGTCGGGGAGCGACGCGGGAGTTACGTGCGTCAGCACGTCGGAGCCGTCCGCCTGCTGGAATTCTTCGAACGAGGTTCCGAACGCAGGACCGATATCGCCCGCCGGTCCGCTCACGTCGAGCAACAAGTGGTCGGGGCTTTCCGCCACGTGAAGCCCGTACGACTCGAAGTAAACCGACGCGGAAGCGAGCGCGGAGGCGGACGGTCCAAACTGGCGCGCGAGTTCCGATGTCGAGAGGAAATGACGGTAGGTCGACGTGCCGGGCAGGTACATCGACATGAGCTCGGCGTCGAGTGCGGAACCGTTCTGCATCGCAAGTCCCACGGCGACGTCCATCGGCGTCGAGGGTGCGACCGGGCCGAGGTCGCGCTCCCCGGCGTACGGCGTGAACCCGGGGGCGACCTCGGTCACGGACGCGGGGGCCGGAGACGTCGCGATGGGCGAAGCTCGAGACGACGGAGCGGCGGGGCCCGCCGTGCCCGCGGCGGTCGGCGCTAGCACGAGAAAAGTGGCCGAGAGAACGAGCGCGGCCAGGACCAGTGCGAACGCCGCCCGGCTCGCCATCGGACAGAAGCAAGGGGGCCCTGCCCTCCTTATGCTTGACCCCGCTAGCACCGCCGGCCGCCGAAAGACCTCATAACCCGCGGTCGGCGTGGGTGGCGCGAGGAGCGTTGTCGGACCCGTATCTCGGCTACGAGATCGCCGGGGTCTGCGTTCTCGTTTACGCCCTCATCGTCTACGCGCTGTATCGGCGCGGACTGATCGGACCGGATCACCCGCTGACCCTCCTCGGCCCGGCGCTGATGATCAAGACGCAGCGCGGCCGCGTCGCGATCGAACGGTGGGCCCGCTTCAAGCGGTTCTGGACCGTCATGTCCGACGTCGGGGTGGCGCTCGCCGCGATCGCGATGGTCGCGATCATCGTGCTGCTGCTGATCGACGCGGTCCTCTCCCTACGGCTGAACCCGTCCTCCGCTCCGTCCCCGAGCGAAGCGCTGGGGATCCCCGGGATCAATCCGATCATCCCGATCGGGTACGGGATCATCGCCCTCGTGGTCGGCATCGTGCTGCACGAGCTTGCCCACGGGGTCGTCGCCCGCTCCCAGGGGATCGGCGTGAAGTCGCTCGGCGTTCTCTGGTGTGTGATCCCGGTCGGCGCGTTCGTCGAGCAGGACGACAACGACATGCAGGCGGCCTCCCGCCGAAAGCGGGACCGCGTCGCGGCGGCGGGGGTCCTCGCCAACTTCGGCCTCACGGTCATCTTCTTCGTCGCGCTCTCCCTCCTCGTCGCGGGCACGGTCCAGCCGAACGCGAACGGTGTCGGCGTAGCGCTCGTCGAATCCAATACTCCCGCCGCGAACGCGACGCTCGTCCCCGGCGACATCATCCTCTCGATCAACGGCACCTCGACCACGACCGCCGTCTCGTTCGAGGACGCGCTCGAGGACACCCATCCCGGTCAAGTCGTCACCGTCGTCTATTGGGCAAGTTCGAATTCCACGGTCGTGACGACGCAGGTGACGCTCGCGCAGAGCCCGACGGTCGCGACCCGCGGGTTCCTCGGCGTGGGCGTGACCTTCCTGACGCCGAGCGAGCTGAAAACCGTCTTCGTCTGGCCGTTCTCGAGCGACCAGGGGCCGCTGTTCGGAGCGATCGACTGGCTGGTTCTGCCGCTCGCGGGACTCCAACCGGTACAGGGTACTGAAGTCGGCTTCTACCATCTCAGCGGTCCGCTCGGCGGAATGAATCCCCAGACGTTCTGGGTGATCGCGAACATCCTCTACTGGCTCGCGTGGATGAACCTCCTGCTCGGGCTGTCGAACGCCCTCCCCCTCGTGCCGCTCGACGGGGGCCTGCTCTTCCGAGATTTCGCGATGTCCATCGCCGCCCGGTTCCGTAAAGGGTGGACCGAGGCGCGACTCGATCGGTTCGGCGGCCAGGCGGTGACCGCTTCTTCGCTCATCGTCCTCTTGCTCCTCGTATGGCAGTTCGTCGTTCCGCGTCTACTCTAGACGAACGGTCGCTCTTCGCGGAGTACCCGTTCCTCGCCGGCGCCGAGGCGCTCCTCGGGGCCGAGGTCGTCTCGGTCCGTGCCTTGCTCACCGACCCCGCCTACGAACGCGCCCGCGCGATCGGTCGGGCGCGCGTTCTCGCGGCGGCCGACGACCCACGAGCGCGCCAGGACATCGAAGAGCTCGCGGGCGCCGAGCCCGAGGTCCGGTACCTGTCCTTCCTGTTCGCGCAGTTCTTGCTCGCCGCCGCCCCCTCGCCGGCGGCGCTGCGACGCTGGGCCGTCGCGGAGTCGAAGCGCACGCACGCGCGCCTCTCGACCGTGCCCGTCGAGGAGCTGGCCGAGGTCGCGCGCCGACTGGGGGTCACCTTCGAGGACCTCGGGCACGACCGGGTCGCGATCGCGCTTCTGGATTATCTTCGGCTGGCCGTGCCGATCCGGGAGGCCGATTTCCGACTCGCCCGGCAGGACGTCGACCACGGCCGCGTGATCGTGGACCGGGTCCGGGCCGCGCGACTCCTCCAGGAGGCGATCCGGAGGCATCTCGGTCTCGCGGTCTCCCTCGCCGAGGAGGCTCGAGCGGCCGTCCGAGAGCGCGAGCCCGAGTTGTTCGCCACGGTCGCGGAGAAGATGCCGCTCCCCGTGGCTCGCGCGCTCGGTGGGCCCGGGTCGATCCAGCCGGCCCGCTTCCCTCCGTGCATCCGCAAGATGCAGCGCACCCTCCAGGCCGGCGAGAACCTCTCGCACGCCGGGCGCTTCGCGCTCGCGGCGTTCCTGCACCGCGCCGGCGCCGACTTCGAGACGATCGTCGACGCGTACCGCGGCGCGCCGGATTTCGATGAATCGATCACTCGCTATCAGGTGGAGCACATCACGCAGCGAAACGACGGCGCCGGCTACGAGCCCCCGGAGTGCGAGACCCTCCGCACGCACGGACTGTGCGCGCGAGAGGGGGACCCAACGGCGGCGCTCGAGGTCGACCGACGGCCGGACCCGCTCTGCCACGAGCCGTGGTTGCGCCACCCGCTCCAGTACTATCGGACGCGGGGGGGAACCGTCGTGGAGCGGGGCGGCGCAGAGTCTACGTCGTCGGCGGCGGCAAGGCCCGGTACGTCCGGACCGCCCGGGCGAGCGCGGTCCACTGACCGGCGATGACGAAGTAAACGAACGCGACGTCGATCACCGTGAAGGCGATCCCCGCGACGTGGAAGTGGGACCACGGGGCGCTCGGTGCCCAGGGCCACGGGAGGGACCAGTCGAACTCGAGGAAGGTCGCGAGCGCGAGCACGACCAGTCGGTCCGCGCGCGTGAGCAGACCCCCCGCGAGACGCCCCTGGCCGACGGCTTGCGCCTGAGTGCCCATGTAGCTGGTCAGGAGCAGGCTGACGAGCGCGAGCAGGGCGAGGATCGGGTTCGCATACCCCGACACGGCGATGCCGAGAACGATCAGGATGTCCGCGTACCGGTCGATGACGTGGTCGAGGAGGTCCCCTCGCGCGGACGTGCGCTTCGTCGCGCGGGCGACGGCGCCGTCCAGGACGTCGAACAGCCCCGCGAGGAAGATCAGCACCGCGACCGGGAAGAACAGCAGTGGCGTCGTCCATCGGACGAGCGCGGCCAGCGCGGCCGCGCCCCCGGCGCAGCCCAAGGCGAGGGCACTGATCGAGTTGGGATTCCACCCCAGGAACGGTCGCGAGAGCCGGGCGACGTACGGGGCGACCCTCGCCCGGTATCCCTCGAGTACCATCTCCGGTCCTAGTGCGGCCGGTCCAAAAGATGCGCGGTGACACGGGCATCGGCGAGCCAGTTCACTTTCCCGTACGACGGGCGGCCGCGGGAGCGTACGTGGCGCGCGACGTCCCGAGCCACCGAACGGACGGATCTCCCGGTCGTGTCGACCTCCCAGATCCGTCGGTGCTCTGCGACCGCCTCGAGAAGGATCACATCCGTGGCCTCGGCGACGAAGTTCTCGAATCGTTCGGCGACGGACCCCCGGCGGGCGAGCCGGCGTTGGAGTTCCGTGGGACGACACCGGAGCACGATCACGTCGCGTACCGGCAGGAGATGCGACAGGTGACCGACGACGAGTTGAAGGTCCCCCCACGCCCCCGGGCGGGCGAGGGCTCGACGCAGCCTCGGCAGGTCGACCTCGACTCCGTGTCGGAGGCGCCGACCGGCTCCGCAGCGGATCGCGAGTTCCGAGACCTCCACGGAGGGGATCGTTCGTCGAAGTTCCCGGGCGATACGGCTCTTTCCGGTCCCGGGGGTGCCGGTGAGCGCGACCGGTCCGGGCACGGCGTCGACCTTACGCGAAGCGGAGGGACGGGAACGAGCGACGCCAGGCGAGCACGTCCGCCCCGACCCGTTCCTTCTTGACCCCGGCGCGCACGATCAACTCGGCGAGACGCGGCATGTCCGGGGGCGCGAGCCCCAGGCGCGCCACTTCGGCCGTGCCGACCCGACCGACCAGGTCGATGAGGAGCCGCTGCCGCTCGAGGCGACGCGCGAGCACTCCGGGGGAAAGTCCGGTCGCCGCGCGGAGTCGTTCCCGGTCGAGATGGACCTGGTGCGACTTCGTGAATCCTTCCGCCTCGGCGATGAGAGGAACCCCGAGTTCCGTGAGCGCCCGGCCGATCGCCTGCGCGTTCTCCACGACCGTGCGCGCGTACTCGACGCCGCATCGTTCCAGCTCGAGCAGCGTCTGCGCGAGCCCCGCGATCCGGTTCCAATGGGCGTTGTCGAAGATGCGCCAGACCAGCGCCGGGTCGATCTGGGCGAAGAGGTCCTCCCGGTCCGTAACGAGAATCCCGCCCTGCGGGCCGGGGAATGACTTGTGTGTGCTGCCGAAGACGACGTCGGCCCCTTCGCGCAGCGGGTCCTGGAACTGGCCGCCCGCGATCAGCCCGAGCACGTGCGAGGCGTCGTACAGGACGAGGGCGTCGACCGAGTGGGCGGCTTCGGCGATCTCCTTCAGCGGATAGGGGAACAGGAAGAAGCTCTGCCCGAGCACGACGGCCTGAGGCCGTTCCGACTGGATCGTCGCCACCGCGTCCTCGGCCACGACGGAGTGGCCGGGGCCGTCCGCCGGGATCGGCCGGACGGTGTACTCGAACATCGCCGGGATGAACCCGGGGGCGTAGCCGTCGTACCCGCCCTGGTCGGGGGCGATCGCGAGCAGTTTCGACTTCGGGGGCAGGAGCGGAACGAGCGCGGAAAGGGCCGCGATGTGCCCCGACAACGGGCGCGTCGTCGCGAACTTCGCGTGGAAGAGGCGGGCCGCCGCGGAGTTCGCCAGCGCTTCGATCTGGTCGGTGTACCGGGTGCCGGTGTAGCTGTTGTCGATCGTCTCGCCGTGAAAGTCGACCGTCAGGGGGAGGGTGTACCGGCCCGCGAGGTCACTCGAGAGGTATTTTCGAGCGAGCGGAGAGACGGCGTTCTCGCTCGCGAGAAGATTGAACACGTCGCGGCCGCGCCAGCGGTCGTGCCCGCGAACGAGCGCCGCGAGGCGGCGCTCCTCTTCAGCGGCCGTCGGAGCCATCGGGATCCGGTCGGGCCGCGAGGTCGCCTTCCGCGAGCTTCCGTCGCTCATGGTGGCCGCACCGCGGGCAGACGAGCTCACGGGGTCCGGGCGTCAGGAGCGCGTGGCATACCTGACAGCGGGCCGAGACGACGCCAAGGTTCGAGGGGGCGGTGGTGAGCTTGATCGACGGATGGGCTTGGAGGACTCGCGCGACGAGGATATCGCCGACCGCGAACTCGGTGGAGAGCGACTCGGTGAACCCGTCCTTCGCCTTCGAGATGTGGACGGTCCCTTCGGGGGCGCCGGGCACCGCGCGGCGGCTGTTCGACGTGGAGAGGATGGTGCAGATCGCCATTGCGGTCTTGAGTTCGTCCACTTTCGCGTACACCACGTCCCCCTCGTTCACCTCGGGGATCGCGTTCCGCGCGTCGACATGGACGGTGCGGTCCCGCGGGTCGACCCGCGGGGTGCCGAGCACGGAAGCGTAGATCCGCCCACGGTTCTCGTAGGTGCCGCGGCCGGGCAGGAATTCTTCGGCAGCGCCAAGGTAGTCACCGGGCAGCACGAGCGCGGGGAGTTCGGAGGGCGTCATGGAGGTGGTTCCGTTCGCAGAGCCCAGAGATCGACGGGAAGCTCGACCCGACGCCGGGTGTGGTGCGGAAAGGTCCGCGGCAACGCCCAGTCGATGGGCCGCGTCTCGAGGACGTGGACGTTCGCGGCGACCGCCCGTTTCGCTATAAAGGTTCGGGAGTCGGCGAGCGCGAACGCGTACACACCCCGGTCGGCGAGGCGGAACGCGGCTTCCCAGAACGGCCGGTCGGCGTGCGCCCGCTGCGCCCCGAACGGGGGATTCATGACGACGACGTCGGCCCGGCGCGTCCACTCCGCGACGTCCGAGGGGACGAACTCTACGGAAGCACACGCGTCGGCCGCCGCGCGCTGAGCGACCTCGAGCACCGCCGGGTCGACGTCGATCCCGAGGACGGACTCGGCCCCGAGGAGCGCCGCCCCGATCGCGAGGCGTCCGGTGCCGGTGCCCAGGTCGAGCACGGAGCGGCCCTCGAGATCGCCCGCCGCGAGGGCGCCGAAGAGGAGCTCGGCCACCGCTTCCGCCGGTGTGACGACCTGTTCCCGGTCCGCGCGCGGGTGCTCCGGTGGCGGAACCCGCTCGATCTGCCGGACGAAATCCGCGCGCCGCACGGACGGGCGAGCGCACCCGCTCGCTTGACCGTGTCGTTCCGTCCCGCCCGAGGGAGAAGCGGGGAGCCGGATTTGAACCGACGAACGCCTGCGCGACCGGATCTCTTCGCCGGGGTCCGCCCGACGTTTAAGTCCGGCGCCGTTTCCAAGCTTGGCTATCCCCGCAGCCCTATCGGGCCGGGGCAGCGGCGGGCTCGGCTTCCTTCGCGGTGCGTCCGGCGGCCTTCTTGACCGACACGCGCTTCGGGAAGTACTTCAGCAGAACCACGTCGTTCACCGCGGCGACCCAACGGTACGGAACGCTGGTGGGGCGCGAGTCCTCGACTAACATCGGGCTCGTCTCGTCGATGTAGAGTCCATCGACCTTTGAAGCGTCGACATCGACGATCACGTTGTCGACCTCGCCAAGGAGTCGTCCGTCGGGCGTGTAGATCTGCCGTCCCAGGAGTTCGGTCATCTCGACCAGCATAGGGTTACCGATACTCGGCGACGTGGCCCTCCCTTCTTATGCCTTTGCTCGGACGGGTGGGGTGCGACACCGCCGCCGGTGGCGTCAGGCGGATTCCGCGTCCGCCTCGTCGCCCGTGGCCGATTCCTGGCGCACCTGCTTCTTGTACATCTCGAGGAGCTCGTGCGACGTGGTCGCCTCCGTCGGGCCCTTGTCGTCGCGGTAGCGGCCGGTGAACCGGGGGAACCGGAGGGCCAGCCCCACGCCGGCGCGGATCGCCCCCTGGTCCGCCGGGTGGATCGGGCTGAGCGTGAGCTCGGCGCCTCGAACCTCGAGCACGACCCCGGGCCGGAACCACCGGTCGGCGTCGAGTCCGGTGATGACCTCCGGGGGCCGGGCGTCCGCGGCAAACTTCTCGAGCCGCTTCGGCATCTCGGCGAGTTGGGCATCGTCGAATCCGCTCCCGACCTTGCAGAACGACTCGAACCGGTCCTTCTTCGGGTCGTACACGGCGAGGAGGAAGGCACCGAACTTCCCCGCGCGCCGGCCCCGGCCGTGGAACGCGCCGACGACCACTCCGTCGATCGAGTCGGACAGCCCGACCGTGTAATCCCGCTTGTACTTGATCCACCAGTAGCCGCGGGCGCCGGCCCGATAGGCGCTCCCCGGTTTGATCGACTTCGCCATCACGCCTTCGCCCCCGGCGGCGATCGCCTCGTCGAGGAACGCGGTGGCCGCCTCGACGTCGGCGACCACCTTCTGCTGGGCGAGCCCGACGTGGTCGTTGGGGCGAACCATCTTCTCGAGCATCGCACGCCGTTCGGGGAAGTCGTTCGAGTACGTCGGCTCGCCGCCCGCCATCAACACGTCGAACAAGTACAGGCACACCGGGAGCTCGGTCTGCGCCTTGTCGAGGTCGAACTTTCGACCGCGGCGCTTCGAGACCAGCTGGAACGGTTGGATCTCGCCGGTGTCGATGTCGACGGGGACGCACTCGCCTTCCACGATGGCCGGAAGGGAGTGCACCGCCTTCGGGAGGTCGTGGAGCAGCTCGGGGAACTGCGCTCCGATCTCCTCGAGCCGGCGCGAGAACAGGCGCGGCGGCCCGCTCTTCGGGATGTGGGCCTGGACGCGCAGCCCGTCGTACTTGATCTCGAGCGCCGCGGTGCCGCCCATCCGCTTCAGCACCTCGGCCAGGGTCGGCTCCCGTTCGGCCAGCATCGGGCGGATCGGGCGCCCGACCTCAAGACCGATCGCGGAAAGTCCCTCGAGGCCGGTGTCGACCAGCACCCCCGCGACGAGCCCGAGGTCGCTCGAGAGGTTGAACGCCGCCTCGATGCGGGTGCGCGCCTCCTTCGACCCGTCGGCGAACGCTTCCGTGAGCGCGTCCAGGATCGTGAGCTCCCGGACGCCGACGCGGAGCGTGCCGAGAACGAACCGAACGATGAACTTCGCCTCCAGCGGCGTCGCTCGCGAGAGGAGATCCACGAGCGTCTGGACCTTGACGTCCTGCGACCCCGCGCCCTTGGCGGTCGCGATCGTGGTGAGCTCCCGGTACACGTCGGCGACCGAGAGAGCGGCGCCCGACCGTTCGCGCGGCGTCTCGCTGAGCAGCTCGGACGTGGTGGTACCGAGGTCCCCGGACGTCTTCGTGCGCCGACCGACCTCGGCCTCTTCGGTGCCCGTCGAGGTCGCGACCGCCCGGCGCGCGAGCGAGTCGGCGACGCCCAGCTCCACGCCCTCGTACTCGGGGCGCAGCATCCCCTGGGAGAGGTAGAGCACCTTCGCGAGGTCCGGCGGCCGGACCGGGCGGATCAGCTCGACGAGGATCTGGCGCATCTCGAGGCGCTTCTTCGTCGCCTCGAGGCGGGCGTACGCCTCCGCGAGTTCACGGAACTCCACGGCGCGCCCCCTCGGTCACGGCGTCCCGGAGGCGCGCCAGGTTCTCGGGGACCGAGCCCGAGTTGAAGACGGAGTTGCCGCAGACGAAGAACGTAGCCCCGGCGGCAGCCGCGTCGACCGCGGTCTCCGGGGTGATCCCGCCATCGACCGACACATAGGCAGCTCGTCCGTCGTGATCGATCCGGGAGCGGGCGGCACGCACCTTCGGCAGAACGTCCGCGATGAACTTCTGGCCGGAGAAGCCGGGACGAACGCTCATCACGAGCACCTGGTCGAGGTCGTCGAACACCCCATCGAGAGCGCGGAGGGGCGTGTCGGGGCGGACCGCCCCGCCGACCTGGGCGCCGAGCCGGTGGGTCTCCCGCACCACGGCCGCCGGGTCCGACTGGGACTCGATATGGAACACCAGGGTGTCGCCGCCCGCGCGTCGGAACGCTTCGAGGTACCGGAGCGGTTCCTCGATCATGAGGTGGATGTCGAGCGGGAGCTTCGTGCAGGACCGGACCGCGGCGACGAGGGCGGGGCCGAACGTGAGGTTGGGGACGAAGTGGCCGTCCATCACGTCCAGGTGGAAGGCGTCCGCGCCGCCCGCCTCGGCGACGCGCACGGCCTCGCCGAGCGCGGCAAAATCGGCGGAGAGGAGCGACGGCGCGAGACGGAGCGGCACGACCTGGGCCGGCACGAGCGTACCGAGTTCCGCCCGGTATTTAGAGGGCGGCCGACCGTTCGCGCGCGATCAGAGGAAGTCGTCCGCGCTCGGTCCGTCGACGCTGACCGGTTTTCCCCGGAAGTACTCCGCGTCCGGGGTCCAGCGGCCATACGGCACCGGGCGGTACCACGTGCGCCGGAACCGGCGGGCGGTGCGCGTTTCGCCGGGAGTGTACCAGAGGTACCGGTAGAGGAGGAACTCGGCGTACAGGGCGAGGCCCAGCACGGGGATGACCAGCACAATGCTGCCGAGGTCGAGGCAGAGGACCAGCAACCACGCGTCGACGACGAGCACGCCGAGCCCGATCCACCATTTCGCGGCGGTCTGGAAGAACCAGTCCCGCCAGGACGGGCCCGGGTCCTCGAGCGCCCGCCGCTTCTCCTCGGCGACGCGGTCGAGCTGCTCGCGCAGGATCTGGCGCTGGAGCGGGTCGTCCCCGGTGTCGGAGCGTTCCTGCGCGGGATCGATCCCCTGCGCCATGGGGGTACTCGCTCGCGCCCTACGAGGCGCTCGCCGGAACGGACGTACCGTCCGGCGTGGAACCGGTCACCGCGATCTCCGCCGCGGTTTCCTTCGCGATCGGATTCGGATACAGGTGGCACGCGACGCGATGGTTCGGGCGGACCTCGATCAGCGGCGGGTCGACCCGCGGGCAGATCGGGAGCACGGCCGGACAGCGCGTATGGAACCGGCAGCCGGAGGGCGGCGCGGCCGGGCTCGGCACGTCGCCCTGAAGGACGATGCGCTCCCGCTTCAGCTCCGGGTCGGGGATCGGGATCGCGGAGAGGAGCGCCTGGGTGTACGGGTGCAGCGGCCGCGAGAACACCTCCTCCGTCGGCGCCTGCTCGACGACCTTTCCCAGGTACATCACGACGACGCGCTGGCACATCGACCGGATGACGGAGAGGTGGTGGGAGATGAACAGGAACGCGAGCTTCTGCTCGGTCTGGAGCTTCCGGAGGATGTTCAGCACCTGGGCCTGGACCGACACGTCGAGCGCGCTCGTCGGCTCGTCCAGCACGATGAACTCCGGGCGGAGGGAGAGCGCCCGCGCGATCCCGAGCCGCTGGCGCTGTCCGCCCGAGAACTCGTGGGGGAACCGCCACTCGTGTTCCGGGTTCAGCCCGACCTCGCGCAGGAGGTCCGCGACGCGCTGGTACCGCTCCGCGCGCGTGCCCGCATGGTGGATCGCCATCGGCTCCGCGATGATGTCGCGCACGAGCATCCGCGGGGACAGCGAACTGAACGGGTCCTGGAAGACGATCTGGAGCTTCCCGCGCAACTTCCGCATGTCGCTGTTGCTCTTGCGGTAGAGCGAGTACTGCTCCGCGATCTCGTCGAGCTCCTTCAGCGACGCGCTCTGCCCCGAGGCGACCCGGCCGCCGTTGTCCCGCGGCATCTTCTCGATGCTCGCGTAGAGCTGGTCGAGGCGCGTGACGGTCTCGGGCGTCGGGCGGTAGAACGTGTGGCCGCTCGTCGGCTCGATCAGGCGGAGCAGCAGGCGGCCGACCGTCGTCTTCCCGCAGCCGGATTCCCCGACGAGCCCGACGGTCTCTCCGTCGTGGACGTCAAAGCTCACGCCGTCGACCGCGCGTACATCGCCGATGTGGCTCGACAGAAGTCCGCCGCGGATGGGGAAATATTTTCGAAGATTGTGGGTGGAAATGACGACCTGACCGGTGCTCGGGTCGCCGGAGAAACTCATTCGTCCGACCCTAGTCCGCGCGGACAGGTCCCTTGTATAAATAGCACGCGACGGCGTGATCGTCCCCCTCGATGGTCACCGGCGGTCGCTCGCCCTTGCAGACGGGCATCGCGTACGGACAGCGCGGGTGGAAGCGGCAACCGCTCGGCGGGTAGATCAGGTTCGGCACGGAGCCCGGGATGGACGTGAACTCCTGGTCCGGCCGGTCGAGCCGCGGGATCGACGCGAGCAGTCCCTGGGTGTACGGATGGAGCGGGCGACGGAAGATCTCGTGGACCTCGCCCTCCTCCACGATCGTCCCCGCGTACATCACGCAGACGCGGTCGGCGACCTCCGCGATGACCGCGAGGTCGTGGGTGATCAGCATGATCGCGGTCCCGACGCGGGTCTTCAGGTCCCGCATCAGCTCGAGGATCTGCGCCTGGATCGTGACATCGAGGGCGGTCGTCGGCTCGTCCGCGAGGAGGATCTTCGGCTCCGCGGAGAGCGCCATGGCGATCATCACGCGCTGGAGCATGCCGCCGGAGAGCTCGAACGGGTAGCCGCGCGCGACCTGCACCGGGTTCGCGATCGCCATCCCTTCGAGGAGCGCGACCGACCGCCAGAACGTCTCGCGTTCGAGGGACCGCTTCGAACGCCCGCGGATCCCCCAGAGGCCGAAATGCAGGTGGGTCAGTCGCTCCAGACGGACCTTCGAGCGCAGTCGGCTCCGTTCGCGATTGTGGAGCACTCCCTCGCGCATCTCCTTGAGGTAGACCTCGTCGAGCTGCTCCGCGAGCTCCATGAGCCGCTTGCGGTGGTGAAGGTACGAACGCTCGAGGCCGTTCGGCTTCAGTCCCTTGAGCACGTTCTGGACATCGGTGCGAGCCCCGTCGACGTCGCGCCCCGCGGCGCGGAAGAGGGCGTACGCCTGGGTGCCGACCGAGGAGAGGTGGACCGCCTCCCCCAGCTTTTCGGCGGCGACGCGGAGGTCGCCGGATTTTCCCCGCTGCGCGGCCTGGACCATCCCGTCCAACGCCGCGGCGACCTCGGGACCGGTCGGCTCCATGCCGAACAGCCCGTCGATGATCTCGATCCCGCGGTGGAGGAGCAGGGTCTCCGACAGCTGGTTCGAGATCGTGAAGATCGGGTTCATCGCCTGGGTCGGCTCCTGGAAGATCATGCCGATCCCCCGGCCCCGCACGGCGCTCATTCGCTCGGTCGCGCGCCGGATGCGGCGGAACGAGCGGCTGATCTTGACGCGGTTCGTTCCCTTGATCGGGACGAAGGTCGCTTCCTTGTCGAGCCCCCACAGGAGATTGGCGCCGTCGAAGATCACCTCCCCGCTGAGGATCCGTCCCGGCGGGTCCGGGATGAGGCGCATGGTGGAGAACGCGGTGACGCTCTTTCCGCAGCCGGTCTCCCCGACCAGCCCCGTCGTCTGGCCCTTGCGGATCTTGAGGTTCACCCCGTCGAGCGCCTTGACGACCCCGTCGTAGGTGTAGAAGTAGGTCTTGAGGTCCTTGATCCGCAGCACGACGTCCGCGTCATCGGACGGGGTGGGCTCGTCCGTGGGCACGAGCGGCTCGGGGAGCGGCGTCGCTTCCGGCAGGGGCATGTCGCCGGAGCGGGAATCGGCGCGGGCGGCCATGGTTACCTCGCTCGACTACCTCCGGAGCCTCGGGTCGAGCGCGTCGCGCAGTCCGTCCGAGAGGAAGTTCACGCTGATGGCGAACAGGAAGAGCGCGAGTCCCGGGAACACCATCTGCCACCAGGGAATGACGCAGATGCCGGCCTCGCAGCTGATCAGGAACTGACCGATCACATCCGAGGTACCGAAGGCGGCGATCGTCCCCCACTCGGGGAAGTACGGCGTCGGCCAGATCGTGAACCCCAGGAAGACGAGCGTACCGATCAGGATCGGAATGGCCCCGACGTCCAGGGACATCTGGATGAAAACGGGGTACATCGAGTTGGGGATGATGTGCTTCATCACGATCCGCCCCTTGCCCGCGCCGCTCGCGCGCGCCGCCTCGACGTACTTCTGCTCGCGCACGACCAGCACCTGGCCCCGGACGATGCGCGCGTAGTACGGCCACCAGACGATCATGAACGCCGTGATCAGCAACATGACCCGCGTGTCGAGCTCGGAGAGGCCGAACAGCCCCCCCGGATTCGAAGCCGAGACGACGGCGATCACGATGATGACGAACAGTAACTGCGGGATGGACAGGAAGATGTCGACCAACCGCATGATCGTCTCGTCCACGGCCCCGCCGAAGAATCCGGAGACGGCCCCCAGGAACAGCCCGACGAACGCGCCGACCACGACGATCGCGAACGAGATCACGAGCGAGTAGTCCGTCCCTCGCAGCATCCCGTTGTAGATGTTGTAGAAGTAGGGGATGTCCGGCTGGAGCGCGAGGGACCCCATCGGGAGGGCTCCCAGGGTGAGCGGGTGGAACGAGACCGTCGGAGCGATGACCCCCGGTACGTTCTTCGGAGTCTGGTAGCAGTTCGGACCGGGGACCGGCGTGCCCACCGGATACGTGCATACGCTGCAGGAAGGTAGCCCTACGGCGGAGCCCGGAGTGGAAGCGCCGCTCGAAACCGCACCGCCCGCGGCGAACACGATCTTCTCGTTGATCGGAGCGCCGGCGACGCCGAACTGGCCGGACGCCGGGGAGGCGTGATACCCGGTGACGTTACCGACCGCGAACGTATAATCGGGTCCGCTCGCGAGCGAATAGACGACGTCGCTGGTGGTCGATGCAAGGGTCGTTCCGCCGATAGTGACCGACCAGCTCGTTCCGGCGGGCAATCCCGATTCCGAGAACGTCACGACCTGGTTGTTCGACGCGGTGCACTCCGGAAGCCCATTCCAGGGGATCGGCTGGGTCAGCGCGTAGAGTGCGATCAGGACCAGCATCAGGATGATGCCGAGCCCGATCAGCGCGAGCGTGTTGCGCCGCAGGAAGTACCAGGTCCGCTTGTACTGTTCGAGACGGGGGTT
>Ga0209274_10000416_pt1 | contig 26988 bp, 16 predicted proteins | sample HubBroMetageREF1_FD_188343 | JGI IMG/M metagenome (GOLD analysis project Ga0209274, IMG submission 188343) | Reference soil microbial communities from the Hubbard Brook experimental Forest, New Hampshire, USA - Hubbard Brook CCASE Soil... | ecosystem: Environmental > Terrestrial > Soil >...
CGCAAATTAGGTCTCGCTTCCGCACCCAATCTTTTTGCTCCCTTATCAGGATTTCCTTATCCGCGTCGTTCAAATGGTTCAGCCATGTCTTGTAGCTTTGATTTACCGCTGAGTCGAGGGAAGCGGCGATGGACGAGTAGCAGATCGCATTGTCCACAGTTGTCTTTGCTTCGTTGCAGTCGAAGCTCGCTTGATAGCGCGGAGCAATTTTGACGTCTGCTGCTTGGAACACTCTGTCTCGACCGTTCCATCGGTATTTGATGACGAGAGGGCTAACGCGGCCAGATTCATCGTGGTAGATTTCGACCAGAAGTCCGTCCGTCACACTAATTTCGTAGAAGACGCGCCCAAACAGCGCGGCCTGTTGTTTCTCGCTGGGGGCAGGGATTTTGAGTTCGGCGAGGGAACCGTCCGGCTGGCGCGTAATGACTGCGTGAACATCCGGTCCGGCGGTGCCGGTCGCACATGTGGACGCAAGCACGATCGCCTCGGCTTGGCCATCTCCGGTAAAATCGAAGTACTCCAAATGGTTGATGTTAACCCCCTCACAGTCAGCCTTGCTGAAGTGCCTCTTGATCTCGTCTTCGGAGATCTTCGGTGGGCGGACTTGTGCAACTGTGAAGAGAGGGACGGCCACAACTAGGAGAGCTGCAAATCCTAATCCATTCTTCATGCTGCGTTGCATATTGATGGACGCGGGAGGTCACCCACAGAGAAGAGGAACGAAGCGCCGCGTAGCATCGAAGCGGCCCTTTTCGACACTTCCGTCCTTGAAATGCAGTTTGTAGTCACCAGAGACACCCCTTCTTTCGTCAAACTTCGTAAGATGCAGGGTGCCTGACGTCGCGTCCACGCATTGTCCCGGTGTCAAGCAGCGTGACGCGAGTACGGCCCCACTACCTGATCTTATCGAATAATCCTGTGGTGCGGACTTAGGCAGATTCTCGTTAATCGAGATGTCGAGAAACGGCTCCTTGTACTTTCCAGCTTCGGTCTGTTTCTGGGTGAAGTAGAAGTGAAGGGTGAGGCCATCCGCCGGTCCGCAGTCGTTCTGCACGTAGGCAAAAGGAAAGTGCTTTTCGGATTCGCGTCCGCACCGCGCTGAAGACGTGAGGACAACGAGAGTCAGAAGAAACAGAGAGACAGTTGTTTTCAGCCTGAACGGCATAGTTCAATCCTTTCTATCACAGATCAATTTGCATCCCGGAACATGCATTGAAATAGGCATCATCAGAACGATCGGGCTTCGATTTCTTGCATTGGTCGTGCACACAGGCACATCTAGGGGGTTGACTGTGCACGTTGTCGCAGAAATCGTTGGAGTGAACCCATAGAGTGAGACAAACTGTGCACGAACTGTGCACGAATCCAACGTTTTCATTCCATTCGGGTTACTTTTGAGCGAAAAGCAGATTCCCCGATTTGTTGGAAACGTTAGTAGTTAGAAGTAATCGGTGGAGTTGTTGGAGTCGAGTTGCGTGCGCCCAAGGCAGGCGCGCTACCAGGCTGCGCTACGCCCCGACATGAAGTACGCAATGATTATAAGGCACTTCCCAAAAGAATTGTTGCTCCGCCCGTCCAATTTGGTGGTCATGGAGTGAATCCCAAAACTGAGACAGTTTTGACGCACACACTCTGCAGGGAGGCACCTGCGAATGGCAACCCGACGAGTTTGGCGACATCCGAACGGATTCAAGTGGATGGCCATCGAGCGTTTCAACAATTGCGAAAACATTGTAGCCCTTGCGAAGAAACTGGGTAGAGACGGTCAATTCCTCCAGCGAGCTCCCAACCGGCATCGGCGACGGCGGTATGCCATTTGGGTCTAGGCCGCCTGCGGAATTGCGACGCGTCGGAACGCTGCCTTTGCGCGAAGCCTTCAAACACTTGAGGAGTTTCAAGCATCCTACCTTCGGGTGTTCCACGAGCTTGCATGGCCGGACGGCGTCGAGCAAAAAGTGGAAGCCAGCTTGCACAGCGTGCAGGCCGCCAAAGGACAGGACGTAAGGCTCGATGCAGAAGGCGGAGTTGAGGCCAACACGCCCAATACCCGTATCTAACCACTGGAGTCTTCGTAGGGTTGGCATTGCTATCCGCACGCGGTGATCCTGACGCGCGCAACGGCGACGTCAACGGGAACACCAGCAGCCGGGTGGCGGAGGCGCCGGGGGCTTCAACCTCGTCGGCATCGTGATCGACCTTCTGGTTCACTCGCATCCGCTGGGCATGGCAATGGGCGCGTATGGAGCGAGCGTATCGATCTATTCGCATTCCATAACGCGCGGACGTGAGCTTGAATTCCCGAAAAACACAGCCATGGACGTCGCTATCGGGACGCGTGCCTCCACTCTTTCCCCGGACGTCCCAAAACCTGGCGATGCCAAGATTGAGCGCCAGTCGCGTCATTACCTTCCGAGTCGAAGGGCGAACTCAACGGGTCGGCGCGAAATTGGCCGGAAATTAGCTGGGATGACTTTCAAGAGCTAAAGTGGTCTCAGAGCGGTGATGCAGACGGAACACTAGCCTGTCAGGTTCCAACTGGAAGCGGCGCGGCGCATCGGTTGTGGGGCGGAATCACGTAAGGATCTACCGACTGGATAGAGTTGCACCGACCAATCGGGCTGGCAGCGATAATCAGTCAAGTGGCTCGATTCGCTTAGCGAGACAGACCCGAGCGACCGCGCGGAGACGCCACCTAGTCGGGTGTAGCCCCGAGATACTCGTCCCGACCCTCGAAGATCGGTGCCAGGTTCGACATCAGAAACAAGTCGATGATCTTCTGATTCGCGTTGGCGAGTTTCAGCTTGCAATTCACTTTCTTCGCGCTTACCCAAAACCCGACAATCGTCCCCAGCCCCGAACTGTCCAGAAAACTTACATTCGTGAGATCAATCACGATGCGCTTGGATTCGGGAATCAGAGGACGAACGGTACCCTTAAGCAATTCGGCAGTACTAGAAGTAATTCGACCCGTGCAGCGTACGGTTGCGTCCGCTGCCGTCTTTTCGACATCCAGCTTCAATTGGGGAGAAGGAACAGCGCCAGTGAGAGACATCACGTACCTCCTGCCATAACGGCTTCACGAGGAACTGCGATGGCGCCGAGTCTAGCACAGACGTTCGAGTCTAGCGAAGATTTTCGATGCGATTCCTGCCTGCGGCATGCAGTAAAAGCATTCGATAACTCACGGATTGTCGGCCTCTCAGAAAACAGCGTGGGACCGCGACCCCATACGCTGACCCCGAAGCGCTTGTGAGCCCGGAGGATTCAAGATAAATTCCTCCCAGAAAAAGGAATCCGCATCTGTCTTGCACTCGGTTCGCGCTTCACTTGGGAAGAGTGGAGGTCTCGCCATGAAACTCCTAACGGGAGTTGCACTGGGACTGTTGCTGAGCGCAGGGACACCACTCGCGGAGCTCTCTTCCAGCGCGCCTATTCTTCGTCCGGACGCACTCCCTGCAAATCCTCAACGCAACGCTGTGCGATCGCCGGCGGAACCGGTGCTGCGTTACTTGGCCGGTTCTACTACCAAGGTTGAACAGCTTCTGGGTGAGGAGGACAAACAATTACGTCGACCGACGCTCAGCCAAACCGTCACGCGCTACGGGATTGAAGGCACAGACTTAGGCAACTCGATCGAGCACGGCGGTCGAGTGTATTTTCTGTTTGGTGACACCGTGGGACGGTTGCGCCACGCGCTCGACACGATCGCGACAACCGATGCAGTCAATCCTGAGAGCGGCGTTCGATTGGATTTCCTCAAGTCCGGCGGCGATTATTTGACCATACAGCCGCCCGGGATCAGCATGGGAGCGTTCGAAGTGCCGGTGGCAGGCATCAGCCTCGGCGGACAAATTTATATAGCTGTTTCGACCAACCACACCGAGGATCGTGCGACGGATCGCTCGGTGCTCACGAAATTCACGCCGCCTGCAAGTTTCCAACCGTCGCGCACGATCTCGCAGCTTCCGGCCGGGCACTTCGTCAAGTTTTCATTGCGCAGCGAGCCCGGAGCCATAACCGGACTGCCTTCCGGCGGGCCGTTCATCCTCGTATGGGGTACAGGCGCATATCGTAAGAGCGACGCGTATTTGTCCATCGTGCCAGCGGCACAATTCGAAAGCGGTAAAGGGACGCGCTATTTCGCAGGTTTGGACGCGCGGAGTGCTCCGGTGTGGAGCGAGAAGGAATCGGACGCCACGGCCATCGTGCAAAACGGCACGATGGGCGATCTTTCCGTAACGTGGTGCAAGGACCTTGGATTGTGGCTTATGACGTACGACAGTCCAGACCCGGCGCCGCGAGGCATCTTGTTCGCGTATTCCCGCACGCCCTGGGGACCGTGGAGCGAGCCCCAAATCATCTTCAATGCGGCGCGTGATGGCGCTCTGGGCAAATTTATCCACGATCCCCAGTCACATCCAGACGATGAGCTTGCCGGTCCCGTCATCGGAAAAGGCCAGGCAAATCCGCAGGCTGTTCATGGTGGAGCGTATGCGCCGTACGTCGTGGAGCGATGGACGAAGGTGCAAGGTTCCGAGCCGAGCATCTACTACGTGCTGTCTACATGGAATCCCTACGTTGTCGTGCTGATGAAATCGCGAATGCAGGTCGAAGCGCGTTAGCCGACATGTGCGATAACGCCGTTTGTCACACGTGAGGGCGCACTGCTGATGCCTCTGCGACACCAGAGGGCAAACGCAGCTTGACCCCGCCGAATCCTGTCACTGGCATTGAGTTCCCTTCCAAAAGACCGCCGTGACTACTGGCTGCCTTCTTATAGCCTTCAGGGCCACACGCGGAGTACCAGTTCCCTTCCCAACGCCGCGTTAGAGCAAGACAATATCGCCGCGCAATCGCATGCTGCTGAACGACCGGGTTAGCCAAGCGATAGGCTTCGCTCAGCGGAACCGTAAAAAGGTCGGGGTTCTTTTCCTCGACTTGGATGGATTGAAACATATCAATGATTCGCTCGGCCGCCCGACGGGCGACAAACTTCTGCAGTCGATCGCCAAGCGTCTGGTGGAATGTGCGCGCGCCTCGGATACCGTTAGTCGTCAGGGCGGTGACGGGTTCGTGGTACTCCTCACGGAAGTGGCACATTCCGAAGACGCCGCCATAAGGGCCAGACGAATGCTGCAGGCGGTGGCCGAGGCACATTCCATTGACCTGCACGAGTTGCATGTGACGACCAGCATCGGCGTGTGCGTCTACCCCGACGATGGATTGGACGCGGATACGCTCATCACGAACGCGGACACTGCGATGTATCAGGCGAAGGAAAATGGGCATCCGTGCTATCAGTTTTTCACGCCTGCCATGAACGTTCGAGCGGTGGCACGGCAATCCATTGAGGAGAGCCTGCGGCGCGCCGTGGAGCGTCACGAGTTAAATCAGCACGATCAGCCGAAAGTCGATCTAAGAACAGGTGAGATCACCGGCGCGGAAGCGCTAATCCGCTGGACGCATCCCGTGCGCGGGATGATCTCTCCGGCAGAATTCATTCCGGTCGCAGAGGACACCGGCCTTATATTGCCGGTCGGCAACTGGGTCCTTCGTGAAGCATGCAGGCAAGCACGAGCCTGGCTCGGGGCAGGTCTGCCCCTGACCACCATGGCGGTGAACATCTCCTCGATGGAGTTCCGCGCCGAGCATTTTCTGGGCGGAGTGTTTGCAATCCTCAACGATACAGGTTTGGATCCGAAATTTCTGGAGCTCGAGCTCACCGAAAACGTGTTGTTGAAACGCGCGGAGTCCACAGAGTCCATGCTCAAGGCGCCAAGAGCCAGCGGCATACAATAGGCCGTGGACGACTTCGGCTCCTGCTATTCCAGCCTCAGCTATCTGCGCAAATTTCCGGTGGACGCTCCGGAGATCGATCCGTCCTTCGTACGCCAGATCACCGGCACCGCCGATGAGAGCACCATCGTCACTGCGGTGATCAGCATGGGCCGAAGCCTCAGGCTGCGGGTGGTGGCCGAAGGCCTGGAAACGCAAGCGCAGCTGACACTCCTGCAAGACCAGAAATGCGACGAGGCGCAAGGCTATTATTTCAGCCGGCCGGTACCCCCTGAGCAGTTTGCCCAATTACTCAAGAACGGCGTACGCGAAGCAATTCTCACCGGAACGGCCCGCAAGACCTGCCAGCGCCGGATCGCGATTCGCTTCACAAAAACATTCTTCACCGGCTAAGCATCCACGAACGGATTGTTGTTATGGCCCAGACTTGCGGCGTGTGAGGGGGTGGGGCGAAAAAATGGGGTGAAAAAATGCCGGGCGTCACGGTAGCCGGGATTTGTGCGCGAACAATTACTGCGACGCAGGCTCGGCTTTGAGGGATCGCTTGCTGGGAGTTGGCAGTTTGTCGGGGCGGGCAAGTTCGTAAATCCCGGCGGGATCGGAAACCAGCAGGATGCGATCGGGCTCCACCAAAATTGCCACGGGCTGCAGCGCGGCGCCCTGCGGCGTCGCCACGCGGTATGTGTCCATCAAATTTCCATCGCGGTCGAAACGCAGCAGCATGTCGCCGATGGTGGCCCACACCTGCTGGCTCGCGCGATCCACGCCCAACGCGCGAATCACTGGTTTCACCGTGATATTGGGCTCGCGTTCGGTGAACTTCACGACTCCAGCAAAACTGTTCAAGCCCTCTTGGCGGAAACCGTGGCCGAAGCGCTCGCCGTACTCGCCGTGCCCGGCACCGGGGCTTTCCACTCCGCCGCCTCCCGCGGGCCCCCCTGCATGGCCGCCCGCGAAACCCCCGGCACCGGCCGCGCCACCTGCGCCTGCAGCGCCAGCCGCGCCTTCGGCACCAAACGAATGATGTTCAAATCCGCCGAACCCACCGCCGAAGCCGGGGAAGGCTCCGGGACCAAAAACTCCCGGCGCTCCGAAGCCTCCTCCCGGTCCCCCCACGCCGAGAAGCGCGCTGAAGTCTGGACCGTTGCTAGCGCTGGAACTGGACGACGCGCCGTTGTTGCTGTTCGCCGATAATGAGCCGCTGAGGTCGGAGCCATCTACTGAACCCGTCGCGTTGCTCGTCGTGCCGCCTGCCGCCGCATCGCTATCACGATTCGCCGCGCCTGGCGAGCCCGCAGAACCGCCGGGCGCCGCGCCGCCGGTGCCGCCAGGTGTTGCCGATCCGCCGCGACGGCCGCCTGCGCCATGGCCGCCGTTCACCGTGAATCCCGGGGCGCTGTTGCCGACCGAGTACATGCTGCCAAACGAAAACGCTTCGCCCGGCGCGGCCATTCCCGAAACGCGCACGCCCAGTTGCACCTGGGAATTATCGTGACTGATATCCGGAATCAATTCCTTGGCGGAAACTTCCGCTTCGTAGCCGGCATAGCCGAAGCGATCGTATTTTCTAAATTTGGGATCTTTCCGCGAAGTGAACGCGAAATAAATCTCGCCCGGCGCGCCACTGTAGAGCTTTCCGATATCCATGGCGTAGGCCGCCGGCGCGCTCGTCGAATAGCCAGCTGCATAGCCAGGTGCATTTTCCGCCGAGGCGCTGATCGCCGGCACCGTGAGCTGGCTTGGATCGCTCACTGCATCGGCGATGTTGCCGAAGCTGCGCAGCAATTTGCCGTGCTCGTTCATCACTCGCACCAGATGGTCGCTGCGCAGCGTGACTACCGCGAATTCACCGCCTGCGAGCGCGACCACGGACATCGGCGCGTTTACCGGGACGGCGGCTTCGAGCGCTCCGTCAGCCGTAAAAATTTTCACCGCGTTCGCGCCGCGATCGGCAACGAAAATTCGGCCGGAGGCTGCATCACGGTCGAAATCCACCGCGTACTTGATCGCTGCGTTGGCTACCATCGCATTGGGAATTTGCCCGATGCGTCGGCCGTCCTCGCTGTAAATCCAGATGACGCTGGCCGGGACCGCCAGCACATAATAATGACCAGCGGCATCACGCTCGATGGCTTCAGCGCCGCGACCCACGTCTGGAAACACCCTGCCGCGCGCATGCAATACGGTTTGCACGCCCTGGGCTTGCGCCGGGCGATCCATGCTGGCGAAGGCGAGCGCCAACATGAACGCGCATGCCAGGACGACCGTTCTTGAGGTATATCCCTTTGTTAACCTAAAGTTTATCAACCAACGCCCCATCACCCGTATTTCTCCGCGATTTTACTAAACAGCTGCAGTCGGAATTTGCATGGGTTGCCATCAGCGTTCATAATCGTTCGACTGATGGTGCTTCCCTGCCGCTGCGCCGCCCTACGTTATCGCTAGTTCTGCTTTTCCCTGGCAAAAGTTCCGCAATTTTTTGGGTGTAGCTCCCTTCCCCTCCGATTAGCTTTGTTGGGGCCACTTATGCCCTCCCGCCGTCCGGCAAATTTGGAACTCTCGCGACATTGAAACTGAATTAGTTAGCGGCGCGGGATATCAGATTTCACGAGAAGTGGCAGCGCTTGGCTACTACAATAGCGGTACTTCCACGGGCCGGCTCGCCCACGATGAAAGTGTGAAGGCTACCAGTGCGGCGTCCGCGGAATGGATCAAGACCACCGTCGCGGGAAACGGGGATGGCGCAGGCAGCGTCCTAGCATCACCGGCACGTCGCGTAAGCTTATCGGCTCGAGGGATCGTCATTCTTAATCGCCACCAAGGGAAGGTACTGGCGCTGTTTCTATTTTGGCTCGCCGCCGGAAACCTGAATTGGGCGCAACAACCTTCGAGACCGCTGCAGTCGGTCAGCGGGTTGGTGCGCACTCCGGAAGGCACGCCAGTGCCTGCTGCGACGGTGCATCTGGTCAATACCGAAACGAATAAAGCCTGGATGAGCTGGACAGACGAATCCGGCAAGTTTGAATTTCCGCAAATCCCCGCCGGGTCTTATCGCGTGGAAGCCAGCCAGCTGGGATTCGCGAACGCGTCCTTGGTAGTGGAGATTCCAGTGATGCCGCCTGGGCCCATTCCGATCGTCCTGCGCGTCGTAACCGTGGCGGAGCTGACCGCGAAACCCGAAGCAACGCGCGCGCCGCGTAATCCGCGGCCGTCGGGCAACGCCACAAACAACAATGCCGGCACCGGTGCAAGTGCCGGCGCAGGTGCGGGCGGCGGTGGCAGAGGTGGCGGCGGACGAGGCCAGGTGCCTGCGGGCGTCAGCAACGCGATTCGCGCCGGCATCGCCGGCGGTGGATTCGAGCAGACCGATCTTACGGACGAAGGTGCCGGCGGCGCGACCGGAGTCACGAACGCTCCCGCGAATGAAGGAACGCCAATCGCGGCCGAGCTGCCGTCGGGCGCCGGTTCCAGCGCGACTTCCGATTCATTTCTATTGCAGGGAACCGTTGGCCAGGGCCTCGCGGGGAACGGGCCCGGAGGATTCGGACCTAACGGATTGGTCCCGGGCAATCCTACGGGAGAAGTTGGACCCGGCGGACAAGGTCCGGGCGGCGGACGTGGCGGTGCGGGAGGAGGAACCGCGGGCGCGGGCGGCTTTGGTGGGCCCGGCGGCGGCGGAGGAGGAGGCGGAGGAATGTTCGGCGGAGCTCCTGGCGGCGGAGGTGCAGGTGGCGGCGGAGGCGGAATGTTCGGCGGGCGCGGAAGATTAAATCGCCAGGCGGTGAATCGCATTCGCTTCGGTTTCTACGATCACTACGAGAATTCCGTCTGGGATGCCAAACCATACTCGATCACAGGGAATCCGGTGCCGAAACCAAGCCACTACGACGAACGCTTCGGCGGCAACCTGGGCGGGCCGCTGAAAATTCCGCACATTTATAATGGCAGCGACAAGACGTTTTTCTTCGTCAACTACCAGCACGAGACGCAATCGAGCGCGCTGGACAACTATTCGACCGTGCCCACGGCCGCCGAACGCACTGGCAATTTCTGCGGCCTCGGAATTACGCTGTACGATCCCTTTTCCAATTTCACCGGTCCGCGAACCCCGCTAGGCAATGGCTGCCAGATTCCCACCATTAATGCCGCGGCGGCCGGGCTGCTGGCTTTCTATCCCATGCCGAATTTGCCCGGCACGGTGCAAAATTATTTGCTGCAGACCACGGTGCCAATCAACAGCGACACGCTGAACCTGCACGTGCTGCACACGATCAATTCCAAGTTCAGCCTGAACGGCGGGTACAACCTGAATTCTCAGCGCCAGAATACATTTGGCAATTTTCTGAATACGGCGGGCACGTCATCCACGCTGAACCAGTCCGTCACGCTAGGGTTGTCGCACAACTGGACCTCGCACCTGGTGGAAACCACGCAGCTGAACTGGAGCCGCAGCCGCGCGCGTGTGCTGAGCGACAATTCCTTTGTGAGCAATGTCGCGGGGGACCTGGGAATTACCGGCGTTTCTACCGAGCCGCTCACCTACGGCATTCCGCAAGTGAATTTCACCAGCTTCTCTGCGCTGAACGATCCGGTGCCTTCGCTGGTGCGCAACCAGACGCTGCGCTTAAGCGACAGCGCGAAGTGGGTTCATGCGCAGCACACGCTGACCGCAGGTGGCGAGATGCGCCGCATCGAGTTGAATTCGGAAGCCAATCCGGTACCGCGCGGGTCATTTAATTTCACGGGCGTGATGACTTCGCAACTGACCGCCACAGGCCAGCCGGTCCCCGCGACGCCGCAGACCGAACCTTACTACGAACTTGCCGATTTTCTGCTCGGCTTGCCTTACAGCACCACCGTGCAATTCGGGCCGAACATTTATCTGCGCAGCTGGGATTTTATCGGCTACGCGCAGGACGATTGGCGCATGACCAAGCAATTTACGCTTCTCTACGGGCTGCGTTACGAAGTCGCGACGCCGGCGGTGGACAAGTACAACCAGATCGCGAACCTCGACCTGAATTCCACCGCCACGGCAGTGGATGTGGTGACGCCCGGCACAGTGGGTTCGTTCCATGGCCCGTACCCGCGCGCGCTGATCCACGGCGATTACGGAAATTGGGCACCGCGCATCGGCTTCGCCTGGCTGCCGCGCGGGATCAAGCCCAAAACCGTGATTCGCGGCGGCTATTCGATTTTCTACAACGTGGCGATTTACAATTCGCTGGCGCAGAAATATCTTTCGTACGAGCCGCCCTTCGCCACTTCGGAAAATCTGATCACCTCCGGCACGCAAACGCTGACCCTCGAGGACGGTTTCCCGAGCATCAGCACGATCACCAATCGCGGTGGCGTAAATCCTTTTTACAAGGACGGCTACGCGCAGATCTGGACTCTGGGCACCGAGACTTCCTTCTCGCAAAATTGGATTCTGGATTTGACTTACACCGGGACGAAAGGCACGAACCTCGACCTGTTGCGCGCTCCGAATCGCGCGCCGCTGGGCACCAGCCCGCTGGACACGCAGACATCGTTGCAGATTCCCGACGCCAACAGTTTTTACTACGATCAATCCGGCGCGAATTCGATTTACAACGCGCTGCAGGCTCGCGTCGTGCATCGCTTCACACACGGCGTTTCGTTTCAGGCGTATTACACGTTTTCGAAATCGCTCGACAATGCCAGCACCATCGGCGGCACTTCGCCCGTCGTGGTGCAGCAGGACCTCAATTACGCCGCGGAGCGGGGCCTTTCTTCGTTTGACGTGCGGCACCAATTGCGCTTCCTGAATCTGTACGAACTTCCGTTCGGCGAACATCACCGCCTCGCCACGCACGGCTGGGCTGAGCACGCGCTGAGCAACTGGCGGCTGCAAAATATCATCACCTGGCAAACCGGAACGCCGATCACGGCTTACCTCGGCGGCACGGAATCAGACAACGGCACGGGAGCGAGTTTCTCGCTGCGGCCCGATCAAGTGGCCAATCCGGATCTGGGCATCTGCGGCGGCTCGCCGCTCGCATTTTTCAATACCAACGCTTTCGCGACGCCGGCGGCCGGTACGTACGGTGACGAGCGGCGCGGTGCGATTGAAGGACCGTGCAAATTTAGTTGGAATATGTCGCTCGCGAAATCGTTTCGCTTCGGCCCGCGCGAGCGCCATCATCTGGACATTCGCTGGGAGGTCCAGAATCTTACGAACACGCCCGCCTTCTCGGGGATTTCAGCCACGCTAGGGTCGTCCTCATTTGGGCGCGTGACGAGCGCCGGTTCGATGCGTACGATGGACGTGATGGCCAGGTTTAATTTCTGATGAGAGACATCGCTTACAAAATCGCGAGGTTGTGGCTGCTGGGTGCGCTGAGTGCGGGTCCCTCGTCGGCCCAAGCGCAGCAACAGTCCGGCAGCCAGTCAGCGCCTGTGGTCGTCGCGCCGCCCGCGCCGACCCCGGCACCTGCACAGCAAACTCCGGCGCAGCAGGCCGCTCACCAGCCGTCTTCCGTGTTGCGCAGTTCTTCTGACCTGGTCCGCATTGACGTGGAAGTCACCGACAAATCCGGCAAGCCCATCAAAAACTTGACCGCGACTCAATTTACTGTGACGGACGAAGGCAAACCGCAGACGATCACCTCTTTTTCCTACGCCGACATCGAAGCAATCGAGACCGCCACAGCAACGGACGACAAGCCGATCGTCGTATCGGTTGATAACGAAGGGCCGAATGCGCCTTCCGCCGACGCGATCAGCGACGCCCTGCGCGACCGCCGCCTCATCGTGCTGTTCTTCGATCTCACTTCGATGCAAACCGACGACTTGATGCGCGCGCACGATGCGGCCGACAAATTCGTAAAGCAGCAGATGACCAAGGCCGACGTTGTCGCCGTCGTCGTTTTCTCAACGCGCATCAACGTCCTCGCGAATTTCACGAACGATCGCACCGTGCTGCATAAAGCGATCGCGCTGTTGACGCCGGACAATTCCGCGAACCTCGCGAGCCCGCTTTATGCCGCGGCCACCAATGGCGAATACGACGTTCAGGAATATAGCGGCGCGGCCTACACGCCGGATGAAACCGAGTTCAACGTATTCAACACGGACCAGAAGCTCGAAGCAGTCGAAGGACTCGCCGACGTGCTGGGCGGAATTCCCGGCAGAAAAGCGTTGGTGGAATTCACCGGCGGAATCACGCAGACCGGCGAGGAAAATCGCACGCAACTGCGCGCCGCGACGGACGCCGCGAATCGCGCCGACGTCTCCATTTATTCAATTGATTCGCGCGGTCTGCTCGCCGCGCCGCCGGGCGGTGACACCACCGTGAACGCCGCGACCGGAACTTCGATGTTTACCGGCGCGTCCGTCTTCCATCAGACCGACCAGCGCGAAGACTCGCGCGACACGCTCGCGACGCTTTCCACCGACACGGGTGGCAAAGCCTTTTTCGATTTGGGCGATCTGAGCGATGCCTTCCCTGCCATCGAGCGCGACAACGGCGGATACTATCTGGTCGGCTACAACCTGGGCGCCGATGTGAAGCATGACGGCCGCTGGCGAGCCATTCGCGTGAAAGTCAACGTGCCCGGCGCCCACGTGCGCTACCGCGACGGATATTATGCGCCGCGCGATTTTCAGCATCTGGAGAAAGAGGATCGCGATCAGCAGCTCGCCGACGCTATTAATTCCGATCATCCGGTCGTCGAACTTCCGGTGGCTGTCGAAACCGGAATCTTCCGGCTAAGCTCGACTCAAGCCTACGTTCCCATCGCTGCGAAAATTGCTTCGAGCGCGCTCGATTGGGCGCAAAAACACAATAAGCAGCACGCGGAATTCGATTTCGCGGTGGAAGTGCGCGCGGTGCCCACAGGCCAGATCGTCGCGCAACTGCACGATACGATTACGGTGAATCTGGACGCCGAGCATTTCGAGCAGGTCCGTCACAGCAATTTGCTGTATCAGGGCGGAATGGTTCTGGCGCCGGGAAATTACCGGTTGAAATTTGTGGCGCGCGAAAATGAGTCGGGGAAAATTGGTACGTTCGAGCAGAATCTTGTGGTGCCGGCCGCACAGCCGGAGAAAGTGACGCTCAGCTCCGTTTTACTTTCCAGCCAGCTCGTTTCCATCGAGAAATCATCCGAGGTCGCGACCAAAGGGCAAGGCGTGCGCGCGAGAATCACAAGCTCGCCGCTGGACATGGAAGGACAGAGAATTATTCCCAGCGTGACGAACTATTTCACGCAAGGGCAGACGCTCTACGTCTTTCTGCAGGCGTACTATCCGGAAAAAGCCGATAAAAATGGCGCGTTCGATCCGAATGCGCTGCGCGCCGGCCTGGTGTTCCTGCGCAATGGCATCCAGATGAACGCCACTCCGCTGATTCCACCCGCGCAAGTGGATGCGAAAACGCACACCGTATCGTTCCGCATCAGTTTGCCGCTGCAGAAGCTGCCCACCGGACGTTATGCGGTTCAGGTGGTCGCGGTCGCTCCCGGCACGCAGCATTCGGCTTTCGGCCGAGCGTACCTGGCGCTGCAACAGACTCCGGCTGCGGCAACGCCGAGCCCCTGAGCCGCGCGCACGCAGCTAGCGATTAATGTAAAAGCCCTCCCGCGTTTGTACCGTCGCGTCCTTCTGCTTGGTTGTCAGCTGAATTTTGTGGTAGCCCACATCGGCGTCGGTTTTGACAGGCGTGTAGCCCAGTGCATACTGATTGCGCAGTTCTTCATCAATTTCGGCGTAAATCTGGTCGATCGTCTCCTTCTTCGTAACCTCAAAGAAACGTCCGCCGGTCTGCTTCGACAGCTGCTGCAAAATCTTCTTTCCGTCTGGGCGCGATTCCTGCGGATAGCGGTGGTGTCCTCCACCACCCATGCCACCGCCTCCCATGCCGCCTCCGCCCATGTGCCCGCCGCCGTAGCCTCCGCCATTTCCATATCCTTGCTGATCGGCAAAAAGAATCGAATAGATCAGAGTGTCCGAGCGTTCGGCTGTTTCGATCGCGTCGCGCAAAGTTTCCTTACTGCCGTGATCCACGCCATCGGAAAGAATAATCAGCGCTTTGCGGCCCTGCTGCTTTTTCATCAGCTCATCAGACGCCAGATACACCGCGTCGTACAGCAAAGTGCCGCCTCCGCCGTAGCCATGCGAGCCACGACCGCCACCACCACCGCTGCCGCCGCTATCGGGATCGCCGCCGCCCGACGAACCTCCTCCGCTCGTTTGTGAGAACTGCGGCCTGCCCAGCTGATCGAGCGACGCTTCTAGCTTCTGCCGCGAAGAAGTCAGGTCCTGCAGCAACTCCACCTCGTGGTCGAAGTGGATCACGAACGCCTTGTCCTTGTCTTCGCGCAATAAATGATCGAGGAAAGCGTGGCTGGCGTCGCGCTCCTGGTCGAGCACGCGGCGCTGGCTCATGCTGGTATCCACCAACAGGCCCAGAGTAAGGGGAAGATCGGAATCCGGCGCGAAATAAGTGATCGTCTGCGGATGGCCATCCTGCTCCAGCGCAAAATCATCCTTGGTCAAGTTGCGGATCAGCGCGCCACGTTTATCGCGCACCGTGGCGAACATAGTGACCAGCTTCACATTCACCGAAATGGTCGGGCCTTGCTGCTGGCTCAGCAGCGGCGCGCTTCCAAGCAGCACGAAGGCTGCACAAACGAGCAATCCAAATTTGCTGCGGCCGAATGACGTCCGCGTTGCGACGCCGCACCCGCGCGTAGGTGTACTCTCGATTGATCGTCGTGTACTCGACATGAACGATTCAGCCATTGCCGATTGCGTTGCTCAACATAAGTTGCCTCATCAATCCCCGGACAGGGTTCGACCCACGCTGCTCGCCAGGGAGCATTCAGCAGCCGGAACCGGGAAGTTCCAACTTTTTAGCGGCTGAAGATGCAGGTGTTAGGCGGGGTGCGCCGGAACTCGGCGCGAGATCAGGCGAAACAAAGGCTCAAAAAACGAAAAGAGCCTGCGTCCTTGGGGGAGGCCGCAGGCCCTTTTCCAGGGTGGACAAACTAGAACGTAAATCTACCGCCGATCTGCCACCATCGCGGCAGCAACTGCGGTCCGGTGGCTTTGCCAAAGTTCGCATCCAGCGGGTCTGTATCCATGGTGCCGAGATTGACCCGGTTAAAGAGGTTGTAGAACTCAAACCGGATCTGGAAGTTAAATCTTTCCTTGAATCGGTTGTCCTTGTAAATTGCCATGTCCGTTTCCGCAAAGTTCGGTCCGCGGAACGCGTTCTGTTTCTCGTTACCTTCGGTTCCGATGGCCGGTTGCGTGAATTGCCCAGGGGTGAAAACTCCGTTCAGGAACGCGGCCCTGGACGTTGCTTGCGCGTAAGTTGATACGTTCGGGTAATCGTAATTGGTGCCGTCCGCGTTGTAATCTCCGCTGTTCGGTGCCAGACCGGTAATCTGGTTACCAGGTGAGGGGCAAGTGACACCGGCGTTGGCGCAGACCGGTTCAAACGGGTGCTGGTTTATGACCGTGAACGGATAACCGCTCTGGTAGATGCTGGTTCCAGTAATTCCCCATCCGCCGGTCAAATGACCGACATAACCCTGCCCGCCGTTCATTCCCGGGAGCTGGTAATTCAGCGTCAGAGAGAAGCGATTCGGCGCATCCCAAGGTGACGGCCCGTAATATTGGGCCGGATTAGCCGCCGTAGGATACACACCAGCGTCGTCCTTGGATTCAGAATGCGTGTAAGACGTGTCGAAGAACCCGTGCGAAAACCTTCCGCGGAGGTCGAAGATCACGGCGTCGTAATTTCCGTAGCGGTTGTTGTCAGCATAGGTGATCGCACCGAAGCTGGGGTTCAGCCGGGTCGGAGTCCGGCTGTTGTTTATCACCAAGTCGTCGGCAAAGGAGTTGATGTTCACTCCGTACGACACGTTGCCGGCCACATCGCCCGCGCCAACGAGATTGTAACTGTGAGAACCAGTGTAACCAACGCTAGCCACCAGGTTCTTCGCAAAACTACGCTCCACCGTTGCAGACCAGATTGCAGCCTGAGGCGATTCAATGTTTGGATTGATACCGCCGATCCCGAAGTTCAGGCCCGTGATTCCTCCTTGGCCATTAAGACCTGCGGTAAAACCGGGAGTCGGAAAGCCGAACGGCGGCTTGTTGCTGTTGCCAAGGCCGAATATGAGCGGGTCGGAAACGCCTGGAACGCCGTTGGGCAGGAAGGTCGGCTGCACGGGTCCCGGAGGATTGCCGCGGAATTCTTCCTGAATATTCGCCGAGGTCAGCCAGTTGTTGTAAATCCCAAACCCGCCGCGAACTGCCCACACGCCCTTGCCCGTCGGATCCCACGCGACCGCAATCCGCGGGCTGATCAGGCCATCCACGGCGTGGTTCAAGGCGTTGTGCGTTTGCTTGGCGAAGCCATTGGCGACCTGCTGGTCAAACGTCTGTCCGGGTCCTAGGTAGAAATTCCCGAAAACCGTCGTCGGGCTGTCCGACCAGGGGTTGCCAGAATCATCGTAACGGACGCCGAGCGTCAAGGTCAGGTTCGACTTAATTTTCCAGACGTCCATGGCGAACGCGCCCCAGGTGCGGGATCGCGCGTTCCACGACCACAATACTGGCGCACCGGTGATCGGGTTGTACATGGCGCCAGTCTCGTTAATGGCGCTGTCCTGAATCAGAGTGGTCAGATCTGAGAATCTGAAGGTCGGGGTGGAATACGGCCCTTGAAAAGGCTCGACGTCTTCGCCGTACCAGCCTTCTACACCGAACTTCAGGGTGTGCGCGCCTTGCACGTGGGTCAGCACATCGCGCCAGTGATAATTTTTCTGGATAAAGTCACCCTGCGCAAATCCCGCGCCAAAAGCTTCGCCGTTCTCAGTGTTAATGCCTCCCACCTGTATGTTCGGGACCGTATAGACTGCTGCCCCGCTACCCAGAGTACCCTCAACACGACTCACGCCGAAAATCGCTTCGTTCAATGTGTTGGCGTTGAACGTGTGCGTCCAGTTTGCCTGGAACGCGTATTCCCAGTTTTGATTACTCGCGGCTGAGAATTGCGGAATCGCACCCGGAGCGCCATAGGTGAGAACTGTTCGGTAGAAGCTGCCGTAGATGCGGTCTTTGCTGAAGTACTTGTCCACACGCGCGAAGTACTGCGTCCCATTGCGGACCGCCTTCGCGCTCAAGTTGCCGCTGTCAATAAACGGCAGAGTGCAAGGCATCGCGGCAGTGCCGACCGCGATCGTGGTTTGTCCGGTTGGGCAACCACCGTTTGGGTTCGACGGCGTCGGCGGGAAAAAGAACTGTTGGGCGGTCTGGGAAAGAGCCGTACCCCTTAGGCTTGTGGGCAAATAAGTGTTCAGCAAGCCTGTGCCTATGGAACCTGAAGTCAGGGTACCGGGGAAGTTAGCATTGGCAAAAGCCACGAATGCGGGATCTGCAAAAGTGAGCCCGCTTTGCGTGGTGGATTGCGCCTCGCGCAGCGGTTCGACGTCAAAGAAAAAGAAAAACTGGTGATGCGGGATGATTGGACCGCCGATACCGAAGGCCATGTTGTTGCCGTGAAACGGCAAGTACGGAGTGCCGTGCTGCGACTGAGTCAGTGCGTACATGTTCCGGTTGGAATAGTAGTCCGCGGCGAAACCGTGGAATTGATCCGTGCCGGACTTCGTCGTCATCACCGTCTGCAACCCGCTGGCGCGCGAGTATTCGGAGGAGTACGTATTTACTTGGATACCCATTTCCTGCACCGAATCAGGGTTGGGAGTAAGGTTCAGAATGCCCTGGCGGATTCCGCTGGTGACATCGAGGCCGTCCACCACCCACATGTTGGACATCTCGCCTTGACCATTCGCGCTGGCATCTACCGCTGTCTCCGTCGAGTAGTTATCTACGTTTGAGCCCGGCGCATTCGCGGTACCGGTGCCCAATCCCGTGACGCCCGGCGCCAGAGTCGCCAAGCCTACGATGCTGCGGCCTGCAACCGGCAACTCATCCACCGCTTGATGCTCGAGTGTCATCTGGTTGCGGCTCTCGCTGGGATTCAGAACCGGCGCTTGCTCGGTCACCTCCACTGACGTCGCTACCGACTTCAGCGAGAGCGTAATCGTCACGCTGAGGGTTTGGTTCGTGTCGAGCGTGAGCTTCAAGACCGTCTTCGCAAATCCGCCTGCCTCAGCGCTCAATTCATAGTTAGCAGGCGCAAGGCTGACGAAGTTGAATCCGCCGTTTGCGTCGCTCACCGCGGCACGAGTAACTTCGGTGCCGGCTTGTACTAACACGACGTTGGCTTTCGGCACCGACGCGCCGCTGGCATCCTGCACCACACCGGTGACGCCGCCGCTAAATTGTGCAAGGGAAACGCCGGCAGAAAAAGCTGCAAAAACGAACACGACGAAGCAGCGCAAAGCAGTTGTGAATCTCATTCCAATCCCCCCCCACTGGCATTCTCACGAACTTGGCCTGCCCGGAAAACGCATCGCACAGCCGCCACGGGCCACCGCCGGTGACCGGCATGGCCGCAACCGCGAGACTCCCTTCCGAGAAAGCAAATGCTAGCAGCTCCACCACTTTTAGAGAAAACGTTTACTTACTGTTGGGCGCAATTTACATCCGTTTCTCAAATCGTGTCAAGCAGAAATTTGGATGCAATAGTACTTTTGCGTTACGGGGATATCTAGAACGGCTCGGCGGCGGGCCTCTTCCATGCGGTTGGTGTTAACGGAACCTAAAGTTCGCTGGCAGAGGAGCGCTTACCGGAGTTACTCGACGGGCTTGGACCAGCCCTGCCCGGGAACGATTCCGGTCCCCTCTTTCACCACGATCAATTGGTCGGCGGCAACGTCCTTCAGCTCTTCCTGCCCCCCGCTGGGCCAGCGGATGGCGATGTCCGCGGTCCCTGCAGCGCCTAGCCCGAAGTGCAGCCTGGTATCGTTTACAGAGTAAAAGCTCGATTGGCTCAAGACCTCTTGCACCTGGGATTTTTTCCCGTAACGCACCACCACTCGTGCGCCGATCGCGCTGCGGTTCGATTTCGTGCCCTCCAATTTCAGCTTCAGCCAGTGGTTTGAGCCGCGCAGATCGTTGCGCAACAGAGAAGGCGGTTCATTCAGATTGACGATCAGAACGTCCATATCCCCGTCATTGTCAAAATCCCCAAAGGCACATCCTCGGCTGCAATGCGAGGCCGCAACACCGGGTCCTGCTCCATCGAGCAGCTCTTCGAACGTCCCATTGCCCAGGTTGCGAAACACCACGCGCGGCGTTTTATTGGGGAATTGCGGCATCGTTTTCTCAAGTTCCGGGTAAACGCTGCCCGTCACCATGAAAATATCCGGGAAGCCATCGTTGTCCAAGTCCACGATGCCCGCGCCCCAACCGACATAGCGGTTTTCCACGCCGATCCGCGCCACACGCGTCACGTCCACAAAATTGCCCTTGCCATCGTTGTGATACAGGCCGTTGGTGTCTTCGCTGAAATGCGTCTTGAACAGATCCAGGTGGCCGTCGAGATCGTAATCGCCCATGCCTATGCCCATTCCCGCTTGTTCCTCGCCGTCTTCGCTGAGCGCTACGCCGCGGATCACTCCTTCTTCGCGAAAAGTTCCGTCGTGATTGTTCATGAAAAGCAGGCTGGGCGTCGAATCGCACGCCAGGTAGATATCGGGCCAGCCATCTTCGTCGAAATCCGCGGAAATCACCGTCATGCCGTAGCTTCCTCGCAGCGCCGAAATTCCGGCTTGCACGCTCACGTCCGTAAAAGTGCCGTCGCCATTGTTGCGATACAAAGAATGCACACCGTGAGGCAGGCCGCGCGGCCCGCACTCCACATCCACACCTTTCCACGTGCAATTGCTGTTCTGCCCGGGCTTGGGCACGCGCTTCAGGTCAAACTGCACATAGTTAGAAACGAACAGATCCAGATTGCCGTCGCGGTTGTAGTCCAGGAACGTGCAGCCCGCGCCAAAACGCGGTGCATCGTTTACCAGGCCGGCCTGTTTGGTGACGTCGGTAAACGTGCCGTCGCCATTATTGCGATACAGCTTGTTTTGCCCAAAGTACGAGCAGTAGAGGTCCTCGAAGCCGTCGTTGTTGTAATCACCCACGCACACCCCGGACGCCCAGCCCAGATCGTGCAACCCCGCCTTTTCGGTCACGTCGGTAAACGTGCCGTCGCGGTTGTTCTTATAGAGGCGGTTCGTCGCCCCGACGGGCGCTGCGTTCATGCGCGTGCCGCTCAGGATGAAAATGTCCATCCAGCCGTCATTGTCGTAGTCAACAAAGGCGCAGCCGCAGCCGACCGCTTCCAAGATGTAGTCCTTATGGTCCGGGTACCCGTAGACCGTGGGTGCCATCAGGCCGGCCGCAGCCGCAACATCGGTGAAATGTGCGTAAAAGGGACGGCCCGAGGGCGCCGAGCGGGGCTGCGCCTTGGTGGCATGGGGCGACATCCCTTGGCCAAACAGGCGAGAGGCCGATGCGCCCAGCGAAAGACCCAGTGATAGTTGAAAGAATGAGCGACGCGTGAATTTCATCTGTCGAATCGGTACTTTCGCATTATATCCGGGTTGGCAGTCCGGCGGGGGTCCGCTTGACACCCGCGGCGGCGCGCAGTATAAAGCGAAGGAAAACGTTTACCAAACATTTTCGGATTCGCGCTCGATTTGAATACGACTCACATTCCTGGAGACTACCTCGACGCCTGGCTGCCTTCTTCCATGTTCAACGCCGGGCCAAACTTTCCCGCCAGCTACACCGTAATGCTCGGGTCACAAACTGCGCATTCTGCGATTTCTTTCGCGCCGATTGGCGCTAGTGTGGTCCGTACAAAGAAGTCTTAGGAGACAATGATGGCGATACGGAACGCAAGGATCCCCGCGATGGTCGCAGCGCTGCTTTTTCTGGGCGCCGGAAAGACGCTGCCTTATCCCACTGCAGAGGCGAAATCGAAAATGCAAAAGCAGGCATTCGGAAAAATACAGGATGGGCAGAGCGTGGATTTGTATACGCTAGCGAACAAGTATGGAATGACCGCGGCGATCAGCAACTTCGGAGCCACGCTTGTCTCGCTGAAAGTTCCGGATCGTGATGGAAAGCTGGGCGATGTGGTGCTCGGCTACGACACTCCGGCGGACTACGAGAACGGCAAAGCATATTTCGGCGGCACGATCGGGCGCTACGGCAATCGCATCGCGCACGGAAAATTCACGCTGGACGGCGTCGTCTACACGCTGCCGCTGAATGACGGCCCGAATACTCTGCACGGTGGCGTGCGTGGATTTAACAAGCGCGTATGGACGGCGCAAGATGTTTCCAGCAGTGCGGGCGAAGCTCTGGAGCTTAGCTACGCTAGTAAAGACGGGGAAGAAGGCTTCCCGGGAACCTTGCTCGTCAAAGTCGTTTACACGCTGGTTGCGGATGAGAACGCGGTGAGAATTGATTACACTGCGACGACGGACAAAGACACAGTACTTAATCTGACGAACCACTCGTACTTCAATCTTTCTGGCCAAGGCAACGGCGACATTCTGCAGCATCAGCTCACTCTGTTCGCCAGCCAGTTCACTCCGGTTGACGTGACGCTCATCCCGACCGGCAAACTGCAGGACGTGCACAACACACCTTTCGATTTCCTGCAGCCCATGGCGATTGGCGTGCGCATCAACATGGCCGACGAGCAGTTGAAATTCGGCCGAGGCTACGACCATAACTGGGTGCTCGACAAAAAATCGCCAAGCTCACTAGGTCTCGCCGCGCGCGCGTATGACCCGCAGAGCGGCCGAGTTCTGGAAGTTTCGACGACCGAACCAGGTGTGCAGTTCTACAGCGGAAACTTCCTGGACGGCACCGTGCACGGCAAGCATGGAAAAGTCTATGCCTACCGCTCCGCGTTCTGCCTGGAAACGCAGCATTTTCCCGATTCGCCCAATGAGAAGGATTTCCCTTCGACCGTCCTGCATCCGCGAAAGACGTTGCACTCCACTTCGATCTACAAGTTCACTGTGCAAAAGGCCGGCGATAAGTAGCAACACAAAGTACCTTAGCAGTCCATGGGGCCGGCAGAAACACCGGGCGAGCTGCGAAACCGTTCGTCTTAGGAAATGCGAAGACATCGCCGCAGCAGCCGTGGTGGTTGCGGCGCTCGCGGCCAGTCACGGTACCCGATGAAAAATATCCTCGCCATGTCGTTCCTCCTGCTCGTGCTGCTCTGCTTGCTGTGGCCTTCCTTTTCCTCCGCGCAGCAAGCTCCGGATAGCGTAGCGATCCACGTGCGCGGGGACCAATCCGAAGGCGCCTTCCGCCCAATCTGGAATTATTTCGGCTACGACGAGCCCAACTACACCTACGCACCGAACGGGAAAAAACTTCTGGGTGAACTGGCCGCGCTCAGTTCCGCGCCGGTCTACGTCCGCGTGCACAATCTGCTCACCAGCGGCGACGGCTCTGCTTCTCTCAAGTGGGGCTCGACCAACGCGTACACCGAAGACAAGGACGGCCATGCTGTTTACCGTTGGACGATCGTCGATCACATCTTCGACACCTTTCACGCGGCCGGCATCAAACCCATCGTCGAAATTGGCTTCATGCCCGAAGCGCTTTCCACGCATCCTGAGCCGTATCGCCACAATTTTCCGAAAGGTTCGATCGGCTCGATTTATACCGGTTGGGCCTATCCGCCCCGCGATTACGCCAAGTGGTCGGAGCTAGTTTTCCAATTTACCCGTCATCTGCGCGAGCGTTACGGCGACGCGGAAGTAAAAACCTGGCTGTGGGAAGTCTGGAACGAGCCGGATATCGATTACTGGAAGGGCACTCCCGAGGAATATTTCAAGCTTTACGATTTCACCGCCGACGCAGTTCTGCGCGCGTTTCCAGAAGCCCGCATCGGAGGCCCGGACAGCACCGGCCCGGGCAATCCGCATGCGGCCGAATTCCTGCGCCAGTTCCTCGAGCACTGCGCGCATCAGACCAATTACGCCACAGGAAAAACCGGCTCACCGCTGCGGTTCGTCAGTTTCCATCCCAAGGGTTCGCCGAAATGGCTGGGCGATCATGTGCAGATGGGCATCGCGCGGCAGCTCACAGCAATCAAGAACGGCTTTCAGATCGTCGCGTCTTTTAAAGAATGGCGACAAACTCCGATCGTACTGGGTGAATCGGACCCCGAAGGATGCGCCGCGTGTTCCGCGCAGGAAAATCCCCAGAATGCTTACCGCAATGGAGAGCTGTTCGCCTCGTACACGGCCGAGGCGATGAACAGCATTTATGCGCTGGCTAGCAGCGAGCAGGTGAGTTTTCTCGGCGCGGTAACCTGGTCATTTGAATTCGAAGACCAGCCATATTTTGCGGGCTTCCGCGAACTGGCTTCCAATGGACTTGACAAGCCCGTCTTGAACGCCTTCCGAATGCTTGGAATGCTGGGCGACGAACGCCTGCAGGTGACCAGTTCCGCCGCGCTACCAACGGACGATGTCGTACTCAACGGCGTGCGCGCCAGACCGGACATCACAGCGATCGCCACTCGCACAGATCATGGCATCCAGCTCTTGATTTGGAATTATCACGATGACAATCTTCCTGCTCCGGATGCGCCGATTGACCTGACAATCGAAGGCCTGCCGCCCGACGTAACGCGAGCGCTGAGCGAACATTTCCGCATTGACGCGCATCACAGCAACTCGTTCGCGGTGTGGAAACAGATGGGCTCGCCGCAATCCCCGTCGCCCGTCCAATATCAAGACTTGCAAGACGCGGGACAACTGCAGCTGCTGAGTTCTCCGGCATGGATATCACTCGATCAAGGCGCCGCGCATCTGCAATTTGCGTTGCCGCGCCAAGGCGTATCGCTCATACGAATCGCATGGTAAACCGCATCAGCGCGAAACTTTTCCAGGGCAAATCGCAACCGGACAATTTTCGCCAGCGCGCGGAGCACCACAGACTGAAGGTCCTATTTTTGCCGCGAAGCGCATTCGCGCTGTGTCTATTGGCGATTTTCGCTGCCGCGGCAACCGCCCAAACCGGTGCCGATACAAGCAGCATCAGCGCGATTCAATCGGCCCTGCGCGCAGGCGACAACGAACAAGCGCTGACGCTGGTTCACACGCAGCTTCAGGCGTGGCCAAAGGACGTCAAACTGTGGACGCTCGAAGGCATCGCCCTCTCCCACCTCGGCCGCGATCGCGAAGCGCTGGCCGCTTACAACAAGGCCCTCGCCATCTCGCCGGATTATCTGGCCGCGCTCGAAGGCGCCGCCGAACTGGAATACAAAGCCGGCAGTGCTCGAACCGTGCCGCTCCTCAATCGTATTTTAAAAGTCCGGCCCGATGAGCCAACCGTTCACGCGATGCTCGCGGCACTCTCATACAAAAAACACGAATGCGCCGCTGCAGTCGAGCATTTCCAGAAGAGCGGCCAGGTGCTGGCTTCCCAGCCAGCCGCGCTGGAAGAGTACGGCGCATGCCTGATGGATTTGCAAAAGCCGGACGATGCGCTCCCGGTTTTCGAACAAATTTTGACCCTAATGCCAAACGATCCGCACGCGCGCTACAACCTCGCCGTCGCTCAATTCACTGCGCAACACGGCGCAGACGCCCTCAGCACTCTGCAGCCGCTGCTCGAAGCGAGCGATCCAGACCCTGACGCTCTAGACCTCGCATCCGCAGCCTACGAGGAAACCGGCGACACGCCCCGCGCAGTAAATCTGCTGCGGCAGGCGATCGTGGCAAGTCCGCGCAAGGTGAAGTACTACGTTGACTTCGCCGCACTGTCCTACAAGCACGAATCATTTCAGGTTGGCGTCGAAATGATTGATTCCGGCCTCACGCAGCTGCCAAGAGCCGCGCCGCTCTATATCGCGCGCGGCATTCTTTACATTCAAATGGGCCAATTGGAAAAAGGGCAAGCTGACTTTGAGGCCGCCAACCGGCTCGATCCCGGCCAAGCGTCCGCAGCCGTCGCCGAGGGCCTCGCGCAAATGCAGTCCAGCAATCTCGGCCAGGCCCTGAAGACCGTGGAGACGGAACTAAAAGCTCATCCCAGCGATGCGTTCCTCCATTATTTGAAAGCCGAAATCATTTCGCAAGGCGGGCCCGCGGTTGGCAGCCCGGAATTTAACGACGCGCTGAAAGCAGCTTCCCGGGCCGTACAACTTCAGCCCGACTTCCCGCTCGCGCGCAACGTGCTCGGCAATCTCTATCTGCAATCCGGCCAAAACGAAAAAGCCATCGAAGAATGCCGCATGGTTCTGCGCGAAAATCCCAGCGACCAGATTGCCGTGTACCACTTGCTGCTGGCGTTGCGAAAAATAAACGATCCCAAAGGCGAGGTTCCGGGCCTGGTGCAACGCCTGGCCGAACTGCGCGCGCAGTCGCAACAACAGGAAGCGTCCACGAACCGCTACAAGCTCTACATCCAAAGCGAGCCGGCGCCGGACGCCTCCGAGCCGCCCAAGCAATAGCTCGCTCGCGCCGCAGCGGCTCGATTTTCACGCAAATCGTTTGTCGGGTGACGATCAAAGCAGGAAACGCGCCACCAATCGCCCGCTTGACAAGCTGCTTTGGCGGGCAGTATAAGCGAAGGGTAAACGCTTTCTCGATATTGTCGATCCAGCCAGCCGCGTGCTTCGCACGGGAACCGGTCTCAGGCGAGCCGCGGCACCGCAATCTCAGGAGACCACATCATGAAAAAGACTTCGAGGCGCCAATTCATTGCGAACGCTGCGGTTACGGCTGGCGCTGCGCTCGCTGTGCGCTCCATCCCGACGTGGGCCAAACCCTCGGCTCCAGCCGCGCAGGTGGCAATCACTCCTCAACTTTCGACCTTCGGATACTCCCAGGTCCAGTTGCTCGATAGCCCGTTCCGGCGCCAGTTCGATCAAAATCACGATCTATATCTGCACCTCGATGAAGACGCGCTGCTGAAACCATTTCGCAAGCGCGAAGGCCTCACCGCGATCGGCCCGGACATGGGCGGCTGGTACGACGACGCCGATGACTTCAGCGCGATGGACAATTTCCACGCCTTCATCCCCGGACACAGTTTTGGGCAATATCTCTCGGGACTCGCGCGCGCCTACGCCGTCACCGGCTCCAGGCCCACGCAGGAAAAAGTGCAGCGCTTGGTGCGCGGTTACGGCGCCACAGTGGATCCGGCCGGAAAATTTTATGTGGACTATCGGCTGCCAGCGTACACGTTCGACAAAACCTGCTGCGGCTT
>Ga0209274_10000417_pt1 | contig 26871 bp, 22 predicted proteins | sample HubBroMetageREF1_FD_188343 | JGI IMG/M metagenome (GOLD analysis project Ga0209274, IMG submission 188343) | Reference soil microbial communities from the Hubbard Brook experimental Forest, New Hampshire, USA - Hubbard Brook CCASE Soil... | ecosystem: Environmental > Terrestrial > Soil >...
ACTTCGCAGGGTTGCTGGCAACTTGCGCGGCGGGTGGCGGCTTGCTGGTCCCGCCGCTAGCCTCGGGCGCCGCGCTGTCCTTCGCCGGCGCTGGCGCGGCAGAGGTCTCGGGTCCCTTGTAACCGGGCAGATGCGCCGCTGCGGGCGACGTCGCTAGCGCGACTGCGTCATCCACACTGCTGTGGAACGCCGGACGCGTCGGCCCAATGGGCACCCGCGGACGGAAGAAATCCGCCCACAGAAACTCCGCAAATGCCGTGGGTGTCTTTTCATATCCGCCAGCGTTACGCACGTATCCGGCGAGTGAGCGGTAAGGATCGTCGATCAGCTTTTCCAGATGATCCGGGATCTGCTCGAAGGAACAGGCGTTGCCATTCTGGTCGATGGGATGCACCCATTTGGCCTCGTTCATTTTTGGCCAGAACTGCGCGATCGGCAGCTTGGAAAAGTCTCCCTCGATGAAAAAGAACCCGGTGTCGACGGCTGCCTCACTGGCGGCGCGGCCCAGATGATGGTGATCGGTGATGTAGAGCTTGCCATCCGGTCCCCACACCGCCGGGATGGGATGCGCAGCCATGAAGTCACGCTGCTCGTGTTTTTTCATCGCGAGCAGCTTATCGCGCTTGTCCTGCACCTCGATCATGCCGACTGTGATCTGGGTGGGTCGCAGCCGGTGGATTTCGACCTCGTGGAGTTTGGCCATAAGACCTCCAGTCCCCGGCGGGGTGTGCCATGGTAGCACCGCCCCGGGACGAATCCGTTGGGCGCGAGGATGGATCCGCGGGCGCCCCCCTGCTGCCAGCGGCCACGCCGGCGTCTTATATGGCACATAGAATTGCCGCCGGGAGAGGCATATGAAGCTGACGAACTGGGCCGTGTTCGGATCACTGCTCGTCGTCGTGATGCTGGCGCTGGTGATCACGGTGATCACCGCCGCGCCGGTCGCCCAGGCTGCCGTGCCGAAGGGCAAGACCAGCGGACACTGCACGCTGCACTACGGCAAGGGTCTCGCGGACGCCGCCCCGCCTGCCGCCAACCGCCATGGGCATGACTACCTGGTGGACGCGCGCATGGGCTGGGCCATTAGCTGACGGGTGGCGGCCGGCCGGCGCCGCGCACTGCCGGTCGGCCGCGATTCTTTATCCGTCCAGCGCCACGTGCGGAGCGGGGACACGCTCGCTGCGCGCCGAGCGCAGCATCGAGATCGCGGCATAGGTCACCACGACGATCACCAGCCAGCGCATCGCCGTCAGCGGCAGCTGCTTCACGATAAAGAAAGCCACCAACACCCCGACCACCCCGCCCAGCACCAGCCCAAGCGCCGGACCCTGCGCGAAGCGTCCGGAGCGAAAAAACCCCAGACTGGCCACGGGCTGCAGGATGCCGTCGCTCCCCATCATGATGGGGAAGGCCGCGAGCGGATTCATACCGAGCAGCGACAGCACGATCATGCTGGGCGCGTAGTTACCGATGCCGATGCACATGAGCGCCCCGAGCACGAAGTTGACCCCCACGGCGAGCGCAAATGCCCAGCCGTGCAACCCCAGCTCGCTCCCGCCCTGAGGAAACGCACCCAGGTTCTTCAGAGCAAAGAAGAACGCCGCAATCAACAGCGCGCCGCCCATGAACAGCTGAATGGCGCGCCGCGGCAGACGACTGACGATGCCGGCGCCGAGCCACGCGCCGGCGGTGGCGCTCGCCACCATGGCGGCGAGCAGCAGCGGCTCGACCGGCACCGCCGTCACGAACAGCACCGTCTCGAGAAACGCCGCGGCGTTGTGCCCCACATTGAGCGTGCCGGGAATGAGCTCATCGGCGGGGACTCCGCGGAACTTGAACAGTGCCGTGGTGGGCGCGAACGAGCCGATGCCGAGGGTATCGAGGAAATCGGTGATGAAGCCGATCACGATGTCCGCCGCCGTCGGTCGTGCGCGCAGACGGTGGCGGCGCGCCGCCCAGATCCAGCCGAACACAAACGCAATATTGACCAGCACCAGCACGGTCAGCAGTGCGGTTTTGGCCATGCCCACCGCTAGCCCTCAGCTCTTGGAGAGCACGCGGTCGCGCACCCGCGCCAGGCCGTCGATCGCGCGCAGGTACTGAATCGTCGCGCGCGCGGCGATGGCGCTGCCGGCGTGCAGCGGCAGCGGCATCACCGGGCTGACCGGAAAGCCCAGTTCGGCGACCGGAATGCCGAGCGCGCGCCGCGCCAGCAGCCGACCCATGACGGTCGCCATGGCCACGCCGCGGCCGTTGTAGCCGACGCCGGCCAGCAGTCCCGGCGCCAGCTCGTGCAGGTGCGGCAGATGATCGCGCGTCATCGCGACCAGACCGCCCCAGTGATACTCGAAGGGAATACCGGCGAGCTGCGGATATATTTCATGTACGGCGCGATAGTGGTACTGCACATCGCGCAGTGTGGGCGCCGCTGCAAACACGCCGCGTGCACCGAGCACCAGCCGCCCGCCCGCGTCGAGGCGGAAATAGCGCAGCAGTTGCCAGGTGTCGGAGGCGGCCTGGCCGTCGGGCAGAATCGTGCTGCGCAGTTGGGTGGGAATCGGTGCGGTGGCAACCTGCAGCGACGGCACCGTGACCAGCGTGCGGCGCAGCTCGTCGTTGAGGTTGCCGGTGTAGGCATTGGTGGCAAGGATCACGCATGGCGTCGTGAGGCTGCCCTGCGTGGTCTCGATGCTCCAGGCGCCGCTCAGGCGCGCGAGCCGCAGTGCGGCACTCTGGGTGTGAATGCGTGCCCCGGCACGCAGGGCCGCATCGGCAAGTCCGCGCACGTACGCGAGCGGCTGCACCGTGCCGCCGCGGCGGTCGAGCAGACCACCACAGTAGCGCGCCGAGCCGGTCAGCTGCAGCACCTCGCGGCGCGCGAGCAGATCCAATGGCACGCCGCGGCGCCACCACTGTTCCGCGCGCCGCGCCAAGCGCGCCAGCGCCGCCTCGGAGGTCGCAGGCTGCAGCCAACCGGCGCGCTTGGCCTCGCACTGAATGCCGAGACGGGTGATCAGCTCGAAGACGACATCGGGAGCCGCCGCAGCGGTGGCAATCAACCGCCCGCCGGCGTAGGGACCCAGCATGGCTTCCACGGTGTCAGGATCGTGCTTGACACCCGGGATCACCTGACCGCCGTTGACACCGGAAGCACGTTCGCCGATGTCGGCGGCCTCCAGCACCACGACATCCTTGCCGCCTTCGGCCAGATGCAGTGCTGCCGACAGTCCGGTGTAACCTGCGCCGATCACTGTGACCTGGGCGCGTTGCGTGCCGAGTAAGGGCGCGCAGATTGGGCCGGGCGGTGCGGTCACAGACCACAGCGACTGCAGCGGTACGCTAGAGGTGGGCATATCGATTATCGATTCTTCGCTATCGTTCCTGATAGAGGTAAGCGCCGAACGCGCGGCGCTCATCCCCACGCGCCTGGCGCGTATTATGCCGCGCCGCGCCACCTTTCGCCGCCCGCCATGTTATGCCAGACTCCCCCCGGGCCGCCGTACCGGCAGGCGTCTGACGCCTTGTCCGCGCGGAAAGCAAATCAACGCACCAGCGGCCCTGCGCTTCAGGGTGACCGATGCGATCTGCTTATGTCCGGTCCGCGCTCTGGCTGTGCCTGTTGTTCAGCGCGCACGTGCTCGCGGACACCGCCCCACTGGCGCCCGAACACCTGACCGCCCAGCCGCTGCCCCCGCGGGGCGCGCACTGGCTGTTCGTGTTCGACGAGGCGTTCGACAACGAGATCGATGCGCGCGTGCGCTTATTCGATGGCGACAGCTACCACCAGCTCGGCCAGATCGACGCCGGCTTTTCGCCGAGCATGAACCTCTCGCCCGACGGCACCACCACCGTCGTGGCGACCACCTACTTCGCCCGTGGCAGCCGCGGCACGCGCACCGATGTAGTCGAATTCACCGACAACGCCACGCTCGCGGTGACGCACGAGATCGTGTTGCCCGCCAAGCGGGCGCAGACGCTGCCCACACTGTTCAACGTCGCCTACAGCGCCGACGGACACTTCGTCTACGCGGCGTACGTGACACCGGCGGCGTCGTTCGGTGTGCTCGACCCCGCGCATGGCACCGTACTCAGCGAGATCGACACCGCCGGCTGTGTGCTGGTCATCCCCTCCGGGCCCAATCGGGTGTCCTCGATGTGCGAGAGCGGGCGTCTGCTCACCGTCACCCTCGATGCGCAGGGCCACGAGGCGGCACGCACGATGTCCGAGCCGTTCTTCGACCCCGACAAGGACCCGGTGTTCGTGCAGGGGATCCAGACGCCGCAGGGCTACGCTTTCCTGTCATTTCTCGGTGAGGTGCATGAGATCGACCTGAGCGGTCCGCAACCCGCCTTCGCCCCGACCTGGTCGCTGGTGAGCGCTGCCGAGCGTGGTCAGTGGCGGCCCGGCGCCGAGCAGGTCGGTGCCCTGCATCGCACCCTCGGCCGACTCTACGTGCCGATGCACAAGGGGGGCGAAGGCACGCACAAGGATGGTGGCACCGAGATCTGGGTATTCGACACCACGCGGCATGAGCGCATCGCACGCTGGCCGCTGCAGGTGGCGAATCTCGGTGGCCCGGTCGTCACGGTGCAGGTGTCGCAGGATCCGGCCCCACTGTTATTCACCGCCACCGGCAAGGGCACCCTGGCAGTATTCGATGCGCTGACCGGGCACCTGAAGCACGTCGAGCAACACGTCGGGCAGACGCCGTGGATGATGATGACGCCTTGAGACCGGCACGGGGAAACTGATGCGCTCGCTCGACCGACTGTTTGAAAACTCCACCCGTGCACTCGCCCGCCGTAGCTCGCGGCGCAGCCTGCTGGCCGGCCTCGGCCAGCTGCTCACCGGTGCGGCGCTCCTGCCGCTGTTGCCGGTGGATCGTGGCAGTCGTGCCCGTGCGGACGAACATAAGTCCGGCCCGGAGAGCTGCGACTACTGGAAATACTGCGCGATCGATGGCTTCCTGTGCTCCTGCTGTGGCGGCACATCCACGTCCTGTCCGCCCGGAACGCAGCCCTCGCCCATCACCTGGATCGGCACCTGCCACAACCCCGCCGACCGCCGCGACTACATCGTTTCCTACAACGACTGCTGTGGCAAGACCAGCTGCGGCAGCTGCGAGTGCAACCGCAATGAGCGTGAAAAGCCGATGTATCGCCCCTCGCGCAACAACGACCTCAACTGGTGCATGGCGAACGCCGACTCCAACTATCACTGTTCGGTGTCGGTGATCCTGGGAGTGGCCGAGAAATGAGGCCGCGGCCGCAGGCGCGGCCACGCAACCTGTCAGGCTGGTGGCTCCTGGCACTCGCCCCGGCCGTGCTCAGCGCGGGCGAGCCCGCCTACCCGCAGGGGGCGAGCAGCTTTCAGGCGAACTGCGCCGTGTGCCACGGCCCCGCCGGCGCCGGACTGCCGGCGCTCGCACCGCCGCTTCTCAGCAACCCGGCACGCTACGCCGCCAGCGCCGAGGGCCGCCGGCAGCTCGCCATGACGCTGCTGTATGGGCTGTTCGGCGACATCACCGTCGATGGCAAGCACTATGACTTCCGCATGCCCGACTTCGCGCGCCTCGACGATGCGACGCTCGCCGCGACGCTCAACTTCGTGGTGTTTGACCTCGGCCACGCGCCGGTCACTGTGCCGCCGCTCAGCGCCGCGGACCTCATCGCCGAACGGGCCAAGCCGGCCGATGGCGCCGCCGTCCGCGCGCATCGCCAGGGCCTGGTCCCGGCCGGGACGTGATCGTGGCGCGGCGCGCGCTGCCCGCGGGGCTGCTGGCGGGGGTGCTGGCCCACAACGCGGCAGCCAGTCCGCCGCAGGACTACATGCTCTACTGCATGGGTTGTCACGGTGCGCAGGCGCAGGGCGTGCCCGGTAAGGTGCCGGCGCTCGCGGGTAATCTCGGCCGCTTCATGCGCGCTCCGGAAGGACGCAACTATGTGCTGCGGGTCCCGGGAGCTGCCAACTCCGTCCTGCCGGATGCACAGCTGGCCGCGGTACTCAACTGGTTGAGCCAGACCTACCCGGTAGCCGCTGAACCGCCGCCGGCACCCTTCACGGTCGAAGAAGTGACGCGTGTGCGGCACACGCCGCTCGCCAACGTGCTAGCCACCCGGAGCGAGGTCGTACGCAGCCTGGCCGCGAGCGGCAGCGCGCCGGCGGCCAGCTACTGAGCGCGGCGCGCGGAATCACCCGGGCGCCGGCCGGACCGGGTTTCATCCTGCCCCGGCTTCAGTGGCGGAAGATCGCCGTCAGGCCGATGGTGCGCGGCCGGAAGGTGAATTCACGCTGCAAGCGTGCCCCGGCCGAGGGCTGGCACAAGTTCGGCGCCGGGCAGATCGACCAGTCATAGTCGGTGATCGCGTGGCTGTTGGTGAGGTTGTCCACGAAAGCAGAGATCGACCACTGACCGAGGTCCGTTCCGGCCCGCAGGCTGGTGAAGATCGTGCCGGGCAGCGTGTAGTTCGCCGGGTCGTATTGCAGGGTGTTGGGGTCCTGTGCCGCAGTGACCCACTTGGCCCGCGCCTCATACTCCGAGTCCGCACGCACGAAGGAGTGGTGCTGCAGCAGCGTGAAGGCGTACTCGAGGCCGAGTGACACGGTGATGGGCGCGGTCGGCTGGCCGCCACCGGTTTCGCTGCTCTGGCCGACAATGGCATCGCCGTTGGCGACGATCGGATTGACTTCGTTCGGGCTCAGACGCGAATCCTTGGTGTAGCGCGCATCGGTATAGCCCGCCGCTATTTCCGCGGTCAGCGCATCGGTGATCGAGGCATCCAGCTGCAAATCGATGCCCTTGGCCACTGCCTGTCCGAGGTTAGCGATGAACGAGATCTGACAGATGGGCGGAATCACCGTCTGCTGGATGTTGTTCCAGCGGATGTAGTAGAGGCTGGTCGCGAGCCGCACGCGGTTGTCGATGTTGTTCTTGGCGCCGATCTCGTAGGAGTCGACCGAGTCGGAGCTGTACTCGGTCGGCGATGCCGAGATCCCGAAGGTGCGGAAGTCAGAGGCACAGGCCTCAGCCGGCAGCGGGTTGTTGGCGCCACCCGGACGGAAGCCCTTGGCATAAGTGGCGTAGTACATGTCGTGCGGGTCCGCCTGCCACTGCAGGCTGACCTTGGGGGTGAAGGCATTCTCGGAGTTGTTGCCGGCGCCCGTCAGCGGCTGGTTGAACAGCTGCGGTCCGCCGGTAAAGGTGTTGAACGAGTACTTGGTCCAGGACTCGCGTGCACCGAGCGTCAGCTTCCACTGATCGGTGATCGAGAAGGTCGCCTCGCCGAAGATCGCGTACTGCTGATCCTTGGAATAGGTCTGCAGGAAGTACGAGTCGTTGGGGAAGGCGGAATTATAGGTCACGGGATTGCCGTTGCCGTCCACGAAGAAATTGGTGTAGTCCGCGCCCTCGAGCGCCTGCGACAGCTCGTTGAGCAGCGGATCGTGGATCTGCTCGAGATAGCTCTGGCGATTGCTGCTGAAGAACAGGCCGGTCGTCCACAACAGCCGCGCGTTGGCATCGGCGGACTGCAGGCGCAGCTCCTGGGTGATGTTCATCTGGCCGTTGTCGACCGTGGACGGCGACAGGTAGTTGGTGGCGCCCGCCGGCAGGTGGATGCCGGTGGAATCGAGCAGCGGCCAGCTGGCGCCGCTCGGGTACTGATTGGCGGTCGCCAGCGGAAACACCGCCGAGTCGGGCGGTGGCGGCTGCTCCTGGTAGAAGCCGAGGTTGTAGAGCGTGCCCTCGTAGCCGCTCTGCTCGCGCCGATGGTAGTAGGAGGTGTTGGAGATCAGTTGCACCGGACCGAGGTCACCTTGCACCTTGAGGGCAGTCAGGTAGAACTTGTCCGGTACCTGGCGCTGACTGGGGTCGGCGTCGACGAAGCTGTCGCTGCTCGGGTTGGAGTACAACGGCCAGAAGTTGTTGATGTCGTTGCGTTGCTGATTTTGATAGTAAATCGAAGGCGTCACGCTCCACTTGTCGTTGGGCGCCCACAGCGCCGCCAGCCGCACCAGGTAGGTATTCACATAATTGGCGTTGCTCTGCACCGGCGCGAGCGTCACCGGATTGATGTCGTCGATCCAGCCGCCATCGCGCCGGTACCACACCGAGATGCGCGCGCCGAAGGTGTTGTCCACCAGCGGGCCGCCAATGGCCGCGCCGACCTCATAGCTGGGTGCGCCACCGTCGGTGGTGGCGATCTCGCTGCGCGCATACACGCTGGTCTGGGTGAGACTCGGCTGCGTGGTGATGTAGCGCACCGTGCCGCCCTCGGAGCCGGCGCCGAACAGCGTGCCCTGCGGGCCGCGCAGCACTTCGACGCGATCGATGTCGAAGGACTTGGGCAGCGCCTCATCGGGGTTGAAGGCGAGCGCGCGCATCTGGATCGGCGTGTCGTCGAGATAGATGCCGGTGGTACCGGCGCCGCCGGTACTGGAGATGCCGCGGATCGAGATGTTGTTGGTACCGGAATTATCGAAATTCACGCCCGGCGTGAAACGTGCCACCTCGGAGAAGTCCTTGATGCCGCGATCATCGAGCGCTTCCTGGGTAAGTGCGGTGACGCTGATCGGTACTTTGGAGAGATTTTCCTCGCGGCGCGTGGCGGTGACGGTGATTTCCACCAGTCCGCCGCTGGCCGAGCTCGTGGCCGCGGTGTCGGCGGCTTGCGGGGCCTGGTCATCGGCGCGGCTGCTGCCGGGTGCGCAGGCGAGCAGCAACAGTGCGGAACTTAACGCCAGCGCAGGAAAAGAGCGGTCGTAAACACAGCGCATGATGTCTCCCTCATCGTCATTGGAATGGTTATTCGAGCTCGGCGTTTTTCTTGTATTGGCATGAAACCTGCGCCTTAGTGGACAGCCGGAGGCACAGCCACGCGCACCCGCGCCGCGCGCGCCTTACGGCGCGCATCGACCCAGTAAAAGGCGCCCAGCGCCACCACCAGCGCGAGGATGCTGACGCGTAACTCCTGCTGCAGCTCGCCGGAGCTGAAGCCCATGGCGATCAGCACTGCCGCCATGCCGCCGATCGCGGCGTAGCTCGCCCACGGAAACAGCCACATGGACAGCGCCGGTGGCGCCTCCCCGCGCGCCTCGCGCGCGCGCCGCAGGCGGATGTGGGCCACCGTGATCATCATATATATGAAGACCATCAGCGCGCCGGAAGCATTCACTAGGAAAGCGAACACGGTCTGTGAGGAGGTCTTGGCGGCGATGATCCCCAGCACCCCGGCGATGCTTCCCATCCACACCGAGCGCGTCGGCACGCGGCGCGCGTTCAGGTGTACCAGCCACTGCGGCGCATCGGCGTGCTCGGCCAGCACGAACAGTACGCGCGAGCACACGTAGAAGGCCGAGTTGAGGCAGGAGAGCACCGCGGTGAGGATGATGATGCTCATCGCAAAGCTCGCCCAGCGGTAGTGCATGGTGGTGAGCGCCAGCGTGAACGGCGACTCACCGACCTTCACCTGCAGCCACGGCACCACCGTCACGATGAGCAGCACCGAACCGACGTAGAAGGTGAGGATGCGCACGATCACCGAACTGCCCATGCGCGCTACGGCGCGCGCCGGTTCTTTGGATTCGGCGGCTGCAATCATGGTGATCTCGGCGCCGGTGAGCGAGAAGTACACCGTCACCGCCCCCGAAAGCACCGCCACCCAGCCCTTGGGCACGAAGCCACCCCAGGCGGTGAGATTGGCGAAGGTCGCTCCCGCCGGGGCGGTAAAGCCGAGCGCAAACATGGCCGCGAGAGCGATGAACACCAGGATCGCGGCGACTTTGATAGAGGCGAACCAGAACTCGAACTCGCCATAGGAGCGCGCCGACATCAGGTTGACCGCGGTCATCACCGCCATCAGCAGCAGTCCCAGCAACCACGCCGGCAGCGCACCGTGCAGCCAGCCGTAGAGAATGTTGGCACCGGCGATCGCCTCCACCGGCACGACGATCATCCAGAAGTACCAGTACAGCCAGCCGGCGACGAAGCCGGCCCAGGGGCCAAGGCCGGCGCGCGCGAATTCGGTGAACGAGCGCACCTGCGGCAGCGCCACCGCCATCTCGCCCAGCATGCGCATGACCAGCAGCACCAGCGTGCCGGTGAGCAGGTAGCTGAGCACGATGGCAGGTCCGGTGGCTGCGATGGCCGCGCTGCTGCTGACGAACAGTCCGGCACCGATCATGCCGCCGATCGAGATCATGGTGATGTGGCGCGGCTGCAGTGAGCGACTGAGTTCCATGGCTCTCCCGCGGGTCAGTGGCGTGGCGGCCGGCGTCGCTGGCCGATGGAGGCGGCGCGAGCCGTCTGCAACAGTAGTGGCGCGAGCTGCGCGCGCATTTGCGCCAGCGTCCAGCGGCTGGTGGGTGCGGAAATGTTGATTGCGGCGATCGGCGCGCCCTCCTCGCCCAGCACCGGCGCTGCGATGGTCAGATCGCCGCGATAGCACTCCTGCTCCTGCCAGGCGTAGCCGGCGCCGCGCGCGCTCTGAATGCGCTGCCACACTTGCCGGAAGTCGGTCAGCGTGTGCGGTGTCAGGGGCCGCAGCGCCACGGCGCGCAGCAGGCGGCGCGCCGCGGCCTGCGGCAACGCCGACAGGAAGGCGCGCCCGGAGGCGGTGCAATACATCGGCAGGCGCCGGCCGACCGGCATGTGGATGTAGAAGCGCTTCAGGCTCGGAAAGCGCGCGATGAACACCATGTCGACACCATCCGGCTCCGATAGGCTGACGGATTCGCCGCTCGCCTGATTCAGATCGATGAGGTGCGTGGTCGCCTGCTCGAGCAGCGCGTGTCCCGACAAGTAGGCTTCCGAGAGCGTCAGCGCGCGTGCCGTCAGCACCCAGCGCTTGAGATGCGCATCGCGCCGCAGGTAACCGAGCTGCACCAGCGTGTGCGTGCAGCGCTGCGCCGAGCTCGTAGTCATACCGGCGCACGCGGCGAGCTCCGTGAGGCTCAGCACGCGCTGCTCACCGCCGAAGGATTCCAGGATGGCGAGCGCCTTCTGCACTGAGCTGTTGAACAACGGGTCGCGCACGCGCGCCGCACGTGGCTTGCGCGGCGGCCGCTTCATTTGAAATGCAGTATAGGACTATCGATTATCGATAGTCTACGGCGTGAGACGTGTCAGCCCGCCCATCCACGGCTGCAGTGCCGCGGGCAACGCCACCGAGCCATCCTGCTGCTGGAAATTCTCCAGCAGCGCCACCAGCGTGCGACCCACCGCGAGTCCCGAGCCGTTGAGTGTGTGCACCGGTTCGGGCTTGCCGCCCTCGCCACGCCAGCGCGCCTGCATACGCCGTGCCTGAAACGCCTCGAAATTGCTGCATGAGGAAATTTCACGATAGCGCTGCTGCGACGGCAGCCAGGCCTCGAGGTCGTAAGTCTTGGCGGCGGCGAATCCGACATCACCGGCGCATAGCGCGACGGTGCGATACGGCAGCTCGAGCCGTTGCAGCACGCTCTCGGCGTGCGCCGTGAGCTGCTCGAGGGCGGCGTAGGAGTCGGCCGGGCGCACGATCTGCACCAACTCGACCTTGTCGAACTGGTGGTTGCGGATCATGCCGCGCGTGTCCTTGCCAGCGGCTCCGGCCTCGGAGCGGAAGCACGGCGTATGCGCGACCATTCGCAGCGGCAGCTGTTCGGCGCTGAGAATGCTGTCGCGCACCAGATTGGTGACTGGCACTTCGGCGGTCGGAATGAGATAGAGGGACTGCTCGCTGCGCACCGCGAACAGGTCCGCCTCGAATTTCGGCAGCTGACCGGTGCCCAGCAGCGCCTCCGGCTTCACCAGGTACGGCACCGCCACCTCGGTGTAGCCGTGCTCGCGGGTGTGCAGATCGAGCATGAACTGCGCCAGTGCACGGTGCAGTCGCGCCACTTGGCCGCGCATCACCACGAAGCGCGCCCCGGAGATGCTGGCGGCGGCCGTGAAGTCGAGTCCGTTCAGTAGCGCGCCGATCTCGATGTGGTCGCGCGGATTGAATCCCAGCGGCCGCGGCTCGCCCCAGCGGCGCACCTCCTGATTGGCACTCTCGTCGCGCCCGGCGGGCACCGAGTCGTTCAGCAGGTTGGGGATGCCGAGCTGCCAGGCCTCAAGTTCCAGCTGCACGCCGTGCAGTTCCGCCTCGGCGCGCCCGAGCGCACCCTGCAGATCCTCGCCGCGTGCGATCAGCGTCGTCACATCCTCGCGGCGTGCCTTGGCCTGACCGACCGCCTTGGCGTTGGCGTTGCGTTCGGCGCGCAGCCGGTCCACTTCCACCTGCGCGGGCTTACGCCGCTCCTCGAGCGCACGCAGCGCGCTGACATCGAGGGCAAAGCCGCGCTGCGCCAGGTTGCGCGCCACGGCGTCAGGATCGGTGCGCAGCAACTTCGGGTCGATCACGATCGTTCAGCCTTTTGCGGGAGGACGTGCGCGCAGCCGGGCGAGCGCCTCGCCGATCTTGATTTCCAGCCCCCGCGGGACCGGCCGGTAGTATCGCCGATCCGCCAGCTCCTCCGGCAGATAGCGCTCACCGGCTGCGAATGCATCCGGCTCGTCATGGGCATAGCGATAGTCGCGGCCGTAGCCGAGGTTCTTCATGAGGCGGGTGGGCGCATTGCGCAGGTGCAGCGGCACCTCGAGTGTGCCGAATTCCTTGACGTCCGCCATGGCTTCACCGAGCGCCACGTACACCGCGTTGCTCTTGGGCGCGCAGGCGAGATACACCACCGCGGTGGCGATGGCGAGCTCACCTTCGGGGCTGCCCATGCGCTCGAAGGCCTGCCAGGCATCCAGGCACAGCGCGAACACGCGCGGGTCGGCCAGACCGATGTCCTCGACCGCCATGCGCGTCACGCGGCGCGCGATGTACAAGGGATCGCAGCCGCCATCGAGCATGCGGCACAGCCAATAGAGCGCTGCGTCCGGATCCGAGCCGCGCACCGCCTTGTGCAGCGCAGAGATCTGGTCGTAGAACTGATCGCCGCCCTTGTCGAAGCGCCGATGGGTACCGCTGGCGACCTCTTCGGCGATGGCGAGTGTGATGCCGTGCTCGGAGCCGGCCGCTTCGGTGAGGCCTGCGGCGAGCTCCAGCATGTTGAGGGCGCGGCGCGCATCGCCGTCGGCGGCGCGCGCCATGAGGCTCAGCACCTCGGGCGACGCGCTGAAGTGTCCGGCACCCAGGCCGCGCCCGGTATCCGCCAGCGCGCTCGCCAGCAGCGCCACCAGATCCTCCACTGACAGGGGCTTGAGCACGTACACACGGGCACGCGACAAGAGCGCACTGACCACCTCGAACGAGGGGTTCTCGGTGGTCGCGCCGACGAAAGTGAGCGTGCCGTCCTCGAGGTAGGGCAGAAAGGTGTCCTGCTGCGCCTTGTTAAAGCGATGCACCTCATCGAGGAACAACAGCGTCGGCCGACCATCGCGGGCGCGCGCCGCGCGCGCCGCCTCCACCGCTGCGCGGATGTCCTTGACGCCGGCCATGACGGCCGAGAGTGCGATGAACTGCGCATTGGAGGCCTGGGCGATGAGCCGTGCCAGTGTCGTCTTGCCGGTTCCGGGCGGGCCCCACAGGATCAGCGAGTGCAGCTGGCCCGACTCGATGCTGCTGCTGAGCGGTTTGCCCGGGCCGAGGATATGTTTCTGGCCGACGAACTCGTTCAGCGCGCGCGGCCGCATGCGGTCCGCGAGCGGTCGCAACGCCTCGTTCACGGGTGCGGCGTGCCGATCACGTCCGCGCCCTTGGGTGGGGTGAAGCTGACCTCACTCGCGGCGACCGGACCGTTGCGCTCGATCTTCTGAAAGATGATGGTGGCGACCTGATCGAGCTTGTCCTCCAGAATCATGCGCTTCAGGTCACCGTGATCGAAGCCGAACAGTGCGCTGCGGAAATCGGCGTTGGCACCCTTGGGCTCCACCAGCACCCACTCGAGGCCCATGCGCTCACCGGCCGGGGAGATATTGAAGCTCTTGCGCAGGTCCACGGCAGCGGAGAGCAGCATCACCGGAGTCGCCGACAGCGCGCTGTCGACCGGTTTCACCGTCACCTGCTCGAGGTCGCGGTCAAAGAACCAGAGGTTGCTGCCATCGCAGACCATCAGCTGGCCGCCGCTGCTGCTGGCGGCGTTCGACGGGCTGTCGGCCGGCGCGGCGCCGGCCTTGGGCGTCTGCGGGTGAATCTCCCAGCTGAACTTACCCGGGCGTTGCACGATCAGCACGCCGCTGGCCCGGTCGATCTCGCTGCCGCGCGCATCCGCCAGGGTTTGCAGGAAACTGGCACGCAGTGTGTGCAGCTTGTCCAGGTAGTCATCGAGGGGCGTGAGCGCAGACGTCGCCGGCACCTCCGCCGGCAGGCCGGCGCGCGCCACGGCCAGCAGTGTCAGTGCGAGCAGCGCGCGCAGCGCCGATCGACGCGCTGGAGGAGACCTCACGGCCCTCAGTCCTCGGGCGGCGCCGGCGCGAGCACGTCGCGCGCGCCGTTCGGCTGCAGTGGCCCGACCAGGCCTGCGGTCTCCATCTGCTCGAGCAGTCGCGCGGCGCGGTTGTAGCCGATCTTCAGGCGTCGCTGCACGTAGGAAATCGAGGGTTTGCGTTCGCTCGTGACAATGCGCACCGCCTCGTCGTAGAGCGGATCGGCCTCGGCATCCTCGGCGCCAGCCCCGCCCGTCTCGCCCTCCTCTCCCGCGAGGCCCGGGATCGGCGTGCGTGGCCCGGACAGCACCTCGTCGATGTAGTTCGGCGGGGCCGGCGAGCGCAGCGCCTCGACCACGCGGTGGACCTCCTGGTCGGAGACGAACGCGCCGTGCACGCGCGTCGGAATGGAAGTGCCCGGCGGCAGGTACAGCATGTCGCCGTGACCCAGCAGCGTCTCGGCGCCCATTTGATCGAGGATGGTGCGGGAGTCGACCCGCGCCGACACCTGGAAGGCGATGCGCGTAGGAATGTTGGCCTTGATGAGGCCGGTGATCACGTCCACCGACGGCCGCTGGGTGGCGAGCACCAGGTGAATCCCCGAGGCGCGTGCCTTCTGCGCCAGGCGGGTGATCAGTTCCTCGACCTTCTTGCCGACGATCATCATCAGATCGGCGAGCTCATCCACCACCACCACCACGTAGGGGAGCGGCGTCAGGTGCGGAATCTCGCGCTGGTCGATGCTCGGGTCGTTGGCCGCTTTCTGCAGCAGCACCGGATCGAGGATCGGCTTGCCGGCATCGTTCGCCTCCTTCACCCGGCGGTTGAAGCCGACGATGTTGCGCACGCCGAGCGCGGCCATCAGCTGGTAGCGACGTTCCATCTCCGCCACGCACCAGCGCAGCGCATTGGCGGCCTGCTTCATGTCGGTGACCACCGGTGCAAGCAGGTGCGGAATGCCCTCGTACACCGACAGCTCGAGCATCTTCGGATCGATCATGATGAGGCGCACGTGCTCGGCGGTCGACTTATAGAGAAGCGACAGCACCATCGCGTTGATGCCGACCGACTTGCCCGAACCGGTGGTGCCGGCGATCAGCAGATGGGGCATGCGCGACAGGTCGGCGACCATCGGCTGTCCGCCGATGTCCTTGCCGAGGGCGAGCGCGAGCGGGGAATGCAGCTCGTCGTAGGCCTTGGAGCGGATGATCTCACCGAGTGTCACGGTCTCGCGTTTCTCGTTGGCGATCTCGAGCCCCATGACGCTCTTGCCGGGAATCACCTCCACCACGCGCACCGACAGCACCGACAGCGCGCGTGCCAGGTCCTTGGCGAGCGCGGTGATCTGGCTGGCCTTGACTCCCGGGGCGGGCCGCAGCTCAAAGCGCGTCACCACCGGTCCGGGCTGCACCGCCACCACCTCGGCCTCGATGGAGAAGTCCTTGAGCTTCATTTCCACCAGGCGCGACAACGCCTCCAGCGCCTCGGCCGAGTACAGCGGCTCGCGCGGCGGCGGATCGTCGAGCAGTTTCAGCGGCGGCAGCTCGCCGGCCTTGGGCGGATCGAACAGTGGGACCTGCCGCTCGCGCTCGACCCGCGCGCTCTTCTCCACGATCGGGGTCGGCGGCTCGATGCGCGGCGGGGCGCGCGTGGCCGATTTCTTCTGCGAGCTCTCCACCGCTTCCTTGCGCGCCTGACGGCGCTCGCGCCCTTCGGCGGCATCGCGCGATGAATTGAGCCGCGTGCGCAGCCAGCCGACTCCGGCCCAGGCGGCCGCGCCGATGCGGTCCATGATGGTGAACCAGGAGACGCCGAAGGCGAGCGACAGGCCCGCCATCCAGGCGGCGATCATGAGCAGCGTCGCGCCGAGAAAATCCAGCCCTGCGGCAAGTCCGCCACCGACGACGCTGCCGACCACACCGCCGGCGCTCTGGCGCAGCGCGCCCGCCTGCCAGTGCAGCGTCGTCAGCGCGCAGCTCGCCACCAGCACCAGCAGGAAGCCGATGATGCGCACCAGCGTGTTGGCGCGCGAGCCGCCTTCGCTGCGCAGCCGCCGCTGCAGCCCCCAGCAGGCCACGAACAGCATCAGCGGAAACAGGAACGCCGGCCGGCCGAACAGGAAAAAGAGGAAATCGGCAAGATAGGCGCCGATCACCCCGATGCGGTTGTGGACCCCGGCCGCATCCGCGTTGGTCGAGATCGAGAAGCCGGGATCGGCCGGGCTGTAAGTGGCGAGCGCCATGAACAGCACCAGCGCCACGATGGCGAGCGCGATGATGGCGCTCTCGCGCAGGCCGCGGCTGACCGCGGTGGTGAAGCGCGGCGCACTACGCGCCGACGCGGAAGATTCAGCCAAATCGCAACGCTCCATCTTAAGATAGACGGCTGCCATTATAGGGCTTGCTACCATGAGAAACCCATGACGCCGACGCGCCACAGCCGCCTGATCATTCTGGGCTCGGGACCTGCGGGCTACAGCGCCGCGGTGTACGCCGCGCGCGCCAATCGCGCGCCGCTCCTGATCACCGGCGTTGAGCAGGGCGGCCAGCTCATGACCACCACCGACGTCGACAACTGGCCGGGCGATGTCGAAGGGCTGCAGGGCCCGGCGCTGATGGAGCGCATGAAGCGTCACGCCGAGCGCTTCGCGACCACGATCGTCAACGACTACATCCATGCGGTCGACCTGTCGGTGCGTCCGCTGCGTCTGTCGGGCGATGCGGCGCACTACACTTGCGATGCGCTCATCATTGCCACCGGCGCGGCCGCCAAGTACCTGGGGATCCCGTCCGAGGAGAAATTTCGCGGCAAGGGCGTCTCCGCGTGCGCCACCTGCGACGGCTTCTTTTTCCGCGGTCATCGCGTGGCGGTGGTAGGCGGCGGCAACACCGCGGTGGAGGAGGCGCTCTACCTGTCGCACATCGCCCAGCACGTCACGCTGATCCACCGCCGCGACAAGCTGCGCGCCGAGAAAATCCTGCAGGACCGGCTGTTCCAGGAGGCGCACGCCGGCAAAATCGCGCTGGTATGGAACCACACGGTGGACGAGGTGCTCGGCAACGAGCACGGCGTCAGCGGCCTGCGGCTCGCCGCACTGAACGGCGAGGGCCCCAAGGAGCTGCCCGTCACCGGGTTGTTCATTGCCATCGGCCACACGCCTAACACGGCATTGTTCAACGGCCAAGTGGCGATGCGCGATGGCTATCTCACGGTGCGCTCGGGTGCGGACGGCAATGCCACCGCGACCAGCGTCGCGGGCGTGTTCGCAGCCGGCGACGTCGCCGATCACGTCTATCGCCAGGCGATCACCTCCGCCGGCGCCGGCTGCATGGCCGCGCTCGATGCCGATCGCTATCTTGAGAGCCTCGCCGCGGAGCCGCCGCGCCGCGCCTGACACACTGACGGGCATGGACAAGCCGGAGTTTCATCGCAGCATCCAGACTCTCGCGCCCGCGGAGTGGAACGCGCTGGGCGCGGCCGACAATCCCTTCACCCGGCATCAGTTCCTGGCCGCGCTCGAGCGCAGCCACTCGGTCGGTCCGGGCAGCGGCTGGGAGCCGCGCTACTTGACGCTGCGCGACCGGCACGGGCTCGCCGCCGCAGTGGCCGCCTTCGTCAAACGCCACTCCTTCGGCGAGTTCGTGTTCGACTTCGCCTGGGCGCGCGGCTATGAGCGCCTCGGCCGGCGCTATTACCCGAAACTCACCCTCGCGGCGCCCTTTACCCCGGCCACCGGGCCGCGCCTGCTGGTACGCGCCGATCTCGATTACCCGCAGTACGCCGCTCGGCTGCTCGAGGCACTCGAGCAGCACGTCGATAGCCACGGCCTCTCCGGGGTGCACGCCTTATTTCTGGATGAAGCGGCACGTCAGGCCTGCGCAACGCGCGGTTGGCTGCTGCGGCGCGACTGTCAGTTCCACTGGAGTAACCGCGGCTACGGCAGCTTCGAGGATTACCTCGGCAGCTTTACTGCCGAGAAGCGCAAGAAGGCACGTCGCGAGCGGCGCCGCGTCGCGGAGGCGGGCGTGCGTTTCGAGACGCGCTGGGGCGGGGAGCTGGATGAGGCACTGCTCGATCGCATTTACGCGCTGCACCGCGAGACCTTCCTGCGGCATGGCCACGAGCCCTACCTGACGCGCACTTTTTTCAGCGACGCGGCGCGCACGCTGCCCGACTCGCTGATGGTGAAGCTCGCCCTGCACGGGCGCACGCTGGTGGCGGTCGCTGTGTTCTTCGTGGGCAGCGACACGCTGTTCGGGCGCTACTGGGGTGCGGCGGCGGAATTTCACAGCCTGCACTTCGAGGCCTGTTATCACCAGGGGATCGAGTTCTGCATCGAGCAGCGCCTGGCGCGCTTTGAGCCCGGCACGCAGGGCGAACATAAAGTGGCGCGCGGCTTCGAGCCGGCACTCACCTGGTCGGCACACTACATCGCCGATGCCGACTTCCGCGCTGCCATCGCCGAGTACCTGAACCGCGAGGGCGCAGCGGTCGATGCTTACGCACAGGAGGTGCAGCAGCACGTGCCCTTCCGCCGCGCTGCGCAACCGCCCTCGTGAAGACCATCACCTGGCTCTCGCCCAAAGACGCGCCCGAGTGGTTTCCACCGCTCGAGCAGGCGCTGGAGGAGCCGGCGGGACTGCTCGCCGCCGGGGGCGATCTGTCCCCCGAGCGGCTCATCGCCGCCTATCGGCGCGGCATTTTCCCCTGGTATTCGCCCGGTCAGCCGGTGCTGTGGTGGTCACCGGACCCGCGCGCGGTACTGTTCCCGGAGGAGTTTCACCTCAGCCGCAGCCTCGCCAAGACACTGCGCAACGGCGGTTTCGAGGCCACGCTCGATCGCGACTTTGCCGCGGTCATCGACGGCTGCGCTGCGCCGCGTGCTGCCAGCCCCGGCACCTGGATCACTTCCGAGATGCGCGCCGCCTACCTCGAGCTGCATCGCCTGAGCTGCGCCCACAGCATCGAGGTGTGGCGTGCGGGAAAGCTCGCCGGCGGACTCTATGGCGTGCGCCTCGGCGGGATTTTCTTCGGTGAATCGATGTTCAGCCGCGAGCGCGATGCCTCCAAGGCCGCCCTGGCCCAGCTGGTGGCCCTCTGTCGAGTCAACGCCCTGGCGGTGATCGACTGCCAGCTGCCCTCGCGTCACCTCATGGGGCTCGGAGCGCGTGCGATTCCGCGCAGTCAGTTCCAGGCACTGCTGCACGAACACGTGCGCGCGCCGCTGCCGCCGCTGCGCGCCCTAGCGGTATCACCGCGGTAAATTGCCACAGCGGCGCGCTTGTGCTCCAATTCGCGCCCCCGGAACTGCGCGCGAGACTATGTCCAAAGAAGATGCGATCCAGATGGAAGGCGAGGTCGTCGAGACCCTGCCCAACACGACCTTCCGGGTGAAGCTGAAGAATGGCCACGTGGTGACCGCGCACATCTCCGGCAAGATGCGCAAGAACTACATCCGCATCCTCACCGGCGATGCGGTCACCGTGGAAATGACACCCTACGATCTCACCAAGGGCCGCATCATCTACCGCGGGCGCTGAATGAGCGCGGCGCGCTAGGCAGGCACCGTCGGCACCTGCGCCGGCTCGACCGTGAGCGCCAGTGCCGAGCCGTCCGCCGCCACCGAGACACGCACGTGTCCGCCGTTGGCGAGCCGTCCGAACAAGAGCTCCTCGGCCAAGGGCCGCTTGATGTGCTCCTGGATGGTGCGTGCCATCGGGCGCGCGCCCATTTTCGGATCGTAGCCGCGCTCGGCGATCCAGCGGCGCGCCGCATCATCGAGCGTGATGGTGACGCCCTTCTGCTCGAGCTGCGACTCCACTTCCAGCACCAGTTTGTCGACCACACGCTCGATGGTCACCGGGTCGAGGGCGGCGAACTGGATCACCGCATCCAGGCGGTTGCGGAACTCCGGGGTGAAGATGCGCCGAATCGCTTCCATGCCGTCGCTGGAGTTGTCGACGTGCGTGAAGCCGATCGCAGCGCGCGCCATCTCCTGCGCGCCGGCGTTGGTCGTCATGACAATGATCACGTGGCGGAAGTCCGCCTTGCGGCCGTTGTTGTCGGTGAGGGTGCCGTGATCCATCACCTGCAGCAGCAGGTTGAAGACATCCGGGTGGGCCTTCTCGATCTCATCCAGCAGCAGCACACAGTGCGGGTGCTTGGTGATCGCCTCCGTGAGCAGCCCCCCCTGATCGAAGCCCACATATCCCGGCGGTGCGCCGATCAGGCGCGACACCGTGTGGCGCTCCATGTACTCGGACATGTCGAAGCGCAGGAACTCGACCCCCATGGCGATCGCCAGCTGGCGCGTGACTTCGGTCTTGCCGACGCCGGTGGGGCCTGCGAACAGGAAGCTGCCGACCGGCTTGCGTGATTCGCCGAGTCCCGAGCGTGCCATTTTGATGGCGGCGGCGAGCGCCTCGATCGCGCGATCCTGACCGAAGATCACCAGCTTGAGGTTGCGCTCGAGGTTCTTGAGGACCTCGCGGTCAGAGGTCGAAACACTCTTGGCCGGGATGCGCGCCATACGCGCCACCACATCCTCGATGTGGCGCACTTGCACGGTCGACTCACGCTCGGCCACCGGCTTCAGGCGCGCACGCGCGCCGGCCTCGTCCACGACGTCGATGGCCTTGTCGGGCAGGTGGCGCTCGTTGATGTGACGCGCCGCCAGCTCCGCAGCCGCCTTGAGGGCGTCGTCCGCGTAGGTGATGCCGTGATGCTCTTCGAAACGCGGCTTCAGCCCGAACAGGATCTCGATGGTCTCGGCGACCGAAGGCTCGACCACGTCGATCTTCTGGAAGCGGCGCGCGAGCGCGTGGTCCTTCTCGAAGATGTGCCGGTATTCCTGATAGGTGGTCGAGCCGATGCAGCGGATCTCACCGTTGGTGAGCACCGGCTTGATGAGATTGGAGGCGTCCATGACGCCGCCGGAGGCGGCGCCCGCGCCGATCACGGTGTGGATCTCGTCGATGAACAGGATCGCCCCGGGCTGCTTCTTCAGCTCGGTGATCACGCCCTTCAGGCGCTTCTCGAAATCACCGCGGTACTTGGTGCCGGCGATGAGTGCGCCCATGTCGAGCGCGAAGATGGTGCAGTCGGAGAGCACCTCCGGTACCTGGCCTTCGATGATCAGGCGCGCGAGCCCCTCGGCGATCGCGGTCTTGCCGACGCCGGCCTCGCCCACGTAGAGCGGATTGTTCTTGCGCCGCCGGCACAGAATCTCGATGGTGCGCTCGACTTCGAGCTTGCGGCCGATGAGCGGATCGATGCGCCCGTCCTGGGCCATGCGATTCAGGTTGGTGGTGTATTTCTCCAGCGCGCTGCCGCCTTCGGCATCACGCTCGCCCTCGGCGCTGCTCTCCTCCTTGTCGGAGGTCTTTTCCTCGGCGATCTTCGACAGACCGTGCGAGATGTAATTGACGACGTCGAGCCGCGTGACGTGCTGACGGTTGAGCAGAAACACCGCGTGGCTCTGCTTCTCGCTGAAGATCGCCACCAGCACGTTGCCGACGCCGACTTCCTTCTTGCCGCTCGACTGCACGTGGAACACGGCGCGCTGCAGCACGCGCTGAAAGCCGAGCGTCGGCTGCACCTCGCGCTCCTCGCCCTCTTCCAGGCGCGGTGTCGACTGCTCGATGTGTTCCTTCAGTTCCTGTTTGAACTTGGCGAGGTCGGCGCCACAGGCGCGCAGCACCTCGCGCACCTTCGGGGTGTCGAGGATCGCCAGCAGCAGGTGCTCAACGGTCAGGTACTCGTGGCGCGCCTCGCGCGCCTGATGGAATGCATCGTTGAGACAGTATTCGAGCTCGTTGGACAGCACTTTAGGCGGACCTTTCACGTAAAACACGGAGCCAGGACATCAGGCCTCCTCGAGAGTACACATGAGCGGATGCTGATGATCGCGCGCGTAGGTCGTCACCTGCGCCACCTTAGTTTCAGCAATCTCATATGTGAAGACCCCGCAGACGCCCTTACCCTTGGTGTGCACCTCAAGCATGATGCGCGTTGCGGTCGGTCGGTTCAGTCCGAAGAACTTTTCCAGCACATCGACCACAAACTCCATGGGGGTGTAATCGTCGTTGAGCAGCACCACCCGGAAAAGCGGCGGTTGCTTGACCTCCGGGCGCGCCTCTTCGACGACGACGCCGGTGTCAGGGCGGACCGGATGCGGATCGGGCATGACTGTCTTTATAGGGGTCGCGAAACGGCAACACAAGCCTGCGAGAATGTGGAGTAGTTACTCCTGCAGAAACAATTGCTTGGAGCGCGCGCACGACGCTCGTATGATGGCGCCGCTTGTGGCGCCGCGAAGCTCGCGCGTGGCCCGAAATTTGGAATGGCACGCAGTCTTTAGAGGACCGCCATTGATCAGCTGTTGCTAAGCCTATGAATGCCGCTTCCTGGCTGGAGGGGTTGCCCGCCTCCGATCGCTGGCGCGCGCTGCTCAAGTCCGAAGGCCCGCGCCTGGCGACCTGGGTCCTGGGAGCAGCCCTGGGCGTGCAGGCGGCGCTCATCGTGCTCGATCTGGCCGGCGGCAAGCGCGCCGCGCCCGCAGCGGCAAGCCATGCGCCGCTGCGCAGCCACACTCTGGACCTCGCGACCATCACCAATGCGCACCTGTTCGGCAGCGCACCGGTGCTGCAGCAGGACGCCGCCAATGCGCCGCAGACGAACATGCCGCTGGTGCTCACGGGAATCATTGCCGGGAATGATCCTCAAAATGGGCTGGCGATCCTCGGACCAAACGCACAGTCAGCAAAAGTGTACGCAGTCGGCGACAACGTTCCGGGTGGGGCGAAGCTCCATTCCGTCTACACCGACCGGGTGGTGATCGACCGTAACGGGCAGCTCGAGTCCCTGGCGCTGCCGCACACGGCGGGTGCCGCCGCGCCGCCGCCCTCGGCCGCCGCGCTGCAGGGCGACAACGCCTCGATCGAGCGCATGCGTCGCATGATTACCGAGCAGCCGGGGCTGCTCGCCGATGTGATGCGTCCGCAACCGGTCATGGATCACGGCCATATGAATGGCTTCCGCGTCTATCCCGGCCGGGATCGGCAGGCGTTTGCGCGCCTGGGGCTGCGGCCCGGCGACCAGGTGACCGCCATCAACGGCACCCCGCTCGATGATCGCGACCGCGGCGAGCAGATTCTGCACACACTCGCTAGCTCGAGTGAGGCGCGCGTCACGGTCATTCGCGGCGGTCAGCAGCAGGATCTCACTTTGAACATAGCGCAGGTCGAGCAGGAAGCTGACAGCCTGGCCGCGCCACAGGGGTCACAGAGTGGGGCTGCGTCCCCGCCGGTAGAGGCGCCACCAGCCCCACCGCCGCCTGGACCTCCGGGCGGGGACCCCGGCGGCCGCTAGGCCCGACCGGCGCTTTTAGTTTTGCGGGGGAAGAGTTTCCGATGACAGGCCGACGTACCTTCACAGTGGGCGCGCTCGCGGTCGTGATGACCGCCACGCTCGCGGTTGCGCAGCAGCAGGAGCCGGCGCCGCCACAGGCGCAGAGCCAAGGGCAGCGCATCACCCCCAATTTCAAAGACGCAGACATCACCCAGATCGCCGAGGCGGTGAGTGCCGCCACCGGCAAGAACTTCATCATCGATCCGCGGGTGCGTGCCCAGGTGACGATGCTGTCCTCGACGCCGATGTCCCCGGATGCCTTCTACCAGGCGTTCCTGTCGATCCTGCAGGTGTATGGCTTCATCGCCGTGCCCGCGGGCAATGTCGTCAAGATTCTGCCGGACACCAACGCGCGCTCGATCCCGGCGCTCGACCTGCCCGATCACGTGAGCGCCACCTCGGACGAAATCGTCACCCAGGTGCTGGACGTGAAGAATGTGAGCGCCCAGCAGCTGGTGCCGATCCTGCGGCCCATGGTGCCCACCTACGGACATCTCGCGGCCGTGCCGGCCGGCAACATCCTCATCATCACCGACCACGCGAGCAACGTGAACCGGATGATGCGCATCATCCGCCGCATCGATCAGGTGGGAAATCAGGATCCGGAGATCCTGCCGCTCGCCAACGCCTCGGCCGCGGAGATCGTGCGGACGGTGAACTCGCTGTATACCGGGGCTGCCGCCAGCGAAGGCGTGGCGGTGAAGGTGGTGGCGGATGAGCGCTCCAACAGCGTGCTGGTCGCTGGCGATGAAGGCGCGCGGCTGCGCATCCGGGCGCTGGTGGCGCACCTCGACACCCCGCTCGCGAGCGGCGGTGACACGCGCGTGCGCTACCTGCATTACGCCGAGGCGGAGAAACTCGCGCCGAAACTGAAAGAGCAGATCACCGGCATCGCCCAGGCGGCCGCAGGCGCAGGCGGTGCGGCCGGTGCGGCCGGCGGCGGGGCGACCCCACAGGCGGCGGCCGAGAAGAACGCGATGGTGTGGGCCGATCCGACCACCAACTCGCTGGTGATCACCGCGCCGCCGAAGATCATGAAGGCGGTGATGGACATCATCGACAAGCTCGACATCCGCCGGCCGCAAGTGCTGGTCGAGGCCATCATCGCCGACATCGACTACGACAAGGACTCCGAGCTCGGTGTCAACTGGGCCGCCTTCTCCAACGGCACCAATGTGCCGGCGGCATCGTTCGTGAGCCCGGTGGGCGGCACCAGCATCGTCGACCTCGCCGGCGCCATCGAGAATCCCGCGAGTGTCACCACGACGCTGCTGCAGGGCACCACCCTCGGTATCGGCCGCGTCAGCGGCAGCGGTCTGAATTTCGCGGCGGTGTTGCGCGCGATCCGCTCCGACACCGACGACAACATCATCGCCACGCCTTCCGCCGTCACCATGGACAACCAGGAGGCCGAGCTCAAGGTGGCGCAGGAAGTGCCGTTCGTCACCGGCCAGTACACCAGTGGCACCGCAGTGACCGGCGGCCAGGTGAACCCCTTCCAGACCATCCAGCGCGAGGAAGTCGGCACGATCATGAAGATCACCCCGACGATCTCCGCGGAGGGCAACTCCCTCATGCTCAAGATCTCGATCGAGAGCTCGAGCATTGGCCAGAAGCCGGCCGGCGCGGTCGACCTGGTCACCAACAAGCGTACCGTGAGCACTACCGTGCTGATCGAGGACGGCGGCATTGTCGTGCTCGGCGGGCTGATCGAGGACGACACCAACAAGGGTGAGAACCGCGTGCCTTTCCTCGGCAACATCCCGATCATCGGACTGCTGTTCAAGACGCGTAACGAAAGCGTCACCAAGAACAACCTGATGATCTTCATCCGGCCGAAGATTCTGCGCGATGCGGCGCAGGCCGCTTACGAGACCGATCTCAAATACAATTACATGCTCGACCAGCAGAAGCCGATGATGACGAGCAAGGAAGCGCTGCCGCTGCTGCCGGGCGTGCCGCGCGGCCGTCTGCCGCCCTTGCCGCCGGCCCCGCCGCCGGGCACCAACCCGTCCGTCACGCCGAGCAATGCGCCCGCCCCGGCAGGCTCCAGCGCTCCGGCCAGCAGTCCGACACCGGCCGCTCCGGGCGATGGCGCAGCGCCCAGCACGCCGCCGCCGGGGGCGAGCGTCGCTCCGGGTGCCCCGGCGCCGAATTCCACGGCGCAGCCGGCGAATCCGCCGGGACAGTAAATGAGTACCCACGGCAGCGGCATGCTCGTGAGCGGCGCCGGCGATCCGGCCGAACGGCGCCTGTCGTTCGCCTTCGCCAAGCGCCATGGCGTTTTGGTGAAGCGCGTGGTGGACGGGGTCGCCGAGTGCACCTACCGCGATACGGCTTCCCCCCAGGCGCTCGCCGAAGTGCGCCGCTATCTGCGCCGCGCCGTGCGCCTGGAGCGGGTGCCGGAGGCGCAGTTCGATGAGCTGCTGCGCCTGGCGTACGAGGCAGGCTCCGATGCCATGTCCGCCGTCGAGGGCCTGGATGACACGACCGACCTCGCTCACCTGGCGCAGGACCTGCCCGAGCAGGCGGACCTGCTCGACAGTGAGGACGATGCGCCCATCATCCGCCTGATCAATGCGGTGCTCACCCAGGCGGTCAAAGAGAACGCCTCGGACATTCACATCGAGCCGTTCGAGAACCGCCTGGTGATCCGCTTCCGCGTCGATGGCGTGCTGCGCGAGGTACTGCAGTCCAAGCGCGCGGTCGCCCCGCTCGTGGTGTCACGCGTAAAGGTCATGTCGCGGCTCGACATCGCCGAGAAGCGCCTGCCACAGGACGGACGCATCAGCCTCAAGATCGCCGGCCGTGCCGTGGACGTGCGCGTCTCCACCATTCCTTCCGGCCACGGCGAACGCGTGGTGCTGCGTATCCTCGACAAGCAGGCCGGCAAGCTCGATCTGGGCTCGCTCGGCATGGATCCGAAGATCCAGGGCACGATGGATGAGCTGATCCACAAGCCGCACGGCATCCTGCTGGTGACTGGTCCCACCGGCTCGGGCAAGACGACCACGCTGTACGCAGCGCTCGAGCGGCTGAACGACAACACCCAGAACATCATGACGGTCGAGGA
>Ga0209274_10000418_pt1 | contig 26862 bp, 26 predicted proteins | sample HubBroMetageREF1_FD_188343 | JGI IMG/M metagenome (GOLD analysis project Ga0209274, IMG submission 188343) | Reference soil microbial communities from the Hubbard Brook experimental Forest, New Hampshire, USA - Hubbard Brook CCASE Soil... | ecosystem: Environmental > Terrestrial > Soil >...
GCGGGCATGTCGCCAAACACCGACGGCCTTTCCGATCAGGGGCCCTGCCGGCGCCGTCATGAATTATTCACATAACGGGACTCGACGGGGGCATGACGCCGTATCCCGGGTTTTCGACTTCCCGCAGCTGCCGCTCGATTCTCGAACGGGAAATCAACCCGCGCAGCACTTCGGCTCCGCGCTCATCGCTCTGGATCACCAATAAATGCATGACGCCGATCCCCTTGAATATCTCGAGAAGATCCGAGATTCTTGCGGTTTGCAGGGTATGCCAGTCCAGGGTGGGCAGGTCCTCCCACTCCGTCATGATGTCGCCCACTCTGATGTGCTCGCGGGCCACCTGGTATTGCTCGGCGAACCGTTCGGCACGCCGGCCTTCGATATTGTAGGAAGTAATGAGTCCGACGACGCTTTCGCGCCGCACCACCAACATGGCGCGCACGCTCAAGCGCGCCATGTCCGCGAGTGCCGCGTCGATTTGCCGCTCCGGCTCCACCGTGATCGCGAACTTGCTGGTGAAGTCGGTCATCGCGCGCAGCGCCGAATCGTTCGGCTTCAGCAACTCGTGATATTCCGCGGGGCGGCGCGTCGGCAACACGCCGACCGCATGAATTTTCGGCTGCTCGGAAAAATCGTTGTTCATATACATCGGATCCTCCGCGCCCTGAAATAAATGGGGCTCTGGAGTAGACCGACGGATACGCAATCCGTTCCCGACTCAAATCCGATCTACTCGATGCTCTCCCCATGGAGTGAGATGTCCAGGCCCTCGCGCTCCTGCTCCTCGCTGACGCGCAGCCCGATGGTCTTGTCGATGATTATCAGGATCACGGAACTCGCGATAAATCCGTAGATGACCGTCGTCGCCACACCCATCAACTGAATGAGCACCTGCTTGAGCGAACCGTCCACTCCGCTGATTTCCTTGCTCACGAACACGCCGGTGAGCAGCGCGCCGACGATGCCGCCGATGCCGTGCACGCCGAAGGCGTCCAGCGAATCGTCATAACCCATGACGTGTTTGAGCGAAGTTGCTGCAATGAAACACAAGACTCCCGCGGCGACCCCGATGATCACTGCCGGGGTCGGCCCGACGAAGCCCGAGGCCGGTGTAATGGCGACGAGGCCGGCCACCGCGCCCGAGGCAATGCCCAGCACGCTGGGCTTGCCCCGGCTGATCCATTCTGCGAACGCCCAGGACAGAGCGGCCGCCGCCGTCGCCATCTGTGTCGCCAGCATCGCCATGCCGGCGCGCCCATCCGCAGCACCCGCCGAGCCCGCATTGAAGCCGAACCAGCCCACCCACAGCAGCGAGGCACCGATCAGTGTCAGGGTGAGGTTGTGGGGCGCCATCTTCTCCTTGCCGTAACCCAGACGCTTGCCGAGCACCAAGCAACTCGCCAGGCCCGCGACGCCGGCATTGATGTGCACCACCGTGCCGCCGGCGTAGTCCAGGACGCCCGCCAGGTTGAGCCAGCCGGTGGACTCCCACACCATGTGCGCGATGGGCGCATACACGAGCAGCGACCATGCCGCCATGAACACCAGCAGCGCGGAGAATTTCATGCGGTCGGCGAAGGCGCCGGCGATCAAGGCCGGGGTGATGATGGCAAAGGTCATCTGGAACATGGCATAGACGGATTCAGGGATGGTCAGCGCCAAGTGCGACACCGACAACTTTTTATCCGGATCGTGCATGAAGGTCATGCCGTTGAAAAACGCGCGGCTCGCGCCGCCCAAGTACCGGCTGCCGGGGGTGAAGGCCCAGGAGTAACCGATCACCCACCACAGCAGCGTCACCAGGCAAGTGATCGCAAAGGTTTGCATCAGGGTCGACAGCACGTTCTTCTTGCGCACCATGCCGCCGTAGAACAAGGCCAATCCCGGGATCGACATCATCAGTACCAGCGCGGTCGAGGTCAGCATCCACGCGGTATCGCCGGAATTGATCTTGTCCACCCCCACCAAACTCGGCGCGGTGGGTGCATCCGCCGCCCATACGCTCTGCATCGAAAGTATCGACACGCAGAGAAGAACCCATCGAGACAGCCTACTCATCAATGCGAATCCCCCTAAGTTCAAAGCGCGCCGGAGTCGCGTTCTCCGGTTCGGATGCGCACCACCTGCGCCAGATCGAAAACAAAAATCTTCCCGTCACCCACTTTGCCGGTCTGCGCCGATTTGGCGATCGCCTCGATCACCTGATCGACCAGCACATCGTCGACCGCGATCTCAATCTTGGTCTTCGGCACGAACTCAACCATATATTCGGCGCCGCGATAAATCTCGGTGTGCCCGCGCTGTCTGCCGAAGCCGCGGACCTCGGTGACGGTCACACCTTGCACCCCCACCTCACTGACGGCTTGCCTCACGTCGTCCAGCTTGAACGGCTTGATTATCGCTGTGATGAGCTTCATCGAATGGACCCCCCGCCCCCACGTGAGTGCTGTGGTGCTAAGCACCGCTTGTGCCACGGGCGAAGATTCGAGCCCGATCAGTGAGTTATCCCTTCGGGCCAAGGTGGCCGCCGAGCTTTTGCACCGAATGAGGGCGCGCCGACAGGATCCGTGCATTGAAAGCAGGCGCAACGGCGCGCCGGTCCTCCGGTCGCATCCGCGGTCACTTCAGGGACAGTTCCAAGCGCACCTTGCCGTCTTGGTTCTTTGCCTTGTCACTGACCACCAGAAACACGCGGTCGGCGGCGACTTGGCTGTCGGTGAGCAGTGCCTGCTGAATGGCGACAGCCCGCTGTTGACCCAAGGCGGTCAGATCGGCGGCGGCGACGGCGACGGCGATGTGTTCGTGCAGCGCCTTGCTGAGAAAATCCACCTTGGCCGCGGCGAGGTCGGGTTTCGCCTTGATGCCCGTGACCTCCTCGGGGTATTTCGGCTCGCCGCCCAGAGCCTTGACGTACAGCTTCGTCAATAGGGCAACCTTTGCAGCCGGATCCATGGCCTCGAATTCAGGCGCGCCGGCGGCCGAGTTCTTGGCGCCGCTCTTGCCCGACTGGGCGTCGCGCAGCTGGGCGGAGAATTGCACCTCGATGAGCGCCGGCCGATCGAGTTCATCAACCTCGGCGATCGGCACATCGATCTTGAGCTGCGGCCGCTCATTGAGCGCCTTGACGATGGCCCGGGTCTTATCCAGCGCGGCGGGGTCCAAGCCCGACACTCCCGGCGAGAAATCGATGAACTGCAAATCCGGTCCCCCGCCGAACAGGGAGCCGAGCAAGGCAAAGGGCGCGGTGACCGCTTTCTCGAGAATGTTGACGAAGACCTTCCAGATGAGGGGCCCTAGGCGAAATTTCGGATCGTCCAACGTGCCGTTCACGGGAATGTTCAGATCGATGACGCCGTTGCGGTCTTTGAGCAGCGCGACCGCCAGTTTGATCGGCAGCGACACTGCATCCTTGCTCTCCGTCTTGGCGCCGAATTCGAGCTGATCGACGATGATGTGATGTTGGGCATCGAGCTTGCGGCCATCCACCTTGTAGTGCAGCTCGGTGGTCAGCTTGCCCTTGGTGATGTTGTAGCCGGCGAATTTTCCCGAATAGGGGTTGAAGGTGCTCAGCTCCATGTTGCGGAAGCTCAAGGAAAGGTCGGTGTACAGAGCGGCGCTCAGCACGTTGACTTCACCGGTGATCGCGACCGGCGAGAATTGATCGACCGCGCCGTGGATATCCACCTTGGCGCGCGAGTTCGGCTTTGAAGATAGGCCGGTCACCGTTCCCTCGATGCTCTGAATGCCGGTGGCAAAATTCGGCTGCAAGGACAGATCGGAAAAGTTGGCCGTTCCCGCGTGCAGCACGATTTTCTTGACGGCCATGGGCATCATCGGGGCGGCGGCGGGGGCAGGCGCGCTCGCGGCAACCTTGCCCGCGCGCGACTTGCTCGCCGCGGATTTGCGCGTCGGCGCTACCGGCGCCGACGGCGCAGTCTGCGCGACGGGCTCGCCGCCGGAGACCACCGGCGCGACGACCGTGGCTCCGGGACCCGCCATCACCCGGGTCACATTCAAGCTGCGGTCCGGCTCAATAATGACGCGCGCGTACAGCTTGCGCGCCATGACTTGATCGATGTCGAGACGATCCGGTCCGTGCTGGAAATTCAGTCCCGTCACATCCAAGCGATCCCAATCGATGAATGGGTCGTGCAACGCATTGTCGACGGTACGGAGGGCCGCGACGCTGACATCGCCGGTGAACTGCAGAGCGGGTTTCGCCGCCCCGTAGCGTATCTTGGCATCGGCGCTCAAGCGTCCTTCGAGCAGCGTCATCGAGGTGCGCTGCGCGATGTAAGGCTGCGCCGCTTTGAGTTCGATTGCGTCGAGCTTGAGGGCGACGTCGGCGGACAGGGGCTGCGGAGTCACCGTGCCGTCGAGTTTCAACGTGCCCGTATCGTTGACCCGGGTCTCGAGGGCCACCGTCACGGGCTTCGCGAGATCCAGACTCACGCCATCGACCTTCACGGACAGCGGCGCGAGCAACACCTTGGCCGCCGGCGAGGTGCCGCGATCCTCGGCGGAGATGCTGGCTTCCTGCAGCACGAACTCGCCCAAATCGAATTTCCACGGCGCGGCGGCCGGTACGGAGCCGCTCGCCGGCGTCACCGCAGCGCCGGGCGCGGCCGATGCCGCCGGTGGTCCGGCTGCCTTCGGCGCCGGTGTGGCCGCCGAAGGCGGAGCCGCCGAAGATGGAGCCGCCGCAGGTTTGCCTAAGAGCCGCAGTAGATTGAGCGAACCGTCAGGCTCCAGCCACGTCGTCAATTTCAGGCCGGTGAGGGACAGCGAATCGACGTGAGCGTGGCGCTTCGACAGATCGACTGTGGTTCCGCTCACCAGCATCCGCGGAACAGTGATCCAATCGACATCCGATTGCTTGGGCCTCACGGACAAATCCGAGACCGCGACCTTGGAGACGTCCACATGCAAATCGACCGCATCTTTCAGCGAGAACTTATAGGTGGCGTCGACATCGATGGACCCGGAATTGACCGCGAAGCTCACCTGATCCTCGACGTAGTCCCAAATGGTGCGCGCCTGGAGCCCGCCGATGTGCAACTCGCCGTCCGATTCGATCGGTTGTGCCGACAGATGTCCGCGCCATTCGATGCGCTCGCCGAGCTTTGACACCCCGGTAAACGTGAATCGGCCGCCCTCAATGCCGGTGGTGAAGTCCCGCAACTCGAAGTTGATGGGCGCGAGCCGCGCGCTGAAGTCGGACGGACGGCTGCGGTCATCATAGGTGACGCTTCCGGCGCTGACTTTGAACGAACCGATGCGGATTGCCGGCAGCGGCTCGTTCTTCGGCGCCGGTGTCGCCGCCGGCTTTGCGTCGGAAGTCTTCGGACGCAACTGCAGGAGATTGAGATCGCCGTCCTTCGCCACCGTCGCGTTGATCCAAGGTGCGTCGATGTCGATGTTGCCGAACGTATAGGCGCGGTGCCAGATCGAGGATAAGTCGAAATCCACGAACAGCCGCCCGAAGCCGAGCAATTTCTCGCCGTCCGGGGCAGTCAACGAGAAATCCCTGATCTCCACGCGGAACAAGAAGGGATTGATGTGGATCTCGCCCACCTGAGGAGTTGCGCCCAGGGTCTTGGGGATGTCCTCCATCAGCGCCGATCGCAGCAGCCGCGGAGCCAGCAAGAATCCCGCCAAGGCGTACAGCACAACCACGAGCGCCACGGCCGCGGAGATGCGGAAGGCTTTCTTTCTAGTGTATTGCAGCACCGGTACCCGCCGTTCCCGACCGCCGACCCCCGGGCGGTAGTCTAGCACCTAGCGCTTGTTGCGTTGAATCAGCCGCTTGCGTTTGCGCACTTGCCGGGGCGTGAGGGGATTTCGCTTGCCGGCGAAAGGGTTCTCGTCGCCGCGAAACGCAACGCGCACCGGCGTGCCCATCAGATCGAACGCCTTGCGGTACACGTTGACCAGGTAGCGGCGGTACGCGTCCGGCACATGATCGGTCTGATTGCCGTGAATCACGACCACGGGCGGGTTACGGCCGCCCTGATGAGCGTAGCGCAGCTTGATGCGGCGTCCGCTGACCAGCGGCGGCTGGTGACTTTCGATGGCCGCCTCGAGCACCCGCGTCAGCTCCGGCGTGCTCATGTCGCGGGTGGCGGCCGCATAGACCTTGCGTACCTCGGCGAACAGTTCGCCGACGCCGCTGCCGTGCCGTGCCGAGATGAAATGCAGCGGAGCAAAATCAGCGAATTGCAGGCGCTGCACGATTTGCTGGCGGATCAAGTCGCGCTGCTCGGTCGGAATGTTGTCCCATTTATTGACGGCGAGCACCAGGGCCCGGCCTTGCTCGATGACCGTGCCCAGCAGGCTCGCATCCTGTTCGCCGACATTGTCGTGCGCGTCCATCACCACGACGACCACATGGGCGGTCTCGATCGCCTGCAGCGTCTTGATGACGCTGAATTTCTCCACTGCTTCCTCGACGCGCGAGCGGCGCCGCAATCCGGCCGTGTCGATCAGCGTGTAGCGCTCGCCGTCGCGTTCGAACGGCACGAGCACGGCATCGCGCGTGGTGCCGGGCTGATCGAACGCCACCATGCGATTCTCGCCGAGCAAGCGGTTGATCAACGTGCTCTTGCCGACATTGGGACGGCCGATGACGGCCACTTTGATGCCGGTCATTTCCGGGCCGTCCTGGGGGTCCGGGGTCAAACCGGCAAGAGCGGCCTCGAGCAGCGAAATGACACCTTGATCGTGCGCCGCCGCGATCGGATGCGGCTCGCCCAATCCCAGCTCGTGAAAATCGGCTACGGCAATGTCGAGGTCGAAACCCTCGGTTTTGTTCACCGCCAGGAACAGCGGCTTGCCGCTGCGCCGGGCGAGTTGCGCCACGAACCGGTCCTGCGGTGTGACCCCTGCCCGGCCGTCCACCAGTACGATGAGCCGGTCGGCCTCGCTGATCGCGCGTTCGGTCTGCGCGATCATCAGGCTTTCGATGACGTCCGCGTTCTCGACCAGCCCGCCGGTGTCCACCACGATGCAGGGGACGTCGGTGCGCCGCGCGAAGCCGTATTGCCGATCGCGGGTGAGCCCCGGCAGATCGGCGACCAACGCGTCGCGCGTACCGGTCATGGCATTGAACAAGGTCGATTTACCCACATTCGGCCGACCTATCAATGCGACTACCGGCAGCACGGCCTAAGGCCCTAGGGTGTCGGCGGAGGCGGAGGCGTCGCGTCCGGCGCCACGGGCGCAGCCGCAGGCGGTGCCGCCTCGGGCGCAGGTGCAGGCGCAGGCGGTGCCGCCGGTGCGGCTGCGGGCGGCGCGGCTGCAGGCGGTACGGCCGGAGCTACCGCCGCGGGCGGCGCGGCTACAGGTACTACCGCCGGAGCCACCGCCGCGGGCGGCGGCGGGGCCGGCGTCGCACGGAACGCCGCCAGCTTGCCGTCGTCGCTGAGCACGACCACGGTGTCGCCGACCGCCACCGGCGTAGTCGTGATGCGCTTCTTGTCGATGCGTTCCCGGGCGACCAGTTCACCCGTGGTTTTATCCAGCCAATGCACATAACCCTGGAAGTCCGCGACCACCACCGCGGTGCTCGTCAGCGCCGGCGTGCTCAAGCGCCGCATCCTCAATTTCTGATTGCGCCAGAGCTCCGAACCGTCGCGCTGGCGCAGCCCGACCACGACGCCATCGGACTGGGTGACGTACAGGTTGTCGTCGTCGACCGCCAAGCCTTTATAGCTCGACATGTCGTGTCCCCACCAGATCTGGCCCGAGTCGAGCGCGAGCATCGCCGTGCGTCCCTGATACCCGGTGGCAAACACGTTGTCACCCACCGCGTGCACCGCCGAATCGATGTCGACCAGCCTGTCGAGCTCAGTGCGCCCGTGAGGCGAGGCCAGCGCCGTATCCCAAACCGTGTCGCCGGTGCTGAGCGACACCGCCATCACCTTGCCGTTGTCGAAGCCGCTGATCGCCAGTTCTTTCACGATGATCGGCGTCGCGGTACCTCGCAGGCTCAGGCGCGGCACCTGCTGTTCGACCGACCAGAGCTCCTTGCCGTTGTGCGCGTCGAAGCCATGCAGCCGGCCGTCCACCGAGCGCAGCACCACGGCTTTCTCGCTGATCGCAGGATCGGACAGCAGTTCGGAATTCACCTTCGATCGCCACAGTTGGCGCCCCGTGGCGCCGTCCAAGGCAACGATGTCTCCCTTGCTGCTGCCCACCACCACCAACCCTAGGGCCGCGGCCGGCCCGGCCGAGATCGGTATCTTCAGCTTCTTGACCCAGACGTGGCGGCCGGTGTCGAGCGACGCGGCCAGCACCTCGCCCTTGTGCGAGGCGGCGAACACCAAACCGTTGTCGGCCGCGGGGCCCAGCCCCAAGCGCAGCACCAATTGCTTCTTGCCCCCGCCGACGCCCTCGCTCCATAGCTTCTTCACCGGCAACGTCGCCGGGAATTTGACCAGCACCGCCGGCGGCTCGACGTCTTTGTCCTTGCTGCAACCGGCCGCGATCAGCAGGGCCGCCAGGCTCAATGGAAACAATAAGCGCATCAGGGATTACCCTTGGGTTGAGTGTCTACGGAAACGGCGTTCACAACCGGGGTCGGGACGGCGCCCAGATCCTGGATCTTCAATTCCAGCAATGAGGAGTTCATGCCGCCCATATCGGCGGCCCCCAGAGCCTGTTGATACTCGGCGAGCGCGTGCGCGCTGTCCTTCTTCGCGAGATACGCGTCGCCGCGCACCTCGCGGTAAGGCACCGCAAATGCGGCCGGTATGGGCTCAGCCAGTGTCTTGATCGCTTCGTCCGGCTTGCCCTGATCGATCAGGACTCGCGCCAGGCGCAATCGAGCGATCTGCCGCAGATCCGCGTCCTTGGAGTTGCTCATGATTTGCGTCAAGGGTGCGATGGCCCTGTCGGGCCGGCCCTCATCGACATCGAGCCGCGCCAGGATCAATTGCGCCTGGTCGGCGTAGGGCGAAGTCGCATAGTCCTTGATCAGTCCTTCGGCGATCTGCCGCGACTTCGCTGGGTTGTTCGACTGCAGCGCGGCGGTCATGGCGCCGAACTGCGCCGCGGCCTTCAGGGCGCGATCGTTGGTGTACGTCTCGTAATACCGATAACCGAAGAACAGGAGCGCGCCGGTCAGCACGCCGCCGATCAGCCACGGCGCGTACTCCACGGCCATGTGCTTGACGGCTTCCAATTGTTCGTCATCGGTCAAATATTCTTCTGTCATGTCTTCTCCGCTAACCCGCCCTTAAGACCCAACAAGACGCCCAGGCGTTCACTGATTCGCGAAATGGGGCAGTCCTCCTGCGCAAGCTCGAGGCGCAACGCCTTCACGGCTACCACGCCTCGGTCCATCTCGTCATCCCCCAATATGAGCGCGAACTGCGCGCCGCTCTTGTCCGCACGCTTGAATTGCGCCTTGAAACTCCCCCCGCCGAGATTGATTTGCAAGGCGAGACCCGGCCACGCGTCGCGAAGCTGTTCCGCCAGTTTGAATCCCGCAAGCTCCGAACGTTCCCCCGCCAATATCAAATAAACCTGGGGCCCATCGGGCGGGGTGCCCAACCCCAGCTTCTCGAGGAGCATGACGATCCGCTCCTGGCCCATGGCCCAGCCGATGCCGGGCGTGGCGGCGCCCCCCAATTGGGCCACCAGGCCGTCGTAGCGTCCGCCGGCGCACAGGGTGCTTTGCGAGCCCAGCGCGTCGGTGGTCCACTCGAAGACGGTGCGTGTGTAGTAATCGAGTCCGCGTACCAGATGCGGCTCGACATGATACTCGATGCCGGCGCTGCGCAGGTGTGCGCACAGCGACTCGAAATGCACCCGCGACTCCGCATCCAGCGAATCGAGCAATCGAGGCGCACCGGCGACGATGCGCTGCATGGCCGGGTTCTTGCTGTCGAGTATCCGCAGAGGATTGCCCTTGAGCCGCCGCCTGCTGTCCTCGTCGAGCGCAGTCTCGTGCGCACTGAAATAGGCGGTGAGTTGCTCGCGATACGCGGCGCGCGAGGCGGGTGTTCCCAACGAATTCAGCAGCAGCTTGGGTTGAGTCAATCCGAGGCGCCGCAACAGGCGCGCGGACAGCAGTATCATCTCGGCGTCGACGTCCGGCCCCTCGAAGCCGAACGCCTCCGCATCGATTTGATGAAATTGACGATAGCGGCCGGCTTGCGGCCGTTCGCGCCGGAACATCGGCCCCATGCACCAAACGCGCAGGCGCCCTTCGCGCAGCATCCCGTTGGAAATGACTGCGCGGACGATGCCGGCGGTGGCTTCCGGACGCAGGGTGATGTGATCCTCGCCCTGATCGACGAAGCTGAACATCTCCTTCTCGACGATATCGGTAAAATCGCCGATCGAGCGCTTGAACAACTGCGTCTGCTCGATCACCGGGACGCGGAATTCCTCATAACCGTATCCGGCGAATATCTCTCGCGTGATGCGTTCCAGGTATTGCCAGGCCGCGATTTGCGCGGGCAACACATCGTGCACGCCGCGCAGGGGCTCGATAATCTTGCTCAAGGGTGCATTCCGATCAGTCGTTGGGGCGCGCGCCGGGCGCAGGCGTACCGGCGGCCGCGGCACCGCGGGAATCGCGCCGCAGAACCCCGTCCGCTCCCGCCACGAAGCGCGCCACGTCGCCGGCCATGAATTGCGGTCCGATCGCGACCGCCCGGTCGTTGATCTCGAGTTGCACGCCGCTCGCGAAGCCCAAATACACGCGCATGGGCGCGATCCCGGCGACGGTCTTCACACTATTGGCCCGGCCGTTGCCGGCAAAAACGCGCCTCCCCGCGGCGTCATGGATGTCGACCCACGAGTCGGCGGAGAAGCTCAAGCGCAGATGTGCACGGCCCATTCCCGCCGCCGCTTCGGCGTCCGCGCCGGCGCCCGAGACCGTGCCGGCGCCCGGCAGCGCGGCGGGGCTCGGTGCCCCGGCCGGCGATGACGCGAGCGAGGTCGGTATCAGTCCGCTCATCGCGGACGCTACGGCGGGGGGCGCGCCGGCCGCGGTGGATTCGGCAGCGCCGCTTGCGGACGCCGTGCCGGCATTCCCCGCCAGGCTGCGGTCATTTGCAGGTGCCGCGCTGCGCGGGTGCCATGGTTTCCACCAAAGCACCCCGAGAACGAGCAGCAGCAAGGCGACCGCACCTGCGATTCGCGGCCACGGTAACTCGCTCACCTCAGGCACATCGGTCCGCAGCAGCACACTGGGCGTCTGCACGGGCTCAGGTTGAGGCGCTTGAGCATGGGATTCGTAGCCGGCCATGATTTCGTCGGCCGGCAATCCCAACAATGAGGCATACCTCTTCAAATGTCCCTTGGCGTAGACCGAAGGGCCGATGCGGTCGTAATTTTCGGCTTCGAGCGCATCGATCACCCAGCCGTCGAGATGCAGCTCGTCGGCCGCCTTTTGCGAGCTCAATCCCCGGCGCTCGCGCTCGGCCTTGAGCCGCAGCCCGGTGCTTGCAACGCGCTCGGTCATCGATCGATGCCGGAACGCATCATTTGCGCCTGATCCGAATTGGGAAACTCAGTCTGCACGCGCCGCGCGTAGCCGGCCGCCGCGGTGTTGTCGCCCAGCTTGCGCTCCGCGCGAAAGCCGAGCCAGAGCACGTCGGCGGTCGGCGGATTCACCGCCAGATAGCGCAGTACCGCGTCGCGCGCCTGCGCCGCATCGCCGCGGTCGAACGCGATGTTGCCGAGCTGCAGCATGGCCTCGGGCAGATTCGGGTGCACAGCCAAGGCCCGGTTGAAATAGCGTTCGGCATCGACCAGATCGCCCGTGCTTCGCACGCAGACACCGGCATTGACCAAGGCGACTTCCGGAGTCTGGTACAGCGGACTTCTCGCCACTTGGTCAAACAGCTTCTCCCCCGCCGCAGTCTTGCCGCTGCGGCACAAATATCCGGCGTAGGTGTTGGCAAGATTGGGGTTGTCCTTCCCCAGCCGGTAGGCGGTCGAGTAGGCGCGCTCGGCCTTCACCTTTTCGTTCAAGCGCTCGTACACGAGGCCCGCCGTCATCTGCACGTCCGCGCTTGCCGGATTCTCGCTGAGCGCGAGCTCGATGTGATCGCGCGCCTTGGCGAGCTGGCCAAGCTGCATGTATTCGATCGCGAGCTGCATGTTGGTGGTCGCCGTCACTGCCGGCGACGCCTTCTTGAAACCGGTATTGTGCGAGCAGGCGGCGAGGCTCAATCCGAGAGCCAGCGAGAGAATCTTCACGGTGGTGGACTTCATCGAATCTCCGCCGGTGTGCGAGTCGTAGAGGTCAGTTTTGCGCCGAGGCGCGCGGTGGTGCGATCGGTGACCCTTCCCGCCAACTGGCCGCAGGCCGCGTCGATGTCGTCGCCGCGGGTCCTGCGGATCGTGGCGATCACACCGTTCTCGTTGAGGATGTCGCGGAATCTCACGATGCTCGCCGCGGGCGAGCGGCGATAGCGCGTGCCGGGAAACACATTGAAGGGAATCAGGTTGAGCTTGGCCGGCCGACCTTTCAGCAGGCGCGCGAGCTCGAGCGCGTGCTGCGGCTTGTCGTTCACGCCGTCGAGCATGACGTACTCGAAAGTCACGCTGCGTCCGTTCTGCGCGTCGATGTAGTGCCAACAGGCGGCCAGCAACTCGGCGATGGGATGCTTGCGGTTGATGGGCACGAGCTCGCTGCGCAGTTCGTCGTTCGGGGCGTGCAGCGACACCGCGAGGGCGACATTGCATTCTTCCGCCAATTTGTAGATCTGCGGGACCAGCCCCGAGGTGCTCAACGTCACCCGGCGCCGCGACAGGTCGTATCCCAAATCGTCGAGAAATATCCGCATGGCCGGGACCACGTTGCGGTAGTTGGCGAGCGGTTCACCCATCCCCATGAAGACGATGTTGGTGATGTTGGCCCGGGCGTCGCCGGCGCGGCCGTCGCCGTGCCCCGGCCGCGATCCGGCGAGTTCGCGGTGAGCCAGCCACACCTGCCCGACGATCTCCGCCACGCTCAAATTGCGGTTGAACCCTTGCTGCGCGGTCGAGCAAAATGTGCAGTCCATGGCGCAGCCCACCTGGCTCGAGATGCACAGGGTGCCGCGGTCCGGTTCGGGAATGTATACCGTCTCGATTCCCTGCACCTCGTCCATGCGCAGCATCCACTTGCGCGTGCCGTCGCTCGATACCTGCTCGGTGACGATCTGCGGTACCGCGATACGTGCCACCTCGAGAAGCTGCGCGCGAAAATCCTGCGCAAGATCGGTCATCGCGGAAAAATCCGCGGCACCGCGCCGATAAATCCACTTCATCAGCTGACGGGCGCGAAACGGCTTCGCATCGAGGCGCTCGGCCACGAATGCCTCGAGTTCCGCGCGCGGCAGCCCGAGCAGATTTACGCGTTCGCCCGACACCGATGCCACTCCTCTATTCACTAACCGCTTAAGCTAACGCGTACGCGGGCAGAGCTCAATTTCGCGGAAGAAGTAATTGATCTCCCGAGCCGCCGTGTCCGGCGCATCCGATCCGTGAACGATGTTCTCGTCGATGCTGGTGGCAAGATCGGCGCGAATGGTGCCCTTGGCCGCCTTCTTCGGATCGGTGGCACCCATGACATCGCGGTTCTTCGCAATCGCGCCCTCGCCCTCCAGAACCTGCACCATGACCGGACCCGAGGTCATGAACCGCACCAGGTCCTTGAAAAAAGGCCGCTCACGATGCACCGCGTAGAACCCCTCCGCCTCCGCCTGCGACAGATGCGTCATGCGCGCCGCCACGACGCGCAAGCCCGCCTGCTCGAAACGGCGATAAACCTCGCCGATCAAATTGCGGCTGACGCCGTCCGGCTTGACGATGGAAAGAGTACGCTCAACTGCCATGATGACCTCGGGTGAAGAATGGGGAATCCGCCCCTTAAGGGGCCGACAAAGACCGCGAAGTGTACTGGAGCGGGCCCGCGGGGGCAATCAGGGATGGCAGCCGAAGTCCCTGTATTACTTGGAAAAACCCCTGACGCCTCAGACTTACTAACGACTGAAAGTTGAAAGGGGGGCCGGCTGGGGAAGGCACTTCCCGGGGCGTGAAAAACAGGATGTTTTTCCCGCAGCCCCCAGGGGCGCGACGCATGCGTCGCGCGGGTGGCCAGGGATGGCCACCCAGGGCTTGCGCGTAGCAGGGATTGCGCAGCGCAATGGGTTCACGGCGCCCCGCGCACCTGTCAGACGTTAAAGCTCTCGCCGCACCCGCATTCGCCCTTGGCCTTGGGATTCTGGAATTTGAAGGCCTCGTTGAGCCCCTGTTTGACGAAGTCCACCAACGTCCCATCGATCAGGGGCAGGCTCAGGGGATCGACCACCACTTTCACGCCTCGAGCCTCGAAAACCGCATCTTCCGGATGAATTTCATCAGCATAATTCACGACATACGCGAATCCCGAGCAACCGGTCTTCTTGATCCCGACGCGCAGTCCCAAACCGGCTCCCCGTTGGGCTAGGTGAGATCGAACCCGATCCGCCGCAGATTCCGTCAACAATATCGCCATACCGCGCCGCCCTCAAAATACGGCCAAGATTCCGCACCGCTGTGTATACATAACACGCCCACCACCCACGCGCACGGAACCAGGGCGCGTTTTTTTCACCCTTGAGATATGGGGGCCGCGGGCGAACACTCAATGGCTGCGCCGCAATGCACCAGTGCCCCCCTCACCGCGGCAATCCAGGCGTCCTCGACGATGAGCAGCCGCCCGCGCTTCTCCACCGGCACCGCAAATCGGTCGCTCAGCCGCTGTACGGTCTCGGGAAGGGCCGCGCGCAGCTCTTGTCCTGCCGCCTGCTCGGCGACCCAGGCCGACACCGCGATGGTATGGGGGCAGCCGAAGGCCAGGAAGCGCGCCGTCTGAATAACGCGCGAGTTCAGCTGCACATCGAATTGCACCCAGGTCCCGTGCGCACGGCTGCCGGCGGCGCCGCGGAAGGTGCCCGGACCGCTGAGCACACCCGCGCCGGGAGCGGTCTCGAAGTAGCGCAGGGTGGCCTCGTTGTAGTTCAAGCGCCGCTCAACCGTCGCAGGCGCGATACGGCCTGGGTGACCACCGCGATGGCGGCGTCGATGTCGGGCTCGCGGGTGAAGCGGCCCAGGCCGAATCGCAGACTGCTCTCGCTCAACACGTCGTCGCGGCCCAAGGCGCGCAGCACGTAGGAGGGCTCCTGCAATGCCGAGGTGCAGGCGGATCCGGTCGACACGGCCAATCTTCCCCGCACCGCCGCGAGCAGACTCTCGCCCTCGACCCCCTCGAACGACACATTGAGCAACTGCGGCACCGAGTGCTCCGCGTCTCCATTGCGCATGACGCCGCCGAGCGGCGCCAACCCCCGCCACAGCCGCTCCCGCAATACCGCCAGCCGTTCGCTTTCCGATTCGAGCGCCGCCCGCGCAAGCTCGAACGCCAGCCCCATGCCCACGACTTGATGGGTGGCCACGGTGCCCGCCCGCAAGGCCCGCTCCTGGCCGCCGCCGAATTGCAGCGCCCTCAATTGCACGGGCGCATCGTGCCCCCGGCTGCGGCGCGACACCAACAATGCGCCGACGCCCTTCGGGCCGTACGCCTTGTGCGCCGACAGAGACATGAGGTCCGCACCGAGCTGCGCGAAATCGACGTCGCGCTTGCCGGCGCTCTGCGCCGCATCCACGTGCAGCCGCGCGCCGCCGTGCCCGGCGCAGATCGCAGCGATGCGCCGGATATCCTGGATGACGCCGGTCTCGTTGTTGACGTGCATGATGGACACCAACACCGTGTCCGCCTGCAATGCCGCGGCGAGGCGGTCGGGATGAATCAGGCCGCCGCCGTCCGGTGCCAGGTAAGTGACGCGCCAGCCGCGCCGCTCGAGTTCGCGGCAGGGATCCAGGACCGCTTTGTGTTCGGTGCGGGCCGTCACGATGTGCCGGCCGCGCTCGCGGTAATACTCGGCGATGCCGAATATGGCCAAATTGTTCGCCTCGGTGGCACCCGAAGTCCAGACGACCTCCTCAGGCGCGGCGCCCACGCTGGCCGCAACCTGCGCGCGCGCCATCTCGACCAAGACCCTCGCGGCATCGCCATAATCATGGCTTGCCGAGGCCGGATTGCCGAATTCTCCCTCCGCGGTCAAGCACTGGGCCATCGCCGCGGCCACGCGCGGATCGACGGGAGTGGTCGCCGCATAGTCCAGGTACACGGGCCGGTTCATGGGCGCAGGTAGGTTCATCGGCGCGGCCGCGGTCATTTACCCGTGCCGCGTTTGGCCGACTGGCCCCGCCGGCCCTGCACCGCGCTCAAGATGCCGCGCAGAATATTGAGTTCGTTGCGGTCGAGCTGCGCGCGATTGAACAGACGGCGCAAACGCTCCATGAGATGGCCGGTACGGTCGTCGAAATCGATTTCGCCCATGACCTGCTGCAGATGCGCATAAAAATGCTCGAGGTCGCCCGAGGGAGCCAACGGCAACTCGAACTGGGTGTGCGACTGCGGTCGTTCGCGCGACATGTAGAGCTCGTACGCCAGGAGCTGCACCGACATGGCGAGATTCAGCGAGCAGTATTCCGGGTTGGCCGGGATGCGCACCAGCACATTGCAATGATTCAAGTCCTCGGTGGCGAGACCGTAGCGCTCCGATCCGAACAACAGGGCGGCGCGATCCGTTTGACCCATGGCGGCGATGCGTCCGGCGACGTCGCGCGGCGTCGTGAATTCCCAGTAGTACGAGCGCGGCCGCGAGGTGGTCCCCGCGATGAAGCCGCAGTCGGCGATCGCGTCGGCGACCGTCGAGACGATGCGGGCGCCTGCCAGAATGTCGTCCGCCCCCGCGGCGAGCGCATTGGCCTCCGCGTGCGGAAACGAGCGCGGCCGCACCAGGACCAGATCGGAGAGCGCCATGTTTTTCATGGCGCGCGCGACCGAGCCGATATTGCCGGGATGGCTGGGATCGATGAGGACGATGCGAACGAGGGCCGTCATGCTCTGCTATTCTACCGCCAGCCTATGCAACCACTGCTCAATATCGGCATGCGTGCCGCCCGGCGTGCCGGTGATTTGATCGTGCGCAGCCTGTCTCGTCTCGATTCCCTGAAAATCGACAGCAAGGGCCGCAACGACTTCGTGACCGACATCGACCGCAAGGCCGAAGCCGACATCATCGCCACCATTCGCCGCAGCCACCCGCAGCATGCGTTTCTCGCCGAGGAAGGCGGCCGCAGCGGCGCGAGCGAGTTCGTTTGGATCATCGACCCGCTCGACGGCACGACCAATTTTCTGCATGGTTTCCCCACGTTCGCGGTCTCGATCGCGCTCGAGCACAAAGGCCGGCTGCAGCACGCCGTCGTCTACGATCCCATGCGCCAGGAGTTCTTCACCGCCTCGCGCGGCGACGGTGCCCAGCTCGAGGGCAAGAAAATCCGGGTGAGCACGCAGCGCACCTTGGAAGGCTCGTTGATCGGCACGGGATTTCCATTTCGCGCCGGCGACCATGTGGATGCCTATCTCGCCATGCTCAAGGTAGTCATGTCCACCGCCGCCGGCGTGCGCCGGCCCGGCGCGGCGGCGCTGGATCTGGCATACGTCGCGGCCGGACGCATCGACGGTTTCTGGGAATTCGGCCTGTCGCCCTGGGATACGGCGGCCGGGACCCTGCTGATCCAGGAAGCCGGCGGCCGAGTCGGCACACCGGCGGGTTCCGAATATGCCCTCGGCCCCAATGTCATTGCCGGCAACCCCAAGGTCTACCAGGCATTACTCGACGTGCTGGGTCCCCTCACCCCGGCGGCGTTGCGCTCCTAGCCTCGCACGGGGCGCGGGCACCAGGCATACTCGGAACGTTCAGCAGGCTTCGAACTTCGATAATCAGAATTCCGAGGGAGAACGAATGAGTCTGTTCCGCACCAAACCGATCGACGTCAATGCCGATACCGGACTGAAACGCTGCCTCGGCGCCTTCGACCTGACCATGCTCGGCATCGGCTGCATCATCGGCACGGGCATATTCGTGCTCACCGGCGTGGTCTCCGCGCAGCATTCGGGCCCGGCGATCGTGCTCTCGTTCATCCTGTCCGGAATCGCCTGCGCCTTCGCCGCACTGTCCTATGCCGAGCTCGCCGGGGCCATCGGCGGCGCCGGCAGCGCGTATGGCTACGCCTATTCCGGCATCGGCGAACTGATCGCCTGGATCATCGGCTGGGACCTGATCCTGGAATATGCCATCGCCACCTCCACGGTGGCCATCGGCTGGTCCGGGTACTTCGGCAAGATCCTGGAACTGATCGGCCTGCATCTGCCGCATTCGTTGACCAACGCCCCGCTCGACGGCGGCATTGCCAACGTGCCGGCCATGGTCATCGTGCTGCTGCTGTCGGTGCTGCTGTCGATCGGCGTGCGCGAATCGGCCCGCTTCAACACCATCATGGTGTTCGTCAAACTCGCCGCCGTTCTGATCTTCATCGTCGTCGCCGCGCCCCATGTGAATCCGGCGAATTGGCATCCCTTCGTTCCCCCGCAGGTCATCGACGCCGCCGGCGAGTCGCACTTCGGCTACAGCGGCGTGCTCACCGGCGCTTCGCTGATCTTCTTCGCCTACATCGGCTTCGACGCGGTTTCCACCGCGGCGGAGGAAACCGTCAATCCCCAGCGCAACCTGCCGATCGGCATCATCGCCTCGCTGGTGATCTGTACGGTCCTGTACATCGTCGTGTCCGGCATTCTCACCGGCGTGGTGCACTACGACCAAATCGACATCAAGGCGCCCATCGCCGATGCACTCAAGCAACTCGGCATCGGCTGGGCCGAGGCGCTGATCTCCATCGGCGCCCTCGCCGGCATCACCACCGTCATGCTGGTGCTCTACTTCGGCCTGACCCGGGTGGTGCTCGCGATGTCCCGCGACGGGCTGCTGCCCAAGCCGATGGCCGTCGTCAATCCGAAGACACAGACGCCGGTGCGCTTGATCATGGGTTCGGGTGTGGCCATCGCGCTCATCGCAGGCCTCTCGCCGATCGGCAAAGTGGCGCAACTGGTCAATCTGGGCACGCTCGCCGCATTCTTCATGGTCTGCGCCAGCGTCATCGTGCTGCGCAAGACGCGCCCCGAACTCAAGCGCCCGTTCCGCACGCCGTGGGTGCCGCTGGTGCCCCTGCTCGGCATGGGTTTTTGCGCCTTCCTCATGGCGGGGCTGCCGGCGATCACCTGGGAAGCGTTCTTTATCTGGTCCGCGGTGGGACTGGCGCTGTTCTTCTTGTACTCGCGAAGTCACAGCCTGCTCGCCGTACAACGCTAGCGTCGGGACGCGCCACCCCGCCCCGTCTCCCGCTACGCCCCCGGGCGGCGTCGCCCCGCGGGCCGCTCCGTCTTTAGGGCAGGCCGTCGACTTCTTCGGGCTTGGTGAGCTTGCGCTCCAGCAAATCGTCGGTCTGCAGCCCGAAGTCGAGCGCGAGCGCCGCTGAAATGTAGATCGATGAATAGGTGCCGGCGAGAATGCCGATCACCAGCGCGGCGGAGAAGGCGTGCAGGGTTTCGCCGCCGAAGAACAGCAGCGCCAGCACCACCAGCAACGTCACCAGCTTGGTCATGATGGTTCGCGACAGCGTCTGGTTGATCGACTCGTCGATGACCTGGGCGATGGAGAGCTTGCGAGCCGTGCGCGCCCGCTCGCGGATGCGGTCGAATACGATCACCGTATCGTTCAGCGAGTAGCCGATCACCGCGAGGATGGCGGCGATCGCCGTCAAGTCGAAGGTCATCTGGCTGAGGGCAAAGAATCCCACCACGCAGATGGGATCGTGCAGCACCGCCAGGATCGCGCCGCACGCGAGCTTCAGCGTGAATCGGAACAATACGTAGATCAGGATCAGCACCAGGGTGGCGAACAGCGCCCAGCCGCCCTTGACGAAGAGTTCCTGTCCCACCTGCGGGCCCACCACCTCGGTGCTCTGCAGCTTGACCCCGGGCGACACCGTTTCGAAGATCTGCAATATGTGCGCGCCGATCTGATCGCCCTTGGCATTCGGGTCGGGCGGCAGGCGAACCCGGATATCGCGCGAGCTGCCGAAGGCCTGAACCTGGCCGTTCGCGACTCCCGACTTGACGAGCGCCGTGCGCAGCGATTCGATGTTCGGCGCCTGCGGAAAGTTGGTGTCGACCACCACGCCGCCGGTGAAATCCACTCCGAGATTCAATCCGCGGAGCACGACCAGCCCGATCGACGCGACGATCAGCAGCGCCGACAGCCCGTACCACACCTTGCGGGTGTTCATGAACGGGAAGCGCGTTACCTTGTGAAAAAATTCCATGGATGTCCTCGGGTCGTCCTCGTTCTCAAATCGACAAGCGGTCGACCTTGCGTCTGCCGCCGTAAATGACTTGCACCAGGGCGCGGCTGCCCATCAGCGCCGTGAACATCGAGGTGATGATTCCGAGCATCAGCACCACCGCGAAACCGCGCACCGGGCCGGCGCCGAACAGCCACAGCACCAGGCCCGCGATGAACGCCGTGACGTTCGAGTCGGCGATGGCCGAGAACGCGCGATCGAACCCGGCTGTGATGGCCGCGCGCGGCGAGACGCCGTTGCGCAATTCCTCGCGGATGCGCTCGTAGATCAGGATATTGGCATCGACCGCCATGCCCACGGTCAGCACCACCGCCGCGATTCCCGGCAGGGTCAATGCCACGCCGCCGAGCAGGGACAGCAGGGCGATGAGCAGCACCACGTTGGCCACCAGCGTGAGATCGGCGATCAGGCCGAACACCTTGTAGTAGACGGCCATGAAGATGAACGCCGCCAGCATGCCGAACACCATGGCGTGCACGCCCTTGTCGATGTTGTCCTGACCGAGGCTCGGGCCGATGGCCCGCTCCTGGATCGGAGTGATCGGCGCCGCCAGGCCGCCCGCGCGCAACAACAGCGCGAGTTCGCGGCCTTCGATGGGATTGACTCCGGTAATCGTAAAATTATTGCTGAACACACCGCGAATGGTCGCCCGATTGATGACCTCTTCGGTGGTGCGGTCGACGACGGCGCCTTCGGCGTTCTTTTCGCGCGAGCGGTCGATGAACACCACGGCCATCAAATGGCCGAGATTCTCCTGGGTGTTCTTCAGCATCTTTGCCGCGCCGCGGCTGTCCAATCCCACCGCCACGGCCGGGCCTTCCTGGGAATTGGGCTGGAACGAGGCGTCGGTCAGCTGATCGCCGGTGACCACCACTTCGCGCTTCAACAGCACCGGCTGCTTATCGCGGGTGTAGTACAACTTGGAGCCCAGGGGCACGCGCCCGGCGCTCACCGCTTCGAGCGGATTGTTGCTCTCGTCGACCATGCGGAATTCCAAGGTCGCCGTCTTGCCGAGGATTTTCTTGACCTCGGCCGAATTCTGCAGGCCGGGCAGCTGAATGGAGATGCGATCCAAGCCCTCGCGCGCGACTTGAGGTTCGGAGACCGCGAGCTCCGGGCTGTTGAGGCGATTGCGCAGAATGACGATGTTCTGCTGGACCGCGGTATCCTGGCGCTCCTTGATATCCTGCGGTGTCAGATTGAGCTGCAGCGCGGGCGCGCCGTCGACCGTGGTTTCGGTCAGAGTCAGGTTCCGGTTGTCAGCCTGGATGGCCGCTTTTCCCTTGGCCGCGCTGTCGGCATCGCGGAACAGCACGCGCACGCGATCGGTCGGATAGTCCACCTGCACGTCCTGGTAGGGCACGCGGGCGTTGCGCAGCGATGCGCGAAAATCCTGCTCATGATGATCGAGCAGCTGCTTCACCGCGCCCTGCACGTCGACCTGGTAGACGAGGTACACGCCGCCGCGCAGGTCCAGGCCCAACTTCATGGGGCTCAAGCCCAGATTGCGCATCCACTCGGGGACGCGCGACGCCTTCGACAAGGCGATGGTGAACTGGTTGGGCCGCGCCTCGTTGATGAGATCGCGAGCCTTCAATTGATCCTGGGTACTGGCGAAACGCAGCGTCAGGCGGCCCTGATCGAGAAAGGCGCCGGTCGGCGTCACGCCCTTGTCCTTGAGAACCTGCTCTACTGCAGTGCGATCTGCATCGACCACGGCAGCCCTATCGCGCGCAAGCTGCAGCGCGCTTTCCTCGCCGAACAGATTGGGCAGCGCCAGGAAAATCCCGAGAATCAACACGATCGCGACCAGCGCGATCTTCCAGCGCGGATACGCGCTCATGCGCCCTTGACCGTGCCCTTGGGCAGGACCTGCGCGACTTGAAACTTCTGCAGCTTGACGTTGACTCCGCTGGCAATTTCCAGGGTCAGAAACTGCTCGCCCACTTCGGTCACCTTGCCGAGAATGCCGCCCGTGGTCGCCACTTCATCGCCCGCGGCGATCTTGGAGAGCATTTCGCGCTGCTCCTTGGCGCGCTTGTTCTGCGGTCTGATGAGCAGGAAATAGAAAACCACCAGCAGCAGGACCGGCAGCAACAAGGCACTCATCATGCTCTGCCCGCCGCCCGCCCCCGCAGCCTGTGCATTTGCCGTATTTATGAAGAAATCCATAGTGTTACACTCGTTTTTCCCAGCCGACGCCACGACGCAAAGCGGCGTAGTATACAGGAGCGCCAAGCAAACTTATCGCGGCCCCGAGGCCGCCTTCAACGCGTAGAACTCGGCGGCGTAGGCGTCGAAACCGCCCGCCTCGATGGCCCCGCGAATCTCCCTCATCAACCGCTGATAGAAATACAGATTATGAACGGTGTTCAAATGAGCGCCCAGTATTTCGCCGCATTTGTCCAAATGCCGCAAATAGCTGCGGCTGTAGTTCCGGCAGGTGTAGCAGGAGCACCCCTCCTCGATGGGACCGGTATCCTTCTGGTGAGCGGCATTGCGGATGTTGACCACCCCCGCGCGCGTGAACAGGTGGGCATTGCGCGCGTGCCGGGTCGGCATCACGCAATCGAACATGTCGATGCCGCGCCGCACCGCCTCGATGATGTCCTCGGGCCTGCCCACCCCCATGAGATAACGCGGTTTGCCGAGCGGCATCCGCGGCAACAGTTCGTCGAGAACGTGGTCGCGCTCCGCTTCGGTCTCGCCCACCGCCAGTCCGCCGACCGCGAGCCCCGCGAAGCCGACCTCCTCCAGCTGCCTAAGGGATTCCAACCGCAAATGCGGGTACGTTCCGCCCTGGACGATGCCGAACAGAGTGCCGGGAGGCGGCGTGCGGTAATACTCGGCGTGGCCGCGCACGGCCCAGCGCATCGACAATTCCATGGACGTGCGCGCCTCGCTCTCGGTGGCCGGATACGGCGTGCATTCATCGAAACTCATCGCCACATCCGAGCCCAAGGTGCGCTGGATGCGCATGGATTCCTCGGGCGAGAGGAACACCTGTGCGCCGTCGACCGGCGAGCGAAAATGCGCTCCTTCCTCGGTGATCCTGCGCATCTCGGCCAGGCTCCACACTTGAAAACCGCCGGAATCCGTGAGGATGGGGCGCCGCCAGTGCATGAAGCCATGCAATCCCCGGTGCGCCTCGATCACTTCGAGGCCGGGCCGCAGATACAGATGGAAAGTGTTGCCGAGCACGATCTCGGCGCCGATGCTTTCGAGATCCTCCGGCGTCATGGCTTTGACGGTGCCGTAGGTCCCCACCGGCATGAACGCGGGCGTCTCCACGCTGCCGCGCGCAAACTCGAGCCGGCCGCGCCGCGCCGCGCCGTCCTGCGCCAGCAGCGAAAATTGCATCATTGCGCCAGCGCCGACGGTACGGGAGTCAGAAACATCGCGTCACCGTAGCTGAAAAACCGATAGCGCGCCCGCACGGCATGCGCGTAGGCCTGAAGCAGCGCCTCACGTCCGACAAAGGCCGAGCACAGCATCAGCAAGGTCGACTCCGGCAGGTGAAAATTGGTGAGCATCGCATCCACGGCGCGAAATTTGTGGCCCGGTTTGATGAATATACGTGTCGCGCCGCGGTAGGGCGCGAAGCCGGTGCGGCCGGCACCGTCCGTCCCCCGCGCAGCGCCGGCCGCGGTCTCCAGGCTCCTCACCACCGTCGTCCCCACCGCAATCACACGGCCCCCGGCCGCGCGCGTATCGTTGATTGCGGCGCACGCGGTCTCGGGGACCTCCAGGTACTCCTCGTGCATCTCGTGTGCGTCGATGTCCTCCGTCCGCACCGGCTGAAACGTGCCCGCGCCGACATGCAGGGTGACGAACGCATGGCGCACCTGCCGCAGCTCAAGCTCGGCAAAAATATCGGCGTCGAAGTGCAGGCCTGCCGTCGGTGCGGCGATGGCGCCGGGAGTGCGCGCATAGACGGTCTGATAGCGTTCGCGATCGCTGCCTTCCGGCGCGCGCGTGATGTAGGGCGGCAGCGGCATTTCGCCGTGAGCCTCGAAGAAAGGCACCACGTCGCACGAAAATTGCAAATGGAACAAATCGCTCTGTCGTTCGAGCATGTGCGCGCTCTCGCCGCCGGGAAAACGCACGACGGCGCCCTCCTTCAGACCCTTGCTCGCCCGCAGATGAACGAGCGCGGTCCTCGCGGTCAGCGCGCGCTCGAGCAGAATCTCGACGCGCCCGCCGCTCTCCTTACGGCCGAATATCCGCGCCGCGATCACGCGCGTATCGTTGAAAACCAGGAGATCCTTGGGTGTAAGCAGGGACGGCAGATCGCGAAATTGAAAGTCGCGCCGGGATCCCGAGGCCCCGTCCAGCACCAACATGCGGCTGGCGGAGCGCATCGTCGCGGGACGCTGGGCAATGAGTTCCTGGGGGAGTTCGAAGTGAAAATCCGTGCGCAGCATGTCGTTTGAGCATTCTACCAAGGGCGCCGATCGCATATACTGCCCGGCCTGGCATGCCCGGATGGCGGAACTGGTAGACGCGCCGGACTCAAAATCCGGTTCCCTGAAAAGAGTGTGGGTTCGATTCCCTCTCCGGGCACCAGACCCTTTTTAGAGTGAAACCTTTGAACTTCTGCAGCAACTGCGGCTCACCCGTCGAATTCAAGGTTCCCGCGGGGGACCACCTGCCGCGCTACGTATGCGCGAGCTGCGGCACGGTCCACTACAAGAACCCGCTGTTGGTGCTGGGGTGCGTGCCCGAGTGGCAGAGCAAGATACTGCTATGCCGCCGCGCGATCGAGCCGCGGTTGGGGTTTTGGACAGTGCCGGCGGGTTTCATGGAAAACGGCGAAACCATGCAAGCCGCGGCGGCGCGCGAATGTTATGAAGAGGCGCTGGCGAAGGTCGAAATCGGTTCCCTGCTGGCGGTCGTGAGCGTGACCGGCGCGAGCCAGGTGCACGTGATGTTCCGGGCCAAGCTGCTCGAACCCGTATTCGCCCCGGGTCCCGAGAGTTTGGAGGTGGGTTTGTACGACGAGGCGGAAATCCCCTGGACGCAGCTGGCGTTTCCGAGCGGAGAGTTCACGCTGCGCAAATACTTCGAGGATCGAAGCGCCGGACGCGAGGGCTATCATTTCACCGAGTTGAGCCGGCGGCTGAAATCCCAGGAGCCTGTCTGAGTTATTCCGCCGCTGTGGCAGAATAGACTCCGGTCAGCCGGTCAATAATTTCAATGGGTCAATAGAAGGGTAAGTCATGGCATTCGTGGTCACCGAAAGCTGCATCAAGTGCAAGTACATGGATTGCGTGGAGGTCTGTCCGGTGGACTGCTTCCACGAAGGCCCGAACTTTCTCGTGATCGATCCCGATGAATGCATCGACTGCACCCTGTGCGAGCCGGAGTGTCCGGTCGAGGCCATATTCTCCGAAGAAGAGATCCCGGACGGCCAGGAGAGCTTTCTCAAGCTGAACGCCGAACTCGCCAAGAAATGGCCCGTCATCAGCGAGAAGAAAGAGGCTCCGGCGGATGCCAAGCAATGGGAAGGCGTGCCGGAGAAGCTCAAATTGCTGGAGCGCTAACGCCGCCTCGGGCTGCCGAGCGCTTGGTCCGCCCGGCGCCTGGCCAACTTAGCGCTTGGCCAATTGCAAATCCTTGATCTCCTGCACGAGTTCGCGCGGCGGCATGTAGCCTGAGATGTAGTCGCCGTTCTCCGTGAGAATGGCGGGTGTCCCGCGCACACCGATGCTTTGACCCAGGGCATATTCGCGCGCGACCGGATTCGCATCGCAGGTCTTGGTCATGTCGAGCTTCGCGCCCAGCTTCGCCTGGGTCAGCGCCTGGTTGCGATCCGCCGAACACCAGACGGCTTCGGCCTTTTTCCAACTGTCGGTGTTGGGTCCCGACCGCGGATAGAACATGTAGCGGACGCGGACTCCCAAGCGGTTCAGCTCCGCCATCTCACTGTGCAGCTTGCGGCAATAGGCGCAATCGACGTCGGTGAACACCGTGATGGTGTACAGCGGGTTCTTCGGCGAGAAAATCAGCATCTGCGATTCAGGAACCGCGCTGATCATGGCCAGGCGCGCGCGAGTGCGCAGCGCCTCGCTCAGATTTTCGCGCGTAGCCATGTCGTAGAGATTGCCGTCGAGAAAATACTTGCCGTCCGCGGTCAGGTAGCTGACGTCGGCTCCTTGCACGAACTCGTAGATCCCGGGAATCGGCGACGGCCGCAAGTCCTCGAGCTTCGATCCCGCCGGCAAGAGTTTCAGCAGCGCCGCGCGCGGATCCGCCGACGGTGCGGCGGGCGGCGTCTGCGCCGGGTCGGCGGCGGCCAGCGCACCCACGTTCAAGGTGCAGGCCAAAGTCAGGGCGGCGAGAATTCTCATACGAATGGGGCTCCGGGGATACTTCACCGTTCGACCCCGCGGACGCCTCAGGGTTCACGCGATTCTAGCAGACGGGCGCCGCTATTCGAGGCACCGCCCCGCTCGAGGCGCGCGCGCAGCCGCCGCCGCGGGGCCGCTGTATCAGCCGCGCGGGTGATGTTGCGAATGCAGCTCTTTCAGCCGTTCGCGCGCGACGTGGGTG
>Ga0209274_10000420_pt1 | contig 26698 bp, 21 predicted proteins | sample HubBroMetageREF1_FD_188343 | JGI IMG/M metagenome (GOLD analysis project Ga0209274, IMG submission 188343) | Reference soil microbial communities from the Hubbard Brook experimental Forest, New Hampshire, USA - Hubbard Brook CCASE Soil... | ecosystem: Environmental > Terrestrial > Soil >...
TGGAGTGCTGCTCGGATTTTTTCAGGCGCTCCATGGCGCGCTGCTGCTGCAGGAGGTAGCCTTCGTATTTGATTTCGGTTTCGACGGACTTGAGTTCGTTGCGAACTTCGGAGGGAATCTTTACCACAGCGGGCACTGAGGAAGCTCTTGCAAAAAACTCTGGAGTGAGATTTCTCAGGATTGGCGCGAGTTGCTCGATGGTGACCTCGGGCCGCTTCATCAGCTGGGCCAGAGTCTGGCCAATCGCAGATCCCCAGTCAACGTTGATCGATGCGCTGCCGGAGACAGCGGGTTCCTCGTCGCTGCGCTCCTCCGAATGACACCCCTTTAAAATTTCAGCGCTAACTCGCGTACCTTCCAGGAGCTTCTTCATATTCTTCAAGCGCTCCTGTTTCGACTCGAAGTCTGCCCACGCATCATCTGAGATCAGGCCTACGCGTCGGCCATGGGGAGTGAGGCGCCGGTCGGCGTTGTCGATGCGCAGGTGCAGGCGGAATTCGGCGCGCGAGGTGAACATGCGGTAGGGCTCGTTGGTGCCCTTGGAGATGAGGTCGTCGATCAGGATCGCGGTGTAGGCTTCGGTGCGGTCGAGGATCAGCGGCGGCTCGTCCTTTACCTGTAAAGCCGCGTTGATGCCGGCCATCAATCCCTGGCACGCGGCTTCTTCGTAGCCGGAGGTGCCGTTGATTTGGCCGCCGAGGAACAGGCCGGCGACCTTGCGGGTTTCGAGCGTGCGCTCGAGTTCGGTGGGATCGATGGAGTCGTATTCGATGGCGTAGCCGGGGCGCAGCATATCGGCGTTTTCGAGGCCGGGGATCGACTTCAGAATTTCCAACTGAACTTCTACCGGCAGAGAAGTGCTCATGCCGTTGACGTAGATTTCGTGCGTGTTCAGGCCTTCGGGTTCGAGGAAGAGCTGGTGCATTTCCTTGTCGGGAAACTTTACGATCTTGTCTTCGATCGACGGGCAATAGCGCGGGCCGATCGACTGGATCTGGCCGCTGTACATGGGCGAGCGGTGCACGTTTTCGCGGATGATGCGGTGGGTCTCCGGCGTGGTGTAAGCGATGTAGCAGGGCACTTGTGAATCGTGGTGCGCGACCCGCTTCGTGCGGAAAGAGAACGGCGTAGGATCGGCGTCGCCGGGCTGGGCTGCGAATCTCGACCAGTCGATGGTGCGTCCATCGAGGCGCGGCGGGGTGCCTGTCTTCAGGCGGCAGCCGCGGAGGCCGAGATTTTTCAAGGCTTCGCCGAGCAGGACGGCGTTGGGCTCACCGGAACGTCCGGCGGGATATTGCTGTTCGCCGCAGTGGATGAGGCCGTTCAGGAAAGTTCCGGTGGTGATGATGACGGCGGACGCGCCGACGGTGCGGCCGTCGCGGAGTTTAATGCCGACGATGCGGGGGCGGCCGTCAGCAGCCGTCCCAACATGAGCAGTAGCGCCTCCTGGCTGAGAGCTGACGGCTGAGAGGTGAGAGTCTTCGACAATCAAATCCGCCACTTCCGCCTGCTTAATCTTCAAATTCGGCTGCGACTCCAGGACTTCGCGCATCTTCAGGCGGTAGGCTTGCTTGTCGCATTGCGCGCGCGGCGACCAGACGGCGGGGCCGCGCGAAGTATTCAGCAGGCGGAACTGGATGCCGACCGCGTCGGTGATTTCGCCCATGATCCCGCCCAGGGCGTCGACTTCGCGGACCAGATGGCCTTTGGCGATGCCACCGATGGCGGGGTTGCACGACATCTGCGCGATCAGGTCGACATTGAGCGTGTAGAGCGCGGTCTTCAGGCCCATGCGGGCGGAGGCCATGGCGGCTTCGCATCCGGCGTGGCCGGCGCCGACCACGACTACGTCGAATTGTTCAGTAAACTGCATTGGTTAAGACGCGGGCGGGCTCCGGAGAATCCTTCGCAATATTTCTTCTTTCATTCTAGCAACTTGGCGGAGTTTGTGATCTGCATCACTTGCCGGTGACCTATTTCGCTCGTAAGATTAAGCGTTCTAAGCAAACGCTTCAGGGGGCAATCATGAGTACGGCAGAATTTCTTAAAGATCTGGACGCGCGCATCGGGAAGTACGACTTGCTTTGCCATCCGTTTTATAAGGCGTGGTCGGCGGGCGAACTGGACCGCAACGATCTGCGCGAATATGCGCAGGACTACTACCACCATGTGGAAGCATTCCCGTCGTACCTGGCAGCGCTGGGACTGCGACTGGACGAAGGCGAACTGCGCCGGGCCGTGTTGGCGAATATGTGCGAAGAACGGGGCGTGGACGGGCGGCCCGGGCGGGATTCGGTGCCGCATTCCGAGCTATGGCTGGACTTTGCAGAGGGCATGGGATCGACTCGCAATCTGGAGTGGCATAGTCCGGTGCCGGAGATTCGGCAGCTGATCGCGCATTTTCGTCAGGTAGCCAGCGCAGGCACGCCGGAAGATGCGCTGACGGCTTTCTATACCTACGAGTCGCAGGTGCCGCGCATTGCCAAGGAGAAGGAGCGCGGTTTGCGGGAAATGTATGGCGCCGACGACAAGACCTGCGGCTATTTCTCCCTGCATGCCACGGCGGATGTCTACCATTCGAACGTGTGGCGTAAGCAGCTTGAAAAGCGTATCAGCGCTCATCCCGAAACCGCGGGCGCGGCCCTGAATGCGGCCGAGAACACGGCGCGCATGTTGTGGAAGGCGCTGGATGGTATCGACGCGCGGCGGATGGCAGTGGCAGCGTAGGTAGGCGAACGAACTCTCGGGACTGCATCGAGCCAACGATTCGTAGAATCGTTGGCTCGTTTTCTCGGAGGGAACTGCAATTCTCATCGGCGTCATTTCCGATACCCACGGGCTGCTTCGGCCGGAAGCGCTGCAGGCTCTGCGCGGGTCGGAGCGCATCATTCATGCCGGCGACGTTGGCTTACCCGACATTCTCGACGAACTCGTGACCATTGCGCCTGTGACTGCGATTCGCGGCAATATCGACGAGGCCGCATGGGCACGCGGCCTGCCTGAGACTGAAGTCGTCGAGATCGGCGGCGTTTTGATCTACGTGCTGCACGATCTGAAGCAAATCGATCTGAAGCCGGAAGCTGCCGGATTCAAAGTTGTGATCTCCGGCCACAGCCACGTTCCGAAGCAGGAGACGCGCGACGGCGTGCTCTATTTCAATCCGGGCAGTGCTGGACTGCGGAGGTTCAAATTGCCGGTTACAGTAGGCCGGCTGATCGTGGAAGGCGGGAAGGTTCGCGGAGAAATTATTCCGATTTTAGGTTGAATGCTTAAGGCAAATCCCACTTCTCGCGCACAGAGCGCGCGAGAAATGGGGCACCCCCTGGCCGTTTGAATATTTCGCGTTGCTACAATTCCAGAGCATGTCTCTTTCGTTCTGCATTGATTCCCGCCGCGGCAAGGCGCGCACTGGGCGGCTGCTGACTCCGCACGGCGTCGTCGAGACTCCTATTTTTATGCCAGTGGGAACGGTCGGGACAGTGAAGGGCGTGCCGCAGGATACGCTCGAGGAACTCGGTGCGCATATTATTTTGGGAAACACCTATCACCTTTACTTGCGGCCTGGGGTCAGCACCGTCCGAAAGCTGGGCGGGCTGCACCGGTTCATGGCGTGGCGGCGGTCGATCCTGACCGATTCCGGCGGGTTTCAGGTTTTCAGTTTGAACGAACTGCGTAAGGTCTCGGAAGAAGGCGTGACGTTTCGTTCGCACCTGGATGGGTCTTCACATTTTTTCAGCCCGGAGAGCGCGATGGAAGCGCAGATTGGGCTGGGTGCGGACATCATCATGGCGTTTGATGAGTGCACGGAGTATCCGGCGGATCGGGCGCGGATGCGGGCTTCGATGGAATTGACGGCGAGCTGGGCGGCGCGGAGTAAGAAATATTTTGAAGAGCATAAGCATGAGGTGCCCTGGGGTGCGCCTTCGGAGGGCGAGTGTTCGGGCGACGCCCGCGAACAGCAGGTTCCTCGCGTTGCTCGGAATGACAACGAAGGGGAAGCGGGCACGCGCCATGTGACGTCGGCCGCCCCGGCGCAATCTTTGTTTGGCATCGTGCAGGGGGGAATGGATCGGGAACTGCGCAGAGAATCGGCCGAGCGGACAATTGAGATTGGGTTTCCTGGGTATGCCATTGGCGGGTTGAGTGTTGGGGAGCCGCGCGAGCTGACGCGGGAAATTGTGGAGTCCACGCTGGAGCATTTGCCGGCCGACAAGCCGCGATATTTGATGGGAGTGGGGACGCCGGAGGAAATTGTTGAGTATGCAAATCTTGGCGTCGACATGATGGATTGCGTGCTGCCGACGCGGGCTGCGCGGCATGGGCTGCTGTTTACCTCGGAGGGCAGGGTTTCGATCAAGCAGGCGCGCTATGCCCAGGATGCGGGGCCGCTTGACCCGAATTGCGGCTGCCGGGTATGTAAGCGCTACTCGCGGGCCTATTTGCGTCATCTTTATGCATCCAATGAATTGCTGGCGCAGGTCTTGAATACAATCCACAATCTGAGTTTCTACCTTGACACTATGCGGCGGGTGCGGCATTCTAGTTCACTTGGGGAAGAGTGCCGATCTCTGGCTAGTGTCTGGTCGCGACCGAAATCGTAGACCTTGAAGGGAAGGCCTCCCTGGATGAAAGCCTGCAGCTGAAGGAACCCGGCCGAAGTCGATCCAAACCCCGTGGTGAAATAACAGCTCCCGCGGCGCTTATGGGCGCGGGCGGTTTTTCGCGGGTACATGGTGGTTACATCCCGCGCAGACGTTCTTAAATATGCAAGCTCTGCTCATATTGCAAGCACCCGGCGGTGGCGGTCTTTCGTTGCTGATCATGTTTGTGCCCATGATCGCCATTTTTTACTTTCTTTTGATTCTGCCCCAGCAGCGCCGGCAGAAAAAATGGCAGGCCATGCTCGATCAGCTGAAAACCGGCGATCGAGTTACGACCAGCGGAGGCCTGCGGGGTACAGTGGTTGCCTTGAAGGATGACGCGATCCATCTGCGCGTGCCTCCGGACAATCTTCGGGTGGAAGTGACCAAGGCCTCGGTGGCGATTGTGACCACGCCTGAGGACGATACCGCGAAGACTAAGTAGGCCGGAACCGTAGGTTATAAGAACGTTAGGGTACAAGTCGGATCCTGTTCGCACGGAAATTGTCTTCATCATGAACAAGAATCTTCTCTGGAAGCTCGGATCGATCATCGCTGCGATGCTCTTTTTCCTGTTCGGAATCTTTGGGATTCCGAACAGTTTTTCGGGCCAGGGCCTGCTTACGGCGCTGACCGATCACATTCATCTCGGCCTCGATTTGAAGGGTGGAACGCACCTGATTCTGCAGGTGCAAGTCAACGATGCAGTCAACGTGGTGGCGCAGAACGCCATCGAGGTGCTGAAAGATCAGTTTCGCACCCGCAAGATTGACTACACGGACGTCTCGCAGTCGGATCAGCAGAACGATCCCGACCACATCGTGGTGAAAGGCGTGCAGCCCGGCGCGCGCGGAGACTTGCTCAGCATCGTGCACGACCACCTGCCCGACTACGACGTGGCTGGCGGACCAAACAATTCCTGGAACTTGTCGATGCGGCCCTCGAGCCTGAACGAGCTGAAGACCAGGGCCGTCACCCAGGCGATCGATACCATTCGCAATCGCATTGACGCTCTCGGCGTCAGCGAGCCCACCATTGAGCCGCACGGGCTGGGTCAATACCAGATTCTGGTGCAACTGCCGGGCGTGGACGATTCCGGGCGCGTAAAAGACATCATGCAGTCCACCGCCATGCTCGAGATCAAGCAGATGACCGCCGGGCCGTACCCCAGCGAGCAAGCCGCGCTGCAGGACAAAGGCGGGATCGTGCCCGCGGATTCGATGCTGCTGCCCGGTCAGTGCGCCAACGGAACCGAGCAGACCTGGTGCTTCGTGTCGCGCATCTCGGCAGTCAGCGGCAAGGATTTGCGGGACGCATCCGCCAGCAGCGATCAGAACGGCCAGCCTAGCGTGATCTTTTCGCTGACCGGCGATGGTGGACAAAGATTTTACAACTTCACTTCCGCGCACGTTGGCGACAGCCTGGCCGTAGTGCTCGACAATAAAGTGCAGGAAGTCGCCAACATCAAGGAACCGATTCGCGACCAGGGTTCGATCAGCGGCGGCCACATGAGCGAGCAAGCGGCGAAAGATTTATCGATGGTTCTGCGTTCGGGTGCGCTTCCCGCTAGCATTAAATATCTGGATGAGGAGACTGTGGGGCCGTCGCTGGGTGCGGATTCGATCCGCTCGGGCGTGCTAGCGGCCGTCATCGGCATGGTGGCGGTGCTGATTTTCATGCTCGTCTACTATCGCGGCGCGGGGATCAATGCGGACCTGGCGCTGATCATGAACCTGATTATTCTGCTCGGGTTCCTGGGATGGTCGACCATCGCAGGGGTAAACGTCGCCTTGACCTTGCCTGGAATTGCGGGCGTGATTCTGACGGTTGGCATGGGTGTGGATTCCAATGTGCTGATTTTTGAGCGCATTCGGGAGGAGTTGCGCAATGGGAAGACGCCGCCGTCGGCGGTGGATCAGGGCTTCAGTCATGCCTGGATCACGATCGTGGATACGCACGTCACGACCATCGTTTCAGCCGCGATTCTGTTTATCTTTGGGACCGGTCCGGTGAAGGGGTTCGCAACCACGCTCACGTTCGGTTTGCTGGCGAACCTGTTTACCGCCGTGTTCGTCTCGCGCGTCATTTTCGACTGGGTGCTCAGCCGCAAGCAGCGCGGCGAAGCGCTCAGCATTTAGGATCAGGCCATTGCGGCATGCCTGAAGGCAAGCCCTAATACGAATCGGGCTTCGAAGAAGAAATCGTATGCGCCAGATTGGCGCTAAGTCATAGATAGATAAGGGGCATGATAAACCCGTGGAGTTCTTTCGCAATACCAACATAGATTTTCTGGGGAAAAAGTGGTATTTTCTCGCCTTTTCGCTGGTATTTAGCGTGGCTGGCCTATTTTCCATGCTGTTTGTAAACCACATTCCGTGGGGAGTCGATTTCCGCGGCGGGACGCTCGTCTCGGTGAAGTTCTCGCATGCGCCGGACTACGGCGCGATCACCTCGGAAATGGATCATGCCGGCCTGAAGACTCCCAAGATTCAACGCATTGGCGCCGTCCCCGATAACGAGGTGCTGATCGACCTCGATGTGCGCGAAACCAGCGAGCAGGATCTGAGTCAGGGTAAGAACAAGATCATTCAGGCGCTGGAGACCAAGGTTCCGGCGGGCAAGATCGACCTGAACAATGCCAGCTTTTTGACCATCAAGAATTATCTGCTCGAGAAAGATCCGCTGCACCTGGGCACCGATGCCGACCAGAAATACGGTGCGCAGGCGCAGGCGATCGCGGATTATTACAAGTCGCAGGGCGGAGTTTTGAGTTCGCTTGACCAGTTGAAGGGCGCTGCTGGCGTGGACCCCGCGGTTGCGGCCGCGCTGCCGGACGGCTTCTACCTTTCCGACTTCGGGGTGCGCGATGTGCAGATTATTGGTCCCCAGGTAGGCAGTCAACTCCGCACCCAGGCTGGACTTGCCACCCTTTATTCGCTGCTGGGGATGCTGGTTTACCTGGGCTTCCGGTTTGAGTGGATTTACGGCGTTGCGGCCGTAGTCACGGTATTTCACGACACTTTGATCACCGTAGGGGCATTTTCCATCACCAATACCCCGATTACGCTGACCGTGATCGCGGCCATTCTCACCCTGATTGGTTACTCTAATAACGACACGATCGTGGTATTTGACCGCATCCGGGAAAACATTAAACTCATGCGGCGGGAGAAACTGTCGGAGATCGTTAACCGCAGCATTAATCAAACTCTGAGCAGAACGATCTTGACAGCGGGCCTTACCTTCCTTACCGTACTCGCACTCTTTTTATTCGGCGGCGAGGTGCTTCGTGGATTCAGCCTCGCGCTGGTCATTGGTATTTTGATCGGAACATATTCGTCGATTGCAATCGCTGCTCCGATTCTGGTGGCATACCAGGATTGGCGGATTGAAAAAGGCAAGCGTCCGGTCGGTATGTCGGCGGGTAAAGGTAAGTGATTTACCCGAGGGCAACGCTCGTAGAGATTGCGGTAAGCCTTCTTATGTAAGCAGTTAGAAGGATTTGCTCAACAGCCAAGGGCGTCGACTTAGGCCGGATGGCCCGCAGGGCGCGCCAGGAAATACTGGGAGCAAAGAGAACGCAGTCGGTGTCTAAACGTCCGTAGGGGTCTGAAAGCAGTTAGGGGAGAATCACTATGTTTGAAGACAGTCTTATCGAATCCGGCGGCAAGCTGAAGACGAAGCGGGGATGGACGTCCATCATCTCGTTCGGCATTCAGGTCATGATTGTCGGCGTCATGATCCTGATTCCGCTGATTTTCACGGAAGCCTTGCCCAAGGGACAAATGATGTTTCTTCTGGTGGCCCCCCCGCCACCTCCACCACCTCCACCGCCCGCAGCCGCCATGGTGCAGCATGTGAAGGTGATTCAGACCGACATCGTGAACGGCGAGTTGCGCACGCCTACTAAGATTCCGCAAAAGATCAAAATGATTCAGGAAGACGAAGCTCCGCCAGCCATGGCGTCGGCGGGTGTGGTCGGTGGCGTGCCGGGCGGGATTCCGGGCGGATCGATGGGTGGCGTGATTGGCAGCGTGCTCAGCTCCACTCCGACCGTAGCGCCGCATATTGCGACTCCGCAGCGTGTGCGCGTTTCCTCCGGCGTATCGTCTGGACTTCTGATCCGCAGGGTTAACCCGACCTATCCGCCGCTGGCGCGCCAGGCTCGCATTCAGGGCGTGGTGATTCTGCAGGCGCAGATCAGCAAGGACGGCAGCATCGAGAACCTGCAGTTGGTCAGCGGGCATCCGATGCTGGCGCCGGCCGCGATCGAAGCCGTGAAGCAGTGGAAGTACAAGCCGTACCTGCTGAACGGAGAGCCGGTTGAGGTCGATACGCAGGTGCAGGTGAACTTCACGCTCGCCGGGGGCTAAACTCCCAAGCGCGGCGCGGTTTCGGATTCACTGTCATAAGTGTGCATGGCCCTCCCCTTCCCACCTTAAAATTCCGGTGGCCGGGAGGGGCTTTTCAAGAAGCCTGGGCACGGCCGCCGTACCCACCATTTTGCTGACAGGGATGGCCAGCCGGGTATCGGGATGAGCGGCGAAGGCCGCACGCCTGCTGGAACGAAAGTTTTGGCTGACGGCGGCACAAGAAGACGCATCACAGTGTCCAAGTAAATGTAGAAAGGTTCCGAGGAGGGAAAAGCAACTCATGTTCGCAACTCACGTAGCAGGAGCACTTCTCAATCACGTTTCCGTCGCAGCCACCTGGATTGTCCAGGAAGGCGGCGGCGCCATCGCGACCGATCCATTGGGCCTGTGGAAGGCAATGGGATGGGTCGCCCGAACCGTCGTCATCATTCTGTTCATCATGTCGGGCTGGTCGATCGGCGTGATGATCGACCGCTGGATGGCCTATAGCGCGGCTCGCAAGCAGTCTCGTGCGTTCGCTCCGGCGGTTGCCGGCGCTCTGCGCGATGGCCGCATCGATGAAGCCATCAAAGTTGCGGAGCGCAACAAGAAGAGCCACCTGGCCAAGGTTGTGACCGCCGGCCTGATGGAGTTCAAGGCTCACCAGGATTCTCCGGGCGCAATCCCTGGCGAAACCATTGAAGCCTCCAAGCGCGCTCTGGAACGCACCGAAGCCATCGTCCACGCCGAACTGAAGCGCGGATTGGGCGGCCTCGCCACCATCGGCTCGACCGCTCCCTTCGTGGGTCTGTTCGGAACGGTGATGGGCATTCTGAATGCGTTCATCGGCATTAACAACTCGAAGGCCACCGGATTGGCAGCAGTCGCCGGCGGTATCGCGGAAGCGCTGGTAACGACGGCCATCGGGCTGCTCGTGGCCATCCCTGCCGTCATGATGTTCAACTACCTGACCGGTCGCGTGGAAGCGTTCGACGTGGAAATGGACAACTCGTCGAGCGAATTGATTGACTACTTCCTGAAGAAGCGCGGCGACGTCAGGCGGTCATAACGTTCCCACTTCTCGCGCGCACGACGACGATGCGCGGGAAATGGGGTACCCCACAGTCTCTGCGTGAGTTGCTTGTCCGGCGCTGGAGAGATCCGGCGCCGGGCTTCCCAACCTGATCGCGGAGCGCCTGCGGACAAGCACGCGGTGGAAGTACGGGAGATACCTAGCTATGGCATTAGCGAAACGAAACGAAGGAGCGAAGGTCAGCTCGGATATCAATGTCACGCCCATGGTGGACGTGATGCTGGTTCTGCTGATCATCTTCATGGTGGTCACGCCCATGTTGCAGAAAGGCATCAGCGTGGACATGGCTCCGGTCAACAACCCGGAACAGATGCCGGATGCGGACAAGGAAGACGCGCTGCTGGTCTCCATTACCAAGGACGGCAAAGTGTATTTCGGCAGCGACCAGATTCAGGTCGACAACCTCACGCAGAAGGTGAAAGATCGCCTGGCGAACAAGCCGGACAAGCGCGTGTACGTGAAGGCGGACATGCGAACTCGTTTTGGCTACCTGGTGCAGGTGGTGGACAATGTCCGTGCCGCCGGGGTGGATGACCTTGGCCTGCTCACCGAACAGAAGCACACAACAGTTCCAAACGCCCCGCCAGCTCCGGCTGCGCCCGGGCAGTAGTCGGCGAATTATAGGAGAACGACCATGGGAATGACAGCTGGATCGAGCGGCGGCCAAAATGCAAACATGAACGTCACGCCGCTCATTGACGTTCTACTGGTGCTGCTGATCATCTTTATGGTGATCTCGCCCGTCACCCCCAAAGGACTGGACGCGCTGGTACCTCAGCCGCCTCCGCCCAACGCTCCCAAGAATGTGAACCCCGACCGCACCATCGTCGTGCAGTTGCTCGACCGGGGCGTCGGCTCGGAGCCGGGCGTGAAGATCAACAACGAAGACGCGACCTGGGACAACCTGCAGGGACGCCTCACCGACATTTACAAGCAGCGCGCGGAAAAAGTAATGTTCGTGAAGGGCGATGACGCCATCCCTTTCGCCAATGTCGCCAACGTGATTGATATTGCTCACGCTGCCGGTGTCGACAAGGTCGGTCTGATTACCGCGAAGATCGAAGCGGGCAACTGAACTGCCCGTCCGGCACGCCGGACACGCGTTTTTCGTAGTCGGCCCACTGCACGGGAGCGTGCTGCTTCCGTGCTGCCGCGGCCCGTACGGGTTGTGTTTTGTCGTGGTCTTCTAAACGCGCTTGTCAAAACCGAGATTCTCGCACCTGTCGGATCGGCCGGGCTTGTCAAAGCGATGTCTGTGGGCCTAGGATGCTGTGTCGAGGGAGAACTGATACCGCAATGAATAAGAACCTTAAACTGATTACGCTGGCGGCAGCAGCGCTGGCGCTCTTCTCTTCTGTGGGATGTAACAAGCTGCGGGCCCGCGACCAGCTCAACAAGGGCGTGGAATCATACAAGAACAACCACTACGAACAGGCCATCGACCATTTCCAGAAGGCTGTCGATTTCGATCCGGCCCTGATCAATGCCCGTATGTACCTGGCCACGGCGTATGTATCGCAATACATTCCCGGCGTGGACTCGCCGGATAATCTGCGCACCGCTCAGCAGGCCATCGACGAATATCAGAAAGTGATCGACGCCAATCCCGCGCGCGATCAGAAAGTGAATAGCGCCAAGGGCATCGCCTACCTGTACTTGAATGAGAAGAAGTGGGATGACGCGAAGAAGTACTACCGCATGGCGTCAGATCTCGACCCGAACGATCCGGAGCCGTACTACTCGGTGGGCGTAATCGACTGGACGGCCTGCTACCAGCCGCGTATGGAAGAGCGCGCCAAACTGGGCATGAAGCCGGAAGAGAATCTGAATCCGAAAAACAAAGATCAGGCGAAGGTCTGCGCAGAGTTGAAGGCCAAGAACACGCCCTACATCCAGGAAGGTATTGACACCCTGAGCAAGGCCATCCAGATTCGGCCGGACTATGACGATGCCATGGCCTACCTGAACCTGATGTACCGTGAAAAAGGCGACGTCGAGTGTGACGATCTTGCTGCCCGCGCGGAAGACCTGAAGACGGCGGACCACTGGGTCGACGAAACCTTGCGCGTGAAGAAAGCCAAAGCTGAGAAAGCGGCGCAGAGCCAGGGCGGCGGAATTGTCATGGATAAATAAACGCATAGCTGTGTCGCGAGTTCAGCCTCCTTCGCCGATCTGGCGAGGGAGGCTTTTTCTTGTCGCGGATATTTTCGCGCAGAATTGCGGTAGTGGCTCAGTTTGGATCTTTGTCGTTGCGTCATCCCGAACCGCGGCGCAGTTCAGCCGCGGGAGGGATCTCCCCAGGCACGATCTTCAGGGATATCCCTCTCTCCGCCCGGGCTTCTCTTGGAAAAAGCCGGGCTCCGCTCGGGATGACGCGGCTTGAAAGTTCAAACTGAGCCACTACCCAGAATTCTTTCGCGGAGATTGCAGGCCGTTACTTGCTGTAGAGGCGGACCTCGACCCTGGGGAACTGCCAGCGCAGCATTTTGGGGAACGATTCCGGGAGAATCTGCGTCAGCATCACGGTCGTGGGATCGGGCTTGTCTGCCGGTCCGTTGTTCATCAACATGATCCACAGGCGAGGATGGCTGGGCGCGATGGTGCTGAGGAAATCCGCCGTGGGTTTTCCCGTGAAGTCGCGGTAGTCGAGACCTGGTCCGTGGTAGGGAAACAGAATCTGCGGTCCGAGTTGCGCCGCAAAATCTGGGCTCGCTGTATTCTGCCCAGCCTTCAGAGAGCGAACAAACTCATACGCGACGCGGGTTCCGGCAATGTGGAAGACGACCGCGTCCCCCGGCTGGGCGTGGTCGATGATGAAGTTGGCGGCCGCGGTTGAGGCGTCGCGCTCGTTGTCGAAGTCGTGAGCGTAGACGAACCGGATTCCCTGCCAGCTCAAAAGCAATATTCCCGCGAACGCGGCCGCAAGCAGCCACGCTGGGCGCAACCGCGCCAGCCCGGCGGCCACCAGGATGAGCAGCGCGGGCAGACAGAAGATCATGTAGCGGCTTAGAAAAACGGGGCGGGTGAACGACAGCACGACCGTAAGCGCAACCGGAAAGATGAGCCAGAGGAGTAAGAACTGGCTCCGCCATGTGTCCCAGTTCGTCTTCCCATTCAGATCTCCATACTGATCTTCATTTTGATTTCGGGCGAACCAGCGCGTCCCCGCCGGCACCATGGCCGCGATGGAGGCGACGGCGCATATGAGCAGAAGAGCCCAGTTGCTGCCACCAGCCAGGTCTTTGTAGAACTCGAGTACATCGCGGAGGCCGGGCCTCTGGATCCAACGGATTGGACCGGCTCCGGTTTTGGCCACGAAAATCAACAGCGGCAGTACAGCGAGCCCGATCGTGATCCAGATGCGGCGCAATTGCGCAGATGCCGTTGCGCTGAATCGCGGTTTGAATAGCAAGCGCAGCGCCAGCCAGTGCGCTGCGAGCAGCAGTAGAGCGTAGAAGTGTGCGTACACTGCCAGGATGCTGGCGATGACGTAGCCCAGGCGATTGCGGCGCGTCGGGTCGCGCAGCAAAGCAATCAGAAAACCGGAGGAGAGCGTTGCTAACAGCAAGAAAAGCGCGTAGCTGCGTGCCTCCTGAGCGTAGCGAACACTATAAGCGTTGAAGGTGAACAGAGCGGCTGCGATCAACGCGACCCTGCGGTTATAGAGCTGCCCGCCCAGCCAGTAAATTGCCGGGATGGTGGCAACGGCAATCAGTACCGAGAGGCTGCGGATGAAAAACTCGTTTTGTCCGTCATACGTTCGAACCCGCAGCCAGACCCGCAGCAGCAGGTAGTAGAGCGACATGTTGGCCTCGCGCCACCACAGCAGGTGCAGGAAGTTGTTCCAGCTCACACGGGTGACTTCTACGCTAAAGCACTCATCAAACCAGAAGGGCTTGCGCGCGAGGAACAGAAACCGAACCGCCGCGCCGGCTGTGACCAGCAAAAGAAGAGTCAGCCAACGCACTCGGCCTGCGGGATCAGGTGAAAACGATGCAGCGCTTGGGGTCTGGTGCGCCGCGGCTTCAGGTGGCTGCATGCTGGCGTTGGAAGTTCCTGCAATTTCAGATGATACTATGCTGAAGCAGTTTCACATGACTTCACTGGAAACCGCACCGCATCACGCCCTGGGAGCGACCGGCGATCGCTGGAAAGGATACGTGTCGGTTATCGTGCCGGTTTTCAACGAGGCCGCACACTTGGACGAACTGTTGCATGCGATCCAAGCCTCCCCGGTGAAAAAGGAAATCATCATCGTCGACGACGGCTCGACCGACGGCACGCGCGAGAAACTGCAGGCACTGCCGCCGATTGACGAGATCACAGTTGTGTTTCACGAGAAAAACTACGGCAAGGGTGCGGCCATTCGCACCGCTCTTGCCTATGCCCGTGGCGAATATGTGCTGATTCAGGACTCGGATCTCGAATACGACCCGCAGGATTATCCCGCGCTGCTGCGTCCGCTCGAAACCGGCAAAGCGAATGTCGTCTACGGTGTGCGCCCGGACCGACCGGAGCGCGGTCTGCGTTTTTTTCTTGGTGCCAAGCTGCTGACCCATCTTACAAATCTTCTTTACGGTGCGGGCATTCACGACGAAGCAACCTGCTATAAAGTCATTCGGCGTTCTTTAGTGACGAGGATGCAACTGGCATGTCAGCGCTTTGAGTTCTGCCCGGAAGTGACAGCGAAACTGTGCCGTATGGGCGAGAAGATTGAAGAGGTTCCCATTTCGTATCATCCGCGCTCGGCGGTGGAAGGGAAAAAGATTCGCCACTCCGACGGATGGCTGGCGATCTGGACTCTGATCCGTTACCGCTTCGTGCGGCCCTCCCAGTGGATGCGGCTGGCACCTTCGGAGGGACATCCGGAGTTGCCGTTTGCGGTGAGTTTCCGGCGCCTGCCGCCATCATAGAAATACTAAGTTGAGTGTGGACTGTCACGGCGTCGACAGAAGCCGCCGCCAGCATCAGCCGTCCTAGGTTCTAGAGAAAGCTTGTGGCGATGGTTCCAAGTCAGGCGAAGACCGGCACCTCGATCCCCGACATCCCGATCCCGGCGGGAAGATTTGCATTGTCCGCCGCTGCGCGGCGGACGCTTCTCCGGCTCATGCTAGTCTCGTTCGTCCTGCAGATTGCGGGCATCGCAATTCTTCGTGAGTACAAGACGCGGGCCGGGGACGACCACTTCGCGTTCGGCTGGGAGATGGGCCGCATCGGCCGTTCCATCGCGCTGGGACAGGGTTTCAGCAATCCGTATGGAGGCAATACCGGACCGACCGCGTGGGAACCTCCGTTGTATCCGTTCCTGATGGGCGGAGTCTTCAAACTGTTTGGCATTTACACCTACACGTCGGCCTGGGTGCTGCTGACCATCAATAGCCTGCTGGCGGCGCTGACTTGTGTTCCGGTTTACCTGATCGCGAACCGCGCATTCTCGGACGAATCGTTCGGCGAGCGCGTCGCGCTGTGGTCGGCCGGCACTTGGGCGCTGCTGCCCTACGTGTGGTACTGGTCGATTCACTGGCTATGGGATACGACTTTTACCCCGCTCATCCTCAGCCTGATTTTCCTGGTCGCTCTCGAGATGGAAGAGTGGACCGGCATGCGTAGCTGGCTTGTCTTCGGCGCGCTGTGGGGCGTCGGTACACTCGCCAACCCAGCGATGCTGAGTTTTCTCCCTTTTTGCGGCCTCTGGATCTGGAGGCAGAGGTTTAAGCGCGGCTTGCCCTCTCTCGCCGGGGTTATGCTGTCGTCGGTGATATTTTTTATCGTCCTGTCACCCTGGCTAATCCGCAATTACGAGGTCTTCGGACACTTCGTTTTTCTGCGCGACGATTTCGGACTGCAGTTGCGGCTGGGCAACTGGAAAGGCTCTGACGGCATGCTGATGGCTTACCTCCAGCCGAGCCAGAACAAGCTGGAGTTCGAGAAACTTCAGCGTATGGGCGAGCTAGCATATTCCGTCGACTGCAAACGCCTCGCCATGGAGTGGATCGGTCAGAATCCTGGCCGGTTTGCGGTGATCAGCCTGAAGCGCTTCTTCTACTTCTGGAACGGTGTGCCCCGGGAAACCAGCAGCCTTGTGCCGGTGGATTTTCGCAGTTCTCTGTTCCTGGCGAGTTCCGTGCTCGGGTTGTGGGGGTTGGGGCGCGCGCTCCGCCAGAAGCGGCGCGGAGCGTGGCTTTTCGCCGGACTGCTTCTGACATATCCTACGACCTACTACTTTATATTTGTGAATGCCCGGTACCGGCATGCCATCGAGCCGGAGCTATTCATCTTGGCAGTGTTCCTGATCTCACAGGCCGTGGCCCGCAATAAAGCCATTGCCAATCAGCGCTAACCTCGCGGACCGAGCCTCCAGTAGAATATTCAGTCTTGCCGAGGGATTAAGAGGCAGTAGCGCCGGCGGATATTTTACGCATTCATTTCTATGTTCAAAAAGATTCTCATCGCGAATCGCGGAGAGATCGCCGTGCGCGTCGTCCGCGCCTGCCACGAGATGGGAATTACGGCGGTTGCCGTTTACTCCGACGTGGATCGCGCTTCGTTACACGTCCGCAAGGCCGATGAGGCTTACCCGATCGGAGCGCCGGCAGCATCCGAGTCTTACCTCAACATTGAGAAGATTCTCGCCGTGGCCACGCGGTCGGGAGCGGATGCAATCCATCCCGGCTACGGATTTCTCTCGGAGAATGCGAAGTTCGCCCGAGCGTGCGCCGATGCGGGCGTAAAGTTCATCGGCCCCACGGCCGCGGCCATGGACGCCATGGGCTCGAAAACGAAGGCGCGGCAGGCCATGGAGCGCGCTGGCGTACCGGTTGTGCCCGGTACATTGCGCGGTCTGGAATCGTTCGAGCAGGCGGAAGAAGTTGCTGCCCGCATCGGTTATCCGGTGATGCTGAAGGCGGCGGCGGGCGGCGGCGGCAAGGGCATGCGCCTGGTGCTCGCGCCGCAAGAACTCAAGCCAGCACTCGAGGGTGCGCGTAGCGAGGCGGAGCGATCATTTGGCAACAGCGAAGTCTACATCGAGAAAGCGATCATCAATCCCCGCCACATCGAGATGCAGGTGCTGGCAGACGAGCACGGGAATACGGTTTATCTGGGCGAGCGCGAGTGTTCGCTGCAGCGCCGGCATCAGAAGGTGGTCGAGGAGGCGCCTTCTCCGATGGTTGACTCCGACATGCGGCGCCGCATGGGTGAGGTTGCCGTTCGCGTGGCCAGGGCTGCGGGATACACGAATGCTGGCACGGTGGAATTTCTGGTTGATCAATCTGAGACAGACCAGAAAAAGAATTTCTATTTCCTTGAAATGAACACGCGGCTGCAGGTGGAGCATCCAGTGACCGAGCTGATCACCGGGCTCGATCTGGTGCATTTGCAGATTCGCATCGCCGCCGGGGAGCGGCTGCCGTTCACGCAGAACGAAGTGCAGATTCGAGGGCACGCCATCGAGTGCCGCATTTACGCTGAAGATCCGGACAATAATTATTTCCCTAGCCCTGGCAAGATCACGCTGCTGCAGGCGCCGTCGGGGCCCGGCATTCGCCGTGATAGCGGCATGTACGAGGGCTGGACCGTGCCCATGGATTACGATCCGTTGCTGGCCAAACTGATCGGCTACGGTACAGACCGCGAGCAGGCCATCAGCCGGCTGACGCGAGCGTTGAATGAGTATTTTGTGGGTGGGATCAAGACCAACATTTCTTTGTTCCGGCGGATTCTGAGCGATCCGGATTTTCGCGCCGCGAAAATGGATACCGGCTTTCTCGATCGACTGTTGAGGCGGAAAGTGCCCGACGCTCCTGCGGATCCGAAGGCGATTGAAGTCGCGGTAATTGCTGCCGGAATTTTTGCCGTCCTCGGCTCCGCAGCCAGCGGAGCGGACGAGCATTCGCTCGCGAGCGAATCAACGCGCAGCGAGCTGAAGACTGCCTCGAACTGGAAGAGCGCGGCGCGCCGCGAGGGGATGCGATGAAGCGCAGCCGGACTACTGGGTGCCCGCTATTCGCAACATCGTCTTCATGACTTACGACATCATCATCGACGGCGAGCACTACCGGCTCGATCTCAATCGAGCGGATGGGCGCTGGTCGTGCTTCGTTGATGGTCGCGAAGTCGAGGTCGACGCCGTGCTGGTACGGCCTGACGTGCTCTCTCTCCGCATTGGCAACCGCGCCTACGAAGTGAAGTGCGAACGGGTCGGGGCCGACACGCATGTTTGGGTGGGCAGCGAGCGGTTTGCGGCGGAAGTACACGATCCGCGGTCGTTGCGCGGGCGCGTTCGCGAGGTGGACGAGCGAGGACCGAAGAAACTGACTTCGCCGATGCCGGGCAAGATCGTTCGTGTGCTGCTGAGCGAGGGTGCCGAGGTCGAGGCGGGCACTGGTGTGCTGGTGATCGAGGCGATGAAGATGCAAAACGAAATCAAATCTCCGAAGAAGGGAACGATTCAGAAGATTCTGGTGAGTGAAGGCGCCGCGGTGAACGCCGGAGACCTGCTGGCGATCGTTGACTAGTCAGATCGTTGAATAATCAGATCGTTGACTAGTCAGATCGTTGAATAATCAGATCATGAATAATCAAGTCGTTGAATAATCACATCAAATCAGAAAAACCCGGCAAGGCTCCGCGTGGCTATTTCTCCACGCCGTTGCTGTCGAGCACCTTCTTGGCGTAATAGTTCTCGACCTTGGCGGAATCGCGCAAAACTTCGTAATACGCCGCCTTCAACAATTGCTCGCGGCGATCGTGAAGCTGCGAACGGATGGCTTGCTGCACTCGCGGATCAGCAAACTCGCGCTGGCCCGCGGGTTCCTTCGATACCAGTTTCACGATGCGGAATCCCACGAACTGATTTGCCGGGCTAAGTACGGTGATGACCGGACTGTACTGGCCGGGTTTGAGTTTCATCACCGCATCGCGGGTGGCGGCATCGGCGCGATTCAGGCCAGACTCGGGGGTGGTGCCGAGATCGCCGCCGTTGCCGGAAGTCTCCGGGTCTTCGGAGTACTTCATGGCCAAAGTCGCAAAGTCGTCGCCACTATCGAGGCGGTTGGCGATCATGTCGATTTTCTTGCGGGCCTCGGCGGCGTTTTGCGCTTTGTCGTTCTGATTGTGGGCCTGCGGGTTGGGGGCGGGAGTCACCATGATCTGCGCGATATGGTACTGCGTCTCGATCAGGTTGAACTCGCCTTTATGCGCATTGTAGTAGTTGGAAATATCCTGTTCGGTGACGTTGATCTTGGAAGAAACTTCCTTGTTCATCACTTTTTCCAGAGTGATGGAGCGGCGGATGTCGCGCTTGAAATCGGGCAGCGAGATCCTTTTCTCCTGGAGGCGCTTCACGAATTCCTCGTCCGACGAGGGAGATTTGATCTCGTTATATTTGCGGTCGACTTCCTCGTCGGTAGCCATCAGGCCGAGCTTCTCGGCGCGGCGCATGACGATTTCGTCCTCGATAAGCTGGTGCAGAATGTTCAGGCGCAGCGCGGTGGCCTGCTCGCCGGTGGGCGGCTGCTGCGCCGACGCGACCTGGTTGTCGTAATAGCTGTCGACTTCCGACTTTAGAATCTTCCGGCCATCGACCGTAGCCATCACATCGCCGCCGGTCTGCGAGTTGCAAGCGGCCAGGGTTGCCAGCAGTACAGCGGCCGAAAGCGCGGCGGCGAACTGGGCCAAGAAAGAATTTTTTCTCAAGAGCATTTCTCCGTTCCGGACTGTAACTAGAAGTGAAAATCTGGGCAGCGGAAGCGTGCCGCTATCACCTGCTTCCTGCTTGCTGATCACCGATTACTTGGATGCGGGCGCTGAGGCCGATGGAACGTGCTGCGGCACTGGTTCTCCGGCGTCCTTCAGAGCGGCGTCCAGTGTGGCGCGGATTTTGCTCGCCGGCACGACGCCGTCAATCTTCTGCCCATTGATGAACAGGGCCGGCGTTCCGTTCACTCCGAGTTCGTCGGCTTCCTTCATCGACGCTCTCACCGCATCTTCGTTCTGCGCTTTGACGCAGGCTTGCAGCTTCTCCGCGTCCACACTGTGTTTCTGGCCCTGCAGCAGCGCCATCTTGTCGATGGCATCAAAGCGCGCCCCAGGCGTCTTTTCCGTGTCCACCTCGCGCTTGTTGGCGTGGATGTAGTCGGCGAAGTCCCAATAGGCGTCACTGTTTTGCGCGGCCAGGCAGTTTGCGTCGATCGCGGCATGCAGCGCCCAGGGATGAATTTCCGTTAGCGGATCGTCTTTGTAAATGAAAGTGACCCGGTCGCCATACTCCTTAAGGATTTCAGGAAACAACATGCTGTGCATCTGGGCGCAGAACGGGCATTCGAAGTCGTCGAAATTGACGACCACAACCTTGGCGGTCTTGGCTCCGCGCGAAGGCCGGCCGTTGACGTCGATCTTGCTCATCAGTTCGGCGAACGGATCCTTGGTCAGGTCGAACCGGGTTACGCGCAGCATGGTGGCGCGGTCCTTAGTGAGCAGGAACTTGTAATCCTTCTGCTTGCCCTCGCCGCCGTCAATGCTCACGGCTACGGTGTCATAGCCTGGCATCTCGGTACTGGGAGTGATGGCGCCGACGACTACTTTTACTTCCGCCGGAATGGTATAGTAAGCGCGCATCTGCCGCTCGATCTTGCGAGCCAAATCAGGTGGCGCGGACTGGGCAACACAGCCCAGGCAAACCAGAAGCAGGACGAACAGCGAACGTCGAATTAGAGTCACCAGGAGCCGCCTCAGCATCACTTGTTATCGTTTCGATTATCTCACAGGGCTTGGGAAGCGGCCCGTCTAGCCGGTGTGGCGAAGTTGTTCGGCAGGCAGAAGAGTGTTCATGGATCCGGAGCGGAAGCCTTCCAGGTCGAGGGTGACGAACTTGAATCCCAGTGCTTTGAAGATGGCCGTGAACTGGCCTGCCATGGCGGGATTCAGAGCACGTTCCAACTCATCGCGAGCGATCTCAATGCGGACAATGTCGCCGTGATGGCGCACCCGGAACTGGCGGAAGCCGAGGGCCCGAATCGCATCTTCGCCGCGCTCGACTACCGAGAGCGCCTCGCGCGTGACCGCGCGGCCATACTCGATGCGCGAGGAAAGGCAGGCCGATGCTGGCTTGTCCCAGATGCGCAGTCCGGCCTGGCGTGCCAGTTCGCGAATCTCTCGCTTCGTGAGTCCTGCCTGCAGCAGCGGGGCGGCAACGTGGTGCTGCCGGGCGGCCTGCTGTCCGGGGCGGAAATCGCCCTGATCGTCAAGGTTCACGCCGTAAGCGATCGCGTCGAACCCGCGCTCGGCGCGGAGGGTTTCCATCACTGCAAAAAGTTCATCTTTGCATTGGAAGCAACGCTGCCCGTCGTTCCGGGCGTACTCAGGGCGGTCGAGTTCTGAGGTGGAGATGACTTCAAGAGGAATCTGCTGCTCGCTGGCGAAGGCGACGGCGTCGCTCAACTGAGTGCGCGCCAGGCTGGGCGAGTCGGCGATCACGGCCAGCATGTTATCGCCGAGAGCGCGGTGAGCGGCCCAGGCGAGGTAAGCGGAATCGACGCCGCCCGAATAGGCGACGAGCAAGCGCCCCAGTTGGCCGAGGTCCGCCCGGAGCTGAGCATCTTTCGCGGCGATGCGGATTTCGGTTGGCTGCACAGCCATTATGGTACCAGCCTCGAGCTGCGCCCCCCAAACCCAACGCCTTTGCCGTTAATACAAGCGTTCCTGGCGCCGCAGATTTCCGAACGAACCGATGTTTGCCAGGGTGAAGGTGAAGCGGAACAGGTTCTCGTTGCGGACATTAGCGATGGCATAGCGGCGGTATTCCACCGTCATGCCGCAGCAATCCCAGTTATACGTAGTCTGCGCGGTGGCGAACTGCAACTGACCCGTCTCTGCGTCGATGCCGAAACTGCTGGCCGCGCTGAGTCCACGGCGGGTCAGTCCGCCATAGCCCAGCGCCACGCGGAACTGATTAAACCTGCAGGTAGGCTGGGCGGTGATGGTTGTGCTGCAAGTCCCTTCACTCTGAGTGAGGGGAGTCGTATTGGGTTGCGGAATCTGCAGAAACGCATCTCCTCCGCCAATGGTGAACGGTCCGAGATTGTAGTTCACCAGCAACGTGCTGGCGTTGATGCGGCCCAACTGAAAGTCGTAATCGAGATCCCATTCGGCGTCAGTATGGCTGCTGGTGGCAGCCCGCAGGCGCGACACGATCGGAGAAAGGTGCCGCGGCTCGGTGGCGAAGGCAATGCCGGTCAATTCTTCCGTGGTGGTAAAGACGTTGCGCTGCCCGGTCACGAGCGCTCCGCCGAAAGTCGGATCGAGGAAATACTTTTGCGCCAGCTCCCAGGTGACAATCTCCCGCACATCGGGAGCCTTGAGGCACGGATGGTTTTCCAGAGTGCTGAGCCGTCCCCACGGGACGATCTGTTCCGGCGCCGCGGCGCCGACCGCCAGGCCCGTCATGGGCTTCTCGCACTCCTGGTCTTTGTCTTTCTCCTGGTCTTTCTCCTGCGACGGCGGCTTCTTTGCGTAGAGGCGGGTCACGAAGCCATATTCGACTTCGTGGGTGTTACTCAGGATGTCGCGCTCGTCGAAGTGGAGCACGCTCGCGAAATCGTTTACGCCCGTCACCAGGCGGTAGACGGCCCGCGGTTCGATGACGTGCTTCCACTTCCGCCCTAGAAATTCCTTGTCAAATATTTTCTCGAGAACCGGCGGCCGAACTTCCACCGATGCCTCCAGGGCCTGGCGGTTCGTGGGATCAGTGACGGAGAGGCCGTTTTCGAACCGCTCGGTGTAGTACGTCTCATGTAAAGCGAGTGCGGGGCGCAGGGACCATCCGCCGAATTGCAGGGGCAGGGAGATCTCGGGGTTGAAATCGAAACGCCCGAGTACGTTTCCAGTACTAAAGCCGGGTTCGCTGCGCGAAAGACCGGTGAGCGAAGCGTCGAAAGACCAGACGAATGGCGAGCGTCCGACCCCGTGGTCGACGCTCGATGCGTCGAAGCTGGGAGCGTGCCAGATCTGAATGTCGTCAAAAACCGGCGGGTTCGACAGCACGCCCTTCGATTCCGTGGTCTGGAAGAAGTTTTGATAGCGCTCGACCATTCCGCCGTAAGAGAAACCGGCGACCTCTTTCGAAAGAAAAACCTGCGATTTCACTTCCGAGTTGACTGCCTGGGTGAAAACGTCGTTGAACGCCAGTCGGAACAAGAACGAAGTCAGGTAGTCGATATTGGAGACGGCACGGAAGCCGGAAAAAGTGTCCGCAGCTGTAAGTCGCGCCTCGTCGCCGCCTTCCTTCAGCGGCGGCAGGCCGGCACCCTGGCTGATGCCGCGGTCGATCACGCCAAAAAAGTTCAAGTCAATGTAGGACTGTTCGCCGGGGCGCACGCGAAATTCCCCGCGCTGCGACCAGCCTCGCTTGGAGAAATATTCCGCGCCGATGATGGCGTCCAAGCTGCGGTTGATGACCCAGTAGAAGGCCTCGCCGATCTCATTGCCATTGGTGGACGAGCGGCCGCCCGAGGGCACCAGAAATCCGGTCTCGCGCGCTTCCCGGTCCACGGGATGCGTGGCATAAGGAAAATAGAGGACCGGCAATCCATGCAGCCAGAACGTGCTGTGATAAATCTGGGCATTGCCGCCGACGTCCACAACTATGGTGCGGGCGTGGAACTGCCAATTGGGGTGAGGAAGCTCGCAGGTGGTGATGGTGCCGTCATAGACGAGATAGTGGTCGGGGCTGGTTTTGTCGACGATTTTGCCGCTGAAAGCGAATGGAGCGGTCGAGGTCAAGACCACGAGGTTGTCGCGCATCCGGTACCCAGTGGTTGCAGTTACGTCGTAGAAGCGCCCGGTCTCGGCCGTCAGATTGTATGTTCCATGGCTGGCCCTGATGTGGTCGTCGTTGGGGCCGCCGTCGAGCCGGAAGTGTCCGGTGGCGGTGGCCTCGCCGTTGTCGGAGTTGTAGGTCATATCGTCGGCGCGGATCACATAAGTGCGGTAGTGGATCTCGGCGTCGCCATGCAGTTGGTAGACGTCCCCGACCTTTTCCTGCTCCAGGGCGCAGATGGTGGTTGAGTCGGAATCCTGTGTCGCGGCTTGGCTGGCACAAAGCGTGCTTGCAGCGGGCGCAGGGGTTGCGGTCTTCTGCGCGACTCCTTTCGCGGGCGGAGCCGATGTGGGCGCAGCCGGTGCAGTCAGAGCCGAGGATTGGCCGGAATTCTCTGCGAGCAACCGGCTGGTTACTAGCGCCAAGGCGGGAAGCTGATGACAAAGAAACAGCGCCGTGATAAGGAATCTAGTGCGAAGAGTCATCGGAAGAAAATCAACGGGAGAAGATCGTCTATTCGACCTACCTGCCCTTCAGTCTGTTTTGCCGCGGCATCGTGAACTTAGCACGGCGCTGGCCGCGAGGCAAAGTGGCGAAAAAGGCTAGGATTCCCGTTGGTTTCTTGCGGTTGTACGTTGGGTGCGAACGAGTACGATTTTGCAGGAACGATTTTGGCGCGACTTTAGTTCGAGACGATTTCAAAAGACTGGCTTTCATGAATTGTTTGCTGTGTGGAGAAGTTTGCCGTTGCCCGGAGCCCCTTCCCTCTGCTCTGTCGCAGTTGAGACCTGCGGAGTCCTCCGTAGTATCCGATTCGTCAGCCGAAATTGTTCCCCAGGCCCCAGGTGCTCCTGCTTGGCGCGACGAACTTTCCGCGCGGCTCAGCCGATATCGCGCGCGGCGCAAAGTGCGTCCGCCGCGTTACCCGTCTTTGAGTCTGCGGTTCGAGGCACAGGAGTTGCCGGCGAGCCCGACTGCTGTCACCGGATTCTCGCCGCTCGAGGCGTTCGAGCCGGTCTCAAACCATGCCCTCGCGCTCGATGAAATGAGGCGTGAGCCCTCCGCCGCCGAGACGGAGATTGAATCTCAGCAGGCACCTGTCGCAGAAGCCGCGCCGCGTCCCCCACGCACGCCGATTGGACATTCCGCCGCACATCCCACTGCAAAGATTATCGAGTTTCCCGGGGCTGCCTGGGGACGCTCTGCCTGGGGACCGCCTCCGCCTTCGCCGGATCAACTTGCCGAACCGGTCAGCGAGCGGCCGAGAATTCTCGAAGTCCCCGAGGTCGAGCCTCCACTGCCGGCGCTGGGCGGAATAACCATCGAGGCGGCCGAGCACCCGGAAGCGGAAAAGCGGCCCGGCATCGATTTTCCGCTGGAGAGTGCGGCGCTCGGCGTGCGTCTCGTGGCTGCCCTGGTTGACGCGCTCATCGTCGCTGCGGCGTCGGCCATCTTCGGCGTCATTTTCTGGAAGGTGGCTGCGGTCCGTCCGCCGCTGGCGCAAATTCTGGGACTCGCCGTGGGAATCTCGTGTCTATTCTGGGCGGCGTACCAATATCTGCTGATCGTCTACGCCGCCACTACTCCAGGATTGCGCGCGGCGGGCCTCGCACTGGCCCGTTTCGACGGCAGTCCCACCGGCCAATCCCTCCGCCGCTGGCGGGTTCTGGCCGCCTGCCTCTCTGGTCTTTCGTTGGGTATGGGCTACGCCTGGGTCTTTCTCGACGAGGACGCGCTCTGCTGGCACGACCGGATTACGCACACCTACCTCGCTCCGAGAGGGCGAGCAGCCAGCTCGAAGCCCAGGTAAACGAATCCTGCCGGAAGGCTCGGTCGGCCCTCCCTGTGCTATCTTCAATGGGTTTACCCTGAGTTGCGGTTTCCGCACTCCATCTGAAGCATGGCCACCGTTCCTGAAGGTACAAAACCGGCAGTAAAGGTCTTCGTCGCCACTACGGTGATGCTGACTTTTATTTCGTTCTGGCGTGCCTCCGCGATCGTGCTGTCTGACCTGGCCTCCTCGGCCTATTACGCGGGCGGCGACGCCGAGAAGGTCATCGGCAAGAGCGCGCCCTGGTTCATCCTGGCGGTCATGCTGTTCAGCTATGCCGTGCGGGCGTTGTACATCGAATCCAGCAGCATGTTCGTGCGCGGCGGCGTGTACCGCGTGGTCAAAGAAGCCATGGGCGGAACGCTGGCCAAGTTTTCGGTCTCGGCGCTGCTCTTCGACTACGTGCTCACCGGTCCCATCAGCGCGGTTTCTGCGGGGCAATATCTCGCCGGATTCATCAAGGACATTGGCGTTGTCCTGCACCGCCCGCTGAATTTTTCTGACGACCACTTCGCCGCCGGATTGGCCATCATCATCGTGATCTACTTCTGGTGGAAGAATACGCAGGGCATCCACGAATCCAGCCAGAAGGCGTTGCAGATCATGGCCATTACTACGGTGATGGTGGTGATTCTGATCATCTGGTGTGCGATTACAGTGTTGCGGGCGCCGATTCAGCTGCCGCCCAACCCGCTGCACGCCGGCGTGGTTCCGTTGAACAAAGATTCGCTGGGCTGGCTCAACGGAACCTGGTTCAGCCATTGGATCTGGATCATCGCCTTCGTCGGTTTCGGGCACTCCGTGCTGGCCATGAGCGGCGAGGAAACTCTGGCGCAGGTTAACCGCGAGATCGAGCACCCCAAGCTGAAGAACCTGGAAAAGACCGGGCTGGTGATCTTTGTTTACAGCCTACTATTCACCTCGCTGGTTTCGTTCTTCGCAGTGATGATTATTCCGGACAACGTC
>Ga0209274_10000421_pt1 | contig 26611 bp, 16 predicted proteins | sample HubBroMetageREF1_FD_188343 | JGI IMG/M metagenome (GOLD analysis project Ga0209274, IMG submission 188343) | Reference soil microbial communities from the Hubbard Brook experimental Forest, New Hampshire, USA - Hubbard Brook CCASE Soil... | ecosystem: Environmental > Terrestrial > Soil >...
CCAAATACAAATCCCATAGTCCCCCGGGGCGGCTTCCTTCAAGTCGCTGTATCTGAAGCGCCCCTCCACAGCGTCTCAACTCGCAACTCTTCGCTCGTGGGCGCTTCAGATACAGCACTAAGACTTCACAGGACTGATCCAGCTATGGAAGAAAGATAGCTTCCGGTTTGCCGACCATACATCCAGAATCGTCGCGTCCACTGTACCGGATCTGCGGGGAGGCTGGTTGAGCGGTCCGTTTACGGCACAATGGGGAGAATCAGAGCCGAAGGTCGAAATTTGTCATGGTAGATTGTGTTTGTTGCTCTGACCATGCGGGTTCCATGAGCTTGGTCCTCGCCCGTATTCAGGTTTCGATCGAAGCGCGGGTAGTTGCTACTGGAAACCTCGAGCCGCAGTTTGTGTCCGGGGAGGAAAACATTGCTCGTCGCCCAAAGATCAAGGCTGATGTGATAGACATTCCCGGGATTTGCTAGTTCCGGTTTCTCCTGCGAATTGCGATAGCGCATTCGCAGAACACCTTCCGTCAAATTCTGCGTAAATCCGTTCGGCCAGACGTCAACCAGTTTGCCGGTAAAGTCGGTGTCGACGGCAGAGCTGCTGACATAGAGGTCGAGGGAAATTGGACCGGTAACTTCGGTCTGCTGGGCAAAGGCCAGCGTAGAGAATACCAGGACGTCGCTGCGGGCTTCGACAGGCCGCTGATCCTCGGGACCGATGCCGGATGGCAGCGACTCGCAACACAGGGGTCCGCCAGTCGTGGGAGCAGCGTCGTTCGGATCGTACACATATTGATCGGGCTTCTCTTCGGCAGGCGCGGTTGTGTTTAGCGTGCCGCCTCCTTCGAGGCCGTTTGCGGGGTTGGTTGAGCGCAGGTAATACCGCGTCGCTTTTGCACGCGCCAGTGGCCAGTCATCTTCTTCGCGCCAGTCATTCTTGCCCATGACAAAGATTCTGACGGGTTTCTCATGATCCAAGCCATTCTCCATGCCCTTCAGCAGACTGTCGTACCAGCGCAGTGTTACGTCTCCTATATCGAACGGCAACTTGTCTCCAAAATCAACGGCGCCAACTTTCTTGTCACTCCATCCACCAGCGTGGCCGCCCACGTAGATCATCAGCCGCTGGCCACGCCGCGAGGCTTCCGTGCCTGCTTCACTCTTGAGGCGCACATAATTCCTTAAAGTTCCGCCTAGAAAAATGTCGTACCAGGCACCGAGACTGAACACCGGAACCTGAATCTGCGCGTAGTGATCTTCGATTGACCATTGCTTCCAGTAGTCGTCATAGTTGGGATGAGCGAGCCAGTCAGTGAAATAGGGCGCCAGTTTTGCCGCCGACGGCGCTTCGAGCACGGGATACGACCACAGGGGCAGCGTCTGCGACCATGCAAGCGGATCGCTGCCTAACTCTACGCGGCGGCTTAAAGTGTTTTCAGCCAGTATCGTCGTCCATGACTCGTTGAACCATTGCTCGAACGCGCCTCCCTGATAGGTCCAGCCGTCGTGGTAGTTCGACGCGGTATAGTTGGGGCAAATTCCCGCCAGATGAGGCGGATTGGCAATTGCAGCTAGATATTGCGTCGCGCCGACGTAAGAGCCGCCGTACATCCCGACCTTCCCGTTCGAATAGGGAAGCGCGGCCGCCCACTCAACCGTGTCGTACCCGTCCTGAGATTCGTACTTGAACGGATACCAATCCCCCTCCGAAGCATATCTCCCGCGGACGTCTTGCGCGATGAGCACGTAGCCGCGGGCCGCGGCCTTCAGGCCGTAATGTACCTGTCCGGCTTTGTCGTAGGGCGTCCGAGTCAAGAGCACGGGAAATTTGCCGTCCACCTTGGGGCGGTAAATGTCGGCTCGCAATGTGACGCCATCCCGCATCTTTACTGGCACGCCTCGCTCGACAGTTACTTCGTAACTGTCCACCGCCTTGAGACCGGTTGGCACCAAGACCGCCAAGACGACGAAACAACGAGCTAGCACTCGAGAATGTACCCTCGCTCGCTTTCCTTGCGCGGCAGACAGCACTCTCCTCATTCATTCCGCCTTTGTAAGGTGTGGGCCCGCTTACCGGCTCGCAGCGTAGGCCACCGGAACCGCCTCTGTCAAGGCAAGTCCGGCCTCGGGAACAATTATGGCCGGACGACGGGCAACCCGGAAGTTATCCGTTCGTCCGTCGGATTAGTACCGACAAACGCCCTTGTGGCCACCGAACTATCAACGTCTATTGATTGACCAGAAACGGGCTTCTGAGAGATCGCCACAGCGGGTCTTGACCGTTGGGTTTACAACCCAAATGCTTTGCCGGTTCGAGAAGCCCCAAGGTCTTTTCCCGCAGCTTGAATGGGAGGTGAAGATTCACGAGTCTTGGCTCCTCGATGCGTGCCCCGCTGCCACGCTAATGTGCTCTCGCTTAGGATTCGATGGCTACACTCAGAACTAGGTCAATGAGTGCAATCGAGATTTTGCGACAATAACCCTTTGACATCATCGCTAACTCGATGACTCTGTGGGACTAGGGCTCATAAGCACGTCCGTTATACAGCGGCAAGAATTTGCAGATTGACACGACAACGGCCCTAACATAATCTCTCTCACGTTTTGGGGCACGTCCGAGCTGCTGCCTGATTTGCCAGGCTCCGCCTGAAACTACGAAAAACTTTTGCCCTAGGGTGTCGTCTCTTACCAGCGGATTCCGATTTCCTCAGTAGGACGCCCTCTGTTGCAAATTGAAACCCAGGAGGATGTATGAACCGCACACACCTTGTCACGAACGCCCAGAAACTTCAGTTCTTGCCAGCGTTCTTACTGTTCCTGAGTTTGTTAGCGTCGGCGGCCTACGCCCAGATCACGCCGCTCGGCGACTCCTACACCAACACCGCCGATCCCACCACCAACTACGGTGCGAAGACCCTGCTCGATGTCGATGGCGCCACCCAGGTCACTCACATTCAGTTCAACCTGGCGTCGGTCCCGGCCACCGCCAGCGTCAGCCAAGCCACGCTGAAGCTGTATGTCAATTCCGTCACCACGGCGGGCAGCTTCAACGTGGATTACGTCAACGGAGCATGGTCGGAGAGCAAGATCGACGCCAGCAATGCGCCGCCTCTCGGGGCGGCAATCGCCTCGAACGTCAGTGTCACGACGGCGGACAAGAACCAATACATCCTCGTCAACGTCACCTCGGCGGTGCAGGCGTGGCTGAACGGGAGCGAGACGAATAACGGCATTGCGTTAGTAGCGAATAGCTCGTTCAATGCGACGTTCGACAGCAAGGAGAACACGACGACCAGCCATCCGGCGGAGTTGGACATCGCGTTTGCCGGAGGCGACGGCACGATCACCGGTGTGAACACGGCGAGCGGCAGCGGCCTGACCGGCGGCGGCACCAGCGGCACGCTGAACCTGTCCTTGACGAATGCGTGCGCAGCCAACCAGGTGCTGCAATGGAACGGCACTTCATGGATATGCGCTGCGGTGGGCACGGGCACGATCACGGGGTGACGGCGGGAACGGACCTGACCGGTGGTGGCACCAGCGGCACCGTTACGCTGAATTTGAATACGGCCAATGTACCGCTGTTGGCGGCGTCCAACACCTTCACCGGCAATCAAACGGTGAACGGGAATCTCAGCGCGACAGGGGTCGTCACTGGCAGCAGCTACCAAATCGGGAGCAATCTCTTTGCTTTCGGCTCCTATGCGAACGGCAATGCCTTTCTCGGGTTCTCGGGGAACCCGGCAGCGACCGGCGGCTACAACACAGGCATCGGCTACGTGGCGCTCCAACAACTCACTACCGGTGGCGAAAACACCGCCGTCGGCTTCGCGGCGCTCCAAGACAGTGGCAACGCGAGCTTCAACACTGCCATCGGTTACGGGGTGCTTCAATCGAACAGTGGAAGCTTCAACACCGCGAGCGGAGTCCAGGCGATGTACTCCAACACCACCGGTTACCAAAACACCGCCACTGGCGCGGCGGCGCTCTACGCCAATACCACCGGTTACTACAACACGGCCACCGGCCTCGACTCGCTCAGATACAACACCACCGGGAACAGCAACACCGCCCACGGCTATGCCGCGCTCTACTCCAACACCACCGGGAACGGCAGCACTGCCGTTGGCGCCTACGCGCTGCTGAACAGCAACCCAGGCAGTGCTGGTTCCAATGACGCGTTCGGTTACCAGGCCCTGTATAGCAATACCAGCGGGTCGCTTAATGCCGCATTTGGCTACCAGGCTCTGTACTCCAACGCCATCGGTTTCGACAACACCGCCAGCGGCAGCTCGGCGCTCTTCTCCAACACCACTGGTTACTAAAACACGGCCGTCGGTGAAGGGGTGCTCTTCCTCAACACCACGGGCTACTACAACACGGCCAGCGGCAGCCAGGCGCTCTACTCCACCACCAGCGGAAACGACAACACCGCCAGCGGTTCCGGGGCGCTCTACTCCAACACCACCGGCTCCTACAACACGGCTGTCGGTGAAGGGGCGCTCTACTCCAACACCACGGGGAGTGAACTTACGTGCATCGGTGTCGGTTGCAGCGCCGACGAAGACGGTCTCAGGAATGCCACCGCACTTGGCGCACATGCTGTGGTCGGTGAGAGTAACGCCGTGGTGCTGGGAGGCACGGGTAATTATGCGGTAAAGGTTGGAATCGGCACGACAACCCCATCCAACATTCTCACCATCGCCCAGGGCGCCGGACATCCGGTGAGCGACAGCTGGGAGACCTACAGTTCGCGGCGCTGGAAAACCAACATCCATTCTTTGCGGAACGCTCTGAACACAGTCGAGCAACTGCGCGGCGTTTCCTACGACCTGAAAGACTCAGGCAGACACGAAATCGGAGTGATTGCGGAGGAAGTGGGAGCGGTGGTTCCGGAAGTCGTGACCTTCGAAGAGAACGGTAAAGACGCCAGAGGCGTGGACTACAGCCGGCTGACGGCGCTGCTGATCGAAGCCACAAAAGAACAGCAGGCGGTGATCCAGAAACAGCAAGAACAGATCCAGGTACAGCAAGCGCAAATGAAGGCGCAGCAGACGCGGATCGACCATCTCACCCAGCAAATGAAGACAGTCCAAGCCACGCTCAAGGCGAACGGAAGCACCAACGCCGCGATTCGGACGGTGAAGGCCGAGGCAACGGCGGTTCGCCAGTAATGCATGAGGGGAAAGGAGTCACCTCGGACGAGTACCGGGTGACTCCTTTTCTTGCTTGGTCTCCGACGGTTTACATAGCCAGGCGTTAGCACAAGCTTGCGCTCTGTTCGCCGTTTTCTCCCCTTCAAGAGCTTCGGGATGCGTCAATCATGGATCTTGCAATCAGTAGCAGAGCCGGGTCGAGATCCAGGGCAGGGAGGAAATAGACAATGCGCTAGAGAAGCGGAAATCTCCTGAGTTCCTGCAGGGTCCTTTTGTTCTGGATCGTGTCTTCAAAATGTCTCTCTGCGGAGGGGTTCCCTCCTGCGACGACTAGGAAGACCTTTCTCGAATCTCCGTATGGCATTCGCGCCATCATACGCGAGTAATCCGGAGTTCAAGTACAAGAAACAGGTGTCTTGACTCGACCCGCGCGAACGTGGGCGGCGTGGAAAAGCGGTTGGGCAACGAGAAGACGCCACCCTGTCGAGGTAGCATCCAAGGGTAGAACGGCCGGAGTGCTCTTGCGCTAACGGGCTGGCGAGAGGGACAAGTGAGCCGACAGTATGAAGAAGTGATCTCAATCAGTGAAGCCGCTAAAACCCGCATCCACTGCCGCAAGTTGCTCAACCTCCTATACAATTAGGCCGCATCAAAAATACCCGAGGGGGTAACAATGTCGAATTTAGAGAATGCGCTACGGGAGCTTCGCGAAAAGCGCAGGGGAGCCCAGATAGAAATTGAGAAGCTAGACCAGATAATCTCTGGGATTGAGTCTCTTAACGGTACCGGAGCAGACCATGAGTCAAGCCGGCCAACGCGGATGATATCAGCAGCTTCGCGGCGAAAAATGGCGCTGGCGCAGAAAGCGCGCTGGGCGGGCGTACGGAAACAATCGCAGTCGGCGACTTCTGCTCCTGCCAAACGCACCATGTCAGCATCGGCACGGAGGAAGATCGCCGTGGCTCAAAAAGCACGCTGGGCGAAATTTAGGGCACAGCAGAAGAAGGCGGCATAGTCTTACATTTCCGTTCGGGTGGTTGTTGCCCAGGCCAGGTGAAAGCAAGTAGCGTTCAGATCGTTCGTGTAACTTGCTATCACCTGGCCGTTGACTCCCTTCCACACTTTCAAACAGCGATGAAGAAACCGACATTGCGGGTCACCAAATGGCTGAAAGATATTCCGATCGAAGGCAGCTGCTCGTTATGCCCGGACTCGCTTTTCCACGCGGCATCGCCTCATCACCGCCCTCAAAAGACCGAATATATCGAGAGATTGCAACGAGAATTTGATCGCCATGTTGCAGACTTGCACAACCACAAAACGCCCGTCTGACTCTGTGCCGGTCTCAGCTTAGGATTTGCGCTTCGCTTTGGTCACTTCCGTCGCTGGTCGAAGTACTCGTTCGCGCTTGGGTTCTCTTGGAGAATTCTTGCTAGTCTTATGTGCGGCGACAGACGCCCGCAAGTCCTTCAAGAGATCGGAACTTGGGGTAACGACATGAACATCGGCGGCCAGTTTGTGGTGGTTTTCCAATTTCCGGGAAAAAGGGAAAAAGTGACGGTAATCGATCGACTGGCGCGGAGTTCGCTCAAGCAGAAGGAGTATTTAGTCATCATGCGGCATCTGGGCACCGGCCCGTACCCGTCAGAGTATTTCGATACTGCTCGGAAGCGTCACGTGGACGGATGCAGTGAAACGCAGTGATGTGTCCGCTGGGAGAAAATGACGATAATCGACCGGCTGGCGCGTCAAGTTTAGAGTTTGGAATCCAACCAACAAAAGCGCTCGCAGTACTGGGGATGTTCCAGTTGATCGATCGTATCGGCAAAATTACGAAGTCCGGGCTTCAATGACATCCCGTGCCTCCCATGCCTGCGAGGTATACCCGATGGAGGCACTGCGAACGGAGTAGCCCGCTAGTCTGAGTCTAATTGAGTCAGCCTAGAGCAGAGATTGATAAAACGATGGTAGAAGGACGGACGATTGAGCGCGGCATACGACCTCCGGAAGTGCGCAGGTGACATAGCGGGATTGCGGGTTGGCCTGCCCTACTTACCAGGCTTCACCGTGATGCCGGGCCAGTTATCCGTCCGAAATGGAGAGGCTGGCAATCCATCCTTATTAAAGAGATTGCAGCGCGGGCTGTCACCCCAAGCGTAGCGGACGGCCACTGGTGTCGTCACCTCGGGACTGGATACTACTACCGAGACTCCATCGATGGTTGCTTCCGCCCAGTGGAACTGCTGGTCTGAACCGGCGATCGCGAAGCCAGTCAACGGGCCGCCGCCGTTCGCTTCCATCCCGCTACCGGTATTTGCAAATCGAATCCTGATTTTGTCCCCTTCGACTGTCAACGATTGATAAAGCGGCCCGGAATAGACAATAGGCTTCTTGTACGTTGTACCAAAAGCCAACAGCGCAAGTCGCTGCCCAACTTCTGCTTTGCGATGGGGATGAACATCCTTCGGGTCTCCTATGTCGACGGTCACCGCGATTCCAGTATTCGGCACCTGCCTGGTCGTTAACAGCTGCGCCTCCCGTAACTCCGCCCAAGCGGACTCGGAGGGCTGGTCAGGAACAGCACCGTGATTTGGTAATTGCACGATCAAAAAGGGAAAGTCTCCTTCGTTCCATGCTGTGCGCCAATCCCGAATTAGCGCTGGCAACAATTTTCGGTATGCATAGGCTTCCAGGGCATTACTTTCACCTTGATACCAGATCACACCGCGCATTGAATATGGCTGTATGGGCGCTATCATGCCTTCATAGAGTCCGGACGGAGGGCGTGGCGGATAGCCCAGCGCGGGAAACATCTCTATGGCAAAGCCCGTAAGCGACTGGGGAGTGAAATCTTCAGTTACGCCCCAGCCTTCCTGGCGAAGATCGCGGAAGAGGATGACAACCGGCTTCCAACCCGAAGACGCTTGAAACAAGGGCGTGCCATAGTCGTCCACATCGGTGATAGTGGGCTGCAGCGTTCGCAGGTGAAACGAGCCATCTCCTCGCACCCAGAAACGGATTCCTGTATAAGAACTCAAATCCACGGCAGAGTTATCGGGGTTGAAGTGCGCGATGAGTCGCGAATCATCCGAGGCGTCCATCTTCCCCGCGACCCTGGCGGCAAAGCCCGCTCCTCCATGTCCCGGCGCGACCAGGTCAAATGAAGTCTCTGGCGCATCCTGCCAGTCATAGGACCACTCACCCCCCATCGTATTCCGCGAAGCGCCGTCATCAAAGTTGCTGAATACAGTGCCCGGGCTGGAGGGATCGCGGATCAATTCGAAATCATCGAACTGCAAATTGAAGGGCCTCCGTCCCATTGCTGGTGTTTTCACTGCGGGAGAGGAGCCATCCCACTGATCGGCAAAAGGCTTAAGTGCCGGTGTTTCCTGCAAGGCTCTAGAATCGATCCACTCTTCGACCGTCGTTCCGGGCCACGCGCTCTCGATAATCCCGATCGGCACGTCTAGCTTGCGGTGCAGATCTCGCGCAAAGTAATACGCTACCGCGGAAAACTTCTTGGCGGTTTCAGGAGAGCATATCTGCCAGGCAGCGCTAAGGGTGTCCGATTGGGCCTCCAGAGTAATCTTCTTAGGCACGGTGAACAGCCTAATTTGCGGGTAATCCGCTTTCGGTATCTCTTCTGCCGCGCCCAGTGAATCGCTTAAGGCGAAGGTCATATTCGATTGTCCGGACGCTACCCAGACTTCGCCAATCATCACATCTTTGAGAAGGATGGTCTTCTTGCCACGAACCATGACTGTGAAGGGTCCTCCCGCGCGCATGGCAGGAAGATGGACGCTCCAATTCCCGCGAGCATCCGCCAGCGCGGCCCTCGTGTTGGCCGCCAGCGTGACCGTGATCTTTTCTCCCGGGTCAGCTTTGCCCCAGATGTGAATCTCGTGGTCTTGCTGCAGAACCATATGGTTGGCCAGTAGATGAGGAAGAAGAGGATCACCCCAGGAAGAGGGTGCTAACCAGCAGAACACTGCCAGTGGCAGTAAACGAAGTATCGAACTAGGAAAAAACGAGAACCGCGTGCACTTCATTATCCTTTGTCCGGGGATCAGCGGTTTAGTGTAAACGAGCCTTTCAACTCGATCTTTTCAGACGAACTGCCAACCAAAATCGCAAAATCACCCGGCTCGGCATTCCAGTCCTTTCTATTCACGTCGTAATATGAGAAAGCCCTGCGGTCCAGTCTCAGAGAGACACGTTTTGTTTCGCCTGGCTGCAGGCGGATTTTGGCGAAGCCTTTCAACTCCTTGACTGGCCGAGGAACGCTGGAGTGAGCATCGCCCACATACAACTCCGCGACTTCAGCTCCCGGCCGCCGACCTGAATTTTTCAAGTCGAACGAAACTATAATCGGCTGGCTTAGATCTCCATTGCGGGGAGTCACCGACAGCTTGCTGTACTCGAATGTCGTGTAGGAAAGACCGTAGCCAAACGGAAACAACGGTTTGACGGGGGAACGATCGAAGTGCCGGTAACCAAGAAAAATGCCCTCCGAGTACTCCACGCGTTTTTCCTCATCTCGGGGGTAATAGCTGTGAAAGGTGGCGTTGTCTTCCCAACGACGTTCGAAAGATGCAGGCAGTTTGCCTGAGGGACTGTAATCACCGAACAGGATCTGAGCCAGTGCTCTGCCGCCCTCTTGTCCTGGATACCAGGCATGGAGAATTCCTGGAACGGCATCGATCCATTGCGTCATGTCGACATTACCACCCGCACTAATGACGACGATGGTGTTCTTGTTGACGCTGGCAACCTGACTAATAATTTCATCCTGGCCGCTCGGAAGAGCAAAAGTGCGGTCAGCGCCCTCCATTTCCAGTGAAGGAGTGAACCCGACGCAAACGATGGCGACATCGGCTTTAGCCGCGAGGGCTTTGGTTTCCCGGGCGATGGCTTCTCCGGCTGAGATCACCCCGAAGCCGGCGGTCGCGGTACCCACCGCTTCGAAATATTCGAATCGTATCTTGTAGGCATGGCCAGATTCAAGGTGGGCGGTATACGTATCCAGTGTTTCACTGTGGCGCAGCCAATCATCAATTACTCTACGATCATTGATATAGAGGCGCACACCGTCGTCCGCTGACGAATAGAAATTGTAGTCCCCGGTCTTCTTCGGCACGAAGTAGCCGGTCCAGCGGACCGAAAAATGATCCACCGGCCCATCTGGGAAGTAACTACCCTCTCCCCACTTGAACTGAATATGTTTATCAATGCGGGTTAGGGCTGGATTACCCTCAAGTTCCTGGTTATTAAAGTATTCCCCCTTCAGGCCGGGTTCTCCATTGGGCTCGGTTACGAATTCGGAATTATCAAATATCTCTTCCAGCGGCGGATGATTGACCGCATACAAGACATTGACTTTGGTACCCAGATAGTTACTAATGCCTTCCAGATAACTGACTGCGTTGAACGGCACAGTCAAAGAACTACCACCGCCGCCGACCACCGCGGGATAAGCATCTGTTCCGAACACAGCCACAGTGTTTAGCTTCGTTCGATCGAGGGGGAGCAGCGCTCCTGAATTCTTAAGCAGAACGATGCTGTCCCGGGCCGCTTCCAGCGCGGCTTCCCGACCGTCTTGGCTATATAAAGGAATGCTCAAGTCAGTCTGTGGGTAGTCGAGAAATCCAAACTCAATCACCTTTCGTAGAATCCGCCGGACCTTGTCATCGATAACTTCCATGGATACCCTGCCTACCTGCACAGCCGGAATGAGAGATTGGCGGTTCATGAACTTGCCCGACGGCATCTCCAAATCGAGCCCGCCGATAGCGGCCGCCACCCCATCGTGGGTAGCGTCCCAATCAGACATCAGGATTCCATCAAACCCCCACTCCTTTTTGAGAACTAGATTATTAAGATAATCGTTCTGCGTCATGTGAACACCATTCACGAGGTTATAGGCGTCCATGACGGCCCCGGCCTTGGCCTCCTTCACTGAAACCTCGAATGCGGGCAGGTATATCTCGCGCAACGTCCGCTCGTCGATATCGGAGCTGATATTGTAGCGATCGAACTCCTGGTTATTTGCTACGAAGTGCTTGGCAGTAGCGATCACCCCTTGGCTCTGCACGCCCTGGATGATCGCCACCGCCATACGCGAGGCCAAATAGGGATCCTCGCCAAAGTATTCGAAATTGCGCCCGCACATCGGAGCGCGATAGATATTCATCCCCGGACCAAGAAAAAAGTGAACGCCCCGAGCGCGGGCATCCTTACCCAGGCTGCGGCCCACGCGGCTAACTAGTTCAGGGTCCCATGTGGCCGCCAGCGCAACGCCGGCCGGGTAAGCAGTCGATACCCCATAGTTACGGATACCGAGCGGTCCATCGGATGTTCTCAGTTCCGGCAAACCGAGCCGCGGGATCGCCCGCAGGTAGTAATCGTTGATTCCTCCGAGATAGTCGATCTTTTCCTCGAGTGTCATCCGGCTGAGGATGGAATCAACGCGCTTTTCTACATCGGAGGGTTGTGTCGTTTGCGCGCCAGCCAACACAACCGAGACAATCAAACAACTTGCGATTGCCAACCACCGTTTAAGTGTGAGTCCTGACCTCAAGAAGCCTCCAGTTCCTATATGCAATTCACTTCTCTTCAATCACGACAAGACCCCATGGTTTCAGCGTAATTGTCTGTTTGGGCGAAAGCGCAGTTTGCGCTAACAAATCGGAACCGGCGCCATATGAATACGGGAATGTCTGTATATCGCTCGAGTAATTAAAATAATAGTGAATCGTCTTACCGTTCCGGTTTACTCCGTGCTTGACGCGCACCGCCGCTGGAAGTTGCTGATCAGGGCCAGCGAGCCCAGCCATCTCCAGTACATCCATCAGCACCTTCTCCTGCAGCTTATCGCTGAGAACTGTGCCTTCATACGTCAATGTCCCTTTTCCAAAGCGATTTCTCGTTATGGCTGGATACTTTCCGAAGAAACCTTGATCATAGTAGGCAAGCGGCTTGGCAGTATCGACGATGAGCATCTCTGCCCACTCCGAGACTTTGTTTTCAGCGCCCACGTGATAAGGATCGTCCTTGAGCGCCAGTGGTGCGCGCAAACTAGAGAACTCCTGATAATGAAAACCTGCTGCCTCGCGTAGCGGCCCGGGAGCCATGCTCCAGCGCACTGTGTCGTACTGGTCGGTGAATCCACTCTTGAAGCACATGACCAGGTTGCCGCCGCCGCGCACATACTCCACCAGCTTGTTCAAAAGCTCATCGCTGGCTACGTAAAGCGAAGGGACAACGAGGACTTTGTAGCTCGCCAGGTTCGTGCTTTCCGGAAAGACGAAATCCACTCCTACATTTTCCCGGTACAGCGCGTTGTACATCTGCTGAATGAGCGACTGGTAATTCACGCGGTCGCTGAACCTCATGAACTCGATGCCGAAACGCGAGTCGTTGCTGTATAGAATCGCGACGTCGTTGTGTCGCTTAAGATCTACAATGTGTGGCCCGACCCGCTGTAACTCGTGGGCTGTCCGACTTACTTCTTCGTAAGCGCGGTTCGGCTCCAGGTCGTGCGAGAGCACACCCTTCCAATAGGTTTCCTGGCCATAGTGTATCGAGTGCCAATGCCAGTACTCGACCATGTTGGCTCCCGATGAAAGATGGGTGTAAACATCGAGGCGGAGTTGGCCATCATAGGGCGGGAATTGCTCCTTTGAGTCCCAGCCAATGGTCTGTGCATTGGTCTCCGTGACCAGATAATTCGTCTGCTTCAGGGAACGGGTGTAATCGCCCCGCATGCTCGAACCAATTCCGTCAAACTCGTCCTGCGTGCCGTGATAAGGATTGACGGCGACGATATCCAGCGATCGGCTGATGTCATACTCGTTGACTACAGGATTGGGCGGCCCGGCAAGATCGTGCGTGATGAACTGGTCGGGACGCTTATATTCATTGACCAGATGCGCCTGCCAGGAGAGAAAATCCGTGGTAAGCCATTGCGAATAGCGTTGCCATTCGAGTTTCCATCCGGGATTGATGATGCCTTCCTGCGGAGGAATCTCGGTCCAATCATTCAGACGCTGACCCCAATAGTTGAGTCCCCAGACTTTATTCAATTCATCAACCGTCTTGAATTTCTTTTGCAGATAATCGACAAACCCGACCTGCACATCATGATTCGCCGCGCCACCGGAAGAAGTTTCATTGTCGATCTGCCAGCCGATGACGGTTGGATTGTCCTTGTAGTGCTCAAGCAGCTTGCGGATGATTCGCTCACAATAGAAACGATAAGTCAGGTTCAACAAATCTGTGTTCTGACGATATCCATAAGTGATCGGGTGTCCGCCAAAGCGAGTAATAAAGATCTCCGGATGTTCTTTGTACATCCATGCCGGAACGGAGTAGGTCGGTGTGCCCATGATGACCTTGATCCCCGCCTTCTGCATGCGGTCAACCACTCGGTCCATCCAGGCGTACTCGAAACGGCCGTCCTGCGGTTCCCAGAGCCCCCAGCTGGATTCACCGAGGCGAACCACGTTGATGCCCGCCTGCTGCATGAGTTGGACATCCTTATCCAACCGCTCGTAGGGCATGTATTCCGAGTAGTACGCGGCACCGTAAAGGACGGTGTCCATTTTGTCGGGGGCAAATGGCGATACCGATTGGCACAATGCAGAGCCTGTCACGAAGGATAGAACCGCGCTCAAGATGAACAGGAGGAACCGCGGAATGAAACCACGCTGCATAACCGTCCCCTAATATCTTAACTTAGACACAAACGCGCCCCGACTCTCCCTTCGAGGGCCAGACAACTACAGCCCGCGTGTCTCGCGGGCTGCCCGGATCAGTTCTCGCACCCGGGGTCTAGAAATCGAAGCGGATCGCAAATTGCCCAGTCCGCGGATTATCCGTCACTCCGAAAATTTCACCGAAATTGTCGGTTGGACCAGGAGACTGTATGAGCGATTTATTGCCCCCACAGCCGTTGATATTGTAGTAGTGGCGGTTGAATAGGTTGTAGAACTCAACTCGGAAGGACAGCCTGTATTGCCCATCGGAGCCCATCGGAACATACTTTAGGGCGCTCGCATTTTCGTTGGCTTGGCCCGGGCACCGCAGCGAAGAAGTGTCGAGGGGGCCGGTTCCGAGCGTCCCCGGGGCCGGGGTACTCGCTACACTCTGTGGGATATAGATGTCTTGTGAGGGAATGTTACTCTGGCCAGCTGGTATGGGCACATAATGGTTTGGATTCGAGGGGCCGGTAAAACCACTCAAGTTGAAGTTGGGATAGAAGTTGCCCCACATCGGCGAATACTGATTCGGCACGCTCACCTGGAACGGCTGCCCGGAGGTGTATAGCAGGAGCGCGGAAAGTGACCATCCGCCTACAATCCGGTTGACGACGCTGCGTTGGCTGGACAACCAGCGCTCTCCTTTTCCAAACGGTAATTGGTAAGCTATAAATCCCTTCACGATGTTTCTTTGATCGTAGTTGGTAAGCGAATGGGCAGCTGCGCCTACGTTGTTGAAGTCCTGAATTTCAGTGTAGTAGTTGTTACCTTCCTGCTGCGCCGAAAAAGTGTCCCCCTCTTGCCGGGAGAGCGTATAACTCATATCCATGGTCAGGCCGCGCCCGGTGCGCTTGACGACATCGATGACCATGGAATCGTAGTAACTCTGTCCTCTTGGGAGGCCGACATAAATTAAACTGGGGTAATACCAACCAGCATATGTATATGGGTTAAAGAACGCTTGTGCTACCTGCGGGTAAGGCGCGATTGCCTCTAACAGCGTTCCGCAGAAACCAGGATAAGGGTACGCGATGCCATAACCCGCGGCGTCGGACGGGGCGCAAACGGGGTTGCTGTAGGCGCTCAGCCCCCCAGGCTCGTTGGCCAACTGCCCGGCCAGTCGCAGGAAGGTGGAGGTGGAACCTTCGTTCCAACCTAGCGCAGTGTCCGTCAAGCGATGGCCGCGGTTACCCACATAGGCAACCTCGATGCGCATGTTAGGTGTCAGCTCGTACTGCACGCCCGCATTGAAGGCATCGCTATATCCGACGCGCAGCGCCTCGGGATCGACGTTGACCAACGGAAACAGATACTGCGGGCAGGTCGGCTGCGTAGCGCCGCCGCAGGCGTTCTTGTTGCCCGGCTGGAAGACGCCGGGATAAGTGCCGCTGCCCCAGTTAAAGGGGCTGCTGACCGAATTCTTGCCCTGGAATCCAGGGGCAAAGGCATCCGGAACACCATCAAAGTATGGCACGCCGGGCGGAAAGTAAACGATACCGAACGAACCGCGGAACACGACCTTTTTCCAGGGAGAGTAGGCCAGACCAATCTGCGGTCCGAAATTCGCCGCGTATTCATCTTTCTCGAAGCTGTCGCTGCCGTTCTTGGCATAGATGAGAGTACCCGGAATTCCAAGCGTGGGATCAATCGCCTGAAGGTCGTAGTTTGCCCAGGAACCGTTCTTCTCGTGGAACCGGAAGTTGTAGTTCCAGCGCAGACCGAGGTTCACAGTAAGGTTGGGACGGAGCTTGTAGCTGTCCTGGACATAGAGAGACATCTCCTTTTCCCGCCCATACAGATTAAAGGGAGTGGTCTGGCTGGCAGTTTGTACGTCACCTAAGAGAAAGCTCGCGAAGGCGAAGCCAACTTGATTGCCATAGCCCAGGGTTGGAGCGCCCGTGGCATTGTTGGAAAAATTAAAGGAAAGCGCCCCCGACCCGGTGTGGCTGTTGACTTGTTGGGCATGAAAATCGCCGCCAAACGTGATATTATGCTTACCCTTCGTCCAAGTCACGCCGTCGCCGACGATGAATGTGGCGCCCGCGGAGTTTCCCTGCCAGGTGTTGCCAATGCCGGTCTCGGTGTACGCGGTGGCGTCGCTGAATGAGATCGACGGGAAGTTGTTCGCGCCGGTGCCGGCAAAGCCGAGGTCTGAGTTCCAGTCGGAAGGAGTAGTGGGTAGACTGCCGTTCCAATACCAGTTGTACGTCAGGTTCAGGACATTCAGAATGCGGGGAGAAAATGTGTGGGTCTCAGTCACTCGCCATTCTTGCGAGCGCACAAGTTGGAGTCTGGCCTCGGAAAGTGGGCCACCGTCCGTGCTCCCTGCTGCCCAGACGCCTCCACTATCGTCCAGCGTCCGCGGGCGGTGATTATATACCCAGGAACCCGAGAGCCGATCGTTGTTTCTCAGATTGTGGTCAAGCTTGACTACGATCTGGTTCGGAGTCTGCGAGGGACTGTTGTCGATAAGACCTCTGAGGTTGCCGTTGATTCCGCCAAGCTCAGGAGTGTAGTACTGCTGGTAAATAGGAATAATCTTCTGTGCGACGCCGCTGAACATGGTGGTTGGAATCATATTTCCGGTAAACTGGTTCCCCGTCACCGGGTCGAAGATCATGCCGTATTGGAGGGGAACCGTCTGGCCAGCGTCATTCTGAACGTTGATTGGAGTTCCCCCGCCACTACAGGACGCTACGCTTCCATTGCTCTGGGTGCAGAGAGTGGATCCTAACAACGCACTGAAATCACCCCCAAGAAAGGCCGTTGTCGGTACAGACGCACCGGACCCGCCGAGCCGGAAGTCGTTTTGGGTGTAGCGTTCGAAGGCTCCAAAAAAGAATGTCTTATTCCGAAAGATTGGACCGCCCAGACTTCCTCCCCAATCCCAAGCTCGGGCTTTGCTTTTCGGGAGCCCTTCATTGTCGTTAGTCCAGCTGTTTGCATCAAGCAGTTCATTATGGCCGTAGAGAAATCCGGACCCGTGGAATTTGTTAGTCCCCGACTTCAGATTGAAGGAGATGACGCCCCCACCGGTGATGCTGCTTTGCGCGTCCAGCCCGCTGGTCTGCGCCTGCAGTTCCTGTACCGCCTCCATGCTCGGGCCGGTTTCCAATGAATCACCGGGAATGTTCGCGGTGGCTGATGTGCCATCGACGGTGTAGTCCTTCGTGAACCATTGCCCCCCATTGATCACTGCTCCGTACGGACTGCTGATAGGGGAGTAGCCGGGAGTAATGGCGACCGCAAATTCTTCCGCAAAACGCCCGCCGCTGTAAATGCTCAGCGGTAGGTCGGTGACCACGCTGCCTTTCATGTTCGTCCCAATCGACCCGTTTTCCTGGTCCAGAACTGGCGCGTCGGCAGTCACCGTCATGGATTCGCTGGTCGCGCCCACCTTGAGAGCCGCGTCGATGCGGGCCACTTGCGTCGACTCCAAGGTGATGCTTGGGCGGCGGAGAGTTTCGAATCCATCTCTCTTGAATTCAAGTGAATATTGCCCGGGGAAGAGATTGGGTACGACATAAATTCCATCCTCGTTCGAAACGGTCTTGGTCGGCTCATTCGTGCCAGTACTGGTAGCCGTCACTTCCACGCCCGGGACCACCGCGCCTGACGTGTCCCTCACGGTGCCGGTGATCGAAGCGCGATTGGCTTGCGCCGATGCGCTCTGGATGGAGAGGGAGAACATCGCTGCCGTGATAAGGAGAAGAAGTGTCCAGTCCAACCGGGGAACGCGCCGCATAGTGTCTCCTTCTTGCGATGAAGTCAGTAAACGTATACTCACAAGCTCAAGTTCTAAACTCAGAACGCGAATCTGCTTGGGGAACCGTCCGAAACGATATTCCCGTCCTGATCAATTGTCAAGCAACTTTGCTGGTGCGGTCCTTGAGTGCAAGCACGCTGAACGGCTGTGCGTAAACCTTTGCTGACAACGGTCTAGTATTCGACCTGATACACGTGTCCTTCAAGCTGGACGGGGCCCTCTTCGGCCGACGAACACTCGATCGTTACTGGCCCACCCGGTCTGAGCGCCCTGTGCGGAATCTCTCCGACGGCCCATGACAAACCGCTCCAGATGATTTTGTCGTAGTTAACTTCAACCGGCAGCGGCTTTCCGTCCTGGGACGCGGTCAGGACAAAAACCTTGCCCATATTCATCCCACTCGGCGGACCACCCTTCCAGCTCCGCATGATGCTGCCGTCCTTCGTGGAATGCTGCTGGATGATGATCCGCAAACTGCCCTGCTCCGGGGCGGCCACTGTGGCCTCGACTGTATTTTTTCCGTGGGGCGAAAAGACAGCCGTGACCGAGGCAATTGAACCCGGGATCACTAGGTCCTCTTGAATGCCCAAATCATATTCCGGACGCGCGTATTTCCCGTATCCAACGACTGCCATCTGCCCCGGTCCCAGCTTGATTCTGTCGCCTCTCAGCACCGGCTGATATCCCGCATCGCGGAACATCACACGCCCGTCCTTTATCGCTTTCTGCTCTTGCGAAAGCCGCGGCATCTGGATTTCTTCTATGCTCTGCGCCGGATTCATCACCGCATAGACTTCGCCGTCCGCGTCGAGGGAACCGAAGCCATAAGGCTGAACATCTCCCGGGATTCCTCCGAAGGTTTTGGTGCGCCCCATCGACTGCAGGCGGAGATAAAGCGACTGTACCTTGGCGAACCAGCGTGCATCGTCGTCGCTCAGGAGCTCCAGGTTGCCATGCACCGTGTTCACCCAGCCGCCGCGCGCCATCATCAGGATCAGCGCTCCCTTCCAGGCATGGTTCCGGCGGTAATAAATCGTGCCCGTGTTTCCCAGCATGAAGCCAGTGGAATCGATGCGCTCCAGTGGTAGAAAGCTCTGCTCGTAACGCCGCACCATGTGGTCGCTGTAGATGTCCATCGAGCGCCAGAAATTCATCTCGGGTACGTCGGACGGTCGCGGATCCCCCGAGTAGAGGGAATCGAAGACTTCGAGCCAGCGCAGATCGACCGGGCTATGAAAGGGAAAAGGTCCGGCGGTGGATTCAACGTCGCCGCCAAAACCGTTGAAAGCCACCAGGACGACGTCGGGGTTGCGCTTGCGAAATTTTTTAAGGGCCTCGCGAAAGGCATCGACATTGCGCGACGAAATTTCCTCCGGAGTCTTGGCCTTTTCTGTCTCGGGAGTTGCCGCTCGGAAATCCACGAAATCGAATTTGAACATCTGGATGCCGCGGTCGTACCAGTACTGCATTGTGTCCATGAAATTCGGGAGAAAGCCACCTTCAAAGAAGGACATTTCTCCCTTGTTCGCAGTGAGCGAATTCTGCCACTCGGGAATGGGGTTGATTTTCACCAACTCATTCGTGCCGAACCACAGCCCCGGCAAAATACCGTTGTCCCGACATTTCTTGATCCACGCATCCGGGCCATTCGGCCAGTTTGGCTTGCGCCATGTGCGATAGCCGCCGTCGGGCGCGAACCAAAAGGCGTCCATCATGTAGTAATCGACACGAACTCCCATGCGCCGCAGACGCAGGATTTCATCCAACTCCTTCATTGCGAGTTGCTCAGTCAGCGGAATGTTGTCCGACAGTTCGTCATACGCAGACCAGTCGTTGTAGACAAAAATGGGGTCGCGAGCCAGGGGTGCGCCTAATTTTTCCACCACCCACTTTTCGGAATATCGAGAACCAGTGTTTTCGAACGGCCTATTCTCCTGCCCCACGGCGGGAGTCGAATGTCCGCCAAACAGGAAAACACATAGGAGTGGCAACAAACGAGGACAGTTGACCATTCGCGTCATTAAAAAATCCTTAGTATGTTTTGTTCGCTACGTCTTATTCACTGTTTCGGCCATTCGAATGAGCGCGGGCAGCACATTGGCGAGTGCGCCCTTCCCAGATTCTCCGAAATCAAAATAGAGTTTGCGATAAAGCGGATACAGATCATCGTAAACTCGCTGCTCCGAGGCTTGCGGCTGGAACACCTTATGGGAAGGGCAAACAGCTTTTTGTGCTGCTTCCACGGTTTCGAACGTTTTCGCCGCCAGGAAGGCGAAAATCGCAGAGCCGAGGCCCACTACGTTGCCGCGTGGCACAAGCACCGGACGCTTCAAGACATTCGCATAGACCTGATTTAAGACGTTGTTTTTTTGCGGAATGCCGCCTGCGTTGATCACCCGCTTAACGGTGACGCCGTGTTCCGTCATGCGGTCAAGAATGATGCGAGTGTGAAACGCCGTACCTTCGATCCCCGCAAACATTTCGTCCCGAGCAGTACTCTGTAAATTCCAGCCTAGTGTGATCCCCCGTAAATTCGGATTGACCAGCACCGTGCGGTCGCCATTATCCCAAGTCATGCGGAGCAGGCCTGTCTGTCCGGCGCGATATTTCTCCAATCCCTGGGTCAGCGTTTTCACATCCGTGCCACATCGAGTCGCAATCGCGCTGAAGATGTCGCCGGCAGCCGACAGTCCGGCTTCGATGCCAGTCCGCTGCGGATGCACACTCCCCCGGACCACGCCGCACACACCCGGAACCAGGTTCACGGAGGGTGTGATTCCAATAACACAGATCGCGGTGCCGATCACGTTGACCACGTCATCCGTTCCGCAGCCTGCGCCAATCGCATCCCAATGGGCATCGAAAGCCCCCACGGGAATGGGAATGCCGGCTCTGAGGCCTAACTGTTGCGCCCAGTATGGCGAAAGAGTTCCTGCGATCTGATCTGACGTCGCGTATTCACCATCCAGCTTTTCGCGAATCCCCGCCAGCAGTGGGTCCACTTTGACGAGGAACGCTTCCGAGGGCAAGCCCCCGAACTCGCGGTTCCACAACCACTTGTGGCCCATGGCGCAAACGCTGCGCTTAACTTTCTTCGCATCGGTGATGCCACAGAGCGTGGCGGCGACCATGTCGCAATGCTCGAGCGCAGTGACAAGACGGGAACGCTTTCCAGGATTATGGCGAAGCCAATGCAGAAGCTTGGAGAATCCCCACTCCGACGAATAAATTCCGCCACACCACTGGATGGCCTCCAGCCCCTCGCGATGAGCGGCTGCGGTGATTTCTGCGGCTTCGCCCTTGGCGCGGTGGTCGCACCAGAGGTAGTAGTCATCGAGCGGCTCCAGGTTCTCGCCTAGAGGAAGTACCGAGGACCCCGTAGTGTCGAGCGCGATGGCCTCGATCTGATCGCCGGAAATACCAGCCTTCTCTAATGCCGCGCGGGTTGCGGACGCCAGCGCCTTCATATGGTCCGCATGGGATTGTGTGGCCAACTCCGGATCCTGCGGCGTGCGATGAAGTGGGTATTCCACCGATGCCGATGACAGCATGCCCTTTGCGCTGTCGACTACGGACGCACGCACACTCAGCGTTCCGAAGTCTACCCCGATGACTACCGGCATCAGCAAGCTCCTTGATCTCGGTGCCAGTACATGTCCCACCCAAAGTAGCGAGTAGCGGCTTCATGAACCGCAGCGGCAACGGAGGACAGGTTGGCGGCGACGTGGTGTTCGAATCCCTTTTCACAGATGTAACGCAACAACTTTTGCAAGTTGGGGATCTCTACCACACCGGCTCCGCCAAAGGTGTTCAGCGGATCATCGGTAAAACGGCCCTGGCCCACGTAGCCGCGCATTGTGCCGGCAGTGTCGTTGGTGGAAAAGCGCGCAAAACTCATTTTCTCCGGTTTGATCAATCCGACGCAGGTGCCGAATGTGTTCTCCTTCCCAACCGTGCCGGCGATGATCTCCTGAAAGTCCATCTTTACCGAGCGGAAAAAATGCTTGGGGAGATTCGAGCAATGAAAGCAAACCGCCTTATTCGGGTCTGACCCGTAATTATTGTTCCAGTCCAGCAGCGCCGACGGTGATTCGGATGCCAGTCGCAGCGCGTGCATACCGAGCACGCCGCAGATATCGACTTCGCAGGCGCTGGAGAGCAGACTGTCACTCATCATGCTCATCACCGTGCACGGCACAACTCCGAGGTTCTCTTCAATCGAGGTCCAGCACTGAACCGCGCTGACGGATACTTCTGCTGCCGCCATCCACTGGTCCACCACCGCCCCGAGTTTGGCCATCTTCATAAGAGCGGCGGCTGGCACGGCGCTCGAATCCACATATTTCTTGATCGACGCCAGTTTCGCCTGGGCCCGATCGTCGTTGTCTTTCGTGCGCTCGATCCGTCCCAAGACTTCGGAGAGGTCGAGCGTCTCAATCGAAATCCCCTGCGACTCCAGTATCTTTTCGCTATAACGAACCGTGTTAAACGCAGTGGGTCGTGCGCCGATGGCCCCGACTCGAAGGTTGCGGAATCCGTTCACCACCCGGCACACACTGGCGAACCAGCGCAAATCTTGAGCGAACTCCGGAGAATCGGGAGCCTCCGTGTGGAGTGTGGTAAGCGAATAGGCGATGCCATACTGCTGGAGGTTGTTGCAAGCCGACATCTTTCCGCAGAAGCTATCGCGGCGGGCAGCGATGGTCATTTTCTTGGGATCGTCCGGAGTCGCTTGAATGAGCACCGGCACACGCAGATCCGCCCAGCGCAACGTATCGGCGATGGCGCGTTCCTCGCCAAAGTTTGGAAGTGTCACAATAACGCCGTCGATGCGATCCCGGTTACGCCGGAACAAGTCTGCGCAACGATGCGATTCCTCGCGGGTTTCGACCGCCCCGTACTTACTCTCTTCGGGAGTTAATGCCACTATATCCATGCCCGCGGACCCGAGAACACGAAGCATTTCTTCGCGGCCGCTCTTCGCCAGGTGATCGGGAAAGAAACCCCGGTTACCAACGATCAGCCCCATGGTCATCTTCTTTTGTGGCATAACGTCCCTCGTTATCGACAAAATGCTCTTAAGACTCTCGTCTCGGAGCGAACTTGAAACAATAGAGAAGCCCAATCGCCGCCAGAATCGCTCCCCACCAGACATTCGCGTGCAAAGCAAATAGCACAACCGGATTGGCCGGCGGATGAAACACTTCCCAAATCCCGGCGCCTGTGATCAACACTCCGTTGACCAGAAGCGACAAACCGATGAAGAACCAGATGGAGATTCCGCTTCCGTGCATCTTGTCATCCCCTCTTGGTAAAACCGTGCTTTACCAAAGCAAAATATTGAGAATCACGAACACCACACTGACCACCACCGCCCAAAAGACCGGACGATGATAAAAAGCGACAGGCTCTTCATGCGGCATGGTGGTGACTCCATAAACCAGGCCTCTAAGTTCAGCGTTAGTTTTCGGTGTGGTCACGTAGCTGACTGCAACCGTTACCAGCACGCAGACAATCCATGACCACAGAGCGCGATACATGTTCGCAGCCATATCCGTCGCGCTCGATGACATTGCCACATAGCGAATCGCGGAGGGATCGACCTTCACCCCTGCCCACATGCCGATTGATGAGAGCGTGCCCGCAAGCAAGCCCAGGAACCCGCCCGCAGAGGTCGCGCGTTTCCAAAGCATTCCCAACACGACCGTCCCGAACAGCGGCGCGATAAAAAAGCTGAATAACGCTTGCACGTAGTCCATAATGCTGGCGAACGACATCACCAGATATGCCGTGCCTACGCTGACCAAGACACCTACGATCGTGCACCAACGACCCATGTTTACATAGTGCTCATCGCTGCCGTCCTTCTTGATTAAGGCTCGATAGATGTCGTACGTCCACACCGTAGTGAACGCGCTCACGTTGCCTGCCATGCCCGACATGAATCCCGCGATTAGAGCGGTAATCCCCAAACCCAACAGTCCCGGGCCGCAGTAGCGTGCCAGCATCAGCGGCAGAACTTCGTTGTAGCTGTGTCCTCCGGTGGCAACCGCCTGGGTTTCGCCCATGAGCTTAACGGGCAGAACCGCCAGAGCCAGCAATCCAGGCAGGATCACAATGAACGGCACCATCATCTTGAACGCCGCCCCGATGATGGGCGCCATCTTCGCCGCGCGCAGATCCTTGGCGGTCAACACCCGTTGCACCACTAGAAAATCCGTCGTCCAATAGCCGAAGGAAATTACGAAGCCTAAACCAAAGACGATCCCGGTCCAGTGAATTCCCATCGGATTGCCCGTAGAAGTGCCCAGCGTGCTCCACAAATGGGTGTATTCCGAAGAAGCATTGTGCGCAATCTGCAGTTTGAGGTTGGTCCACCCGCCGGCTTCGATCAGACCTAAGATCGGAATCAGCAAGGCACCGGCCCAGATCAAAATAAATTGCAAGACTTCGTTGAAGATCGCCGAGCGCAAGCCGCCGAGCGCGACATACAACGCCACCGTCAGCGATGAAACCCAGATGCTGAAATGTATATCCCAGCCCAGTACCACCTTCATCACCAGCGCCATCGAATACATATTGATGCCGCTCATCAGCACCGTCATAAAAGCAAAACAAACTGAAGAAAGCGTGCGGCTGGATTCTCCAAATCGGAGCTTCAAATAGCCAGGAACCGAGTGTGTCTTAGAAATGTAATAGAAAGGCATCATCACCAGGCCGAGGAACAGCATCGCCGGAATGGCTCCGATCCAGTACCAATGCGTAGCCAGGATTCCATATTGATAGGCGGCGGCCGCCCAGCCCATCAGTTCCAGTGAGCCCAGATTAGCGGAGAGGAAACTGAGACCTGCGATCCAGGCCGTCATCTCCCGTCCAGCCATGAAGAAATCTTCGGCGGTATTGGCGCGATTCTTCAAATAGAAACCGATCGCGAGTACGAGCACGAAGTAGAAAGCAACGATCACCACATCAACGGACGACAGATGCACGAGCCGAGTTGTTTCGAACAACACCATGGCCGCCATCATTTCGAATCTCCCGGTTGCCCGTAGTAGGCCTGGCTACCATGCTTTCTTAGAAAGTGCTTGTCGTGCAACGCGCGTGGAAGCGGGGCAGCATCGGAGGCAATGCCAATTGTGTAATAGGCGATGCGGGCGACAGACTCCAGAATCACAGCATTGTGCGCGGCTTCCGCGGGCGTGGCGCCCCAACAGAACGGGGCGTGCCCGGAGACTAGCACAGCGGGGATCTGAGCATCGCCCAGTCCGTCAAACAGACGGGTGATGGCTAGACCCGTGTTCTTCTCGTAGTCGGCAGCAATCTCGGCCGGAGTTAATTCGCCAGTGACGGGAACCGGTCCGTGAAAATAGTCCGCGTGAGTGGTTCCAAAGCAAGGGATGGGGCGGCGCGCTTGCGCCCATGCTGTGGCAAAGTCGGAATGAGTATGCGCCACCCCGCCCACATCCGGAAAACGCTTGTAAATCTCGATATGGGTGGCCAGATCGGAGGAAGGACGCAGTTTGCCCTCGACGATGCGCCCAGTTATGTCAGTAACGACGATGTCCTCCGCAGACATCGTGTCATAGGGGACGCCGCTCGGCTTGATGGCGATCAGGCCCTGGTCGCGGGCAAAGCCGCTTGCGTTCCCGAAAGTATAGAGCACCAGACCGCGGCGGACGAGTTCGAGATTCGCATCCAGCACTTGTTGGCGCAGGACTTGCAGCAGCATAGACAAGGCACTTTCTGGCCAGGAGGCGGCCGGTTGGATGTTAACAGTAAACGTATTCTCACAAACGCGTCAACCTATACTTGCGGCCAGACCTGGCAGACGGAAACTATTTCTTCTTACGGGTAACTCGCTTCGGCGACCCCGACACCAGGTGCGTCGATTCCCGCAAAACCAGATGGGTGGTGAGCACATATTCCGTTCCGGTAGACGAAGGGGTTTCCCGCTGCACTTCGCTGAGCAGCGCGTGAAACGCCAGGCGGGCCAATTCGGCTTGTGACATCTGGACTGTGGTGAGGGCGGGCAGCACAAACTGAGCCAGACGAATGTCGTCAAAACCGATCACCGACAAGTCTCGCGGAATGGAGATCCCGTCCTCGTAGCTCTTGCGCATGACGCCGAGCGCCGTCATGTCATTCGAGCAGATCACAGCGGTGGGCCGCGTGGGGCCGCTCAGTAATTGACCCAGGGCGGCAATCCCTCCCTCTATCGTGTGGTCGCCTTCGACCAGGAGCTTCCTGTCAACCTCGAGGCGAATTTCCTCCATCGAACGGAGAAACGCCAACTGGCGTGCCTCTGCCGACTTCAAACGCAGCGGCCCGGAAATAAAGGCAATCTTCTGGTGACGGAAGGCCGCGAGATGTTGCACCGCTTGGCGAATGCCGTGCAAATAGTCAATTCGAATGTTACTGATATGCGGCCGAGCTATGCCGACATCGGCGAAGACCAGCGGTACTTTGCGCAGCTTCAAATCTTCGAGCAGCAAGTCTTCCATGCCGAAGGTCATGACGGCGACCCCCTCCACCCTGCGTTCAATCATGCGCCGCACGGCGGTCTCGACCCGGGTGGGATCGTGCCCCGTGGAGGTTAGAAGAATCTCGTATTGGTGTTGTACCGCAATCCGCTCGAAAACCTGGACGATCTCGGGGAAGAATGGATTGGTGATTTCCGAAATAATAAGCCCAAAAATTCGGCTACGCCCTGAAACCAAGGCGCGAGCCTGCGTGTTCGGATAATAACCCAACTCCTCGACCACCTTCCAAACCCTTTTGGCGAGTTGAGGATCGACGGTGGGGACATGATTGATGGTCCGCGACACAGTGGCCGTGGATACCTTGGCGCGTCGGGCGATTTCACGGATGTCCATAAGTTGGCTAACTGGCGCTACGCTGGTTGGACGGTCTCGCCTTTGGTGGAACTTACTGCCT
>Ga0209274_10000422_pt1 | contig 26488 bp, 18 predicted proteins | sample HubBroMetageREF1_FD_188343 | JGI IMG/M metagenome (GOLD analysis project Ga0209274, IMG submission 188343) | Reference soil microbial communities from the Hubbard Brook experimental Forest, New Hampshire, USA - Hubbard Brook CCASE Soil... | ecosystem: Environmental > Terrestrial > Soil >...
TGAAGCCAGTCGTCGGTCGAAAGCTCGCTCGTGTCGGACGCGTAGCCGAGCGGATTCGAGCAATACGGGCAGTGCAGCGCGCAGCGGTACGTGAGCTCCGCGATGAGCGTGTAAGGCCTCGGGGCTCGGGCGGCTTCCTCTATTGGCGTGGCCCCGGCAGATGCCATCGGGCTCAGCGTAGCATCGAGCTACGCGGGCTCCCTTCGCGAGAGCTACTTCCGCTCGACGGCGACGTAGCGCGACTGGTCTCCTCGACGCACGCGCATAAGAACGGGCTTGTCGGCCGGGGCGGCGTGCACCTTGGCCGCGAGCTCGCTCGCGTGGTGAACGGGCTGGGCGTTGACCTCGTCGATGACGTCGCCCGGGCGAAGCTTGCCCGCAGCCGGACCCTCGGGCTGCACGCTCTCGACGACCACGTGGCCGTCTTGCTCGTCCACGCCGATGCCCAGCGTCGAGCGCTGCGAGGAGCCTGAGCTCGGACCCGGCGCCGACTCGGATTGCGAGGTCCCCTCGTCTTTCAGCGCCAGCAGAGCCACGTCGAGGTCTCGCCGCTGGTGCTCGTGGAACACGGCGAGCTTCACGTGCGAACCAGGCGCGTGACGCGCAATCATTCGCGGCAGCTCTTCGGAGCGAGGCACGTCCTGTCCGTCGACGGCGAGGATCACGTCTCCGGCCTTGATTCCGGCCGCTTCGGCCGGGCTGGCGGGCTCGACCTCTTCGACGAGCGCACCGTGCGACCGATCCATGCCCAGAGCTTTCGCGAGATCGTCGTCCATGGGCTGGATGACGACGCCCACTCGACCCCGAGCCACGTGCCCGCTCGCGATGAGCTGAGGAAGAACGTCCTTCACGGCGTCGATCGGGATGGCAAAGCCGATGCCTTTGCCCTGCGGGTTGATCGCCGTGTTGATGCCGACGACCTGACCGCGAAGATTGAAGAGAGGCCCGCCGCTGTTGCCCGGGTTGATGCTGGCGTCGGTCTGGATGAAGTCGTCGTAAGGCCCGGCGCCGATCGTGCGGCCCTTGGCGCTGACGATGCCCATCGTCACCGTGTTGCCGAGCCCGAAAGGATTGCCGATCGCGACGACGTATTCGCCGACGCGCGTCACGTCGCTCGCGCCGAGGGCCGCGACGGGCAAATCGTTCGGGGCGCCCTGCAGCTGCAGGACCGCGACGTCGAGCCGCTCGTCCTTGCCGACGACCTTGGCCCGAAACTCGCGATCGTCCGCGAGCTTGACCTTCACGTCGTCGGCTTCGGCGATCACGTGAGCGTTGGTGACGACGTGCCCTTGCGCGTCGACGAGAAAGCCCGACCCGAGGGCTTGCTGCTTCATCATGTCGTCGCCTTCCCCCCCGCCGAACCCCGGGTGCCCGCCCTGCGAGTGCCCCGGCCCTTGATTGAAGAAGGGGAACAGGTCGCCGAACCCGCCGGGAAAGCCGAACTGGCCTCGTGGAATGCGCGTCTGCTGGACGGTCGTGATGTTGACCACCGAAGGACGCACCTTCGCGACCAGCGTTGCCACATCCGGGGTTCCCGGGAGAACCGGAGGCGTGGCGAACGGCGCGGGGGTCTGGCCGGTTGGCTCGGGTGGAGAGGCGGCCGCGGCGGAGTGCTGGCAGCCCGCACCAAGGAGCGCGAGGGGAAGAAGGGCGGGGAGAATGAGCTTTCGAGCGATCATGGCCTGCCTTAACAACAAGGAACGAGCCCGTCGATTCCCGGGTGCAGGCGAATCAGGCGATAAAAGGCCGAAATTCATGCAGATTCTCGGCCCCTTCCCGTCTTTCTGTTCCCCTCTCCTCTCATCGTCGGTAGCCGAGACCCAGCCCCATGCCCGTCGAGCCGCGCTGCCCATGGATCTCAGCGAGCCAAGCCCCGCCCCGATCCAGCGAGCCAAGCCCCAATCTCGCTGAGCTACCCGCGGATCTCAGCGAGCCAAGCCCGTCAAGAATCGCTCGCGAAGACCACCTTGCCGATACGCGCTTCATCGTCGGCGGCGGCCTCACGCTCCGCGGCCACCGCAGCCGCTTCGGTCTCGAAGTCTGCAAAGCGCCAGCGCGTCTGTCCCTCGGGCTGGATCTCCACGTCGCCTCCGAGAGCGACGAGCTGGCGGTCGAGGCTCTTGGGCGGCGCCGCTGACCCGGTCGCTGCCGTCCACGCATCGGCGACGGCTCGATCCGTCACGGGCGTCTTGGCGCGAACCCGCTCGAGGACGGTGCGCAGAACGGCGAGCCGCCCCCGCTCTCGCGCGGCGGCTCGCGCTCGCGAAGGCTTCAGGACCGCGCGAAAGGTGGGGACGATGAAGAGCAGCGCGGAAAAGACCAGCGGGACAAGGCCGAGCGCGAGGGGGGTTCCCGTCGGGACGAAGGGACGCGGGATGCGGTCGAAGAGATGCACGAGCCGGTCGATCGTCATCGAGTTGTCGATGCACCACCAGGCCATGAGCAGATTGAAGCCGTTGATTGCCACGATCGCCGCATTGACGCCGGCCGGGTTGCCCGTCAGCGGCTCGTCGGGCTTGGCGCGGGCCCACGCAGGCGAAGGCTCGGGTTGCGGTCCCTCGGAGGCCGTCTTTCGAATCTCGGGGAAGCGATAGACGATCCCGCCCTCCTCGCTCACCGCAACGTCGCCGTCGTAGTCGAGCATGAGCTTGGCCATGAGCGAGTCGGCCAGGCCGCGCTCGAGGCCCGTGACTCGCATGACGTCGGCCAGACCGATACGGCCCTTGCCAGCGCGAATCGCCGCGACGATTCGGCGCTCGTTCTCAAGCGGATCCACGTTTTCGGCGTGCGGGCCGAAGAAAAAGCGGTTCACGCGCTCGTAGAGAGGCACACGAGGCTCGTTGGATCGCGGTCGCGATCGCCGGGGCGCGTACCCGTACCCCCCACCCTCCCACCCGTATCCGTAACCGCCGTAGACCGAGAAGGGCGACCACGGACGAAACGTCCAGAAGAGGGCGTCGCCGAGCACGCGCAGGAAGGCGTAGGCGAGCGCGCCTCCGGGGAGGCCGTCGTCCCTTCGCGAATCGCCTCCTTGGCGAGCGAACGTCATCGCCAAGATGAGACCCACGAAGATGGCCGCGTAGCCGACGAGGACGACGGCGACCCACGCCCGAACGATGAAGCGAACCGTGCTGGCCAGAGCGTGCCCCGCCGCCTGCAGCACGCGCTGGCGCGCGTCGCGCACGGCCCAAGGCTTGCTGAACCCCGACGGAAACACGTGCACGAGCTGACCTTCGGTCGTCACGCGGAGCATCCCGCGGTACTCCTTCGAGAGCCACGTGAGCCCGCCTTCGGCGTCACGCAGCGCCAAGCCGGTGGCTGCTGCGGCGTCCGCGACCGTGAGGGGTTTGGTCGCGTCGACGTGCGCGCGAATCGTCGCGGCCGCCTTCGAAGCCTCCATGAACGTGGGCGGCGAGGTCTGCGGCACGGGGGGTAAGCTAAAGCGGGTCTCCCATGCATGCCAGGGGCGGGCGCGATAGCATCGCCATCGTGCACCTCGCGGTGATAGGGCCAGCCGGCTGTGACGTCTCGAGGGTCGCGCGGATGGCTGAGCTTCTGGCGTCTGACGCCCGGCCGCTCGGTACCGCGGGCGGCGGAGCCATCGTCCTCGACGACGCGCGGGGCGAAGTGGAGGCGTCGTTTGACGATCTCGAAGGTCGTCCGACGCACATCGAGGCCCTCGCGCAGGCCCGCCAAGGTCACGGGAGCGTGCCAAGGTGAGGCCGCAGCCATGAAAGTCGCCGTCTTCGGAGGCAGCTTCAATCCGCCTCACGTCGCCCACGTGCTCGCCTGCGCGCTCTTGCTATCGGTCGAGGATATCGAGCAGGTGGTCGTCGTTCCGACTTACAAGCACCCCTTCGCGAAGGCGCTCGCGCCCTTCGAAGACCGCGTGCGCATGTGCGAGCTCGCGATGGCGTGCATGGCGAGGGTCGCCGTCTCCCGGGTCGAGGAGCAGATCGGCGGCGAGAGTCGCACGCTGCGGACGCTGCAGCACCTCGCGTCGACGCGCCCCGACTGGTCGCTTCGATTGGCCATTGGCGCCGACATCCTGGCGGAAGCGCCGCGCTGGTACGGGTTTTCCGAGATCACCCAGCTTGCCCCTCCCATCGTTCTGGCGCGAGCGGGCATCCGCGCTCCCGAAGCCGGACCCCCGCTCTTGCCTGAGGTATCGAGCTCCCAAGTGCGCGCGGCCATCGCGCGAGGCGCGTGGGAAGAGGTCGGCAAGCTGGTGCCGCGAGCGGTCGTGGCCCATCTTCGCGCTCGCAATCTCTACGGCGTTCTTGACGCCGTAGCGGAGGAGGCCAAGGATTGAAGGCTCAATCATCCTGAGCCTCCACGTCCCTTGCAGGACCTAAGACCGAAGACCATTCTCTTTTGCGCGGTCCTCGCCCTCGCGATCGCGCTGAGCGTTCTGTTGCGCGGGCGGCGGTCCGTGCACTGGCTCTTCGCGGCCTTCGCCACCGACATCGCGCTCTGGTACGGCAGCCAATCGCTCGCCGGGTTCTTTCGAGCCGACCTTTGGGAACGCGTGACGGGAGTGCTCACGGTGCTCCTGCCGCAATTCGCCATTCCGCTCTTTCAAAACATCGTTCCGCTCGGCGACTCGAGACCGCGGCTCGCGCGCTTCGCCGCCCTCGTGGGCGTGCCCGTGCTGGCCGTGTCGGTTTCGCCCTATCACGAGAGGGCCTTCGCCCTCGGGGCCGTCTACACGTACGTCTTCGGCCTGCTGGCGGCGGCGCTCCTCGCGTTGGCGCGGCGGGGGCAGCGCAGCCCGTCGCGCGCGGTGAGAGACCGGGTGCGCTTCCTGGTGGCGGTGGGCGCTGCCGCGACGACCTTCTCGCTCGCCGACTTTCTCTCGTACCTGGGCGTGCACCTTCCGCCGATCGGCGCGGTCCTGGCCATCGTCTTTCTGTTCGTTCTGGCCGAATCGGTCACGCGGGCGAGGCTCGCCGACATTTACGAGCTTGCCGGCCGGCTGCTCGTGTCGACGGCGCTCGCCTTCTGCCTGGCCGCCATCTTCTACTTGTTCGTGATGGTCATCGGCGGCTTCGAGACGATGTACCTCAACGCCGTCCTTGCGGCGATCGTGTTTCTCGTTCTCTTCGAGCCTCTGCAGACCGAGGTCGAGACGCGCATTCACCAGTTCTTTTTTCGGGAGCGATACGACCTCGAGACGAGTGTCGCGGACCTGAGAAACCAGCTCGCGCACGTGCTCGAAATCGAAGAGATGAGCGATACGCTCATGCAGGGGCTCGATGGTTCCCACCGCGTCACGACCGCGGCCCTCTACATGCGGGATCAAGACGGCGACGGGTTCGACCTCGTCGGCTCTTTCGGCGCCGCGGTGCCCAAGCGCGTCGAGTCGCTGGGGTCGCGTCCTTTGCTCGATCGTCTGGAGAAGCAAGCTTCCCTGTCGCTCGAGGAGATCGCCCGCGAGGCCCACAACTCCGATGCGGCCGTGCAGGCTGCCGCCGTCGCCCTCGGGGCGCTCAAAGACTCCGTGGCCCTGGCCGTGCGCGGCGAGGAGGAGGGGGTCGTCGCGCTTCTTTTTGCGGCGGACGACCGCGTGCGCGACGCGTTCGCGCCCGAGGAGATCGCGCTCCTCGAGACGATTGCCGCGCAGATCGGCGTGGTCGTCGCCAATAGCCGCGTCTACTCCCGGATGAAGGAGCGCGACCGGCTCGCGGCTCTCGGCTCGATGGCGGCCGGCCTGGCCCACGAAGTCAAAAACCCGCTGGGAGCCATCAAGGGAGCGGCCCAGCTCCTCGAAGAAGTCGGCGCGGCGGGGTCCGACGACCCGGCGGCGCGCGAGTTCGTCGGCATCATTCTCGAAGAGGCCAATCGCCTCGACCGGGTCGTGGGGAGCTTTCTCGACTATGCGCGCCCGCACGCGGGCAACCCGGTCCCCTTGGACCTGAACGCAGCCGTCCGACGAACGGTGCAAATCCTGTCGAGCCAGATCACCGACGGCGCCGTCGACGTGCATCAGGACCTCACCGAGCCCCTGCCCCACACGCGGATGGATCCGGAGAAGTTTCGTCAGGTGCTGATGAACCTGATGCAGAACGCCATCCAGGCCATGGACGGTCAGGGCAAGATCACCGTGACGACCTCCGTCCGGCGCGCGGCACGCGGGCGCATCGCGGGTGCCGATGGAGCCTCGATCTCGCGGCGATCTCTCGTCGAGGAGCTCGAGCTCGTCGAAGTGAGCGTGCGCGACACCGGCCCGGGCATTGCGCCGAAGGTCCTGCGCAACCTTTTCATCCCCTTTTTCACGACGAAGGCGCAAGGAACCGGCTTGGGCTTGGCCATCAGCCAATCGATCGTTCAAAACGCAGGCGGCGCCATCGAGGTTCACTCGCAACCCGGCGACGGCACGACCTTCACGATTGTGCTCCCCGCAGCCGGAGACGCGCTCGCGACGCCCCTACCCGAGCCGCCCCTCCTTCCCGCCCCGAGCTTGTGAGCGCTCTTGCCTCAGCCGTACCTTCGTTCGAAAAGCGCGCGCACCGCGGGCGTCTCGCGGAGCAGGGCGAGGGTGTGGTCGGCGTGACCGACCGCGTAGCCGTTACCGATGAAGAGGTCGACGTCCTTGCCCACGCCTTCGGCCCCGAGCGCGGCCTGCGTGAAGCTCGTCGACATCGCGAAGAAGTAGACCACGCCGCGCTCGCGCGTCGCGAGGATGGCGGCAAGCTCGGCGTCCTTGCCGTTCACACATGAAAAGGTCACGTCGGCTTCGCGCCCGCCCGACGCGCGGAGCACGGCTTGCCGGATGGCCACCGGGTCGCGCGCGTCCGCCACGACGACTTCGCTGCAGAGGCCCAGGCTCCGGAGCTCGTCGGCCGCCTGCGGCCTCGCTTCGACCCCGACGACGTGCGCCGAGGCCCCTCCCGAGCGCCTGGCTTGGGCCACGCAGAGCACCCCGCTCTTGCCGCCCGCACCCAGCACCACCACGACCTGTCCGGGTTGCACGAGCCGGCCCACCTGGGGCGCGGCTCCCGCAACGTCCAAGACCGCGAGCGCCAACCTCTCCGGAATGTCCTCCGGGAGCTTCGCATAGGGCGCGCTCGCGAAAAGAACGGCTTCTCCGTCGATGTCGAGCTGCGCAGTCGCGCGTCGCACGGCGTTCACACGATCGATGCGAAGCGGAGTCAACGTGAGCGAGGCCAGCGTGGCCACGCGATCGCCGGGCTTCGGCGGATCGCTCTCCCCGCCCGGGGCAACCTGGAGGACACGCCCCACGAGCATGCCGCCAGACCCGGTCACCGGGTTGTGCTGCTTGCCCCGCTCGGTGACCGTCCGTACGACGATGTGAGCGATCGCGTCTTCAAGGGCTCTTTCGTCCCCCTCGGTCGCCGGCGGGAGCCGGGCCCCGCCGAGCGCCTCCTCTTCAATCTGTGCGAAACTGGCCGCATCTAGGTTCAGCGTGCCGACCTCCAGCAGCAGCTCGCCTCCGAAAATGCGATTGAAATCGTTGTCCAAGCGCAGAGCCGGCTGCGGCAGACCCCCCTTGGGCTCGAGGACCCGGTGCGTTCCGTACCGGTCAGCCCCCGGCCACACGGGTCGTAGGTCCCCCGGCCGAGCAAGCAAGGAGGCGGCTCTGTCGTTGACTTGACCACTCTGCTTCGCACCCATTAATCTATTTTCCTTAGCGTTTTAGCTTCGTCTGCCATCTCCGAGCCTGATCTCCTCTGTGGCCCGCCACGCTCCCATGCACGTCACGCATCTCGGAATGATCGCCGGGAAACGTACGTCGGACGAGAAATGCAAGACACGTCACCGAAACCGACATCACCCGTACCGCGGGCGGGGGCGCGGTCGTATGTGCTTCGGTTCATCAGCGGAAAGTACCAGGGCGGCGAATTCCCCATCGTTCCGGACCGGCAGATCGTCGTAGGGCGCTCGAGCGAGCTCGACATGGTCCTCGTCGAGGACATGGTGTCTCGGAAGCACGCGCGCATCACGATGCAGGCCGACCAGATCTGGATCGAGGATCTGGGGTCCACCAACGGCACCTTCGTCAACGGCGAGAAGATCAAGCGGGCCCACCTCAAGGAGGGCGACCGGGTGCTCATCGGAACGAGCATCCTCAAGGTCATAGCCGGAGACGCTCCGCGCGAGGGGATGGACGCGAAGAGAGAGCTCGAGAACGTGGCGCAGCAGCGGCGCACGAGCCAGCAGCGCACCATGAGCGGCAGCATCGAAGAGGTCCCACTGCCCGATCTTCTTCAGCTCTTCGGCACATCCAAGAAGAGCGGCGTTCTGGTCCTGCGCACCGACGACAACATCGGACGCATCTACTTGAAAAAGGGCATCGTCGCCTACGCGATCATCAACGAGCTCGACGACGTGCAGCCGCTCAAGAGCTTGTACCGGATGCTCACGTGGCCCAAGGGCCTCTTCGACCTCGACCCGGCCGAGGATCGTGAGTTTGCGAGCGAGATGACGCAAGGTGTCCAGGAGATCCTCATCGAGGGTATGCGCCAGCTCGACGAGTTCAACCGCATTCGGGAGGACCTGCCCGAGCTGTCTGCGCGCCTATCGGTCCCCGGCCCGCTCATCCCGCCGCTTCGCGACCTCAAGCGCGAGGATCTCGACGTTCTTCAGCTGGCGCACAACTACGGCGTGTTCGAGACCGTTCTCAACAAGAGCCTCGCGACGGACCTCGAGACGGCCGAGATCCTGCTCAAGCTGCTGAAGGGCTCGTACCTGCGCGTCGATTGATCCGCTAGCTTGGCGCGATGAGCGGTCCGACGGTCATCGTCACGGGAGCTTCGAGCGGAATCGGGCGCGCACTGGCGCTCGCATGGGGCCAGCGCGGGGCCGATGTGATCTTGAGCGCGCGAAACGTCGCCGAGCTCGAGGACGTCGCGGAGGCCGTGCGAAGCCGCGGCGGGCGTGCTTTCGTGCACGCGGGCGACGTCACAGCGGAGGCCGATCGCGTCGCGCTGATCGAGGCCGCCCGGGTTGCCACGGGTCGACTCGACGTCTTGGTGAACTGCGCCGGCCGGGGCTACTACGGCAGCGTCGCGGGCATCGACCCCGAAGAGCTGCTGGCTCTTTTCGCGCTGAACGTCGTGGCGCCGCTCCGGCTGGCGCAGCTCGCGATCGACGCGCTCACGCGCGCGAGTGGCTGCATCGTCATGCTTTCTTCGGTCGCGGGCGTCGTCGCCGCACCGCGCATCGGGGCCTACGCCGCCAGCAAGTTTGCCCTCGAGGCCGTGTCGATGGCGCTTCGCGCCGAGCTCGGAGGCGCGGGGGTGCGCGTCCTCGTCGTGCGCCCCGGCCCGGTGGACACTCCTTTTCGCGCCCACGCCATCACGACCGACGGCCTGGCCGGCGTCCGACCACGAGCCGCGGGCGTCCAATCCGCCGAAGAAGTCGCCGAACAGACGCTGGCGGCCGTGGCGAGCGGGCAAGCGATCGTCGAGACGACGGGCTTCGTTCGACTCGCGTCGGCTGCCGCGCGATTTACCCCGGGCGTCCTGCGCTGGGTGACCGCCGTCATGGCGACCCGGAAACCCGACCCCGGACGGGACTAACGAGACGAGAGGACCGCCCGGACGGCGTGAGCGCTAGTCGCTTCGCGAATGCGCGAATGCGCTAATGCCCGAGCGGGCCGTAGCCGAAGTAGAGGGTGAGCTGACGGACCACATCGAGGTTCGATGCGTAGCCCTGGAGCATCGCCGCCGCGTTCGCGGCGTTCGTCCCCGTCAGCGGCACCGCATTGCCCTGGGCGTCCGCAACGTAGGTCAGCTCGCCTCCCTGCCCCGGCGGACCCGCGACTTGGTACGCCTGCTGCGCGAGATAGTTGGCCTGCTGAATCATCCGCGCCCCGATCGACTTTGCGACGGGGAAACCGATGGCGGAGTTCAAGGGCTCGGTTCCGTAGTCCTTGGCCACGTACTCGATCCCCGTCAGGGGATCGCGATAGCTCACGAGCTCGCTCGTGGGGATCGACAGGCTGGCCGCGTCGCCGGGCGAGAAGATGCGCATCTGGTCGATGAGATCCATGTTGAGCGACGTCGGCCCGTACCAGAAGAGATTGATGAGCGCGGGATACTGCGTTTCCCAGCCCACCAGAGGGTCGAGCAATACGGCTCCCGGCGGGTACTCGAGGTCGGTCGTCGACGGCGTCGCCGGGTCGTACTGCTCCCACGGAAGATATTGCACGTCGGTCGTCGGATTGGGCTGCGCGCTCGTGGGAGTGGCGGGGATCGAATAGGGCGCGAGGGTGAAGATCTGCGCCACCGTCCCCTGCTGATTGACTTGCGTCGCGCTCGCGTTCGCCATGAAGTTGGCAAAGAGCCGGCGAACCTGGTTCGGGTAGAGCGACGCGTAGTTCAGGTTCTTGTATCGGCCGTCGACGTAGTCGTCTTCCGAGTTCGCGATGAAATCGTTGTAAGCCTCGGTCAAGTAGTAGGGGGCGTCGAGCTTCTCGTAGTAGGCACCGACCTGCGACTGGTACTCGTACCACCAGTAGCCCTGCGTGTAGTCGAAGTCGTTGTGAATGAAACGTCCCTGCCCATTGCCGAGAGCGATGTTGATGCCCGTGGACGGTGCCGAAAGAAGGTTGTCGTTGCCGAGCTGCCACGCTCCCCCCCACGGATTGGGCGGCCCACCGGGCCCCACCGGATTGACGACGTAGCTGCCCGGTGCCGGCCGGGTCATCACACGAACGAACATGGCCAGGCCGTCCGACGAGCCGAGCGCCATCGGCATGAGGTTGCCCGGATCTTGCGTGGGGTCGTTCGCCCCCTGGGACAAGAGCTCGACGCCGAGCGCCAGAGCCTTGGTGATTCCCTGGATCTTTTGGAAGTAGCGAGTCTGCGTGTAGTAGTCGACGGCGTCGGAGCTGAACATCACGCGATTGCGCCGAAAATTGTTGAAGATGTACCGATCCTCGTAGGTGGAGATGAGAAACTCCGACTGCTCGTAGGCATCGGCACCTGCGTCGAAGCGATACACCGGTGTGTTGCCAAAGTCGGCGAATTCGTCGGACCCCATCGCGTAGGGATGGCGCACGCGGCCCGTCTTCGAGTCCACCGCAAAGTTGGCGACTAGGTCGGGGCGGACGGCCGTCACCGCGCTGTCGATCTTGTTGACGGTGATCATGTCGCGCTCGGCGACAAATCCGAGGTTCGAACCGCTGCACTGCTGCGCAAGCGCGTCGGTGGGATCCCCCGTCCATCCCGGACGCGCCGTGCAAGTCCCGAGGACGTTGTACTTGTCGTTGTACGTACTGTAGTGATTGCCGCCGATCGGGCTCCCCCAGATCCCGCCGAATCCGTCGAGCGCGCTGATGAAGTCGGCCCCGGTGCCGAGTGCCTCCCCGTCCGATTGAACGGCCACTTTCATGTTGTTCTCGACGTCGACCACGTTCGCGTACCCGAAGCGCATCGCGGCTTTGTCGTAGAGGCCGATGTCGTTCGTGTCTTGCGTCTGGTCACCCGGGTAGTCCATCACGGTCGTGGAGCCCCACTTCCAAATGAGATCGTCGGCTTCTTGCTCCGTCACCGGGTCGACCCAGCGGGGACCCACGCAATCGGCGCCGTTGGTGTGCGGCGTCGTCGCATCGAGGGCGCCCGCGGGCGTCGCGCAGAAATGTTCGGCGCCGTTTCGTGTGCGAAGCTGCCAGTATTCGGTGTGGTAGTTGAGCGCGTCGAAGCTGCCGACAAAGTTGTGCCGGAGCCCCATCGAGTGTCCCATCTCGTGGGCGATGACCGACAGGTGAAACTGCTCGCGAAGCCACTGGTGCAGCATCTGATTGCGCTTGTAGAGATCCGCCGCGTAGTTCGGGTCGGTCATCGGGGGCGCGGGGAAGAGTTGCCGCGCCTGCCGCGCGAGACCCACGAGCGAATCGGGCTCGGGCTCGTCTTGCAGCACGCACATGTTCCGGCTGATGAACGCGGTCGTGAGAATGTTATCGGTCCAGGCTTTTAGCCTGGGGTTTGCCCCTTGAAGCGGCGATGCGATGCCGAGCGTGGTGGGATCGCCCGCAAACGGCTGCTGCGGGTTGAACCCCGCGCGCTGCATCACGTCGGGGGTGAGGAGCTGGGCTTCCCACGAGCTACCCAGCAGCGTCGTGCGGGTCGCCTCGAGCTGCGCGTCGAGCGAGGGTCCGAGGCTCGAAGAAAGGTTTTGCGCGGCCAGCTTCGAGGCGATGGTGATGGGCAACGTCCCCGTCGACAGGCCGTTCAGCGCCGCAATCGAATGATCGATCGAGCCGAGCCGCGAGCGGATCTCTTGTGCCGTGAGAAGGCTCGGGGAGTAGCGCGCGACGCCGAGCTTGTCGGCGGCAAGCCACTGCTGCAAGGGCTGGCCGGTAGGCGCCGAAATGGACAAATCCGCAAACTGTCCGTTGGCAATCTGGGCGTTGCTGATCTCGCCGTCGATCCAGCGAATCAGGTCTTCGACGCTCTGCGCCGCGATGTCGAGGACGTAGCCCCATTCGTTGATGCTTCCCTGCACCTTCTCTCCGGTCAGCGGGTCGTCGAAGTCGCTCATGACCCCCCACGCGGACGGATACTGGGGGTTCTCGATGACGTCGACGACGTGGTAGCGGAGATCGCCCAAGCGCACGGCGAAGCCCGGCGTTCCGCATGCGACGTCGTCTCCGGCGATGACCGGGTTGTGGCAGAGGACGAAGATCTCCGGGAGCCGATTCGCGGGATTGGGATCTTGCTGGTTCGCGAGAAGCCCGGCTTCCGACGTGATGTACGTCGGACCCGCGAAGTTCACGCGGGATGCCTCGACGGACATGCCGATCTGCACCGAGCGCTTGACGGCGAGGTTCCATTCGTTGAGGGCTTGCGCCGTCGAAGGGAAAAGGTCCGGCGGGGCCGTGGGCCCGTAATACATCGGCGTCGTCTTCGTCGTGCGGAGGTAAAGAGGAATGTCGCACTTGCTCGTGAATTCGTCGCAGCGCGACCCCGGGGTGACGACTCCCGGTTTCCCGTCGGGACCGATCCCCATAAATTCGCACTCGTCTTCCGTGCCGTCCCCGTTCGTATCGCGGGTTGGGTCCTGACCTACCGCACTCAAGGTGAAAGGCTGCCCGCTCGGATCGGGGATGGGCAAGCCGGTGGTCGGATCGAACACGTACTTGCCTGCCGAGTCGACTTGGTAGTTCTGGACGTTGCCGTTCGCGTCGCGCCACGCGTCGACGGCGCATTGCGTGCCCGGCACGTGGGTGGCGGCGCCTGTCGCCGGGTCTTGCTTCCAGATTTGGTACTTCGCGGCGAAGCGGTGCCAGTCCTGGTCGACGATGCCGTAATCGACGTCGAATCCGAAGCGATCCTGCGTGAACCACCCGAAGGCGTTCATCTTGTTTCCGTCCCAGTCTTCGGGCTCGAAGTCGTCGTCGATGACTTGCCGGAAGCTGAGACGCACGGTGACCTCGGCGGGGTCGCACGTGGTCGCGGGGTATTGGTACTGGCCGTTCAACGAATAGAAAAAGCAGAGCGGAAACGTCCCGTAGGGCGTGGGGATCATCTGCGGATTGGCAAAGACCTTGGTCGTGATGTCGAAGTACCCGTCGGCCTCGCTGAAGACGGGCGCGTTCGGATCGCTCGGGTCTTCGATCTCGTACTGCAAGGGCGCGTACTGAATGCCGTCGAACGCCGATGCGAGCGCGAAGTTGTCGAAGTCGTAACCGGTCGTCACGAGGTTCTGCGACCAATCGACGCGAAAATACTCGCGTTCGTACCACGGACGATCGGTCGTGTTCTCGACGACGAGGTTGAGCTTCTCGCCCGTCTGCGGATTGTAGTCTTGGATGATGTCAAACTGGCTCGTGATGTTGAACTCGGCGACGATCTGGCCGTCGCTCGTCGTCTGGGACCCGGTACCCCCCGTGTTCGAAATGCGCTGGTAGGTGAGCCGGGCGATGAGGACGCTCTCCTGGATCTCGAATCGGACGCGCGCGAGGCCGCCCAAAGACTGAAAGAGAAAGAAGTCCTGCCCGATGCCGTAGGGCTCGTCGATAATCCGGTGCCCCATGTAAAATTCGGGGTTGTCGGTGGGGTCGCTGAGGTTCGGGCCCACGAAGAAGCTCTTCGCGAGGGCGAGAGGCTGCACGCGATTGATGGGGGGCCTCTCCTGCGCGCAGCCGACCGGACTGCTCAGGGCAATGCACGCCAGCGCGGCCAACCCCAACCATCGGAAAATTCTCATGGGTCTCCTCACGCGATAATTGAAGCCAGTCGAGGGGCCTAGGGTACTCCTCTCGGGCGTCTCAGCCCAGATCGACTCGTCGGATCGCGCTTCGACAGCAGGAGCAGATTGTTCGGATGTAGATGCCCGTCCGCGCTCGGTCAGGACGAGCTCCGCGGCGCGAGCCTCGCTTCCACGGCGCGCGCGTGGGCTTCGAGCTCCTCGAGGCGGGCCAGCGAGCAGACCGCTTTGGCGTCCCGCGCGAGGGCTTCCGGCGAATAGCGCATCGTCGAGGTTCGCGTCACGAAGTCATAGACGCCGAGGGGCGACCCGAAACGCACGGCGCCGCCGGTCGGGAGCACGTGGGAGGGCCCGGCAATGTAGTCTCCGAGCGCCTCGGGGGTGGAGATGCCGAGAAAGGCCGCGCCCACCCGACGGACCTGAGCCAGCAGAGCCTCGGGCTCGGCGACGTGAAACGCCACGTGCTCCACCGCAAGCCGATCGGCCACGGCGGCCATGCGTTCGCGAGACCGGACCACGAACGCCGCCCCGTTGGCGACCGCGGGACGGGCGATGGCGGCCCGCGGCAGAACCGCGAGCTGGACTTCGAGCTCCCTCCGAACGGCGTTGGCCATCAAGTCGGAAGAGCAGAGCAGCAAGGGGTAGGCCGCTTCGTCGTGCTCGGCTTGCGAAAGGAGATCCGCTGCGATCACCGTCGGGTCGGCTCCGTCGTCGGCGATGACGAGAATCTCGCTCGGCCCCGCAATGCCGTCGATGCCGACGGCGCCGACCACGAGCTGCTTGGCGCAGGCGACGTAGAGGTTGCCGGGCCCCACGACCTTGTCGACGCGCGGCACGCTTTCGGTCCCGTATGCGAGTGCGGCGATGGCCTGCGCGCCGCCGGCATCGACGATCGCCGTGACGCCGGAGACATGGGCCGCCGCATACATTGGGTCGTCGCTCGCATCGCCCCGAAGCGGTGTCGCCAAAATGATCTCCGGGACGCCGGCGACCTGAGCAGGCACCGCCGACATGACGATGCTCGACGGGTACCGGGCCTTACCGCCGGGAGCGTAGACCCCAGCTCGCGCCACCGGCAATACGCGCAAGCCCAGCGTCACGCCGCCCGCCTCGTAGCGAAATCCAACGTCTCTTTCGTGCTCGTGGAAAGCTCGAACGCGCGACGCCGAGAGCTCCAGGGCTTGCCGGGCTTCGCTCGACAACCGCGAGAGCGCTGCGGCGCCCGGGTAGTCGCGCACGAACAGGGCGGGCGCGCGCCGTCCGAACTTCTCGTTGTAACGCTGAACCGCCGCGTCGCCCTCCGAACGCACGGCCGACAGAATGCCCCGGACCACGGGTTCGACGCGCGCGAAATCGGATTGTCCTCGTTGCTCGAGGCGAGCGAGCGCCGCGTCGAATTCGGGCGTGCCGTCGAGAAACGTCGCGAGCATGGCCGAGTTCTCAGTAGCATCGCGCTCGATGCTGCGCCTGGCGAGATCTCTCTGCGCCAGAAGCGTGATCGCGACCGGGAGCCTGGCCGCTTGCGCCGCTCCCTGGCACGCCCCGGCGATCGAGAGCGCAGCCGCGTGTCCGCGCGACGCCGAGCGCGGAGCGACCAACCGTTGCGTGTGCAACCCCGGACGCATGCTGCTCATGGGTGCATGCGTGGCGCCCGCCCTGGGTGACGCCTTCTGCGGATCCGCGGCGCGCGCCGGCGCCGTGGGCTGCTCTTTTCGGGCGTGCCCCGGCGGCCAGCGGCTCGACGTGGCCTCGGGCGAGTGCGCGGGCGCATCCGGGCTCGGATTCGCGGGTTGTGGCGAGCACGAGCTACCCCTGCTCGAGAGCGAGCAGGTGTCGTGCGTGCCTCCCGACGCGACCTGTCCTCGCGACACGCGCAGAATCGGCGGCGTTTGCGCCCGGGCCCCCTCTTGCCCGCCCGGAAGCCTGCCCGACCAAGGTTCGTGCCGCGTGGTCGTCACGGTGGGCGCCGGGGGTCGGTCGGTCGTCGACGTCGGCGTGTGGACCGCGCTCGCGATCGGAATCGACGGAGGGCTTGGTTCCCAGGCGCTTTGCCGACCCCTGACCCAGCGACCCGCTCTCTTCGGTGTCGCGCCTGAAAACCCGCCGCGCGTAGACCTTCAAGTGGCCCTGACCGTGCCCGATCAGGACGTCAGCGCGCTGAGCGCAAGAATCGCGGCCACGGGGCCCGGCGGTCTGCCTCTGTCGCCGGCCGCCGAAGCCGTCGCGACCGAGGCCACGACGACGCTCCTCGAGCTCCTGCGAAGCCTCGGGGGCGAATCGAGCGCCGCGGCGGTGGGGGTGCGCGTCCGGTGCGAGCTCGGTGTTCGCTGAACGAGACGTGAGAAGCGACCGTGGTATAGGTGACAGTCCGCGAAGCGGCGCACACCCGCCAGCGAGGCAGAGCAACGCTTAGGCTGACCCTTGGTGAACAAGTAAATGGATAGCGATCTCGCGGACGCGGTAGAAGGCCTCAAGGCAATATTCTCCAAACGCCACCTTCCTTGCACCTTCGGCAAAGCGCCCACCGCGCTCGTCGACGACTTGCGCAAGCAGCTTCGAGTGCCTTCGCGGTACCGCAATTTCTTGCTTGCGGCCAATCCCGCGAAGGTCGAAACCGTAACGCCGGTCGAGCGCATCCACTTCATTCCGGCCGAGGAGCTCATCGAAGCGCAAAAGGTGAGCCAGGCGCCGGCCGGGAGCGGGGGTGCACCGCCGCTCGATTGGAAAGCCTCGTGGGTCGTCGTCGGCGAGAGCTCCCTCTTGGGCGACCCCTACTTTCTGGACGTGAGCAAGCCCGATCCCGAGGGCGATTGCCCCGTCTATACGGCCATGAGCGGGCAGGACCGGTGGGCGCCGACCCTTGCGGCCTCGACGTTCGCCCAGTTCTTGCGCATTGTTTCCACCGCGATGGAAGTCGCCGCCGGCTTCGGCGATGCCATCATGGACGACGAGGACGAAGACGCGTTCCGCGAAGCGCTCGGTCCCAAGGTCAAGATCATCGACGCCGCCGCTCTGCGCGCCGGCCACTGGACGTGAGCCGGATCGGGCGCGCCGCATGCCCGACATTGCTTACGCGAAGAGCCGCTATCGCCCGCCGGAGATCGAGCATCGCTACGGTCCCAACGTCCACTTGCTCGACGACCCGATCGCGTGGACGCTCCTCGCGCGCCTTTGCTCCAACTCGACGCAGCAGCCGGACATCGGCAGGCTCACGCGCGCGCTCTATCAGGGCCTCGCCCACGCTGTGCTCGCGGCCGAGCTCGACCGCGCTCGACTCGACGTCCCCACACGGATGGTCACCTCTTCGCCCGAAGCGGTCATCCGGTCCACGGGCATCGCGAGGCAGGCCCTCGTGGTCACGGTGGGCATCGCCCGCGCGGGGACCATGCCCTCGCAAGTCGTCTACGATCTGCTCAACGAGCTTCTCGAGCCGGAGGGCGTCCGGCAAGACCACCTTTTCATGTCGCGGGCGACCGACGCGGGGGGGCATGTGACCGGCGCCACCTGGCATGACGCCAAGATCGGTCGCGACGTCGACGGGCGGACGGTGCTGCTGCCCGATCCGATGGGGGCCACCGGCACGTCGATGATCAGCGCTCTCGAGCACTACAAGACGCGCCTGGACGGCCGTCCGGCTCGCTGCATCGCGATGCATCTCATCGTCACGCCCGAGTACGTGCGCAACGTTCTCCGCGCCCATCCCGACACGATCGTCTACGCACTCCGGGTCGATCGAGGCCTGAGCGCTCCCGACGTTCTGGCGACCGTCCCCGGCACGCGATGGGACGAGGAGCGCGGCCTCGACGATCGCCAATACATCGTGCCCGGGGCGGGCGGAGTCGGCGAGATCCTCAACAACGCATGGGTGTGAGACGCGATCTCACTTGAGGAGCTTTCCGCGCGAGGTCGCCGCGGACGAGACGGGCTTGTGGAGGACGATGGAGCGACCGGCCTCGCGGCCGCGTGCCCACGCGTCGGTGCGACGCCGTCCGGCGTAACGCACGTTGCGCACGTGCGGGTGGCGCCGCCGAAAGTACACTTCGAGGTCGCCGTCGCGCAACCAGACGAGACCTTCGCTTCGACTTTTCGACGCCTGCTGGTCGAGCTTGTCGGCGAAGCCGGTCATCACGCCCGCGAGATACGAGCGCCGCTCGCGATCCGACGCAATGCCGCGCGAGCGCTTGTGCTCGGACCAGAGCCGGTCGCCCGTCTGGAACAAGAAGCCATGGACGTACTCGGCGATCGCCGTATTCGCCCGCGTGCCGCAAATCTCGAGGACACTCCCGCGCCGGCCTTCGAGGGCACGGTAGACGGGAATCCAGATCACATCGACGAAGAAATGCTTGCCGAGAATCATGGCCACGAGCCGCTCGTGCTCGCTCACACGTCCGGTGGGACGCCCGAGGTGGACATAGCCGTAGTCGCGCGCCGCATGAGCGCGATCGGCCTCGAGATTGTGTCGGAGCATGAGGCGCTGCGCGGCCGCCATCGCGGCTTCCGCCTCGTGGCGGTTGGGGCTCTCGGCCAGCGCCAAGAGACGCGCGATACGCTCCACCATCTTCTCTTCTGCCGCAGGAGCCCCCGCGGGAATCCCCGTGGCGCGAGCATCGATCCCGAGACGAGCGCAGGCCGCGCGAAAGGCGCTTCCGTGCGGCGTCTCCGACGTTTCGCCGAGCACCTCGTGAACGTATTGATGGGCCATCTCGTGCTTGAGGACCTCGAGTGTCGCAGCCCACGGTTGCTCGACGACGAGCGCGCGTGAGATCTCGAGAGTTCGCGTCGCCGGAACCCATCGTCCGAGCGTTGCCTTCGTGGCGACGAGCTCGAGCGCTGGAGGAGAAAGGCCGCCTCGAAAATGGGCGTCGTTGAGCTGGCGCCATGCGGCGCGAAGCTCCCGGACGAGCGCCTGCTCGAGGGCTTGGGTCAGGTCTGTGCCCGTAAGCCGTGAGCCCACGTCAACCCTGCCTCGTGCGCGGATTGTGACCGCGGACGAGCTTGAGATAGTCGGGCACACCTTGCGCGTCGGGGCGCCACACCGAACGGGCCACGTCCGCCATCGGCGGCAGACGTTCCACCAGGACATCGAGCTCGCGGGCGGCGGGATGCGACGGCTGAGCGAACGCGTCCCGCGCCTTTTTCAGCGGCTCGGTGCTTTCCCCACGGAGATGCCCACGTCGGGCGAGATCGAGATAGCTGCGCGCCAGAGCGTCGCCGTCGAACCCGTGCTCGGTCGCGAGCTCGATGGCGACCCGGAGTACGGCCTCGGGCCCCAGCCGGCCATCCTCAAAGAGAACGAACGCCGCCTGAAGGTAGTTGTAAAACGGCACGATGCGCGGCCCGTAGGCTCGAAAGTCCCCCGGAGGCGTCTGCTGCTCGAGGTGAATGAGAATGCGCTCCACGGCGTCGACGGGCTCGAGTGTGCGCACGGCGGTCATCGCCGCGACCACGACGTCCTCGTAGAGACGTCCGCGCTCGAGCACGCGCATCAGCACGTCTTGTTCGACCCGTCCGGCCACCACGTCGGCGTAGAGCGAATAGACGTACGCGTCGGCTTCGGCGTCGTCGCCAAAGAGCGTTTCGCGACAGCCTGCCATGAGCTCCCCGCTTTCGGTCGCCATCACGCGCGCGCGCAGCAGGGCGGGCAGCTTGTAGCCCAGTTGATCTCGAACGGCCCGAAAGCGCAGACGGAGAAGGTTTCGAAGATTGGGCTTGAGGGTGAGAGTGTCCCACCTGACTCCGTCGAGCCGAAGCTTGTCCTCCAAGCGGCGCCTCATCTGCTCGGGCGAGCCCGAAAGGATGTGAACTTGGATGCCCGCCCGCACCATCTCGCGCAGAAGCGTGGAAGCGCCGGGGTTCGTGCGCTTCTGCTCCGGTCGCTCGAACGCCGTCCTCACCAAGTCGCGGAGCGTATCGAAATCGGTGCGCAGATACGTCTTGTCGAGGTCCCAACGAGCGATGTGCGTGGCCAAGCCCCCCGCCTCACGACGCAATCGCACGCCGGAGCGGTTCCAGCGACGAAAGGACTTCGCGGTCTCCCGACGACGAGGCGAGGTCCACGGCTTCCCGCATATACTCGCGGGCTTCTTGAGGGCGGTCCCGCCCGTGGGCGACGTGAGCCAGCGCGGCGAGCACGGCCGCACGGTCGTTGCCGCTCGGGCCGGCCACGTCCAGCGCCTCGCGGAGCACGCCGTCGGCGTCGTTGAGTTGACCGCCTTTGGCCAACGATTCGCCGAGCTTCCGACTGAAAATGAGCACGGCGCGCATCGGATCGTCGAGCTCACCCCGAAAGAGCTCGCGGCGCGCCAAGTCGAGACCCTTGCGTAGCGCCATGATCGCCCCTCGATGATCCCCCCGGGAGCTCGCGGCGGCGCTGACTTGCTCGAGCAAGAGCAGCGCCTGGAACGCGGTCCCTCCCCAAGCCTCATGGAGAGCGCGCACTTCGATGGGCGAGCTTCGATCGCCGCAGACCAACGACGCGGCGGCGTGAAGCTCGCGCCGCACGGCCGCCGGAATCGTCGCGAGCGTGACCTCGCGAACGAGCGGATGCGACGTTCGAATCTGGTCTTCGGCCAGGTGGACCATCCCCGCTCGGCGCAGGTACCCGAGGGCCTCGACGATATCGACGTCCTCACCCAACATCTGAAGAAGGACGCGATCGTCGGCATCGTCGCCCCACACCGACGCGGCCTGAAGCACACGCCGCGCGTCGGACGGTAGCCGTTCGACGCGTACGGCGATGACGTCGGCCAGCGCAGAAGGAACCCCGCCCGATTCCTCGCGAAGAAAGCGAAGCAGCTGCTCGACGTAGAGCGGAACCATCGTGCGCGATCCCGTGAACACCGGCGGGCTCGGTTGACCCGCTTTCGAAAGAGCTCTCACGATTTCGCCCGTGGGCAACCCCGTCAGCACGCGCGCCGCGGCCATATCGGCGGCCCAGCCGGGATCGAACCCGGGTGGATACGCGGCAACGAGGAGCGCGGGGACGAGCGGGGGGTCGCCCAGCGCGTCGGAAAAGGCATTGCAGCTCGCGCCGTCGATGGCGTGCAAGTCGTCGACCGCAAGCACGACCCGATGACCATGCGCGCGCTCGTTGGCGCGGACGATGGCCCATTTGAGAGCCTCGGCCGCCGCAAAGCGACGTTCCTCGGGCGACAACCCTTCCCCCTTGTCCCGGGCCTCGGTCCCAAAGACATCGGCCAGGCCCTGCCGCGCCTCGGCCGTGGCGGCCACCCAGTCTCTCGACTGACCACCCGAGGCAGGAAGCTCCGCAAGATGCGCGATCGCGTGTCGCAAGGCCCAGTAGCCCACCTCCGCCCAGGCGGGGTCGGGGCCCGTCTGCACGACGACGTCTCCCGCCGCGTCGGCCGCGTTCAGAAACTCGTTGAGCAGACGACTTTTGCCGACCCCCACGTCCCCGACGATGCGCGCGCCGAGAAGGTTTCGCGCCTCGACGCGGCGCGCTTGGAGCCACGCGAGGTCGTTGTCGCGGCCGATGAACGGAAGCAGGGACGCGTCGCGGGAACGTTCGAGGACGCTGGGCGGCGGTCGTTCGCTCACGCGATGCGTGGTCCCGCTGGGTCGCACCGATCGCTGCGGAGTCGAACGGGCCGGCGCGAGGGAAGTCGCCATCCCCGAGCCACATTCACCGCAGAACTTCTGGGACGACGGATTGAGGCTTCCGCACGAGGGACAGCGGACTCCTCCCGTGGCCGCCCCGGGAACATGGGAAGGTCGGTCCTCCACCAGCGTCAGGGTCCGCGAGAGCTCCTCGGAGAGCGCGTCGGCATCCTGGAAGCGGTTGTTCGGATCTTTCGCGATCGCCTTGAGAACGAGCTCGGCGAACGGGGCCGGGATGTGCCGATCCGGAGCCATGGCTCGCGGATCTTTCGGGACCTCCGTGAGGTGCGCGACGACCACCTGCGTCGGCGATTCGGCCTCGAAGGGCAGGCGGCCCGTCAGCATCTGGTAGAGCATGACGCCGACGGCATAGATGTCGCTGCGCGCGTCGAGCGGATCGCCACGGGCCTGCTCGGGGCTCATGTACTCCGGGGTTCCGCAGACGATCCCCGGCATCGTGATGTTCGTTTGCTCGGGATCGGCCACGCGCATCTTGGCGAGCCCGAAGTCGACGACTTTGACGAAGTCTGCCCCCGACCGAACGGGCTCGAGAATGACGTTCTCGGGCTTGAGGTCCCGGTGAATGATGTTCTGGCTGTGGGCCTCGGCGAGGGCGGCCAGCGTCTGCTTGACGACGTCGACGATGCGGCGCAGCGAAAGGGCCCCCTCCTCGGACAGAATGCGGGCGAGATCGCGCCCGCGCAGGAATTCCATCACGAGGTAGAGCTGCCCGTCGTCGGTCTTGCCGAAATCGATAATGCCGACCGAGTTGGGGTGATTCAGACGGCTCGCGGCGCGCGCTTCCGTAATGAAGCGGGCGGCCGCGTTCTCTTCGCCGACGAGGTGCGGGTGGATGATCTTCACCGCGACGGTACGTCCGAGGGTCGTTTGCTCCGCGCGATACACCCGACCCATGCCACCGACGCCGACGAGTTCGAGGATGACGTAGCCTCCGGGCAGCGTGCGACCGATGAGCGCGTCGTCCGGGTTCGCGACGAACTTGCCCACCGGAAAGCCGCACGACGGACAGAACTTGTTGGAGGGCTCGCAGGAGCTCGAGCACTGGGGGCAGAGCCGCATGGGGACGACCCGCCCAAGGCTACCACGCGCGAGCGCCAGGGGAACCGCGGCCCGCGCCGTGGCGGCGCAAACCGCCGAGATCTCGCCCCCCGCCCTCAACCCGCGTTAACATTGGGAGACCGTGGCCAAGCGCATCGGCGAGCTGTTGGTCGAGGGAGGAGTGCTTTCGCAGTCCCAGCTCGAGCAGGCGCTCTTTGCCCAGCGCAAGGACGGTCGCAAGCTCGGGCAGCTCTTGATCGAGCTCGGTCTCGTCAGCGAAACCCAGCTGACACAAACGTTGTCGCGGCAGCTCAGCGTGCCTTGGGTGTCGCTGTATCACGTCGATTTCTCGCGCTCGCTTTTGAACCTGCTCTCTCGCGAAATCGCCGAACGCTACTGCGTGGTCCCCATCCTGGTCCGCAGGGTCCGCAAGCAGGGCGACACCCTCTATATCGCGATGGACGACCCCACGAACGAGGCCGCAATCGAAGAGATCGCCCGAGCGGTCTCGTTGGCCGTCAAGCCGATGATTGCGTGCCCAAGCGATATCCGGGCGGCGATTCGCGTCTACTACCTGGGCGAGACGGCGCCCGAACCCCCTGCGGCGCCCCCTGCACCCCAACCGCTGGGCCCCCGGTCGGTGCCGAACGCAGCCCCCAAGAAAGCCTCCTCGCTGCGACCCGCGAAGGTTCCCGAGCGGCCCGCCCCAGCGATCGCGGAGAGCCCCAGCGAGGGATCGGCCCTCGAGGCGGACGCCCCTGTCGAAAAGATCCCTTCGTCGCATCGCCCGAGACCCAAGATGATCTCGCTCACGCTTCTCGACGGGACCAGCATTTCGATCCCGGCGCCCACCCGGCGTCCATCCCGGCCCGACGTCGAAGCGAAGCCGGGAGAAGAATTCAGCGATCAGCTCACCGCGCGCGACCTCGTCAGCGCACTGCGGGCCGTGGCGCACGGAGCCGAAGCCGGCGAGATTCTTGGGGCCGAGCCTCGATGGGAAGCGATGTTTTCCGCACTTTTGTCGATTCTGCTGCGCAAGGGCATCATTGCCGATTGGGAATTCGTCGACGAGTTTCGGAAGATCTGAAGCGAAGCCGCCTCAAATCTCGTCGGGCGACGCCAAGCGCCCGAGCACCGCGCTCGCGGCTACGACGAGGGGACTGGCCAAGTACACTTTGCCCGGGCCGCTCCGGCCGGGAAAATTGCGGTTCTGGGCGCTCACGGTGAATTGCTCCGCGGAGCGGCTGGCCCCGGGGCCCGCGTTGATGCACGCGCCGCAGGACGGCGCCAGAATCTGCGCTCCAGCTGCCTCGAAAACGGGGACATATCCACGCTCTTCCGCGTAGCGGCGAATCTCCAGGGACCCGAACTGCAGAAATAGCTGCACCCCGGGGGCGACGCGCTTGCCTCGGGCAAGGGCGGCGCTGAGGACTCGGGCATACATGTCCATGTCCGTCTTCTTGCCGCCGGTGCACGAGCCGCCGTAAGCGATGTCGATCGGGACTTGGGTGCCGAGGTCGCTCAAGGCGACTCCGTTGTGCGGATCGCCGGGGGTCGCGACCATCGGGCGCACGGCGCTGAGGTCGATGACAAGTGTCGCCGCGTACGCAGCGTCGACATCTCCGCGGACGATCGTGGCGCGCGCTTCGTCGGCCCCCAATCCCCGTTGCACCAGATGTGCGACGACGGCTTCGTCGGCTTCTACAATACCGGTGAAGCCTCCGGCCTCGACCGACATGTTGGTGAGCGTCGCGCGCTCGTCGAGCGGCAGAGCGAACGCGCCCGGACCCGCGAACTCGAGCACGCGACCGATCGCTTGACCCGACTTGAAGAACGGTTGGCGCAAGAGATGGAGCATCACGTCCTTCGCGCACACCCCCCCGGCCAGCTCGCCCAGCAGCAAGACGCGCACGGTCTCGGGAACTTTGACCCGGACATCCCGCGTCCTCCAGGCGTTCGCCATGTCGGTCGACCCCACTCCGAACGCGAAGCAGCCGAGTGCCCCCGCCATGCACGTGTGGCTGTCGGTGCCCGCAACGACCTGCCCAGGGAGCGCGATCTCCTCGATGATTTTGTTGTGACAAATCGCTTCGGAGCCTACGACGCGACCGTCTTGAAGCACCTCGCCGTAGAGCTTGATGCCCCAGCTCGCGGCAAAGTCTCTTTGCACCGTGGCAAGCAGTCGCGTCTGCGCGTCCAGACCCATGTCGCGGTGCTTCTGGCTCATCACGCGATCGACCAGCGTGAGATGATCGCGAAACGCGTAGACGTTCTCCGGGCTCACGACCCGCGCCTCGCTGCCAAATCCGGCGCGGAACAGCGCGTCCGCCATCGGCGTCACGTACTCGTGCGAAAAGCGAACGTCGGTCCGCACGAAGAGCGAATCTCCAGGCTCGACGGCCGCGACGCCCACGGCGTCTCCAGGGCCGTCGACGACCGCGTGACGAGCGAGGATCTTCTCGGACAGCGTCATGGGGCGCGCCGCGGTCGTGACGACGGGTGCTCGCGCCGTTCCCGCGATCCGCGCCTTGCTGTACGCGAAGAGTCCCCCGCACTCGACGATCTCCCGGCTGATCGGGTCCAGCCCTCGCGTGAACTCTTCGATCGACAGCCGCTCGCGCCTCAAAATGCGCGGAATGAGGCCCATGTCGGTGCTCGTGAGAAGGCCGATGTTCTGGGCGTTTTGCCGGTAGATCTTTTCCAGGCTCTGCGCGATGACGAGCCGTACTCCCGCGGCCACCTGGCTGTAGGGCGCGGTCTCACGCGACGAGCCACAGCCCATCGAGGCTCCCGCGACGATCACGGCGAAGCCTCCATCGCGAATCGCGTCGATAGCGACCCGGCCGCCGCGCAGGCCCACGAGCGCGTAGCGGCCGAGGGTTTCGTCGTAATGGTACGACGCCCACCCCGGGGCCATTTCGTCCGTCGACACGTTGTCGAGCAACCGCCGGTCGGGGTCGTAGGACAAATTCTCGCCGGCCAATTGAGACTGCACGAGCGCTTCGTCCTCCGTCAGGTACAGAATGCGCCCGGCAAGGACGACGGAATCGCGATCGGGGAGCACGGCTCTTCGTACCACTGCGGGCACCGGGTGTCGTGGCCGCGCCGTAGTAGGATCCCGACATGCGCGTCGCGATGCTGACCACGAGCTGGCCCACCGACGAGCAAGATCCCGCCGGGCACTTCGTGCGTACCCACGCGCGCGAGCTCGAACGCGGCGGGGACACCGTCACCCTCGTCGCGCCCGAGCCCGGGGGGGCCTTCGGCTGGCCTGGGGCCGCGGCCCGCATTCGCGAGAGGCCCCTGCGTGCGCTGGACGCGGCTCGGTGGGTCCTTTCGGCTCGCAAGCGCGTCCAGGGGCTCGTCGTGGATCGGATCATCGCCCACTGGGCCGTTCCGTGCGCCTGGCCCATCGCGACGGGCACGCACCTGCCCATCGACGTGGTCTCGCACGGGGGCGACGTACGTCTACTCACGCGCCTGCCGATCGCCGTTCGCAGAGCGCTGGTGTCGCGGCTGAGCGCCCGTGTGGATACGTGGTCCTTCGTTTCCGCGAACCTCCTCGAGGATCTGCTCGCCACCCTGGAGCCCGAGACGCGCGCGCGCTTGCAGAGAGTCGCCCGCGTCGCGGCGCCCA
>Ga0209274_10000424_pt1 | contig 26459 bp, 20 predicted proteins | sample HubBroMetageREF1_FD_188343 | JGI IMG/M metagenome (GOLD analysis project Ga0209274, IMG submission 188343) | Reference soil microbial communities from the Hubbard Brook experimental Forest, New Hampshire, USA - Hubbard Brook CCASE Soil... | ecosystem: Environmental > Terrestrial > Soil >...
TGAAGCCAGCGCCTGGGGCATCGGCGCGCTGGAAACCACTGACTTGGTTCCACTGAATCACGTAAGTGGTCCGGCGGTCGGTAATCAGTCGGTCATCGCGCCCGGCACCGGCTTGGGTGAAGCCGGACTTTTCTGGGACGGAAGCCGGCACCATGTTTTCGCCTGCGAGGGCGGCCACTGCGACTTCGCTCCGCAAGGCGATTTGCAGATCGAGTTGCTGCGTTTCCTCAAAGCGCGTTTCGGACATGTCAGCTACGAGCGCATTCTCTCCGGCCCCGGCCTCGTCAATGTTTACGAGTTCCTGCGCGACACAGGATACGCAAAAGAATCTGCCGAGTTTGCCGTGGTTCTGGACAACAGCGATCCCGCCGCCGCGATTTCTCGGGCCGCACTCGATGGCACGCAGCCGCTCGCGGAAAAGGCGCTCGAAGTGTGGATCGCTGTCTACGGCGCAGAGGCCGGCAATCTGGCGCTCAAGACCATGGCGACCGGTGGAATTTTCCTGGCGGGCGGCATCTCGCCGAAGATTCTTTCCAAGCTGTCCGGTTCTACGTTCATGCAGGCGTTCTACGAGAAGGGCCGCCTGCGTCCTTTGGTGGAAGCGGTGCCCGTGCAGGTCGTCACCAACGAAAAAGCCGGACTGCTAGGCGCAGCCCGCTGCGCCGCCGTCCGCGGCAAGGGCTAAGTCGATCTTGACTTTGCTGACCATGACTTTGCCGACCATAATTGCGCTGACCTTGATTATGCTGACGAAGATGACGCCGGCGAAGATTATCCTGACGCAAGACGTAACCGCGAACAGCACCGTGAACCGCGCGCCGCACCGAGGAAGAGCGGCGCTTCAGCGCCGCGTACAGCGCACAGAAATTATGCGAGCTTCAGCCCCCGTGGTCGTCCGGCTGAAGAACTGAGCCAAGTTCCATGAGTTCCCCCGTTCAAATCCGCACCCTCACCACCCCGCAGGAACTGTTCGCCGCGGCGGCGGAAGAAGTAGTCAGCGCTGCCACTGACGCCGTGGCGCAACGCGGCCGCTTCACCATCGCTCTCTCCGGCGGATCAACTCCCAAGGGCCTCTTCAACCTACTGGCCACGAACGCCCGCAACCTATTGCCCTGGGACCGCATGTTCTTTTTCTGGGGCGATGAGCGCCACGTGCCGCCCACCGATCCCGACAGCAATTACCGCATGGCCGAAGAAACCATGCTGTCGAAAGTTCCGGTGCCGGCAGGAAATGTGTTCCGTATGGCCGCGGAGAATCCTGACGCAGCAGCCGCTGCGGAAGACTACGAAAAAACTCTGCGGAAGTTCTTCGCGCTCGAGCCTCGCCAGTCTGACACAGAACAGTTCCCTCGCTTCGACCTGATCCTCCTCGGCATGGGCCCCGACGGCCACACCGCCTCGCTCTTTCCCGGAACTGCCGGACTGCAGGAAAAGTCGAGGTGGGTGATTGCCAACTGGGTAGAAAAGATGAAAACCAGCCGCCTGACCTTCACGCTGCCAGTCCTGAATGCGGCGCGCTGCGTGGCCTTTCTAGTGAGCGGCACGGACAAAGCCACCGTGCTTCGGACAGTGTTGGAAGAAGATGTTCCAGCCGAGCAGTATCCCGCAAAGCTGGTTCGGCCTACCGATGGAAAGCTGATCTGGCTGCTGGATCGGGCCGCGGCGAGCGAACTTACGAACAAGAGTTGAGCCCCGGAAGGCCTACCCTCGCCAGTCGCCGATTTCTTTCAAACCCTTGCCGCGGGCGTGCTCGAAAAGCCGTACGCGATGGCGCGAGTGTTCGAACTCGTGGATGTCGGCCCAGACCTCGGCCTGCCATCCCTTTTCGTGAGCGGCCGACTCGCCGCAGGTGGCGCACCGGGTATGCAGCGTGATCGGGATGGCCTCGACCCCGACCGGGGTCGCCCCGGGTAGTTCTACGAAGATGCAGCGGACTTCCTCGATCTCTTCGTTCGGGCCGAGAATGTGCTCGTAGCGCAGCAGGTATCCGAAACCCAGCTTCTTGGCCTCGGACTCGGCCTCGGCGCGGGTGTGAAATGGACCATACTCCGCCCGCAGTTGCTCGGTGGAGTCACACGCCATCCAAAAAATCTCTTTGTAGGCCATTACCGGTTTCGCCCTGGCTGCGAAATCTGTTGCGAAGTCTGATGCGAAATTTGTTGCGTAATCTAGTTTCGCGAGTTCGGGGGCTGCGCAGAGAGCGGTTGCGCCAACTCGTCGAGATCAGCTGACGTAGGGCAATTCTGATGCCGTTGCCGGGCTTTCGGCAATTGATTGCCACACATAGGGTTAGCGGAGCGCTCGACCTCGCCGTCAGCCCGCCGTCGTGAAAGGTTTTGCAGAGTTTGGACTGGGGCGGTTTGGACTGCGACGGTTCAGTGCGTGCGAAAAGCACGCAGCTGAAGACAAATGGCAATCCTCTCTGCCCGGCACCTCTCTTATCTCTTATCAAACCGCCGGGTCACGCCACGCACCGATCCGTAGAATTCGGGAGGCCGACAGCGCGCGGTCGCAGATTGGGGTGCTGTCCGATGAACCCCTGCGATCTGCAGTTAATCGGCCCCGATCGCCTGGGTGTAAGACGTGCCGGGGCGCTCGGGCTCGGGGGGCCAGTTCCTTCCGCCATGGCTGGCTACGTACATAGCCAGCTCCAGCCGGCTCCAGACGCCCAGTTTGTCAAAAGTGCTGCGCAAGTGGTTCTTGATAACCTGCTCGCTGGTGCCGACGATCTTGCCGATTTCGCGGTTGGTCAGGCCTTCCCAGACCAGAATCGCGATCTGAATTTCCTTGGCTGTGAGGTGCTGGCTGGGTGTCATGACTGTGCTTCCTCCTTGGTAAACATGGCGATGGCCAGCTTCACGCGCTTGCGGCCCTCGCGGATTCCGGCGCGCAGGAACAATGTGCGCAGGTGTTGTTTCACGGTACGCGGGCTGATGTTGAGCTGGCCCGCAATCTCTTTGTTGCTGCAGCCCTGCACCAGCAGGTTCAAAACCTGCTGATCGCGAGGGGTGACCTTTACGTGCTCCAGATTGATCACGGTGTGTTTCCTCCTACCTTGGCGATCACACTCGGCTTCTGCTATAGCACGGCTTTCGCCAATCCTTCGCCTGGTAGTGCTCTTGGGCTAAGTACTTAAGGGCAAGAGCACTTAGGGGAAGCAACCCTGGTTTTCATGCGGCTTTCAGGAAGTCCGTGGTAGGCTAACCAGTTCCAAATCGGTCCACCGCATGAAAGCCGTGACCTCCGTTCACACCATCGATCGAACACGTACGGGCTACCGGAGGGGGGTTTTAGCGGCCGCCAGCCAAGGAGTGCCTGGCCTGCGATCCCTTTTTTCCTCAGTGACTTCCATCGCTGCCCGGTTTCAAAATGGTATTGCGAGGCGAGCCTTGAGGTTGCGGCGAAACGATCTTCGAGCTGTGCCCAAACCGCCGTCCCGCATTGATGAGTGTGCCAACGCCTTCAATTCCATTTTGGAACGGTTGACCGGTGCGCCCACCAGTTTTGCACAGTCCCGGCCGCCCCTGACCCTGTCATCTCCTAATGAGACCGCGGAATGTTAGGGTCGAGGGTAGTGGACATGTCGCGCAGGCTCATCCACGGTTTGTTGGTTTTGGGGGCGGTGGTTTGGCTTGCCTTGCCCGCCGTTGCTCAGGGCGGCCCGCCCTATTACACGAACGATCCCGGCACACCGGGCCCGCTGAACTGGGAAATCAATCTCGGCTATATGCCATTTCTCTATAGCGATCAGTCGGTCTCGCACACTCCCGACGTCGACATCAATTTCGGAGTGGGCGAACGCATCCAGCTGACCTACGAAAACGCGTGGCTGCGGGTGCACAATCCGTCCTCGAAAACTGAATTTGGCCTGGGTCAATCCAATCCCGGCGTAAAATGGCGGTTCTACGACGCGGGGGAATCGGGTCTGTCGGTTTCGGTTTTCCCGCAGCTGTTCCTGAACAACCCCAATGACGCCGTTCGCCGCGGCATCACCCCCGCCAGTGAATCCTTCCTCCTGCCCTTTGAATTTTCGAAGAAATTCGGCCCCGTCGATGTGGACTACGAAGTGGGCTATCAGTTTGTCCACAAGGGAGCGGACGGCTGGCTCACGGGCCTCGTTGTCGGCCACGAGTTCACGAAGAAATTCGAAATGGACGTGGAGATTTATTCCCAGGGCACTTTCCGCCCTTCCGAGAACCAGCCCACAATTGACGTCGGGGGCCGCTACAAACTCCACAGCCCGGTGATCCTTCTGTTCATGGCCGGACGTAGCCTGGAGCCCGCGCGCAGCAATCAGTCGTACTTCCTCGGATATTTCGGCCTGCAATTCCTGCTGCCGCCCAAGTCCTACAACCGCGAATGACTCCTGGTGCGCTGAGCTCAGCCTGCATCTCCGCGATCTGAGCAGAGAACATGCCGAGACCTGGTTCGATTCTTGCCCCTCAGTGTGGTTACTGAAGAGTGGTTACCAAGGCCCTTCCGACTCACTCCCGCGCCTAGAAGAACACTCGCCAGTCGGGGCATCTGGCGGTAAACTATGGGCAGATTTGAGGGCCTTCGCCTGCCAGGGAGCCCAGGGTATTCGCTTCCCCGAAAGCTTCATCCCCCGCTGGAACCACCTTGGCAGTCTTGATTGCGCGGAGGTTACTCAGGAAGTTGCGCAGGAATTTCCGCGCGAGCGTTGGCGCGGTCCGTGCAATAGAATCGCCGCTTTCCGGTGAAGTACTCCGGCGGCGCCATGGGACGGTTTCCACTGGTGGAAAAAGAAATCGTGTCCGAAGAAAAAGACAAACCAGTTCTGGACGAGCGGACGCTCGCAAAACTGCTGGAAGCGGCCTACGTGCTGCAAGAGCACAACCGCGAACTGCAGGAGATGGAACTGGGCCTCGACCTGAAGCGAGAGCAGCTGGAGGCGGAAGAGGAAGCGCGATCCGCCGCCCCGGGCTCGCGTGCGGCTGCGTCGAAAACGCAAGCGACTGAAACGCCCGCCAGCGGCGATTACACCTCCACTCTGGCCGAAATCGTCGCCACCCAGCACCAGATTCAGGTTCGTCATCTGGGGCTCGCGCAGGCGATTGCTCTGGTGGCGGATCGTCTGGTCCAGATCGCGCGTCCGAGCGGCGCCGCAATCGGCATTCTTGACGATAAGAAAGCCCCCAAGAAACTCCGTTACCGGGCGACCGCCGGACTGCTGACGTTGCCCGCGGGAACGGAAGTTCCCATAGAGAAAGCGCTGTGCCTCGCCTGCCTGCGGACCGGCCAGGTTTTGCGCTGCACTGACGTCAATCCCGAATTCCTTCTGGATACGGAAGAGTGCCGGCGCCGCGGCATCCAGTCACTGATCGCAGTTCCGATTTTTCATGATGCCGAAGTTGCCGGCGGCCTGGAGCTCTATTACTCCAGCACCCAGGCCTTCACCGAGCAGGATGTTCACACCTGCCAGCTCATGGCCGGATTGATCACCGAAGCCCTGGGCCGCGACAAAGAAGTGAGCTTGAAGAAGTCGGTGGCCACCGAACGCGCCGTCATGCTGGAAGCCCTGGAAAAACTAAAGCCGAATCTGGCCGCGCTGGTGGACAAACCCTCGGCTATCGATCCCGCGGGCGGATCCGAAACTCCGACAACCGAGGCTTCTGCGACCGTTCTTATCTGCCGCAAATGCGGGCACCGAATCGTAGGGGAGGAACAGTTCTGCGGGAATTGCGGAACGCCGCGCATCGTCGCCTATGAAGCCCCCAGCATGCAGAGCAGAGAAGCATCGCTGCGGAGTCTGCAGGAGGCAATGAAGCAGGAGGCAATGAAAAAGACCGCGCCCGGGGAACGCGCGCAGCCCGAACCCTCGGGCCAGCAGTCGCGGGCAAATCCTGATCGCGCGCAACCTGAGAAATCGCTGGCCGATGCCCTCGAAGAAGAAATGCCCGAGCTTTTTGCGGCGGCCCAACCGCTGCCGGATAATCCGACTGCGTCCACTCAATTCAACGGGCCTGTAAGCGCGGAGTTCGAGGACTCCATACTTGCGGATCTCGAAGTTCCTTTGGAAGCGGGCCGCCCACATGAGGTGGCAGCCGAGGTCGCAGGCGAGTTCGCAGAGGAGGTCGTCGCCGAGGAGGCCAAGGAACCGGAATCGAAAGCCCTGGCAAAACCGGAACACGCCGGAGCCTGGAGTTCCGCCGCGAACGCCCGGGACTTCCTGGAGCAGCTCGCATCGGGGAAGCGTCCCGGAGCTCTGTCCCGGTTTTGGAATACGCGGCGCGGCGACATCTACCTGGCCATCGCCCTCATCCTGGTGGCCGTGGTCATTCGATGGGGAATCTGGTCCAGTCATTCCGTCAGCGCCACGGGTAACACGGCAGCGGCCGCGACCCACCGCAAACCCGCTCCAGACGCCGATCTCTCGCTGTTCGACCGGATGCTCATCAGCCTGGGTCTGGCGGAACCGCCCCAGGCCCCGGAATACAAGGGCAATCCAGAAACTCAGGTTTGGGTCGACCTGCACACCGCCCTGTATTATTGCCCCGGAGCCGATCTGTACGGTAAAACCCCGAAGGGCAAATTTGCCTCGCAGCGGGATGCGCAATTGGACCAGTTCGAGCCCGCCTCCCGAAAGGCTTGCGACTGAGGCACCACTGATCGTCGCGTGCTGTCCTAATTTCGTTTCCACCAGCGACTCACAGAAACACAGAGAAAACCTTGAACCGGTAAAGCCAGAAGGAAAAGGGGTTGCTAAGCATTTGTTTTTCTTTGTGTCTCCGGGACTCGGTAGTGAAGAAGCGGCAAATTAGGAACTACCGATACTCGTTTCATTTGACAACCCCACGGCGCCGGAGTGCAATCATACTGACTAAGATTCACCTGACGAAGTCTCGACGAGGCATGATTCGAACGGCTTGGTTATCCGAGTTGGCTAGCCGAGTTGGTTAACCGACTTAGTTGAACGGGAGAACGCTGATTGCCGCAAGATGACCATTCCGAGAGACCCAGCACCCTGCCGCCACCTGATCTGAATCCTCTGCTCAATCCACTTCTGGGACAAAATATGGGCCGCTGGGCGGAAGTTTATTTCGCGAGTGCGCCGGAAAAGCGGGAGCAGGCGGTGCTCGATCTTCTGCATGAACTGCAGGCGCAAAACCCCGCGAGCGAAGCTGCTGCGCCGGCCTCAGAGCAAGCATCGCGGCCAAGGGCAGAGCCTGCGGCTCCGATTGCCGAGGGTCGGGCGGCGCTGGTGACCTGTCATGCGTGCGGCCGGCAGAATCCTGCATCGCACCGGTTTTGCGGAATGTGCGGCAGGGCTGTGGCGGGACGAGACGCACCGGACGATCTGGATGTTGCCGATCCTCCGGTTGCCGATCTTCCTGTTGCCGATCTTGGCGTCGCCAACCTCAACGCTGCCCATCTCAACGCTGATGATTTGGCGCCCGTCAACGCAGTGCGCAGCGTGGCCACCGACGAAGCCAGCAACAAGTCGCACTTCGTCAGGTCTGAGGATGCTTTTTTCGAACCGCCATTGCGAGGGCATGAATCGCCGCAGCCCCCAGCCCGCCGCGACGATACCTACGACACTGATCACACAAACTTCCTTGACCCGGCGCCGGCTTCAGGCTCGTATCGCGTTCATCTCGTGATCGGTCTGGCTTTTGTGCTTCTTGTTCTTGGCTACCTGACATGGCGCAGCATGCACGCCCCGGAAAGTTCGCGAGTGGCGCCGCAATCCCCGCCTGCGGTCACGACTCAGCCTGAGGCGCAGTCTGCCACATCATCGACTCCGCCAAACTCCTCCACAATGGATACTCCAGATCGAAGTTCTCCGGCGAGCAGTCCAGCCGGAGTTCCGTCCAACGATGCGACACATCCAACGCGCCCTGGGGCAAACGCCAAGACCAACAAATCTTTCCGGGCAGGGTCGACGAGTTCAATCCCCGCAAAGAATCCGCGCGCGGAAGCTGTTTCAGGGAGCGGCGGCGAGGAACTCGCTACGGCACAACATTATCTGAACGGAGCCGGTGGCCAGCAACGCGATAGCGCTGAGGCTGCAAAGTGGCTGTGGAAGGCCGTCGCCAAGCACAATGGCGCGGCCACGCTCCTGCTGGCGGATCTCTACCTGAAAGGTGATGGAGTTACGAAGAATTGCGATCAGGCGCGAGTGTTGCTCGACGCCGCCGGAGTCAAGAGTGTGCCGGGCGCGGCGGAACGGCTGCGGAACCTCCAGGCTTTTGGTTGCTCGTAATTCCAGGAACCAATTCGAGGAACCAATCCGGGGAACCAATTTGGAGAGCCGATTCTAAAAGCGATTTGCGAAATCGACGAGATAACTCTCCATTGCGCCCGACCCAGCTTGGACATTTGTTGCGGAATGGCGTGAGAAACTACTGAGTTGCCAGTACCGACGGGGTCCGTCGCGACTCGTACCACAGCGCCAATTCGACGCGATTCCAAAGTCCAAGTTTGTCGTAGATGACGCGCAGGTAGTTCTTCACAACATGCTCGGTGGTCCCGAGCGCTTCTGCTACCTCTCGATTCTTCAGGCCTTCGGCAACAAGTTGGATGACTCGCTGTTCACGTTCACTGGGGACCCGAGTGCCATAACGTCCATTTGCAGACATGCTTGCCTCCGGTATAACAGGGTTGCGAGTTTCACTCGCTTGATACCGCCGGTGATTCCGAAACGCAGAAATAATCGATTGAAGTGAGCTTTCACGGTGCGTCGCGCCATGTTGAGTTGAGTGGCAATCTCAGCGTTGTCACACCCCTGCAAAAGCAGCTCGACAATCTGCTGTTCGCGCGGACCTAGCCGATGAGTCGGCTCATTCATCTCAATCCCCCCCCTGCTTGCATTGCCTCCACTCGGAATCGGTGGTATGGCTGGACATTTCTAGTTTCCATAGCACCCACATTGCCATTTTGAGACGATTCCTGTCAGTGACGCATGAACAGCAATTTCCACAGGCACTTGCGGACAATCGCACGGCGAATCCGGGAAGCGGGAGCGTATCTTCCGAAAATAGTCAACGCCTTCACCAGGGAGCGATTTTTCGCTGCCTTAGCGCCCCAAACCCACTCCGTGAGCGGCGTACGCCACTACAATCGCTGAGAACGCTACCCGGCAGCCGTTCGTTATTTGTCACATCTCGAACCTGATCGAAGCCATCAAATAACCTCGCGGGATCGAGTGGAGGAAAGCGTCGGCGCAAACATCTCAGGTGAATCCCTTAGACGAAACTTCCTTCCCTCAGGGAAACCCTTGGCACAAATTACACGATCCACCTTAACCCTTCCCATCGGCATTAGTTTCTCTGAGAAGCCGGGAATCGCGTGGCTTTCGCCGCCTCCCTGCCATCATTTCAGGCCGGTTACTTCCTTATTGTTTTAAACTGGCATGACTTGCGGCGTGACCCATTCGATGAACATTTCCGACGCTGCGTTTCAGCTTAAGACGCAGACCACTCTCCCTGAGAACGAAGTCCATCTCTGGGGGGTCGACCTGGCCGCCGTGGCCGTGGGAGAACAGCGATGGCAGCAGCTCCTTTCGGAGGACGAACGGGCGCGCGCCGCTCGTTTTCATTTTTCGAAGGATCGTCAATACTTCACGGCAACCCGCGCCCTATTGCGAACGATCCTTGCCAGCTATGTTCGTCGCGATCCAACCGAACTTGTCCTTCATTACTCGGCAAAAGAAAAGCCATCATTGACTCAGACTCCCTCGTCGTCCGGAGGCCAAGTGGAGTTCAACGTTTCCCACTCAGGGGATGTAGCGATGCTGGCCTTTTCGCGGGGGCGCGCACTCGGCGTTGACGTGGAACAACTTCGTGAAAATTTCGATCACGCGGCGATTGCGCGCCGATTCTTTTCAGAACAGGAACAGAGCCAACTCGCAGAGCTCCCGCCGCCGGAGCGATATCTCGGTTTCTTCCGTTGTTGGACTCGAAAGGAAGCGTACATCAAAGCTCAAGGAACCGGTCTGTCGCTGCCTCTCGACCAGTTTGACGTTTCGTTGAAGCCCGGGGAACGAAGTGCCCTGCTTTCCACCCGCCCCGACCAGGCTGAAGCTGCGCTATGGTCCTTACAGGAAGTGCAGGCCGACGACGGATACGTCGCCGCTTTGTGCGTTCGAGGACACGGGTGGCGGCTGAAATCCTAGATTCGATCCATCGCAGCTCACCACGCTGTCCCCGAAGACGGACTATGCAATACCTTGCACACACCAGCTGGGAAGAAAAGGTCGGGCCCTCCTGCGCAACACTTTGCATATGCTGGGGGCGCAGCTGCCGCGCCCCCCGATAAAATTCGAGACCTTACCCTTTATCCTTATCAATTTACAGTACAATTACCAAAACCGTTGCGGCATGGCACTTGCTTGCAGTTAAGACACGCAACTTGTTGATGTACAGTGGGGCTAATCAGAATCATTGGCCCGCAACAAATTGATCGTCTCTCGTTAGCATGTCCCCCCATTAGCCGGTCCGGAAGTCAGCATTGATTCCTTACTGCGAACGTTATTTTAAGAGACGCTGAGTTTTACACGCAGCAATTCCAAATCGACGAACCAAATCGACGAACCTGGGAGGTTCACGCTCTTGTCTGCTTCTTCTAGTCATTTGATTTCTCCGCACGGTGGCGAACTTGTTAATCTCATCGCATCACCCGAAAAAGCCGCTGAACTGAAAGCCCACTCGCGCGAGTGGCCATCCTGGGACCTTACTGCCCGTCAAGTCTGCGATCTCGAATTGCTCATGAGTGGAGGCTTCTCGCCCCTGCGCGGCTTCATGACGAAAGCCGACTACGAAGGCGTCTGCCAAAATATGCGCCTGGCCAGCGGAATCCTCTGGCCCATGCCGATTACGCTCGATGTCACGGAAGATTTTGCCAAGAAGCTCACGCCCGGCAGCAGCAAAGTTGCGCTGCGCGACGCCGAAGGCGTCATGCTGGCCGTGCTGCACGTGGAAGAAATCTGGCAGGCCGACCGCACCGCGGAAGCCAAGGCCGTATTTGGGACCACCAGCAAGGCTCATCCCGGCGCAAACTATGCGATCAATCTGTCGAACCCATGGTATGTGGGCGGACGCATCGAAGGGCTGCAAGCTCCATCGCATTACGACTTCCGCACGCTCCGCCTCACGCCGGCAGAATTGCGCGCCGAATTTGCCCGCCTGGGCTGGCGCAAGGTCGTGGCCTTTCAGACTCGGAATCCTATGCACCGCGCCCACGTCGAACTCACCTTTCGCGCGGCCAAGCAGGTTGAAGCCAATCTGCTGATTCATCCCGTGGTCGGCATGACCAAGCCCGGCGACGTGGATTACTACACCCGCGTGCGCTGCTACCAGTTGTTGAGTTCGAAATATCCGCAAGGGACCCAGAAGCTCTCGCTGCTGCCTCTCGCCATGCGCATGGGCGGACCGCGCGAAGCCATCTGGCACGCTTTGATTCGCAAGAACCACGGCTGCACCCACCTCATCGTGGGCCGCGATCACGCCGGACCGGGCTCCGATCCCGAAACCAAGAAGCCTTTCTACGGCCCTTACGAAGCCCAGGAAGTTTTCAAGAAGCACGAAGCCGACATCGGCGTCACCATGGTGCCTTTCAGCATGATGGTGTACCTCGAAGATGAGGACCGCTACGTTCCTGACGATGAAGTCAAGAAGGGCGACAAGGTTCTGAACATTTCCGGCACCGAACTGCGCGACCGCCTCAACGAAGGCCGCGACATTCCCGCCTGGTTCACCTATCCGGAAGTTGTTCAGGAGTTGCGTCGTAGCTTTCCACCCCGCGCCAAGCAGGGCGTGACCATCTTCTTCAGCGGACTCTCGGGCTCCGGCAAGTCCACCATCGCCAATGTCCTGATGACGAAGTTTCTGGAAGTCGGTGGGCGTCCTGTAACGTTGCTCGACGGCGACCTGGTGCGCAAAAATCTGTCGTCGGAACTCGGATTCTCGAAAGAACATCGCGACATCAACATCCGCCGCATCGGCTACGTCGCGTCGGAAATCACGAAAAACGGCGGCATCGCGATTTGCGCGCCCATCGCGCCGTATGACGCGACTCGTAAACACGTGCGCCAGCTGATCGAGCCCTACGGCGGATTCATTCTGGTGCACATTGCCACCACGGTCGAAGTCTGCGAACAGCGCGACCGCAAGGGTCTCTACGCCAAAGCGCGCGCCGGTATTCTGAAGGAATTCACCGGGATCTCCGATCCCTACGAAGTTCCAGCGGATGCCGACGTAACCATCAACACCGGCGAACTTTCAGCCGAAGAAGCCGCGCAGGAGATTATTCTGCACCTCGAACGCGAAGGCTTCATCGGCGTTAACCGGGCGGAGTAGGAACGACTAGGAATCGACTATGCCAGTGATCGCAATCAAAATTCTGGTTGGCTTTGTCGTAGGCGTCCTCATCGGAATGACCGGAGTGGGGGGCGGAGTTCTTATGCTCCCCGTTCTGATCTTCGGCTTGGGGTATTCGCCTATCGTGGCGGTCGGTTCCGACGCGCTCTTTCAATTCTTCACCAAAATCCCCGCCGGACTGCTCCATCTGAAAAATGGAACGGTCCGCGGGAAGGTGGTCCTCGCGTTGGCAGTGGGAAGCATTCCCGGCTCCTACGCGGGAGTCAAGCTGCTGATGTACATCCGTCTCCTCTACGGAAACGGCGTCAACACCTTTATCAAGATGGCAGTGGGTGTGCTGCTCCTCGTGATTCCCACGATGCTGCTCCTGCAAAAGGGAATCGAAGAGCGAATCGCGAATCGTGCGCCGTCCAAGAAGGGGTACGCAGGGATGGCCGTCATTGGCCTCACTGTGGGCTTCATCGTGGGCCTGACCTCGGTCGGTTCCGGAAGCATCATCATGATGCTGCTCCTCTTGTTTTACAGTTTCGCGCCCAAAGTCAATGTCGGGACTGACGTGGTGCATGCGGTCATACTCTTTGGCGTGACGGGATGGCTTCAATTCAAGGCCGGCAACGCGGATTCCAGACTGGTAATCGCGCTCTTGATCGGCTCCATTCCTGGCGGCTTGATTGGTTCACATCTGGCCACGCGAGTCCCCATGCTCTGGCTGCGCCGCATGCTATGCGCCTTACTGTTGATTACCGGCGCTCGCATGTTGTGGCCCGCTTAACAAATTAATTCCAAGGGATTGCATGACTTCGGCCTATTCGGACATTCTCGCCCGCATCGAATCCGCCATTGCGGCCTCCCGCACCGTCTTCGCACGCTTCACCCCGGGCGCGGTTGAAACCGAATACAAGATTGGGCACGATCCCGTAACCGAAGCCGATCGCGCGTTAGACGCTGTGTTACGCCAGAACCTGCTGCGCGACGGCGAAGGTTGGCTCTCCGAAGAAACCGCAGACAATCCCTCGCGCCTCGACAAAGAACGAGTCTGGATCGTCGATCCTCTCGATGGCACGCGTGAGTTCGTGAAAGGCTTGCCCGAATTCTGCGTCTCAATCGGCTTCGCCGAAAACGGCAAGCCCGTCGCGGGAGGAATCTACAACCCCGCGACGCAGGAAACTTTCCTGGGAGCGATTGACACCGGCGTACTCTACAACGGACAGCCCTCGCGCCCCAGCCAACGTACTACGCTAGACGGCGCTCTCATCCTCGCGAGCCGCAGTGAGGTGAAGCGCGGCGATTGGAAGCCGTTTGAAAACGGTCCCTTCAAAGTGCAAGCGATGGGCTCCGTCGCCTATAAGCTGGCTCTGGTCTCAGCCGGCCTCGCCGACATTACGTTTACTCTGACTCCCAAGAATGAATGGGACGTAGTGGCCGGCGCGGCCCTGGTGAAGAGCGCTGGTGGTTTCGTCAGCACGCTCGAAAAAACCGACTTGACCGCGAATCGCCGCGACCCCCTCCTGTCAGGCCTGCTGGCGAGTGGACCACTCCTGAAAGACCAACTACTCTCCCTCGTCGAGCCGCACCTCACGCCACAACCCAAGCTGGCAACATCAGCAATCGAAAAGTAGTTTCCGTCGATCTTTAAAAAGATTCGCAAAAAAGATTCGTATCAGGGCATGCCTTCAGGCATGCCGGCTCAAAGCGAGGTTTGAAACCGGCTTCAGCCGCTGAGGCCGTAGGCAAGCCCCCAGCGGCTAAAGCCGCTTGTCGTTGGGCCGTTGTCGGCACCGCTGAAGCGGTGCCCTGATACGGATCCTTTTTTCAACCTGCACCATTACCGGCTTTCGGGCCTCGACTGCGGCTCCTTAATCGCATACTTCAACAAACACCACAGCGCGCGCACGCCATCCTTCCACCCAATCTTCTTCCCTTCTGCATAAGTGCGCCCCGAATAGCTGATGCCGATCTCATAAATACGCAGATTCATCCGTGAAATTTTGACTGTGATCTCCGGCTCAAACCCAAACCGATCTTCCTCCAAACGAATGCTTTGGATGATCTCTCGCCGGAATGCCTTGTAACAGGTTTCCATGTCGGTGAGATTCAGATTCGTCACCGCGTTGGATATAAGCGTCAGCAGCCCGTTGCCCACCGAGTGCCAAAAATACAAAACCCGGTGCGGCCCTGCTCCGATAAAGCGTGAGCCGTACACCACATCCGCCTTACCCTCGATTAGCGGCCCCAGAAGCAGCGGATACTCCGACGGATCGTACTCGAGATCAGCATCCTGGATCAGAACATAATCGCCCGTCGCTTCCTTGATGCCTCGCCTGAGCGCCGCACCTTTGCCCATGTTGTGTGGCTGCGAGAAGACGCGAACCTCAGGACGCTCCTTCGCCAATATGGCAAGAATCTCTCGCGAGCCGTCGGTCGACCCGTCGTCTACGCAGAGCAACTCCATCTCCAGCGGAACCGCCAATACTCTATCGATCGCCAGCCGCAGCGTCGGCCGCTCGTTGTAAATCGGGATGACGACAGAAACTTTCATAGTTTCGTGAAATGAAATTTGTTGGAGGCCTCCGGATAATATCACCCGGCAACTTGCGGATTCTCTGCGTCGATAGGGACCGTGATGCGCGAGCGGATCAAGCCTCAGACCTGCGCGGCAACCAGTGCCAAACCCATGTGGCGACGGACGCCTTCGGCCGTCCCGCCAGCGCGAAGCGCGGCGGAATTGCGCAAACAGTGTCCCGTTGGGTTTTCCTAACTACCAAAGGTCGATTCAGGAGTTAGGCGGCAGCCCCCGGCACCCTGCCTAACCGCTGAACTGCATTACAAGGGTTAGTTAGTCGAAACAAGAAAAAACCCGCTGGGAAGCGGGTTTCACCGGGGATCTAGTCAGAAGAATTTACTTGCTGAAGACAAACGCCGCGCCCTGATCCGGATTCCCGTCTACATTCTTGAACGGTGCGCCGGAAACAATTGCGCTATCGCCGATTGCTACCGAAAATCCGAACAAGGAAAGCCCGTTCCGACCCTTAAGCTGGGTGCTGGCGTGGCCGGTTGACTGCCATCCCGTCGCTGGTTTATCGAAAACGAAAATGAAATTGCTGAGGCTTTGGCCTCCCACCACAACCTCGGAACCAAATACTCCGACCGAACCACCAAAGTAATCAACATAGACGACCGGAGATACCAGTTCAGCCGTCTCGGTGCTACTGACCCACCCTCCAGACGGTTCAACAAATACATCGACCACGCCCTGCCCATTGTTCTGGCCGACAGCCTGCTGCGCCCCAACCACAACCGTGCCATCGCTGATCGCCACCGACAAGCCGAACTCGTCGTACGGTCCCTGTGGAGAACGGGTCAGTATCGCCGTCTCTGTCGCCGTGGTCCAACCGTTCTTCGGCCTCGTGAACACATAAGTTTCGCCTGGTCCCGTCTGATCAAGGTGAAACGGCGCTCCAGCCACGATCGTCGCACCGCTGATGCCTACAGAAAAACCGAAAAGGTCCCAGGAGGTACCATCCGACGAGGTTAGCTGTGCATTGAAAGCCGCAGTCGTCAACCATCCGCCCGCAGGTTCGACGAACACGTAGGCGGCGCCTTGCGACGCATTTCCGTTGATGCTCACGCCGGTCGCCCCCACCACGATCGTATTATTTTCGACCGCCACGGATAAGCCAAAGTAGTCGCCGGTCGCGCCATCGGTCAGTTCTGCAGTTTCTGTCTGATTCTGCCACACCCCTGCGGAGTTAACGAAGACGTACGCCTTGCCATTCGCGCCGACAACAATCGTGTCCCCGTCGATGGCAACTGATTTTCCGAACAGATCGCCGGCGTATCCGTCGGAAGCAGTCAGTTCCGCGGTCTGCACCATATCGCTCCACCCGTTCTGGAGGCGCTGATACACATACACGGCTCCCTGATGCTGGAGGTCGCAATCCGGATTACCGCCAATTTCACTGCAGTTCTGTCCCACAACGACCGTGTTGCCGCTGACCGCGACGGAAATGCCGAGAGTGCTTCCGGCGACTCCATCAGATGCGGTAAGCTCAGCAACCCGATACGGCAAGCCCGTTTCGGTCTTGGGTGAGCTGTCAATTGTCTTTGTTTCGGCCGTGGCACACTCAGAGAGGAACAAGCTCACGAATGCGGCGGAGTAAAGGGCCCCAAGGTGAAAGAACGACATAAGCCCTCCAAAATTTGGGTAGAGCTTAGTCCCATTCCACGATCCTGTCAATAAATTGCCGTCTTGGGTAGTGGCTGAATTTGACGCGGACTTCAGTCCGCCGCAACATCCTTGGGCGCGTCCGCATTGGGAGCATCCGCTTCGCTGTGCTTCACGGTGCGATTCGAGGGCAATCCAGCGTCGCGAATCTTATAGAGCAACGCGCGGTAGCTGATGCTCAGTGCCCGCGCCGCCTGCTTACGGTTCCAGTGGCAGTTCTGCAGAACTTTCAGGATGACCTTCCGCTCCAACTCACGCACCGCCTGGCGAGTCAGCTTCTTCAGTGAAATCTGCCCGTCGACCGGAATCTCTGTGTTGAAGAAATCCGTCGGCCGCGGCGTCAGGTCGGACGCGATCACGTCTTCATTGCCCAGAATCACGTAGCGCTTGATCAGATTTTCCAGTTCCCGAATGTTGCCCGGCCAATGATATTTGCGCAATTGAGTCATCAGCTCGAGCGAGAGCGCACGCGCACGGCAATTGTATTTCCGGTTGTGATAATCCAGAAAATACGCGACCAGTTCAGGAATGTCGCTGGCCCGCTCGCGCAGCGGAGGCAGATGAATATTCACCACGTTGATGCGGTAAAACAAATCTGAACGGAACGTTCCGTTTTCAATCTCTTGTTCGAGCTTGCGGTTGGTCGCGCACACCACGCGCACTTCGACTTTCTTGTCTTCCTGCGCGCCGATGCGGCAGAACTGTCCGTCCTGCAGCAGTTGCAGCAGCTTCGACTGCAGCGACATATCCAATTCGGAAATCTCGTCGAGAAACAGCGTGCCGCGATGCGCCATTTCGACGCGCCCCGGCTTCATGCCATAGGCGCCGGTGAACGCGCCTTTCTCGTAACCGAACAATTCACTTTCGAGCAGCGTGCCCGGAATCGCCGGGCAATTCACTTTTACCCACGGCCCGGTGCGCCACGGCGACGCCGCATGAATCATGCGCGCAATAATGTCTTTACCGGTCCCACTCTCACCCTGGATCAACACGGGAACGTTCGCGCCCGCCAGCTTGTTTAAGCGGTCCCGAACAGACTGCATGGCCTCAGTGCGGCCAAAAACAATGGTGTCGGGCGGCGTTTCCCCCAAAGGCTGGGCGAGCGTATTCAGAGTGCCGGTTGTCATATTTGGCTTACCAGTTTGGCTTACCAGTTGGCTTTTACCAGTTTGGGGGGAGACACTCTAATCTGCACCCGGAGAGCCAAAGATCTCCGGGCCCACTGCGGACCACTCAAATCTAGCTTATGTGGTTGAAGGGTATCAACTTACCAAAGAGCCGGACGATCGCACCCTGGTAATCCGGGGATGGTGTCTACGGTAACACTGTGGGCGGGGTGATGCGCAAACATTTTCACACGGCAGAAGCTATTTTCCGCCTCCGGCCGTTTGAGTTAGAGCGGGATTCGGCGCTGGAGTTGGAGTGGGAGTGGCCCGCCAGCAGCAGCGGACGCGCGAACTTGAGGCCAAGCAAGTAGTAGCCCTCGCCAGGCGTGCTGCGCAATGCCTTGGCACGCAAGGTTCGGGAAGCTCTGGGCAAGAGACATAAGGCTGCAACCGGGGCACTGGGAATTTCCAGCCGGAGCTGGGCGATGGCGGGCAGCAGCCGCCGGATCGCCACCAGCATTCCGCCCGCGCTTACGTTCAGGGCGGTGGCAAATTCCAGAAATTCTTTGCCTTTACCGTCACGGCTGCGGACGAAGACCGGGATCGCAAGCGGCAAGCGGGGCCACTTTCGCCGCTCGTTTTTATTGACGACGTTGTGAACACCGTTAGGAACGACTTCACTGACAGAGTTATTAGCGGCTCGCGTTCTCGCCCCGTTCATGCAGAGCTCCCCATCGGCTTCAACCCCGCGTAAGGAGCACCTGAGGGGCCAAATCTCCGGTAAAACCTGCACAGAACCATGAAGGAACCCTAACCTTCGGCCATCCGGGACGAAAGAACCCCCAAGAGAGCAGCAATTTCCCGCTCGTTTATTCGCTTTCTGTTCGGCCTACGAAAAACCCGCCTTCGCCCGTTGAAGCGGGCGAAAGTGCAAGCTTTTGCTACACTTGGGTAATTCCCGTGCATTTTCCGTTGACAACAATTTGCGCCTGACATACGATTTCGTTACCGGCACTCGTCCTGGCGTAGGAGCGTGCTGTTCCCTCCCCGTTTAACCTGTGGTTTTTCCTTAATGGCCTCTGTCCATAAGAACACGTCGGTTTCTGGCGCGGCAGGAACCTTGCAGCCTCTGCCCGCCGTTCCTGTCCGCCCGGATGGCGATGTGCCCAGCCCGGAAAACTTGCTGCAGGAATACAAAGAACTGCGCGAACGTTTCCAGCGCACCACCAACGCTCTGGCGTCCGCGGCCCACGACCTCAAGACGCCGCTGTCGATTTTGAATGGCTACGTGGAATTGCTGCAGAACGAGAAACTCGGTTCGCTCAACGACCGCCAGCGCGAAGTGCTGCGCGACATGCAGGCCAGCGGCAAACGCTTGCAGCAGTTCATTCAAGATTTCCTGACTTACAGCGCGCTTGAAACCGGCGGGCTGCGCATGCAGTTCGATGCCGGCAACATCAACGAGTGCCTGTCCGAAATGTGCCGCCTGTGGTCGAACCGCTTTCAGGAAAAAGGGCTGGCGCTTTATTTTCTGGCCAACGACAAACTGCCGATTTTTCCCTTCGACTCTCCGAAGCTGGAACGCATCATCTCGAACCTGCTGGAAAATTCTTTCAAGTTCACACCCGAGGGCGGAACCGTTTGGCTGCACGCCGAGCCGCACATGTGGGAGCGCCGCGCCGCGGCCTTGCCTTCGTCTGCCGAACGCCGCCGGCAGAACGTAACTCATCCCAACTCCGTGAAGGTCAGCGTTTCCGATACTGGGCCGGGCATCCCGGCGGAATTTCATCTGGAAGTGTTTGACGATTTCTTTCGCCTGCCCGGCACCGAAGCGAAGGAAGGCATGGGGTTAGGTCTGGCCATCGCGCGCCGCCTGGTGCAGGGCATGGGCGGCAAGATCTGGGTGGAGAGCGATGCCGGTGCAGGCTGCAAGTTCTCTTTTCTGATTCCTTACAAACCAGTTGTTGCCGCCGCCAGCAAGGGGAAAAATCGATGAAGCCAACCGCTAAAATCCTGCTGGTCGACGACGAACCCGGGATGCTGCGTTACATCAAGACGCTGCTCGAAGTGGACGACTACAAAGTCGAAACTGCGACCACCGGCGAGGAAGCGTTGCAGTGCGTGGAAAAAGGCCTGCAGCCCGACTTGGTTCTGCTCGACGTGCTGATGCCCGGCATCGATGGCCTGGAGACGCTCGAACAGCTGCGTCAGCTTCAGCCCGGCGTCAAGGTTGTGATGTTGTCCTGCGTCAACGACACGCGAAAAGTTGTGCACGCCATGAAGCTGGGCGCGCTCGACTACCTGACCAAGCCTTTTCAGAAAGCCGAACTGGATGCCGTGATCGACCTCAGCCTGGGTCTGGGGAAAAAGACTTACAGCGGAGAAGTCGAAGAACTCTCTGAGGACGTATTCTTCATCGCCGCCAGCCCACAGATGCGCAAGATTCGTTCGCAGGCCGCGCTGGTGGCCAATGTCGACATCCCCGTGCTGCTGTTGGGCGAGAGCGGCACTGGCAAGGAAGTGCTGGGACGATTGATTCATAAGCTTTCGCCGCGCGCCCATCGCACCTTCCTGAAAGTGAACTGCGCCGCGGTCCCGGCCGACCTGCTGGAAAGCGAATTGTTCGGCTACGAGCCGGGCGCGTTTACTGGCGCCACGCATGCCAAGCCGGGAAAATTTGAGTTGTGCAACAAGGGTACGATTCTGCTCGACGAAATCGGCGAGATGCCGCCGCTGTTGCAGGCCAAGCTGCTGCACGTTTTGCAAGACCAGCAGTTCTCGCGGCTGGGCAGCCGCAGTGTGATTAAAGTGGACGTGCGCATTCTGGCCGCGACCAACATCAACATTCCCGAAGCGCTGGCCAACAAGCGCCTGCGCGAGGATCTCTACTACCGGCTGAATGCGTTCACCATGCAGATTCCGCCGCTGCGCGAGCGCAAGGAAGAAATTCCCATCCTGCTCAAGCATTCGATGTCGCGCATGGCGGAACGTTACGCGCGCGCGCCGCTTCCGCTGTCACCTGCGTTGCTGCAGGCCTGCCAGAATCATACGTGGCCGGGCAATCTGCGCGAGCTGAATAACTTTCTGAAGCGCTACCTGATTCTTGGCGATGAGAACTTGGCGGTAAGCGAACTAATTCCCAGAAATGACGGCAATGGCGGAAGTTCGGGAGATTCTTCGTCGCGGGGAGCCGAGCCAGGTGGCTTGAAGTCTTTGGCGCGCACCGCCAAGGATGAAGCCGAAGCGCAGGCTATTATGCAGGCTCTGGAACAGACCAACTGGAACCGCAAGCAGGCCGCGGTGATTCTGCAGATCAGCTACAAAGCTCTGCTCTACAAGATCCGGCAATATGGGATTGCCGACGCCAAGGCACATCACAAGCTTTCGGCGGGCGCGTAGGTCTCGGAGTTCGATAAGGAAGCAAGCCAAACGCAGGACTATTGTGTCGCGGCATTTCTTCGTAAAAGCTGCGCGACACTTCGCGCGGCTCGCCCAGAGCCTTCACCGCGCAAAGAACGCTGCCTAGGATGACAAGCGAACTGTTAAGCTCGCTGCTGCACTGACGCAGGGCGGCGCGGCTTAAAGGCCGCACCTTTCCAAACATACCTACTGGACGTAGAGAGTAATACCGACGCTCTTAGTGTCGCTGCCGGAGCTTCCGGTGACGGTGATGGGGTATTTGCCGGCCGGGGTTCCGCTCACCGGTGCTTGCGTATTTTTGGTGCTGCACGCGGGCAGGAGCAGGAGCAGCGCGAAGAGCGCGCAGGACATGAGTACGCCGGTGAAGATTCCCAGCATGCGCCGCCGGCGGCGGTCGCCTCCGACGCCCACGCCGAGCAGGGTTAATCCCGGGAAGGCCAGCCAGACGGCGTAAAAGTGTCGAGTCAGCAAACTGGTGGTGGTAGGCGTGATGGGCCGCGACGTGGTGGTGATGTTAAGCGTGGAAGATCCAGGACCCAGCAGGGTGACTGGACTGTTGGTAAAGTTGCAGGCCGCTCCCGGGGGCAACCCGGTACAGGCCAGCGTGACTTTCGAGGAATAAACGGGTTGCGGAGTCAGTGCCACCTGAAAGGTGGCTGTTTGGCCGGCCGGCACGGTGGCATCCGCTGGACTGATTCCGATGGTGAAGTCTCCCATGTCTGCCGAGACCTGGGTCTGGGCCAGCACGATGTTTCCCGGCCCAGTCACCTGCACAGAGCCGCCGTTGAATGTGGCTTGACTCCCGTTGCTGTAGGGCGTGGGGGTCAAGACGATGGTGACGGTCGCGGTCGCTCCGGACTGCAGCGGCGGAAGACTGCAGGTCACGTTGGTATTGGTTGAGCCTCCTCCGCAGGTGCCGGAACTGGCGCTGGCGGAAACAAAAGTGACCGGCACGCCCGTCACGGTGGAGCTGATGTTGTCGAGAACCGTGATGCTGTTGGCGACATCGGGACCGTTGTTGGTGACGATGTAGGTGAAGGTCGCCTGATTGCCGGCGTCGACGAAGGTCTGGCTCGTGCCCAGCGTCAGGACTCCGTTAATCGACAAACCAACGACTGAGCCCAGTTGGGTCACGAAGGCGTCGTAGCCGCCTCCGTTGGTGGCCTGTAACGGCGTATTCACCTGAAGCGTGGTCGAATTGGTGTCACCGGCGAAGTAGGCTGCCTGATTCACGTCGAGGGTAACACCGGTGCCCTCAGTGAAGACCGTCGTATTGCTGTCGCCGCTGGCTCCGCCGAAGTAGTTTGCCCAGGAACCGTTGGTCTGCCCGACCACGGCCGCGGTGTTCAGCCGGGCCATGAACGCATCCTGGGCACCGGTGAGAGTGCTCTGAATGGCGTTGTTTAGCGGGAAAACAGGAAAGGCAGTGGCCGAGCCCGCGAGGCCTGCCGATTGTGTCGACCCGGTCACCAGGGCGCCGCTGGCGGAGTCCACTGTAATGGCCAGCCCGGCTTCGTTGGCGCTTCCTCCCAGATACGAAAAATAGTTGAGCGACACGTTGGTCTGAACCGTAGAGGTGGAGGGGGTCGGGTTGCTCAGGCGGGCCACAAAGGCATCGTTCGCGTAAGGGCCGCCCGTGGCCGTCAGGGTGCAGGCGGTGCCAGCTGCGGGATTGATCGGCTGGTCAAGGCAGCTTTGATACGCGGAGGAAGTATTGAGGCTGGCGATCGCGTTGTTGATGTCGACGGAATTCGTGGTTCCGACGATATAGACGTTCGCCGCGCCGGTATCGAGCGCAATGCCTGCGCCCGAGTCACTTCCGGTCCCTCCCACGTAGGTCGACCAGATGAGTTGTTCGCCCTGAGGGGCGTTGGGATTGAGCTTGGTCACGAACGCGTCCGGGAGAATCGGGACAGCCGGTGGCGAGGCGGCCGAATACGTGCACGGCGGAGGAGTGACGATGACGACCGGAGGCGCCTGATCGAGACAGGGCTGGTAAGCATTCAGGATGGGAAAGTCGGTGCTGCTGCAGCCCGAGCATCCGGTGTAGATGAAATTCGTGGTGCCGGTGAAGTAGACGTTTCCATTGGTGTCAACAGCGATGCCGCCGCCCACGGCTACCGGCGTCTGCGGTGCCGGAAGAGCAGGAGGAATGAAATCTCCTCCGCCAAAATAGGTCGAATAAGCGATGCTGCCGGTGCGGGGCGCGTTCGTGTTTACCTTCGTGACGAAGAATTGAATGGGCGCGCGGGACGTTATCTGAAAGGGCAGCGCCTGGGGCAGCGTGCTTGCGGGAAATTGATCGGTGGTGGTCCCGACGTCGGTGGACGTGGTGGTTCCAGTGACGTACACGTAGCCGGATGCGTCGATCGTCATCCCGCTGGCGTTGTCGGCGCCGTTGCCGGAAAGGTACGACGAATACTGCAGTGTGGCGAAGTCGGACAGCATCTCGGTTACAAAGACGTGGGTGCCGGGAACCTCGGGCGTGGATTGATATGCGTTGGTCAGAGTCGTCGGAAAGTTGCTGGAGGAAGTTGTGCCGGCGACGAAGGGATCGCCCGCGCTGTCGACGTTGATTCCGACCGGCGTATCGGTGCCGTTGCCTCCCAGGTACGTGACATATTTCAGGACCGCCGGGTTTGAGCCCAGAGTGGGTGTAATCTTGACGATATAAATGTTCTGGGTGGCGCCGGTGGCGAGGGCGGACTGAAACACCGTATTAACCGAAGAAGCCGTCGGAAGATTCGGCGACGTGGTCGATCCGGTAAGGTAAATGTCGAAACTGCCATCGACCGCAACCGAAGTGGCACTCTCGTCGCCGCTGCCGCCGAAGTATGTCGAGAACTTCAGGATCGGGTCGATGATCAATTCGCGCGAGTGGTCATAGGGCCCGATCGCGAATCCGGCGCGCTTGGAGCCTCGCAGCACGAAGCTGCCTTCCACCGGCTGCTCGCGCCCGGCAATCTCCTGGTAAACCCGTGGAGCCTGCAGCTGCAGGGTGCCGGCGGCGCTCTCGATGACCAGTGCGCCGTTTTTGAGTTGGAGTTTTTTCGCGCCGTTGAATTCGAGCTCGGCCTGCGAAGGATCCGATCCGGGTGCAACCTGGAAGTCGTATTCCAGCTGTCCTTGATTTCCGTAGAAGACCAGATTGATTCCGGGATAAATATTCTCGTAACGCACGCGGGCGAACTGCGGCACGCCGTGCCGCCACTTCGCCGGATCATTGCCCAGAAAGTAATTGCTCTTGCCCGGCAGCAGATCGGCGCCGGTAACCGTGGGGTTGGGATTCGCACCCGCCAGCTTCATCTGCAGGGAGTCGACACGGGTCGATGTCGCTGTGTGCTTCGCCGCTTTCGAGTTCGGACGACCTTCATTTGAAAGATTCCGGGAAACCATGCTCAGGATGGCGCCCTCGGACCCTAGAAAGAGGCTGTAGCCGGATCCGCGGGTTATGAACTTCGCTCGTGGATCGGCGGGGTCAAGGCTTGCCTGTCCTTGATTGGGCTCGAAGATCATCGGCAGACCGGCGAAAAGCGAGCGTGCCTGCGACTTGGCTGTGCCGCTGGCCTGACTGGGCGAATTCTGCGCCGTCGCCGCCAGGCCCGGTAGAAGGGCATGTGCGCCATTAGCTGGAGTGTTGCTCGCTGCAAGGTGAGCCGCGGCGTTCGCGGCGGTTTGGCGTGAGCGGGAACCCCACCCGAGAAATGCGCATCCTGCCGTCAACAGCACCAGCCCTGCGGCCAGAATACGAACTCGTACCATGGATGTTCCCAACCAACGGTGCTCAACGTTCACTCGTTCCTCCGATGCAGTCAAAACCGTATTCTTTATTCTTTATGATCCCAATAATTTCAATCATTCCCGCTCAGGTCGTTTTCGTCCCGATCGTTTTCGTCCCGATCGTTTTTCGTTCAGATCTCTCTCGCTCAGATCATCTTGGAGAGATTCGATAAGCACAAGCTGACCTGAGCCTCGACCGGCGACTTCCCTTGCCGACCCGGCCGCAGCTAGCTAGTCATTGAAACTGGCGGAAAAATTAAATAACTACTTAAACATCTGACGGATAGACAAGTCAAGCGACCCTCCAGGCCAGTAGTGGCTCAGTTTGAATCTTTCTCCTTACGTCATCCCGAACCGCGGCGCATTTCAGCCGCAGGGGGGATCTCCACAGGCACAAGTTTTAGGGAGATCCCTCTCTCCGCCTGAAGAACGGCTCCGCTCGGGATGACGCCACGACTTGAAAATTAATGAGCCACGACCTCCAGGCCGGTAGTGGTGCATTCTGACGCTCGAAAAAGAAAACCGCCAACCACACAAGGACACCATGGACCACGAAGGACTTCGTTCTTATCGGGTTCCTTCGTGTGACTACGTGTCCTTCGTGGTTAAAGATCCTCAGACTGTGCCACTACTTCCACCCGGAGTGGAGTGTAGTCCCAAGATTCGTCAGATGCGCTCCTCTGCGCGGAAAGATGCCGTGAGATGGCACAAAAGTGGCGTGCAGGGAGTTGCAGGTTCGCCTGCGGTCAAAAGCTATCCGGGGGGAAGATTCCCTTTTCCGCAACTGCTTGCATGAGTCGCCGGGCTTCTTTGGTCCAGCTTCGGTCAAACACTCTGCAACCCGCTCATTCTTCGCGGAAAACTTACGGCCCGTGCGCGCGGCGGATGGCAGCGGGATTGCTCTTACTGGATCGAGCCATGCGCGTTCGTGCGTCCTCCCACGGCTCCCGGAGCAGGTTCTCCTCCGATTTCCGATTTCCGATTTCCGGACAGATTAACCGAATTAGTTCCAGGCGGCATTTTGCTGTTGTAAACTGCCGACGTTTCTATACATTGAGGGCTACGGGCCGTCTTAATAGTTGAAACTCAGGCCCGGGGCATTTGGGTGCATTTTGGGGCATTCGCGGTCGATTGGGGACGTTGTTCTGGCAACAACGCGCTTCTGGCGAGAGCGCTCGGGCATGCAATCGAATTCACAGGAACGGCGGATGATGCGGCGCTTTGACATGCGCCTGCCTGCAATCGTGCGCCTCGAAGGCGGGAGCCCGGATCAAGCTCGGGAAGTGCAAACTGAAACGCAGAACGTGAGCGCCCGCGGTGTTTTCTTCTACCTAGACCGCGCGGTCGCGGCCGGCACCAAGCTCGAAGTCACGCTGACTTTCCCGCCCCACGTTACGCTTACCGACGCGGTACGCGTCCGCTTCTCCGCGCGCGTGATCCGCGTGGAACATCCTCTGCCATCGTCGCGCATCGGCACCGCCGCTATGATTGAGGACTACGAATTTCTGCGCTCCGGCGGCAGCCCGGATTTTTTCTCGGCCCTGCAGACGGAATGGAAAGCCTCGAACTGAAGCGAAACTCCGACGTTCG
>Ga0209274_10000425_pt1 | contig 26445 bp, 23 predicted proteins | sample HubBroMetageREF1_FD_188343 | JGI IMG/M metagenome (GOLD analysis project Ga0209274, IMG submission 188343) | Reference soil microbial communities from the Hubbard Brook experimental Forest, New Hampshire, USA - Hubbard Brook CCASE Soil... | ecosystem: Environmental > Terrestrial > Soil >...
CGGCCGCGTCGTTCCGGCGGGTCCGGCCCCGGGCTTCCGCTTTCGCGTCCCGCGCCCTGGCCTTTTCGAAGAAGTGCTCTTCGAGCGCCCAGCAGCGGCGGACCGCGCGGGAGATTCGTTCGAAGATCAGACCGATATCGGTGCCGCCCCGGCCGAGGAACGTCGCTTGGGCCGCGGCCAGTTCCATGACCGCCCGTCCCGGATCGATTCGGCCGGTCATCATCTCGTCGACCGTGGCATGGGCGAGATTGGCTTGCGACTCGGCTTGCGACCTGAGCGCCTTGGCGATATCCATCCCGATCCCGGCCAACTCCGCGAGCGCGCGCGAGCGCCTCTCGGTGAAGCCGGGATCCCGGCCGCCCGCGCCGCGGGTGCGCGCTTCCGACTGATCCCGGTCGGGATCGTCCGGCGTCGCCTCGGCAGGCGAGGAGGGGAGGTAGGTGATGTTCATGGAACACACCATGAACTGGATCGGCGGTCGATTCAAGCCCTTTCGCAATCGCCACCGAAAATTTTCCGAACGACCATGCCGGCGACGAGCGCGAGGCCGTATGGGGCCAGTCCACGAAAGCTGCCGCATTTGCCTGATCGAGAATATGGCGGGACGAGCGCATTTGACGAGCGTCCTTCGCGGTTCCTCCTGCCGGACCGTCGGTTCAAGAGAGAAGTGGATCTGCCAGCCGCGTACCGTTTGCAGGAGGAAAGCGCACGGCTCAGTCGGGGATAAAGTCGGATGGTGTTTCGGCACGGACAGGCCTAATGTCTGGGCGTGTCAATCTGGATCAGCAGGGCATGCCCGACTATCAGCCGCCAAAAGACATCCTCGAAGTGCTCGGAAAGATCGAGTTCGAGGAGGCGCTGGAACCAGATGATCCGCGCCGCGTCGACACCATCGAGGCGCGCAGCAGCCAAGAGACGCTCCGTCGATTGGCGCGTAAATTGGGTCTGGATCTCGAGACCGGACGCTTCTATCCGGCGCCGCAGAAGCATGTGCTCTTCTTCGGCCATGTCGGCGCGGGGAAGACCACCGAATTGAAATTTTACGCCGCACACCTCGACAAGACCGGATTCTTTCTCCCGGCCGAGGTCGACGTCCCGGGCGTCCTGGACCGGAACAATCTGCAATATGCCGACCTGCTGATGGCGATGGCCAATGCGCTGCTGGAGGCCTTGGAAAAGCAGAACATCTCGCTGCCCGGCAAGGACATCAAAGCGCTGCACGACTGGTTCGCGGAAAAGATCGTCACGCGGCAGGAGGTTCAGGAGTTCTCGGCCGAAATCCAAAACACCCTAGAGGCCGGAGTCACCATTCCGCTGCTGGCCAAGCTCCTGACAAAATTCAGCACGGCGTTCAAGGCGAACGCGACCTACAAGGACGAATTGCGGCGCGTCATCCGCAACAGTTTCACGCAATTGGCCGACGCCTTCAACCAACTGATCCGCGGTGCCGAGGCGGCGCTGGCCAAGAAACGACAAAAGGACCCTGTCCGCGTTTTGTTCATTGTCGACGGCACCGACAAGCTGCGCGAAGAAGATCGCCGGCGCCTGTTCGTCGAGGACACCCAGCTGCTGCTGGCCGTCCATGCCCTTGCCGTCTACACTGCGCCGATCGCGCTGAAATACGAGGGCGGCCTGGTCGGCCAGCTCGATGCCGATCTCGTCCTGCCGATGGTGAAGCTTCAGGACCAGGACGGCAACCGCTGCGAAGCCGGCTGGCGGGCGATGCGCGAGATCGTGCTGAAGCGCGCCGACCGGTCCTTGTTCGATACCGATGCGGACATCGACCGATTGGTCGAGAACAGCGGCGGCCATCCGCGCGAGCTGCTGCGGCTGCTCCAGCTCTGCTGCGAGTTCGCCGAACAGCAGATCGATGCGGGTGTCGTCAAGCAGGCGATCGGCCAACTCGCCAGCGAATACCGGCGCCCGCTCGAGCCGGATGACTATCAGCGCCTGGTTCGGATCGATCGCACGCCGATGGACGTTGGGAACGACGAGAAGATCCGGCGCCTGCTATATCTCCTTGCCCTGCTGGAGTACAACGACGGCACCTGGCGGCGAAGCCACCCCGTGATCAGAAGCCTTGAAGGCTATCGGCGTGCAATGACCGCTTTGCGGGCGGAACCGTGACCGACGCCGATCGACTGCAGTTCCTCGACCGTCCCAAGGGGGCAATTGCGGGGCTTCCTCCCGCTTGCCAGGAAGGCTTCGCTCGCCTCGCCAAACTCGTCCAGGCCCGTCGCGGAAAATTTCAACTTTTGGTTCTTGATTGCCGCGACGAAACCCTGCGTGATAGGCTTATTGCTCAGCTGAACGAACTCCTTGAGGCAAACGGAAGTCACCCTGCATCGCTGCAGCTCAGGACCGCCGACCATCCGGATTTCGCCACAGTCGAGCGGGCACTCATCGCGCTCGCCGGAACGAGCAGCGCCATCCACGTCACGGGCGGCCCATCCTGGTTCGATCGTGCCAAATGGGGCGGCTTCAACATCAGGCGCGACGCCGTCGCCCAGCAGGTCAAGGCCAGCCTCCTCTTTTGGCTGGATCCGGACTCGATTGCCGTTCTGGCCAGGATCGCGATCGATCTTTGGGCCTGGCGCAGCGCCGTCATCCCCTTTGCCACCGCGCCGGGAGCGCTGCCCCACGCCGTGCCGAAACCCGACTTCCGGATCATCGACGACCGCACGCTGGCCGAACGCAAGAAGCGGATCGCGTTTCTCCGGGACGTCACGCGAGACTCAGACCTGCCCGCCGAAATCCGCTTCGGACTTGTTGCAGAACTCGGCGATCTCTTGGCCGGCATCGGTCAGATGACCGAGGCGGAATCGGCATATCGCGACGCCGCGGACGCGGCACCGGACGAGCGCTCCCGTACGGACGCGAGAGGCAGGATCGCCGACATGCTGCAGGCGCGGGGCGAGCTGGACGAGGCGCTGCGCATCCGGCGTGAGGAGCAGTTGCCGATCTATGAGCGTCTGGGCGATGTGCGCGCGGCGGCCGTGACCAAGGGGAAGATCGCCGACGTGCTGCAGGCGCGGGGCGAGTTGGACGAGGCGCTGCGCATCCGCCGTGAGGAGGCGCTGCCGGTCTATGAGCGTCTGGGCGATGTGCGCGAGGCGGCCATCACCAAGGGGAAGATCGCCGACGTGCTGCAGGCGCGGGGCGAGCTCGACGAGGCCCTGCGCATCCGGCGTGAGGAGGCGCTACCGATCTATGAGCGTCTGGGCGATGTGCGCGAGGCGGCCATGACCAAGGGGCAGATCGCCGACGTGCTGCAGGCGCGGGGCGAGCTGGACGAGGCCCTGCGCATCTGGCGTGAGGAGCAGTTGCCGGTCTATGAGCGTCTGGGCGATGTGCGCTCGGCAGCCGTGGCCAGGGGGAAGATCGCCGACGTGCTGCAGGCGCGGGGCGAGCTGGACGAGGCGCTGCGCATCCGGCGTGAGGAGGAGCTGCCGATCTATGAGCGTCTGGGCGATGTGCGCGAGGCGGCCGTGACCAAGGGGAAGATCGCCGACGTGCTGCAGGCGCGGGGCGAGCTGGACGAGGCCCTGCGCATCCGGCGTGAGGAGGCGCTGCCGGTTTATGAGCGTCTGGGCGGCGTCAGGGAACTCCTCGTCGAACGCGCGAATCAGGCGACTCTCCATCTGATCAGAAACCGCGAAGGAGATCGGCAGGAGGCAAATCGCCTCCTCCGTCTGGCCCTTGCAGAGGCTCGCCGGCTCCGTCTTCCCGAGGAACAGCAGATCCAGCAAATCCTCGAGCGTGCCGGCCTCGGCTGACAGCCGAGAACGGCAACGGGCGCGGCAATCGCGCGGTCCGACAAACGGTCCGATTCCGGATAGGTTGGCCGAGATTTGGGTCGGAGTGGCAAAACCCAGGGCACGCCGACGATATCTCCTTCTCCCCTCTGAAGGGCGGAGAAGGACTATCCCTCCCGTCACTGCCCGGGGTTTCGCCCCTCTCACGATGCCGGTACCCCCAGCGGGACTGAAGATTGCCCGGCCGAGGCCCGATCATCGGATCGACCGCCGCGTCGATCCGCAGAGCGAAGGCAGCGGCGGCATCGACCCCAGCCCCTAAATCAGGTCGAGGTCGGTCGTCGGCGGCGCGCGCCGCCGACGACCGATCAGCGCCCCTGCAGGCGCTGCTCTCTCTTCACTCGGCGGCTCGCATGACCGGGACCGCGCCGGCAGCGGCCAGACGTTCGAGATTGGCCTCGTGCGTCTCGCGGTCGATCCGATAGGCGCCGACGAAGGCGATCGCCGCCAAAAACAGGATCGTCGAGACCGGGATGAAGATCAGAACCAGATTGTCCATCACGCCGTGGCTGACCGGGTTCGCCTGAGGATTGTCGGGAAATCCCACCCAGCTGAGCACGAAGCCGGCACTGAAGATACCGATGCCCGAGTTGAATTTCTGGATGAAGCTGTTGACCGAGAAGTACAACCCCTCGCTCCGGCGCCCGCTGGTCAGCTGCCCGTCCTCGACCACGTCGGCCACCATCGAAGCGAGCAGGGTGGCGGTCCCGATGGTGAAGGCGATGGAAACCACATAAAATGCCCACAGGAGCGGCAGCAGGAGCGGCGTGCCGTTGGCCGGGAACCAGCCGGCGAAGCGCAGCAGCAAGGGGAGCGGACCCACCACCAGCGCGCCGACCCACAATACCATCGCCGCGCGCTTCTTGCCGATGCGGTGCGAAACCAATGCTGCAATCGGCAGCGCGATCACGGCGGAAAGCAGGGCGGAGGTGAAGACCAGTCCGATCTGGACGGCACTCAGCCCCCAGAAGAAGGTCAGGATGTCATTGGTCAGCGCCTGACCGAGGCCGTTCGCCATCCCCGCGAAGATTCCGCCGCCGAGCAGCACCAGCAGGGACCGGTTCGACAAAGTCTGGACTATGTCGCGGCGCGTCCGCGCCAGATCGAAGGCCCGCTTGGGCGGTGCCGCTTTGAGATCGGGAATGTGATGATGCGTCCCGACCGCCGAAACCATGATCGCCACGAACATGAGCGCGGCCGCGACCCAACCGTAGCGCGCATAACCGGCCGGGTTGAGCAGGCCCAGAGGATGCGTCGCATCGGGCGTCAGCAGGACGAAGAAGGCGAGATAGGTCATGACCAGCCCGCCCAGCCAGCCGAACCGGAAGCGGAAGCCCAAGAGCGACGTCCGGTCGTGGTACTGATCGGTCAGTTCCGGCGCCAGCGCCGAACTCGGGATCTCATAGAGTGAAATCAGGAAGCGGACGACCGTGGCGACGCCGATCAGATAATAGAACAAAGCCGTGCTGCTCAAGCCGGAGGGCGGGCTCCACAACAGCGCATAGGAGATCGAAACCGGAATTGCCGTCGCATACATGAACGGGTGACGCCGGCCCCAGGCGGAACGCAGTATGTCCGACCAGTGCCCGATGAGCGGATCGATGCAGGCATCGATCAGGAGCACGATGAGAATCGCAAACCCGACTTGCTTGGCCGGCACGTGCAACACCTGATTATAGTAGAGCAGGAGCAGAAAATTGAACCCCTGATCCTTCACGCCATAGGCAACGGAGCCGAAGCCGTAGAGCAACTTGGTTGCGAGCGTAATCGGGTGCTTGGTGCGAGACGGCTGCATTTCGGCTCTCTCCCTTCTGCGGTGCGCTCGAGCGCACGTCTATGGTTCGTTCGTCATTTACTTCTGCCGCCCCGGCGGCCGGGACACCGATCAGCCGATGCCCCCGCCGGGAGGCGGGATCTTCGCCCGCGCGCCCGACGTTACACCAAAGACTTCACGCCCGCACCCGGTCCGACGAGAGGGCGAAGCCGCTCCTCAAAAAATCTCGAACAGGCCGGCCGCACCCATGCCGCCGCCGATGCACATGGTGACGACACCGTATTTGGCGCCGCGGCGCTTGCCTTCGATCAGGATATGACCGGTCATGCGCGCGCCCGACATACCATAAGGATGTCCGATCGAGATGGCCCCGCCGCTGACGTTCAGCCGATCATTGGGGATGCCCAGACGGTCGCGGCAATAGAGCGCTTGGCTGGCGAAGGCCTCGTTCAGCTCCCAGATGCCGATATCGTCGATGGTGAGCCCGTGTTGCGTCAAGAGCTTGGGGATCGCGAAGACCGGGCCGATCCCCATCTCGTCGGGATGGCAGCCGGCGACGGCCATGCCGCGATAGGCGCCGAGCGGCTGAAGGCCGCGCCTCTCGGCCTCCTTCGCCTCCATCAGCACCGAAGCCGAGGCGCCGTCGGAGAGCTGCGAGGCGTTGCCGGCGGTGATGAAGCGGCCTTCCTTGATCTTCTGGCCGCCCTTGAAGACGGGCTTCAAGCCGGCCAGATCGGCCAGCGTCGTCTGCGGCCGGTTGCCCTCGTCCGAGGTGAGGGTGATCGGGCGCTTGGAGACTTCGCCCGTCGCCTTGTCGGTCACGTTCATGATCGTGGGCAGCGGCACGATTTCGGCATCGAAGGCGCCCGCCGCCTGGGCCGCGGCGGTACGCTGCTGCGATTGCAGCGCGTATTCGTCTTGGGCTTCGCGGGTGACGCCATAGCGCTCGGCCACGATCTCGGCCGTCTCGATCATCGCCATATAGAGCGCCGGTATGCTCGCCACCAGTGCGGGATCGGCCGCCCGGTAGCGATTGGCGTGCTCGGCGTTGAGCGAGATCGATTCGAGTCCGCCGCCGACCGTGATGGTCATGCCGTCATGCAGGATCTCCTTCGCGGCGGTGGCGATCGCCATCAGCCCCGAGGCGCATTGCCGGTCGACGCTCATGCCTGCGACGGTGTCGGGCAATCCTGCGCGCAGCGCGCATTGGCGCGCCGTGTTGAACCCGGTCGTGCCCTGCTGGACGGCAGCACCCATGACGACGTCGTCGATCTCGGCGGCGTCGACTCCGGACCGCTTGACCGCGGCGGCGATGACATGGCCGCCCATGGTCTGGGCCTGGGTGTCGTTGAAGGCACCGCGTCCGGCCTTGCCGATCGGGGTGCGGGCAGTGGAAACGATGACGGCTTCGCGCATGGTATCGGGAATCCCTTCTTGATGAGTCGGCTGTCGCCCGCGGCCGAGGTCCTTCGTTCAGCTGCGGCCGCCGGCTGCCGTGGCATTGGCCATTTCGATCCGGCCCTGATCGAGGGCGCTTTCCGGCACAATAGCGCCGGTGCGATCGGAAATCTCGTCGAATTGGGCGGCGAGCCGTTCCGGAGCGTCCGCGGCGGCGCCGATGAAGCCGCCAGGGGTCAGCGTGACGTATGCTCGCTCGAAGCTGCCGGCCCCGGCGCAGAGAATGGCCCGGCTCGGCGCGTCCTCGGCGACCAGGGCGAGCACGCCGGGCGAAACCGATTCCGGCGCCATCAGCGCCAGCAGGGCCGGCGGCAGGATGCCCTCGGTCATGCGGGTCGCCGCCGTCGGCGCCAGGCAATTGACCCGAATGTTGTTCTTCGCCCCTTCGATCGACAGGACCTGCATCAGGCCGACCAGGGCCATCTTGGCGGCCCCGTAATTGGCCTGGCCGAAATTGCCGAAGAGGCCGGAAGATGAAGTCGTCATCACGATCCGGCCGTAATTCTGCGCCCGCATGATGTCCCAGACCGCCTTGGTGCAATTGACCGCACCCATCAGATGAACGTCGACGACCGCGCGGAAATCCTCGAGCGCCATCTTGGCGAAGCTCTTGTCGCGCAGGATCCCGGCATTGTTGACGAGAATATCGACCCGGCCCCATTCCGCCACGGCCGCGGCCACCATCGCCTCGACGGCTGCGGCATCGGTGACCGAGGCGCCGTCGGCGATCGCGGCACCGCCGGCGGCGCGGATCTCCTCGACCACCCGTTCCGCGGCGCCGGTCGAGCCGCCCGTGCCGTCGCGCGCGCCGCCCAGATCGTTGATCACCAGCTTGGCGCCGCGCGCGGCCAGCGCCAGCGCATGGGCGCGGCCCAAGCCCCCGCCCGCACCGGTCACGATCGCGACCCGGCCGTCGAACCTCATGGACAAGCTCCCTCTTTGTTGAATGCGACTATGCCGATATGCGGGTTATTTGTAACGGTATTCTCGACTACCCTATCGGAGAATCCGGAGGATCGTCGACACTGAAAGCGGGGGCCCGAGCGACCATGACCGATGCGGAGATTTCCTTGGGGGCGCGGCTGGGTCAGCTCGCCGCCGCGCGGCCGGGTGCCATCGCCGTCAGCTGCGGCGACGACCGGCGCAGCTGGGGCGATCTCGACCGCCGGTCCAACCGCCTGGCCCGGGCCTTGGCCGCCCGCGGCGTCGGTGAAGGTTCCTTCGTCACCATCGCGCTGCCCAACAGCATCGGGTTCATCGAAGCCTGCTTCGCCTGCTGGAAGCTCGGCGCCACGCCGCAGCCCGTCTCGTCCCGGCTGCCCAAGGCCGAGATCGACGGCATCGTGGCCCTGGCCGATCCGCCGCTGGTGATCGCCGGGCCGGAACTCGCCGTCGAGCGGACGCGCGCCGACATAGAGCAACTCCTGGCCGAGAGCGAGGACGCGTCGCCATTGCCCGATCGCATCGCCCCGTCCTGGAAGGCGCCGACCTCGGGCGGCTCGACCGGTCGGCCGAAACTGATCGTATCGGGCACGCGCGGGATCCTTTCGCCGACGCAGATCGAATATTTTCGGCTGCGGCCCGACGATGTGGCCCTGATGCCCGGGCCGCTCTATCACAACGGCCCGTTCTCTTGCGCGATTCTGGCACTGACCACTGGAGCCGAACTGGTGCTGATGGCGAAATTCGACGCCGAGGGCGTGCTGGCCGCGATCGATCGGCACCGGGCGACCTGGCTCTATCTGGTGCCGACCATGATGAGCCGGATCTGGCGCCTGGGGCCGGAACGGAGAGCGCGCTACGCCGTCGCCTCGCTGCGGACGGTCTGGCATCTGGCCGCCCCCTGTCCGCCCTGGCTGAAGGAGGCCTGGATCGACTGGCTCGGCGGCGCGGTGATCTGGGAGCTCTATGCCGGCACGGAGTCGCAGGCTTCCACCGTGATCAGCGGCACGGAATGGCTCGACCGCCGCGGCTCGGTCGGCCGGGTCGCGACGGGGCAGATGAAGATCCTGGACGCTGCCGGCAGAGAGCTGCCGCCGGGCGAGACCGGCGAGATCTACATGCGCCGGTCCGATGGTTTGCCCGCGACCTATCGCTATGTCGGCGCCGAGGCGCGCCGAATCGGCGACTGGGAGTCGCTGGGCGATATCGGCTGGTTCGACGCCGAGGGATATCTCTATCTCGCCGACCGGCGCACCGACATGATCCTGGTCGGCGGCTCGAACGTCTATCCGGCCGAGGTCGAGGCAGCACTGGACGAGCATCCGCTGGTGCAGTCGAGCGCCGTGATCGGCCTGCCCGACGAGGATCTGGGCAACCGCATCCACGCAGTCGTACAACCCCGCGCCGGCCTCGATCTGGAGCATCTGCAGCTGCATCTGGCCGAGCGGCTGGTCGCCTACAAGCGGCCCCGCAGCATCGAGATCGTGAGCGAGCCGTTGCGCGACGACGCCGGCAAGGTCCGCCGCTCGCAGCTGCGGGCCGAACGGCTGGCCGGGGCTCAGCACCGCCGCCCCGAACCCCGCTCGGGCGACGAGAAGAAACCGCAGCGGCATCCGGGCCCTGCAAGGGAAGCGGGGCGATCGCAGTCGGATCGGTGAGTGTCCGGAGCCGCCCTGGGGCCGACGATGCGCCCCGGCCGAGTTCATCGCCGGCCTTCCGTACGACCCAACCCGTCGACTGGCCGAAGCCGGCAGCGCCGAGCGGGAGCGCCGATCGGTGCAGGCCGGCCGATGGCCGCGACTGTCCAGCCCTGCTCCGAAGCCGACCATCATCCGCCCACGGGCCGGCAGCGATTTCGTGCCCGGGGCGGATGTTGCGCGGGGGACTCTTACTTCGAGCTGACGCATGCGACCCGAAGCAAATTTCAGTACAATGTAATCCCGGATAATACACTAAGCCGACCGATCGCAAGGTCAGGTGCCTTGAACAATATCGCGGATATATTAGTAACATGATCCGTTTGGAATGGAACGGCTGGTACGGACGCCAGAAACGCCTCCTACATCACCCGCGGAAAACCAGTATTTATAATCATGAAACTCCGCTCGCCGATTTCGCTGGCCGCTCTGATGTTCGCGCTCGCAACCGCACCAGCCATGGCACTCACGCCGCCACCCGTGATCGTCGCCACAGCGGTGGCGTCCAATCTCGGCGACAGCATCCATGTCCCGGTCGGAACCAGCGTCTTCTTCCTCGTCAAGGCGACCAACAGCGGCGGGACCGCTCCTGTTACCGTCACCACAAACACTGGTCGGGCCACGCTGCCGATCACCATGTTCATGTGTCAGGTCAAGATGGTCTCGGGCCAACCGGAGCAGTGTCTCGACCCGATTCCCTCCGAGTCCTTGACCGGCAGTTTCCCGGCTGCCGCCAATGAGGATTTCTATGTCGCCGTGACCGCCCATGGTCACATCCCCTCCACCGTCGAGGGAAATCTGATCCCCATCCAATTCAGCTCGGGTGAGTTCGACATCGGGACCGCCACGATGGGCGTCACCACCAACTGATCCCCGATCTTGCGTGTAGTCTCTGAGGGAACGGGGGGCCTCGCCCCCCGAGTTCGGCCGCGGAGCGGAGAGCGCAGAAAGCCGCCAGCGACATGATTCTCACGATCTTGCGCTGTGCCTGATCACCCTTTCTCCGGGGTGGCGCCACTTTGCGTGCGTCCGCGGGAGAGGCCCGCCCAGGGGGTGGCGGCGGCATCCGGCTGCTGCAGCGCGCGCAAGGCATGACGGCGGGCATGGTAACGATCCAGAGCCTGGTCGAGCGCGCTCTGCTGCAAATGGAGCTTGCCCGGCTGGCGCGAGTCTCGGAGCCTGAGATAGGCGGCCCGGGCCGCGTCGAGCGCCATTTCGGCCAGGGCCAGATTCGCGCGCGCCTCGTCGAGCGCCCGTTCGTCGGCGGGCCGACGAAGGGTCTTGTTGAGAAAGGGCCATCGAAACTGCATCGTTCGACGTTCTCGCGCGAGGTTGGCCGATCTCCGATCGACGGGCGACGTGCGCAATAATTTCCGCGGCGGGCGGGATATTTTTGGGGCGTCGCTACGCTGGAACGACAACCAATGCGGATTGGTTCCGGCAATGGATACGATTTTTCGGGGTTCTCCGACTGGACAGAAAGGGTTAGGCTCGGCGCGTGGGGCACCCGGTCCCGCCGGATTCGAGGCTGACCCCGGCGCACGCGCGCCGGCGGCGACGATCGAGCGCGGATGCGGTACAGTCTGAGCCCAGGTCGCGAGATTGGCGGGGGATCGCGTGGATTGGCCGAGCTTCACCGTGACGGCTGCGGATGGTGTGGCACTATTCGTCCATCATTGGCGCGCGCCGGTGCCGCCACGGGCCGTCATCCAGATCGCCCATGGCCTGGCCGAGCATGCCGGCCGCTATGCCCGCCTCGCCCAGACACTGACCGGCGCCGGCTATGAGGTCTACGCCAACGACCATCGCGGCCACGGCCGGACGGCGAGTTCGCCCGAGGAATTCGGCTTCTTCGCTGATTCGGATGGGTGGGCCAAATGTGTCGACGATCTATGGTGCGTCAACCGACGGATCGCGGCCGAGCATCCTGCTGTCCCGATCGTGCTGCTCGGTCATTCCATGGGCTCCTTTCTCGCCCAGAACTTCGCGGCACTCCATGGCGACACCCTGGCCGGCGTCGTGCTGTCGGGTTCGACCGGCAAGCCGCCCGCGACGGCGGTTCTGGGCCGGGTGATTGCCCGGCTGGAGCAACTGCGACTGGGCCCGCGCGGTCGCAGCCCGCTCTTGGACCGACTGGGATTCGCTGCCTTCAACAAACCGTTCGAGCCCGCGCGAACCCCGTTCGACTGGTTGAGCCGGGACTCGGCAGAGGTCGATCGCTACATCGCCGACCCGCTCTGCGGCGGCGCGCCGACGACCCGATTGTGGATCGACCTTCTGGACGGCCTCCGCCTGATCGCGCAGCCGGCCCTACAGGCCGGGATTCCCAAAGCCTTGCCGATCCATCTGATCGCCGGCGCGCTCGATCCCGTCACCGAAAATACCAGAGGCCTGGACCGGCTGATCGCCGCCTATCGCGCAGCCGGGCTGACCCGGATCACGCATATCTTCTATCCGGGCGCACGCCATGAACTCTTCAACGAGACAAATCGCGACGAGGTCACGGCGGATCTGATCGAGTGGCTCGGGGGATTGACGGTCGAGAGCAGACTTGCCGCTCGGACCGAGGAACGCTAAGCAGGAGTCGACACCCGGGAAAGACGGAGAAGGAACCATGGCGAGAGCCGGCGAGATGACGGAAATGACGATGGCGGACGGGGCGGTGATCGGAGTCTATCATGTCCAGCCGACCGGCCCCCGTCGTGGTGGCCTGGTTCTCATCCAGGAGATCTTCGGCGTCACCGATCATATCAAGGAACTCAGCGACGGCTACGCCGCCGACGGCTACGAGGTGCTGTCGCCGGCCCTCTACGACCGCGAGGCGCCCGGATTGCAGGCCGCCTATACGCCCGAAGACGTGCAGAAGGCGATCAAGATCGCGCGCGAGCTCCATCCCTTCGCCCTCTCCGTGGCCGACACGCAGCGCTGCATCGATGCCCTCAAGGGTTCCGGTCCCGTGTTCATCACCGGCTATTGCTACGGCGGTTCGGTCAGCTGGGCGGCGGCCTGCCGCTGCGACGGCCTCGCCGCGGCGTCGGGCTATTACGGCAGTCTGGTTCCCCAGCTCGCCGGCGAAACGCCGAAATGCCCGACGATTCTGCATTTCGGCGCCCGGGATTCGGGCATTCCGCTCGACGGCGTCAAGAAGGTCGAGGCGCTCCATCCCGAAGTGGGCGTGTACGTGTACGAAGCCGGGCACGGCTTCAACTCCGACCGACGCACGGACTACGATGCCGAATGCGCCCGGCTGGCGCGCGAGCGGACGATCGCGCTGTTCCGGGCGCACGGCGGCTGACCGGACGGCCTGGCGATTCGAGGGTAGTGCCCCCGAGTTTGTCGCGTTTCCGGACCCGATCGGGGTCCGGGCTAAACGATGATCCGTTTCATCCGGTCGACCGCGGCCAGAAGTTGGGCGCGGATCCCGGGCTCCATCGCCGAATGGCCGGCATCCGGAACGATCGTATATTTGGCCTCGGGCCAAGCGCGGGCCAGGGTATCGGCCGTGACGATCGGGCAGATGGCGTCGTAGCGGCCCTGGACGATGAAGGCCGGAATCCGCCGCACCCGCCCGATCGCCTCGAGCAGGGCATTTTCCGGCATGAAGATACTGTGCTTCATGTAATGCGCTTCGATCCGCGCCAGCCCGAGCGCCATGCGATCCTCGCCGAACGCCGCAACCGTGTCCGGGCTGGGCAACAGGGTCGAACAGGCGCCCTCGTAACTGCTCCAGGCGCGCGCCGCCGGCATGTGCACGGCCGGGCTCGGATTGGTCAGCCGCCGATAATAGCTGTCCAGGAGATCGCCCCGCTCGGTCTCGGGCAGAAACTCGGAGAAGGCCCGCCACGCTTCGGGAAACAGGGTGCGGATCCCCCAGACGAACCATTCGACCTCGCTCCGGCGGCACAGGAATATCCCGCGCAGGACGAAGCCCAGACAGCGCTCGGGATGGACCTCGCCGTAGGCCAGCGCCAGAGTCGAGCCCCAGGATCCGCCGAAGACCAGCCACGACTCGATGCCGAGCAATTGGCGCAGCCGCTCCATGTCGGCGACCAGATGCGCGGTCGTATTGGCTTCGACCGACCCCAGCGGGGTCGACCGTCCGGCGCCGCGTTGGTCGAAGACGACGATGCGATAGAAGTTCGGATCGAAGAACCGACGATGCGTCGGCGTGGCACCAGAGCCCGGGCCACCATGCAAGAACACGACAGGAATGCCCCGTGGATTGCCGCACTCCTCCCAATAGAGGGTATGGACGGCATCGACCGGGAGCAGCCCGGAACGGTATGGCTCGATGGCCGGGAACAACTCGCTGCGGGTCATCGCTCGGGATCGGCTCCTGTCTTGGCGACGTCACTCTAAGGGGCCGGCGGAGGAAAAGGCAAAGCCGGTATTGCCACCCCGGTTCCTCGCTATACGCGCATTTCCGGGGCGTCTGCCGTGCGAAACCGACACGGCTCTCGCACTGCAACACGAGGATCCGTGCACTATGTGTCTAACATCAATCGGGGCGCCCATACACGGTTTCCGCGCCGATCGGTCGAGGCGCCATCCGGCGCCGCAGCAGCAGGATGTCTCGGAGCGGGCCAAGCGCGGCACTCATCGGCCGGCGGGGGCGGCGGATTCTCGTGCCGGCGCGGCAGGACGCTGCGGGCACGCAGTTGAGGAGTTTTACCATGGCGATTTCGTCCCCGCGCGGCACTTCTTTGCGGGCTCTCGGCCTGGTGGCACTGGTCGGCCTGGCACCGGCGGGCGCCGCTCGTGCCGCCGAAATCCCGAGCCAGCCCGACGCGGTCATCACCAGTCTCGACCAGTCATTACTCGATGTCATGCAGCATGCCAAGCAGCTGGGCTATGGCGGACGCTATGCCAAGCTCGAACCGATCGTCAGGCAGGTCTTCGACATCCATTACATGACCCGGATCGCCGTCGGAACGAGCTGGTCGACCCTGTCCCCCGATCAACAGGACCAGCTGTCCAACGTCTTCGGGAAATTCATCACCGCCACCTATGCGCGGCGCTTCGACGGTTATTCGGGCGAGACGTTCGAGACGCTCGGCGACAAGCCCATGGGTCCGGCGACGCTGGTCCAGACTCGGCTCATCAAGTCGGACGGCGAGCCGGTCGCCCTCAACTACGTGACCCGCTCGACCAACGGGCGCTGGCAGGTCGTGGACGTCTTCCTGACCGGCACGATCAGCGAACTCGCCCAGCGTCGCTCGGAGTTCTCTGCGGTGTTCCAGCGGGCGGGATACGACGGGCTGCTGTCGTCGCTGTTGCAGAAGATCGCCCAGGCCGAACGCGAAGCGCAGATCACCTAGAACAAACCCGAGCAGCAATTCTCATTTTGGCCGGCCGCCTGCTGCTCCTCTCCGCCCCATTGGGGGGGGAGAGGCCGGGAGAGGTGGGGAACGCTCCGATATCGCAAGGAAGTCATTCGAGCGCCAGCGGCAACCCCCACCTCAGTTTCATTGCGGGCGGGTCGGCCGATGGCCGCCCTGGAACTCGGTTGAAATTCGCTCCCGCCGAGCGGAGGGTAAATGTCTCGGCCCAGCCGACGATTGAAGCCGAGCGGGTACGGATTCGGCGCCGGCTCACGCCTCCTTGGCGACGATGCCGGGCTTGATGCCGATCTTCGCGGGCTTGGGGCGCGCCTGGTCGAGTTCGACATTGATCTCGAGCATCGACGTCTCGCCGACCCGTTCGAGATGGATCTTGATCATGTCGTCGGTCACGTCGAGGTACTTCGCCACGACCGCCAACACTTCCTTCTGCAAAAGGGGCAGGAAATCCGGGGCGTGCCGGCCGGCGCGCTCATGGGCGAGGACGATCTGCAACCGCTCCTTGGCGATGGCCGCACTGGGGTCGCGCTTGCGGAAGAAGTTGAGGAGGCTCATCAGGCACGTCCGAACAAATTGCGGAGCAAGCTCCGCCTTTCGGTCTTGAGGAAGCGCATCTCGCGCTGCTCGCCGAGGAAGCGGGCGACCGCATCCTGATAAGCGCGGCCGGCGCTGCTCTCCAGATCGAGGATCACCGGTGTCCCGGTGTTGGAGGCCTTGAGCACCGCTTCCGACTCGGGGATGACGCCGATCAGCGGCACCGACAGGATCTCCTGGACATCGGCGATCGACAGCATCTCGCCCTTGGCGACTCGGTCGGGCGAATAGCGGGTCAGCAGCAGATATTCCTCGACCGGCGCCTCGTTGCGCTCGGCCCGCCGCGATTTCGAGGCGAGCATGCCCAGGATCCGGTCGCTGTCGCGGACCGACGAGACTTCCGGATTGGTCACGATCACCGCGGCGTCGGCATGATAGAGGGCGGTCAGCGCGCCATGTTCGATGCCGGCCGGGCTGTCGCACAATATGTAGTCGAAATTCTCACGGAGCTCGGCCATCACCTCCGCCACGCCCTCCTTGCGCAGCGCCTCCTTGTCGCGGGTCTGCGAGGTCGGGAAGATATAGAGGTTCTCGACTCGCTTATCTCGGATCAGCGCCTGGTTCAGATGGGCGTCGCCATTGATGACGTTGATGAAATCGAAGACGACCCGGCGCTCGACGCCCATGATCAGGTCGAGATTGCGCAAGCCCACATCGAAATCGATGACCACCGTCTTGTGCCCGCGCTGAGCCAGACCGGTAGCGAAGGCTGCCGAGGTCGTGGTCTTGCCGACGCCGCCCTTGCCCGATGTGATGGTGATGACCTTGGCCAAGAAGCCCTCCTCGGAAATGAGGTCGCACGACAGAGCGGCGCGTTGCCGGCTCGGCGCCGACGGTGACCCGGGAGCGTCCGCCGTGTCGCTTCCGCGATCCGACCCATCCTGCGCTCGAGCCTCGCTCAAATCAAACTATAGCGGGTCTGAGCACGTTGAGCCACAAATTGTACACGGGGTCGCGCCGAATTCGACGAATTTGTGACGGCATGACCGCAGAATCGCCGCGAGCGACGATCAGGTGCGGGTGATGGTCAGCCGGTCATCGTTCAGGATCACCTGAACCGCTTGGCCGATGAATTCCGGCGCGATCGACTCGCTGACCAGGTAATGACCGGCGATGCAGAGGAGCTCGGCTTCGAGTTTGCCGGCGAAGATCCGGGCCTCGGCATCGCCGCTCGCCCCGGCGACGGCCCGGCCTCTGAGCGTCCCGTAGATGTGGACATTGCCATCGGCGATGATCTCGGCGCCCGGACTCACCGAACTCAGCACGATGAGGTCGCCGCCGCGGGCGTAGATCTGGGAGCCCGAGCGCACCGGCTGGGTCACCAGCCGGGTTCGGGTTCCGGCTGCGGCCGCGACCGGCGGAGCGGCGATCGGCGCGGTCGGCGCGCTCTGCGCTCCCGCCGACTCGCTGCGCCGGGCACCGGCGGCGGGGAACGCAGCGAGATCGGCGTTCATCGCCGCACGCACCTGCGTGGCGTTGGCGTTCTGCACGCCCACGACGACCAGATGCTGCCGCTTGAACAGCTGGCGCAGCTTCTGGAACGCGTCCGCGGTGGCGAGACCGCTGCAGTTCTTGATATCCATCACGACCGGAGCATTGGCGAAGAAGGCCGGGCTGCGCGCCACCTGCTGGGCCAGCGCGCTCTCGAAATTGGCGTCGCTCGGGTCGTCGACACGCACCACCATGACGGTGAACATGCCGCCGTACACCAGATCGCTCATGCCCCCATCCGCCCTGTCGTCATCCTTCTGGGCTTAGCGGGTAATGGTCGTCGGGGCAAGACCGGCCGTCAGCGGAACTGCCACAAGCCTCGCTTCAGATTGCGGGCGATGCCCTCGGCGCCGACATAGTCGTAGCTCTGCCCAGTGTCGGCGAGGGCCAGGCCTTGCGCGATCAGGAAGCCGCTGAGATCGACGCCATCGGCATCGAGACAGATCGCATAGGCCGTGACTCCGGGGCGGGGATTGGGAATCCGGCACGATACCTTGCCGACGGCGCTGACCCGTTGCGCCAGGGCGAGACGGGCCGCGGCGGCGCAATCGCTGCCGGGAGCGCTGCCGCAGCGGTCGCGCTCGCCGGCCCGCTTGATGCCGAAGAGCGCAACCTCGGTCGCATCCACTTTGAGTTCCACGGCACCGGTCGCGGTTGCCGTGCCGCTGAACTGGCGCGGCGGGGCGGCCGGCGCCAGAGGGTGGGCGCCGAAGGTCACCTCGTCGGACTGTCCGGGAGAGTGTGCTGCACCCTGCCGATCGAGCGGTTGCCCGCTCGTCGGCGGCGGCGGGCCGGGCTCCTGTGGCACCAGATGGATCGGGTGTTCGGCCAGTTTCAGCTCCGGGAGGGCCGGCAGCTCCGGCGCCGCCGGCGGTACCGGCGCCGAGGGTTCGGCCACCGGGGGTTCGGTGACCGGAACTTCGACGACCGGGGCTGCCGGCGCCGGCAGCGGTGGTGCGGTCGCGGTCGCAGCCGGAGGGGGCGGGGGCGGCTCGACGGTCATGAGCCAGAGCGAGAGCCCCGATACGGCGATGAGCCCGAGGAAGACGACGAGGCCGGTTCGAAATCTCATGGCCGGCACTCTATACCGCGGCTCGGCCGACCAGCCAGCGCGGCCAGTTAACGCAGCCTCCGACCGGCGCCGGCCGGGCGGCCAGTGTCCGGCACCCGGGTCTGGCCTGCGTTCTCCCTCCTTGCGCGAGGACGGCTGTGCTACCCATTTCAGATGAGCTTCGATCGAGAGGCGGGCTGCGTCGTTCGCGCGGCAGGAACCGGAGGCACGATGGCCCAGCTTGCCCGCACGACCAGAAACTTGACCAGATTGACCGCAGCCGGCGCCGATCTCGCGGAAGCCGCGTTCAAGATCGGCGAAAGCGCGGTCGCGGCCGGGGCCGTGATCGGCCATCGAGTGGCGTTGGGTGCCCAGGCGATGCACGACCCGCTCAACGCCGATCCCGGCGAGTTCGCCCGCATGAGCACGGAAAAGCTCGCTGCCTTCACCGCTTCCTCCCAAGCATTGTTCCAGGAGTGCCAGTCGATCCACGCCGAGATGATGAAGTTCACCCTCGGCCAAGCCGCGGGCTGCTTTCGCGCGGCGTGGGATCTGGTCACTGCAGCGTCACCCGACCGGGCGCTGGCCGCACAGCGGCGCTGGGCCGTCGAAAGCTTGGCCCGGACCAATAGCCATACCATGCGGCTGACCACGCTCTCTGCCGGCCTGTCCGGGCTGGCGCTGGCGCCGGTGCACGAGACCGTGACCGACAATGCCCGCCGGCTCGGCCGTCGACTCCCCGATCGGGTCGGGCGCGGCGGGTCGGGCCGTTCCTGATCGGGGCCACCTCACTCGGGCGCGCAGCAAACCTGGAAATTGACGAGGATGGTCGGGCCGAAGGTCGTGCTGAGGGCGACATCGGCGGCGTCGCGGCCGCGCGCCATCAGCACCCGGCCGATGCGCGGCGCGTTGTTGCGCGGATCGAAGGTCTGCCAGCAGCCGCCGACATAGGCCTCGAACCAAGCCGCGAAATCCATCGCACTATAAGGCGGCGGCAAGCCGACATCGCTGATATAGCCGGTGCAGTAGCGTGCCGGAATGTTCACCGCCCGGCACAATGCGACCGCGAGATGGGCGTAGTCGCGGCACACGCCGACGCGCTCCTGATAGCCTTGCCAGGCGGTCCGGGTCGCTCGCGCGTGGTGATAGCCGAAGGTGATATGGCCATGGACGAAATCGCAGATCGCCTGAACCCGGTCGCGGCCCGGTGGGGTGTGACCGAAGAGTTGCCAAGCGATGTCGGCCAGCAGATCGGGCTCGCAATAGCGGCTGCCGAGCAGGAAGACGAGGCATTCGTCGGGCAGCTCCTCCACCGGATGCTGGTGGCCCCAGGGTGGTCGAGTCTCGAACTCGCCCGAGACTTCGAGCAACGCCGTCGTCGAGAGCGAAATCCGGCCCGCCGGGGCGACGAGCCGGCCGCAGAGATTGCCGAAGCCGTCTCGATACTGGGCGATCGGGACCGGCGGGTCGGTTACCAGCAGGTCGGCGACCAGAATGTCCGACACGCGCGAATAATGCGTGTTCAACATCACGATCATCGGCGTCGGTTGCGGACATTCATAGGCCAGATCATAGCCAATTCGGAGTTTCATCGGGCCGGACTTTCTGTGCAGGAAACCATCGAAGCAGATCCCGATCGGGTTCGACACACCCGATCGAGTATTAACGCTCGCCGAGAGTCATGAGATCCGCACCGGGTCGGCACCGGCTCGGTCGAACGCCGGCCTAGCGATTTTCCTCGGTGACGCTCACCTCGACGTCCAGGCCGCGGAACGACTGCGCGGTCCCGATCCAGGTGCCCCAGAGCGGCACCGCCTGTCGGTGATCCCAGGCGACCGCGACTCGGATGAGATGCCGATTGCCGACGATGCTGTTGGTCGGATCGAAATCGATCCAACCGGCGCCGGGCAGATAGATCTGCAGCCAGGCATGGGTGGCACCGCCGCCTTGCGTCGTATCGCGCTCCGGGACGAAGATGTAGCCGCTGACGAAGCGCGCAGCCAGACCCAGCGAGCGGACCGCCTCCATCATCAGTACGGCGAAATCCCGGCAGCTGCCGCTTTTGTGCCGCAGCGTATCGGCGGGATGGTTCACGCCTTTTTCCGTCCGTCGAACGTAGCTGAAATCGCTTCTGATTCCGAGCGTCACGGCACGCAGCAACGCCATGGTGCCGATCGTCCCGGCGCCGGGCAGGAAACGCCGCGCCCAGGCCTCGACGTTCGAATCCGGGTAATGACGGTGACGAGCCTTGACGAGGTCCGATGCTTCTTCCTCGGTATAGGCGAAGGGATAGGTCAGCGCGTAGGGCTCCAGGCAATAATCCGGAAGCGGCGCCTCGAAATGCTCGAGCGTCACCCGGCTCTCGAACCGCAGGGCGGAGGCTCGCCGGGCGAAACTCGCGACGGCCACCGAATTGTCGAAAATGTCGTGCAGCCAATGCAGCCGCTCCGGTGTCGGCCTGATCCGAAGCTGGCTCGCGATCAGACGCAGGTCGTGGCTCGCCCTCGGCCGGAACATCATCCGATGCTCGCCGAATGCGACCGGCTTCGAATATCGGTAGTGACTGATATGGCGCACGGTGAAGCGCTGCGGCCCGGCTGCCGAATGGCGGCGCGGTGTCGAAACATGCGGGTCGGCCATGAGTGTCATTCCACGCCCTTCAGCCCACCCGGCGCTCCGGCCGAGGGCGGCGCCCCACGGTACAGTGCGAATCCCTGGAAAGGTCCATGATTTCGCACGCCGGCGGTCACGTCCGCCTCCAGGGCCGCATCGTGCAACAACGGTGCCGCGGCAAATCCAGGTCCAGCCGGGCGGAAACGCCGCTCCCTGTACATCCGAACGCTCTTGCCTATATGATGTCGAGGCCGGTCAAGAGAGTCGGTCGAGCGGTACGGGCGTGCTATGCTGGTGCCGGGACCATAACGGGAATGAACTGAGATGATGGGACTTAGCCTGCCACATTTGCTGATCCTGCTCGTGATCGTGGTGCTCATCTTCGGGGCCAACCGGCTGCCCAATGTGATGGGCGACTTCGCCAAGGGGATCAAGGCGTTTCGCGCCGGCATGCGCGAGGAAGAGCCGAAGGTCGTAGCCGACCAAGCCGCGTCGGCGACGATCGTCTCCGGTGCCGCCAATCACCCGGCCGCCGGGCAGAGCGTCGCGGGCGACCGTAAGGCCGGCTGAGCGAGCCCGCCGATACTGCCGCGGTCCCGAGGGTTCCCTCGGTCCGGCTGTCCGTTCGACGTCTCCATTGCTCAGCAGTTGGTGTGCGACACGGCCCCGCCCGCTCTCACGCGTGTCGTCGCGGCGTCGCCGGCTGTGACTCCATTCGTCGGGCCGTAGGCGCTGGAACGGCAATCCGGCGCGAAGTTGACCTTGCGTCTGGGCGCCAATGAGAGCCTGTTCGGTGCCTCGCCCAAGGTGATCGCGGCGACGCAGCAGGTTGAACTCGCCCGGCGGACCGGGGCGAAGCTCCTCTATTTGTCCGACCCGGACTATCCGAGCGGGAGCCATCTCTCTGCCGCCGAGTCGCGCCGACGTTATGATCCGCCTCTCGGACTCGACATCCGGTCCAGGAATTGGGGCAGCAGCTCCGCCATGGATCCGGCCGAGCCGGTCGGGATGGCGCCATCGGTGAAACCCGGTCCGGCCAGCCGCCGGACGATCTCGGGATCGCGCGACAGGATATGGATCGGCACGTCGTGGGAAACGCTGGATGTTCCGATCAGCGAAGGCGGCTGGTGGTCGCCCAGAATGATGACCAGCCCATCGCCGCGGACGGCGCGCGGGATCCAATCGGCCAGTACGCGCAGATCGTAGCCGACCGAATCGAGATAAGGCGTCTCCAAATGCTCCCAATCGGGCGGGGTGGCGAGATCTCGGGCCAGTCCCGGAACGCTGGCGAAGCGCTCGGCGTCGCTCCAATCCTCGACATAGGGCGGCACCGGGGTGAACGGCATATGGCTCGAGACGAGCACGATCTGCAGGAACAGCGGTAGCATCGGCTGGCGCGGCAGGGCAGCGATGGCGGCCAGCGAAAACTGATCGGGGATACCGAACCAGCCGAAATTCGGGCCGGTGTAGCCCAACTGATCGGTACCGACCATGCGCTCGAATCCCCAATAGTCGGCGCTCTGCAGCGGCTCCTTTAAACCGGGGAGCGCGTCGATGGTCTGATAGCCGGCCCGTTCCATGAGCCGCGGCCAAGTCGGGCGGTCGGTCGAGGTCAGGAGTTCGTAGCGTAACTCGCTGTCGAGCCAAGTCCCGGAATCGACGGTGCCATGGGCGAGCCACGAACCGCCGCCATAGGTCGGCGAGGCGATGCGCGCCGATTGGAGCGTGAAACCGGCAGCGGCCAGAGCGGCGCCGAACTCGGCCATGGCCGGGACCGCGCGGATCCGCAACGCAGGCGCATCGAGCAGGACCGCGCCATAGGATTCGAAGAAGATCACGTAGACATCACGGCCGGTGAGATGCGCCAGGTCGGCGTCCTGCCGGGGCGGCGGACCGAGCTCGGCCAGGAAAGTACTGCGCTCGCCATGACCGGCCCGCCAGGCTTCGACCGCCTTCCCGGTCTGCTTTTCGACCGAGGCCAGCGCCCGATCCGAGACTGGCCCCGGGCCGGATAGGGCCGCGGCGAGGGCGGCGGCGGCCAGGACCAGCGACTGCCGGACCCGCGAACCGGCGACCCCTCGCTCGATCGCCGCCAGCGCCGACATGGTCAGGGCGATGAGCAGCGCCGGGACGAGGAGCACGGCGCCCAGGGCGAGAGCCAGCTGCAGCGTGCCGGCGGCGGCCCCGACCATCGAAACGACCGAGCCGACATGACCGAGATCAGCGGCGAAATCGAGATCGCGGCCCATCATCGCCGGGGCCTCGGCATCGACGAACCCGATCAGGGCGAGCAAGAGGGCGAGCAGGGCCACGCCGGCTCGGGCCGGCACCGGCAAGTTCCGGCCGAAAAGGCTCGGCAGTGTCGCCGCTGCGGCCAAGAGCAGCGCTTCGACCGGCAGTGCCGGGACGAGCGCCGGCCAGCGTCCGCTTTCGGCCCGACCCGGCAGGAACAGAAAAACCAGAAATCCCAACCCCGCGGCCAAGCGCATCATGCCCGTCACCCCCTCTGGCCGGCAGTGTCGCTGCGCCGGTCGCTGCGAGAAACTCATAGGTGCAAGCGCCGTCTTGAGGAAGATCAATGCGCGGACCATATCTCGCTGGTTCGCTGGTGTCGGCGCTCCGGCGCGGCACTGTTCGAGGGTGTGCTTCGGGCACCGAAAGGAGATTCAATGGACATCGAGAAATTCACCGAGCGGTCGAAAGGCTTCATCCAGGCGGCCCAGGGCTCGGCCCTGCGCCGGGGCCATCAGCGCCTGATGCCCGACCATCTGCTGAAAACACTGCTCGACGACAAGGAAGGGCTCGCGGCCAATCTGATCCGCAGCGCCGGCGGCCAGCCGGAACTGGCGCTGGCCGCGGTCGAGGCGGCCCTGGACAAGCTGCCCAAGGTCGAAGGCGGCGGCGCCGGCCAAGTGTATCTCGGCCCGGAACTGGCACGCGTGCTGGAGTCGGCCGAGGAGTTGGCGAAGAAGGCTGGCGACAGTTTCGTCGCCGTCGAGCGCATGCTGGTGGCGCTGGCGATCGGCGGCAGTGCCGCCCTCAAGAGCGCCGGGGTGACGCCGGCCAGCCTCAACCGCGCGATCGAGGATCTGCGCCGCGGGCGGACTGCCGATTCGGCGTCGGCGGAGCAGGGGTACGACGCCCTCAAGAAATATGCCCGCGACCTGACGGCGGCGGCCCGCGACGGCAAGCTCGATCCGGTCATCGGCCGCGACGAGGAAATCCGCCGGACCATCCAGGTGCTGTCGCGCCGGACCAAGAACAATCCGGTGCTGATCGGCGAGCCGGGCGTCGGCAAGACCGCCATCGTCGAGGGGCTGGCCCAGCGCATCGTCAATGGCGACGTGCCGGAGAGCCTGAAAGACAAGAAGCTGATGGCGCTCGATCTCGGCTCGATGATCGCCGGCGCCAAATTCCGCGGCGAATTCGAGGAGAGGCTGAAGGCGGTGCTGGCCGAGATCTCGGCCGAGGCCGGCAAGATCATCGTCTTCATCGACGAATTGCACACGCTCGTCGGCGCCGGCAAGGCCGATGGTGCCATGGATGCCTCGAACATGCTGAAGCCGGCGCTGGCCCGCGGCGAGCTCCATTGCGTGGGTGCGACCACGCTCGACGAATATCGCAAGCATATCGAGAAGGACGCAGCACTCGCCCGGCGTTTCCAGCCGGTCTTCGTGGCCGAACCCAATGTCGTCGACACCATCTCGATCCTGCGCGGCCTCAAGGAGAAATACGAAGTCCATCACGGCGTGCGCATCACCGACGGAGCGATCGTCGCGGCCGCGACCTTGTCGAACCGCTACATCACCGACCGGTTTCTGCCCGACAAGGCGATCGATCTGGTCGACGAGGCGGCGGCACGCCTGCGCATGGCCGTCGATTCCAAGCCGGAAGCCGTCGACGAGCTCGATCGCCGGATCATCCAGCTCAAGATCGAACGCGAGGCGCTGGGCAAGGAGAGCGATGCCGCGTCCAAGGAGCGGCTCGCCCGGCTGCGGGAGGAGTTGGCCGATCTCGAAGAGCGCTCGGCCGAACTCACCGCGCAGTGGCGCGCCGAGAAGGAGAAGCTCTCCGGCGCCCAGAAGCTCAAGGAGCAGTTGGAACAGCTGCGCCTCGATCTCGATGCGGCCCAGCGAAGAGGCGACTGGGCCAAGGCCGGCGAACTCACCTATGGCGCGATCCCCGCGTTGGAAAAGCAGCTCGGCGTCGCCGAAGGCCAGGGGACCGGACGCCTGCTCGAACAGGCGGTGACGGAAAAGGATATCGCCGGTATCGTCTCGCGCTGGACCGGCATTCCGGTCGACAGAATGCTGGCGGGCGAGCGGGAGAAACTGCTGGCGATGGAAGGTCAGCTGGAGCGCCGGGTGATCGGCCAGAACGAGGCGGTGGTCGCCGTGTCGAACGCGATCCGGCGGGCGCGCGCCGGGCTGCAGGATCCGAACCGGCCGATCGGCTCGTTCCTGTTCCTGGGGCCGACCGGTGTCGGCAAGACCGAACTGACCAAGGCGCTGGCCGAATTCCTGTTCGACGACGAGGCGGCACTGCTGCGCATCGACATGTCGGAATTCATGGAAAAGCACGCGGTCGCCCGGCTGATCGGCGCCCCCCCGGGCTATGTCGGTTACGAAGAAGGCGGCACGCTCACCGAAGCGGTGCGGCGCCGGCCTTATCAGGTGATCCTGTTCGACGAGGTCGAAAAGGCGCATCCGGACGTGTTCAACGTGCTGCTTCAGGTGCTGGATGACGGAAGGCTCACCGATGGCCAGGGCCGGACTGTCGATTTCCGCAACAGCCTGATCGTACTGACCTCGAATCTCGGCAGCGAGGTGCTGGCCAATCAGCCGGAAGACATGACCATCGAGTCGGTCCGGCCGCAGGTGATGGAAATCGTACGCAGCGCCTTCCGCCCGGAATTTCTCAACAGGCTCGACGAGATCCTGCTGTTCCGCCGGCTGACCCGGGGCGATATGGGGGCGATCGTCGACATTCAGATCGAGCGGCTGCGGCATCTGCTCGAAGATCGCGACGTGACCCTGGCACTGGAGCCGTCCGGACGGGAGTGGCTGGCACAAGAGGGCTACGACCCGGTCTATGGCGCCCGGCCGCTGAAGCGAGTGATCCAGCGGGAATTGCAGAACCCGTTGGCCCAAATGATCCTCGACGGGACGCTGGGCGAAGGCGACACGGTCCAGGTGGTCGGTGGCAGATTGGGTCTGAAACTGGCTGCGACCCGCGCCGCGGCCTGAAGCTCGGGTTTGAGGGGCGCTGCCGATTCCCTCGTGTTCGCGGGGCGGCAGGGGCTCGGCGATTCGCAGCCGCGGCGTGGGCTGGTGTCGTCAAGCCCCCCTCGCGCATCGAAGCTTTGCGGTCGAATGCAGCGATTGGGGTTGCGTGGCCCACCCGGAGCCGCCATAGTGTTGTCATCAAGACGACGCGCATCTGCGTTTGACGGTCCGGGCGATCCAAGCCGCCGGGGCCGCCGTTGGCTTCTCTGCGATGGGCAGCCGGCTTCCGTGCCGAAAAGCACGGAGATATGACGATGAGCTGTTGACATGGTTTCGTCTTGGGCCTTATAAGCCGCGCTCCTTGCGGATTGGGCATGGATTTGGTTGTTGATTGACATTGTTGTTATGAGGAAGGGATGCGCAGGCGGCGGCGTTGGCGAAGTGTC
>Ga0209274_10000426_pt1 | contig 26368 bp, 23 predicted proteins | sample HubBroMetageREF1_FD_188343 | JGI IMG/M metagenome (GOLD analysis project Ga0209274, IMG submission 188343) | Reference soil microbial communities from the Hubbard Brook experimental Forest, New Hampshire, USA - Hubbard Brook CCASE Soil... | ecosystem: Environmental > Terrestrial > Soil >...
GCTGTTGGCTGCCAGCAGCGCGGCCCGCGCCCAGACACCCTCACCCCTGCAGGAGTGGCAGTACTCGGGTGGTGTCATTCTGGCGCGGCTGTTCGAACCCGTGCCGCAGTGGCGCACCGTGGCCGGTGTGGGCTCCGACGTGCAGCCGGTCTACGACGGCGCACGCGCCTATCGCTTCAGCGGCGGACCGGACCTGTTGCTCTACTATCGGGACGCCGCCTTCATCTCCACCGGCGAAGGCATCGGTTACAACTTCCTGCGCGGCGATCATTATCAATTCGGTCTGGGCGTGACCTATGACCTCGGTCGCAAGGAAAAAGATGATCTGACCAACCTGCACGGCATGGGGGACATCTCCGCCGCGCCGGTCGCAAAGCTGTACGGCTCGGTGGTGCTGGCACGCAAGTTTCCGCTGATTCTGCGGTTCGATGCCCGGCAGTTCATCGGCGGCGCCGAGGGCGCGGTCGGGGATGCGGCGGTGTATACGCCGCTGCCGGGAAGCTCGAAGAGATTCGTGATGTTCGCCGGACCCTCGATCACGCTCGCCGACCATCACTACCTGCAGACACTCTACGGGGTCAGCGCACAGCAGTCGCTCGCCTCGGGGCATCCGGAGTATCTCATCACTCACAACGGCACGGTCGCGGCCGGGGTTGGGTTCAGTGCCACCAAATTCCTGGGCAAGCACTGGCTCGTCAACCTGGACCTCGCCATCAGCCAGCTGCGCGGCGATCCGGTCGATAGCCCGATCCTGGAGCGCCGCACGCAGCGTGTCATCGCACTGTCATTCGACTATCACCACGAGACGTCCAACCCGCAGTGACGGCGGGTTGCGCGGGCGGCCCGCGGCCGACTTACGACTGCGCGCGCTTCTTGAGCAGCTGCACCCGGTAGACCGTGAGCACCACGCCGACGAGCGCGAGAATCCCCGCCATGACCATGTCACCGCGCTGATAGGCGCGCAATGCCACGGCGAACCAGAACAGAGCCAACACCACGGTGACCGCCAAACCCATGCACTCTCTCCGTTTCCCGCTGGGTGACGGACTGATTATTCACCAAGCCGCTGCGCCGCGCATGCGCCGGGTCACGGTTTTGAGGCGGGACGCTTGCCGATGCCGACAGGGCGTGACCGCGGCAGGTCAGCGCAGCGCACTGCGCGATGCTCACGCGAGTGTTACCCAGTCACCGCTGTCAACTGTCAGCGCGGTGATCAATAGGGACACGCGCTACAGACAATGGGCCCGGTAGGATTCGAACCTACGACCAAGGGATTCACTTCGCCCCGGTGTTTCCGCCGGGAGTGGACTATCTCTTCACCCGCGCAGTTGCCATGCGTTGGGGTGCGGGATGCTCCAGCCTGTTATCAAGGGCACTGCAGCCCTCAGGTAGTCTCTGCACCTTCCGCCGGTGTACCGGCGGCTTGGCTCAGGATTGCCATGGGAGTCGACTCCCGAAGGTTTCCCTGAATTCATCCCGTCCACTTCGCGCGTTATCCGCGCGAAGGCACCTTTTTCGATGAGTCCCCTGCACTAACCGCTGTGCTACAGGCCCAACCGGCGTGGATTGTAGCAGCCGGCTACGCTCAGAAGCGCAGCAGGCGGTGCTGCTCACGGGCGTCGGGGTCGTCGAACGCCGGTTCCGGCGTCGCGTTTGGAAAGCCGGGTTCCGCGGGCGGATAGCGCGGCGTGTTTGCCGGCGGCGCTATGCGTGGCGCCGTGGCGGGGCGCAGTTCAGCGCGCATCCGCGCGGACTGCGGCGCCGGAACGGGCAGAGGTTTCCGGTGATGGCAGGCGGCCAGCACAGTCAATGCGCTTATGGTTACCAGCGTGATCAGAAGCGACCTCATGGCAACACCCCCTTGCCATCGCCGCAGGCAACGTTAGCATGGCGCTCCGCTCGCGGGTATGGCGGCCGCCCGCCGCGCCGCACATCGCAGCAAGGAGACCACCGATGAAGCTCTACTATTTCCCTGCCGCCTGCTCGCTCGCTTCCAACATCGCGCTGCGCGAGGCCGGCCTCAAATTCGAGCTGGTGAAGGTCAACCACCACAGCATGAAGACCGCCGACGGCCTGGACTTCAGCGAAATCAACCCGAAGGGCTACGTGCCGGCGCTGCGGCTCGATGACGGTCAGGTGCTGACCGAAAATGTCACCGTGCTGCAATACATCGCCGACCGCAACCCGGCCTCGCAGCTGGCGCCGGCGTTCGGCACCATGGAACGTTACCGGCTGATGGAGTGGCTCAGCTTTATCAACTCTGAGATCCACAAGACCTTTACCCCCTTGTTCCGTCAGGACGCGCCCGAAGACACCAAACAGTACGCCCGCAAGAACCTGACCACGCGCTTGGATTATCTGGAGCGTGTACAGGCGGATAAGACCTTCCTCATGGGCAATCAGTTCACCGTGGCCGATTGCTATCTGTTCGCGGTGCTCAGCTGGGCGGCGCTCGTGAAACTCGACATCGGCCAGTGGCCCAATCTCAAGCGCTACAGTGAGCGTGTCGGCGCCCGACCACACGTGGTCGAGGCGCTCAAGTCCGAAGGACTGGTCAAATAGACAGGTTCTAACCGGACCGGGCCTTCGCGGCGTGTCGTGCCGCTGTTTGCTGTTACCATCGCCGGGCAGGGTTTGCATTTGAGAGGAAGCAATGGCCACCAAACTCAACAAACAATTGAAGCGCGAGATCGACGTCGACGGTAAGCCCTACATGGTGACTCTCTCGCCCGAAGGCGTGAAGCTGACGGAGAAGGGCAAGAGGCTGGGACGCGAGCACAGCTGGAAGGAACTGATCGGCGGTGATGCGGCTGCCGCGGGGGGCGCCGCCGGCTCATCGTTCGGCGAGATCACCTGATCCAGGCCTGAGGCACGACACGATGGCGCAGGAGCGGCTGCGGGAACTGTTGGGGCGGGCGCGCGCGCGACTCAATGCCGGCAGCCTGGACCGCGAGTCGCACCAGCTGTTCACCACGGTGATGCGCGATGTCGAGATCGCGCTCGGCTCCGGCAGTGCAGCGGCCCAGGCGCCGCGGCTGGAAGCGCTGGCGGCGAAGTTCGAGGCGGGTCATCCGAAGCTCGCCGAGACGATGCGCGAGCTGATCGACGCCCTCGTCAAGGCGGGCATCTAGCCCTTTCCCAAAAGAACAGGCCCGGCGTTGTCGCCAACGCCGGGCCTGCTGTTGACGGGTGCGCGGCGCGCGCCGCGCACCACTTCAGTCGTCCATCAGGAAGCTGCGCAGCTGCTCGCTGCGGCTCGGGTGCCGGAGCTTGCGCAGCGCCTTGGCCTCGATCTGCCGGATGCGCTCACGGGTGACGTCGAACTGCTTGCCGACTTCCTCGAGGGTATGGTCGGTGTTCATGTCGATGCCAAAGCGCATGCGCAGCACCTTGGCCTCGCGCGGCGTGAGCTGCGCCAACACCGCGTGCGTGGTCTCGCGCAGCGACTCCATCGTGGCCTGGTCGATGGGCGAGGCCACCGAGGTGTCCTCGATGAAATCGCCCAGGTGCGAATCCTCGTCGTCGCCGATGGGCGTCTCCATGGAGATCGGCTCTTTGGCGATCTTGAGTACCTTGCGTACCTTGTCTTCCGGCATCTCCATGCGCACCGCCAGTTCCTCCGGCGTCGGCTCGCGGCCCATCTCCTGCAGCATCTGCCGCGAAATGCGGTTCAGCTTGTTGATGGTCTCGATCATGTGCACCGGAATGCGGATCGTGCGCGCCTGATCGGCGATCGAACGGGTGATCGCCTGGCGGATCCACCAGGTGGCGTAAGTGCTGAACTTGTAGCCGCGGCGGTATTCGAACTTGTCGACCGCCTTCATCAGGCCGATGTTGCCTTCCTGGATCAGATCGAGGAACTGCAAGCCGCGGTTGGTGTACTTCTTGGCGATAGAGATCACCAGGCGCAGGTTGGCCTCGACCATCTCTTTCTTGGCGCGGCGTGCCTTGGCCTCACCGATCGACACCTCACGGTTCACTTCCTTGATGTCGTTGATGGTGAGGTGATAGATCACCTCGAGCTGCTCGAGCTTCTTCTGGCGGCGCTCGATCTCGTCCTTGAACTTCGCGAGCGGCGCCGAGTACTTCTTGCCGCCCTTGACATGTTTGCCGAGCCAGCGCGGGTTGGTCTCGTTCTTGGGGAACGAGGCGATGAAGTCCTTGCGCGGCATGCCGGCATCGCGCACCGCGATGATCATGATCTCCTTTTCCAGCTGCCGTACTTCGGAGACGTGCGTGCGCAGGTTGAGGATGAGCGCGTCGAACATACGCGGCGACAGCCGCAGCTCCATGAACTCGTCGGCCAGCTTCTTGCGCTGGCGCAGCGTCTTCGGATCCTTGGCGCCGAGCTTGAGAATCGAGGCCAGTACCTGCTGGTGAATCTTGGCAATCGAGGCAAACCGGTTGGCGGCCTCGACCGGATCCGGACCGGTGTCGACGGCTTCCTCTTCGCTGTCGCCGTTGTCCTCGCCCTCTTCCTCCTCCTCGCTCTTCTCCTCGGCCGCGACCACTTCCAGCTTGGTCGGATTCTGCGGCTGAGCGATCACATCCGGCGCGTTCGGGTCGATGAAGCCGACGATCACGTCCACCAGGCGTGACTGACCGGTCTTCACCGGTTCGTAGGCCTTCAGCAGAAAGTCGAAGGTCGGCGGGTAGAGCGCGAGCGCGCGCCGCACCGCATCGAGACCTTCCTCGATGCGCTTGGCAATGCGGATCTCGCCCTCACGGGTCAGCAGCTCCACCGTGCCCATCTCGCGCATGTACATGCGCACCGGATCGGTGGTGCGGCCGAGTTCGGCATCGAGCGCGGCAAGCGCGGCGGCCGCCTCTTCAATCGCCTCTTCGTCAGCCGGTGCGGAGGGTTCGGACGCCAGCAACGACTCGGTGTCCGGTGCCTTTTCGTACACCGGAATGCCCATATCGTTGATGGTGTTGACGATATCTTCGATCTGTTCCGGATCGACGATCTCGGAAGGCAGATGGTCGTTGACCTGCGCGTAGGTCAGGTAGCTCTGCTCCTTGCCGCGCGCGATCAACAGCTTCAGCTGCGACTGGCGCTCCTCGGGCATCACCGGTACGCGCCGCTCGATACCGAGCGGGCGCTTGTCGTTGAGCTTGCCGGCCGCGGACTTGCCGTCCACCGGACGCGCGCTGTCAGCCTTGCCCGGCGCTGCGACCCGCGCCGCAGCAGGCAAAGGCTTCTTCGCCAGCAGCGCGTGCTTGCCGTGATCCTTGTCGCGCGGGCTGCTCGTGGCCGCGACCACCTTCTCGGCGGCGGACTTCACCGGTTTGCTGGACTGTGCTGCGAGGCGCTTTTTGTGTGCGGTCTGGGGCTTGTGCTTGCGTGTCATGGCTCGGGAAAGCGCAGAAGGCTTGGTTCCCCTATGTGCTGCCGAAACGGGAGCGGCGCAAGGGGGCCTGAGGCAAAGCGCGGAATTTTATTTGAGTCGGGGTGAATCACCAAACTTATTTCCATCAGAGTTGTGAACTGCTCAGCCTCCGCGTACTTCGCGGCGTCCTAATTTTCCTATAAGTCTATGAAATTCCTCAATTTCTGAGGCCGCCAGGCTACCGCCCTTGCTCTTCGTCTCAAGCGCCTCCAGGCGCCGCGCATCCGCCTGGTGGGCGAGCTTCAGCAGGGCGGCCCGCAGCTCCTGGCTGGCGGCCCCCTCACCGGTAATGACCTCCTCGCGCTCGAGGAGTTTCTGCAGCGATTCGCCCTCGGGACGGTCGGCGAAGCGCTGAATGATCTGGGCGGCAATCTGCGCCGGATGCGCCGCAAGGTCATCCAGCAGCTCGCGCAGCAAGGCAACACCGGGCTCCTCGCTCTCCTCGAGCCCGGCGCGCTCGGCCGCACTCACCTCGCGAGCGATGGCCGGATAGTGCAGCAGACGCACGATCGCCTGGCGCACCAGGCTGCCGCGTCCGGCACCGCGCGCAGCGCGCGACGGGCGCCGCGGCGGCTCGCTGAGCGGCCCTGCCGGACGTCCCGGATTCCACAGCTGCGCGAGCCGGGGCGCGGACAGACCGATCACGGTCGCGAGCCGCTCGAGCAGCAGTTCCTGGTACACGCCCTCGGGCACCTTGGCGTACAGCGGCCGGGCGCTCTCGGCAAAACGCGCGCGTCCGTCGGCGTGCGTCAGATCGCTCTGCTCCGACAGCTCGCGCACCAGATATTCCGACAGCGGCAGCGCCGACTGCAGGCGCTGCTCGAACGCCGCCGCGCCCTCGGCACTCACCAGGGTGTCCGGGTCGTGACCCTGCGGCAGAAACAGGAAGCGGATCTCGCGCCCCTCGCGCGCCTCGGGCAAGCCCTGCTGCAGGGCGCGCCAGGCTGCCGCGCGCCCGGCGCGATCGCCGTCGAAAGCGAAGACCACCGCGGGCACCAGGCGAAACAGGCGGCGCAAGTGCTCCGGAGTCGTGGCGGTGCCGAGGGTGGCCACGGCGTAATCGATGCCCGCCTGATGCAGCTGCACAGTATCCATATAGCCTTCGACGACGATGAGCCGCGAAAGGTTGGCACGCGCGCGGCGCGTCTCGTACAGACCATAGAGCTCGCGCCCCTTGTGAAACAGCGGCGTCTCGGGCGAGTTCAGGTACTTGGGCTCACCGGCATCGATCACGCGCCCGCCGAAGGCGATCACGCGACCGCGCGCATCGCGGATGGGGAACATCAGTCGGTCGCGAAAGCGGTCATAGTGGCGTTCGCCACCGTGTGACTGGCCGCGCTCGCGCTCGACGATGAGGCCGACCTCGGTGAGGCGCGTGCGTGCGCCGTCATTGCCACCGAAGCGCTTGAGTACTTCGTTCCAGGAGTTGGGCGCATAGCCGATGGCGAAGCGTTCGATGGTCTCGCGGCTGAGTCCGCGGGCTGCCGCATAGTCCCGGGCACGCGCCTCGCGCGCGAGTGCCGTGCCGAAAAACGCTGCCACCTGTGCCATCAGCTCGAACAGCGAATCATCGGCGCGCCGCGGCCCCGCATCAGCGCCGCCCTCGTGCGGTACCTCGAGGCTCAGGCGCAGGGCCAGCTCCTCGACCGCCTCGGGGAAACTCATGTGGTCGTGATCCATGAGAAAGCCCACCGCGGTGCCGTGCTTGCCGCAGCCGAAGCAGTGATAGAACTGCTTGTCGGGGCTCACCCAGAAGGAGGCGGTCTTCTCGTTGTGGAACGGGCAGCAGGCCTTGAACTCGCGCCCGGATTTCTTCAGCTGCACCCGTGCGCCGATGACCTCGACGATGTCGGTGCGTGCGATCAGCTCATCGATGAAAGTCTGCGGGATGCGTCCCAAGTGCCGCGCCCCCTTGAGCTCAGGCGACGTTAGCCGAGCTTCTGCTTGATGCGTGCGCTCAGCGCGCCCATGTCGGCGCGGCCCTGGGCCTTCGGCTTCACGGCCGCCATCACCTTGCCCATGTCCTTGAGCGAGCTTGCGCCGGTGGCGGCAATGGCCTCGGTGATGAGTGCCTCGATCTCCGCCGCGCTCATCTGCGCCGGCAGGTAGCCCTGCAGCACTTCGATTTCGGCGTTTTCCTTCGCTACGAGGTCGGCGCGCTTGCCGCTCTCGAACTGTGTCACCGCCTCGCGGCGCTGCTTGATCATCTTCTCGAGCACGGCCAGCACCTGCGTGTCATCGAGCGTGATACGTTCATCGACTTCGCGTTGCTTGATGGCGGCGAGCGCGAGCCGGATCGTTCCGAGCCGCTCCTTGTCGCCGGCGCGCATCGCCGTCTTCATGTCCTCGGTAATGCGTTCCCTCAGCGCCATGATGTGCGCCGGATCAGCGGGGAGTGCGCATCCCGTCGCGCGAAACCCGCTTCATGTGGCGCTTGATCGCCGCGGCCTTCTTGCGCTTGCGCTCCTGGGTCGGCTTCTCGTAGAACTCGCGCCGGCGCAGCTCGGTGAGAATGCCCGCCTTCTCACAGGCGCGCTTGAAACGCCGCAGGGCGGCATCGAAGTATTCATTCTCACGCACACGGACGCTCGGCATTCACGAACCTCAAGTCATTGATCGGACTGGAAATCTGCGGCCCGGAGCCTGACGGCCGCGTGCGACGCAGCCTGCAGGGGGCGGGGGATTCTAAAGGAGCCCCGCGGCAAAGGCAAAACGGCTGTGACGCTGTCTTTGTGCGGTTATTTCACTGGCAGGCGCAGCGTGCCTCGGTGATGCAGATGGCACTCCCCCCGGGGATCTCCTGGCCCGGAGCGCAGGAGGCATTCTGCGCGCCGCAGCTGACCGAGCAGCCCGCACAGCTGCCCTGGGGCGAGGACTTGGGCGCGCTGCAGCTGTTGTTCTTGGCCGGGGGGCTCACCACCGGGATGCCGATGATCGGCAGCACGGCCATGCCAGCGGCGGGGGGCTGCGCGCTGGCGGCATTCGCCGCGGCGGCCGCGCGCGCATCGGCGTAGGCCCTCGGCCCCTGCGCCACGCATTGCACGTAGGGATCGGTGCCCGGCTGCAGGCCGTAGACCTGGCTGCACTGCTGGGCGTTGGACGCCTGCTGCTGCTGATAAGCCTGATCCATCGCCGCACAACCGGCGAGCGCGGCCAGAGCCAGTGAGCAGAGCAGTCTCGCGACGAGGTTCATGTCGGTGTACTCAGCGTGTTGAATCGTGATGGCCGATCGGCACGACGTTTGTTCCATATATTACTCCCCGCTACCGCGGGTGCTCCGCCGTTTGCACTACAATTTTTCCCATGCGCGTGCTCGCCGTCGAATCTTCCTGCGATGAGAGCGCCGTCGCGGTGCTCGATAGCCGCGCCGGGCTGCTGGCGCACGCCCTGTTCAGCCAGGTGGACCTGCACCGCGCCTATGGCGGAGTCGTGCCCGAGCTTGCCTCGCGCGATCACGTGCGCCGCCTGCTGCCGCTGGTCACACTGGCGCTCGAGCAGGCCGGCAGTGCGCCGCGGGACTTGAGTGGGGTGGCCTATACCGCAGGTCCGGGGCTGATCGGGGCGCTGCTCACCGGGGCCGCGCTCGCGCGCAGCCTGGCGTACGCCTGGGGAGTGCCCGCGATCGGTGTGCATCACCTGGAGGGCCACCTGCTGGCCCCGCTGCTCGAGGCCGAGCCGCCGCCGTTTCCACACCTGGCACTCTTGGTCTCGGGCGCCCACACGCTGCTGATCGAAGTCGCCGCGATCGGCGACTACCGGGTGCTCGGCGCCAGCCGCGACGATGCCGCCGGGGAAGCCTTCGACAAGACCGCCAAGCTCCTTGGCCTGCCGTACCCGGGCGGCCCGCAGCTCGCGCAGCTGGCCGAGCAGGGCACGCCGCAGGTGTTCAGCTTCCCGCGGCCGATGCTGGACCGGGCGGGCCTCGAGTTCAGTTTCTCGGGCCTGAAGACCGCGGTGCTGCACGCGGTCCAGGCGCGCGAGCTGACCGCAGCGGTGCGTGCCGATGTGGCGCACGCGGTGCAGGAGGCGATCGTCGACACCCTGATCGCCAAGGCGCTGCGCGCGCTGGCGCAGACCGGGCTCACCGCGCTGGTGGTCTCGGGCGGCGTCAGCGCCAATCGTCGGCTGCGCGCGCAGCTCACGGCCGCCGCCGGCCGTCAGGGCGCGCGCGTGTACTATCCGCGCATCGAATTCTCCACCGACAACGCGGCGATGATTGCGGTGGCGGGACTGAAGCGCCTCGCGGCCGGCCAGCACGATGACCTGGCGATCCACGCGCGCGCGCAGTGGCCGCTCGAGAACCTGCCGGCGGTGAACGCATGAATCACGACCAAGACCGCATCTTTCTGCACGGGCTGCGCGCCGAATGCATCATCGGCTTCATCGACTGGGAACGCCGCGTCAAGCAGACCGTAGAGCTCGACATTGAGCTGCCGGTCGACTGCCATCGCGCAGCACTCAGTGACGAAGTCGCCGATACGCTCGACTACAAGAAGGTGGCCAAGCGCGTGCAGGCCTTCATCGAGGCCTCCGAGTTCAAGCTGGTGGAGACGCTCGCCCACCGCCTGGCGCTCACCATCCTCGAGGAGTTCGCGGTGGCCTGGGTACGCATCTCGCTCAACAAACCCGGCGCGATCCGCAGCTCGCGCGATGTCGGCGTCGTGATCGAGCGCAGCCGCGCGGATCTCAGTGGCGCGGCCGCGCGGAGCTGAGCCGTGCCCGCGGTGTATGTCGCCGCTGGGAGCAACATCGCTCCCGCACGCCATCTCGCTCTGGCGATGAGCGAGCTGGCGCGCGAATTTCCCGGCACGCGCTTCTCGACCGCCTACCGCAATCAGGCCGTCGGCTTCAGCGGCGAAGATTTCATCAACCTAGTCGCAGGCTTCGCTACGGCGTTGCCGGTGCGCGCCGTACTCGAGCGGCTGCACGCCATTGAGACGCTGTGCGGCCGGCCGCGCGCCGCGCCACGCTGGGCACCGCGCTCGATGGACCTCGACGTGCTGCTGTACGGCGAGCTGATCTGCGATGAGCCGGACCTGCGCTTGCCGCGCCCGGACCTGCTGAAGCGCGCCTATATGCTGGGTCCGTTGGCGCAACTCGCGCCCGAGGTGCGTCATCCGACAGAGCACCTCACCATCGGCGAGCTGTGGCAACGCTTCGACCGCGACGCCCATGCGCTCGAGCCGGTGACGCTGCCGGCCCTGGCGCGCTGAGGTGGTGCTCCTTCTTAATTACCAGCCGATGCTGCGACCGCCATCGACCGCGAGGATCTGCCCGGTGACGTAGGGGGCATCGCTGGCGAAATACAGGCAGGCGCGCGCCACGTCCTCGGGCGAGCCGATGCGCTTCAACGCCGTGCGCTGCGTAATGTTCTCCTGCAGCGCAGTGTCCAGGCCGTCCTCAGGCCACATCACCGGACCAGGGGCCACGGCGTTGACGCGCACCCGCGGGCCCAGCTCGCGGGCCAGGGACTTGGTGAGCATAATCAGCCCGGCCTTGGCGATGCTGTACACCGGGTAGCGACGCAGCGGCCGCAGCCCATGGATATCGGCCACATTCACGATCAGTCCCTGCGCGGCCTGCAGCAGCGGTGCGGCCGCCTGCGCCAGGAACAGGGGCGCCTTGAGGTTGGTGCCGATCAGATCGTTCCAGTCGATCTCGGTGATGTCGCCGAGCGGGGTGGGGTAGAACGTGGAGGCGTTGTTGATCAGCACGTCGAGACCGCCGAAGGCCGCGCCCGCACTGTCCACCAGCTGCGGCAGCTGCGCGACTTCGAGCAGATCGCAGTCGACGCTGCGCGCGCTGTCTGGTCGCAGCGCGTTCAGCTCGCGCTCGAGCGCCGCGGCGTCCTCGGCGGAGCTGCGGTAGTGCAGCACCAGATTGGCGCCGGCAGCGTGCAGCACGCGCGCGATACTCGCCCCCACCCGGCGCGCCGCACCGGTGATCAGAACCGTCTTGTGTTCGAGCAGCGTGCGCAGCGGCGGGCTGGCAGCGGCGGCAGCGGAGCGTTCGCGTTTCATGGGGGCGGATTATGACGGCATCGGCGCCGCGCTCAATCCTGCCGCCGCTGACCCCGGCAGAGGCCGTCCACAGCGGCAAGCTCGCCGCGCTCATCCGCGGCGAACTGCAGGCGGCCGGCGGCTGGCTGAGTTTCGAGCGCTTCATGGAGCTGGCGCTCTATGCTCCGGGACTGGGCTACTACAGTGCCGGCAGCGTTAAGCTGGGCGCTGGCGGGGATTTCGTCACCGCCCCGGAGACCTCCGAGCTGTTCAGCCGCTGCCTGGCACGCCAGTGCGCGCCGCTGCTGCAGACCGGCGGAGAAGTGCTCGAGCTCGGCGCCGGCACTGGCCGCATGGCGGCGGGGCTCCTCACCGAGCTCGCAGCGCTCGGTGCGCTGCCCGAACGCTATGCGATCCTCGAGGTGAGCGCTGATCTCGTGCAGCGACAGCGCGCGCGTCTCGAGCAGCTGCCCGCCGCACTGCGCGAGCGCGTCGTCTGGCTGGAGCGCCTGCCGGAGCGCGCGCTGAATGGCGTGATCCTGGCCAACGAAGTGGCGGATGCGCTGCCCTGCCGGCGGTTCGTCATCGGCAGCGGTGGTGTCGAAGAAGTCGGCGTGGCGCTCGCCGGCGGTGAGGCAGGCGGCGGCGCCTTCCGTGATCAGCTCGCCGCGACCGACGACGTGCTGCTGCGTGCTTGCGCTGAACTGGGCGCCACGCTGCCGCAGCCGCTGCCCGTGGGCTACCAGTCCGAGGTGTGCCTCCGGATCACGCCGTGGATCGCGACCCTCGCCGACACACTCGGGCGCGGCCTGCTGCTCATCTGTGACTACGGGCTGCCGCGCCGTCACTACTATCATCCGCAGCGCGCACGCGGGACGCTGCGCTGCCACTACCGCCAGCTGGCGCACGATGATCCGTACCTCAACCTCGGCGTGCAGGACATCACCGCGTGGGTCGACTTCACCCGTGTCGCCGAGGCTGGCATCAGCGCCGGTCTCGAGCTCGCCGGCTTTGCGACCCAGGCCGCCGTGCTGCTCGCGCTCGGACTCGAAGAGCTGGTGGCGGCGGCCGGCGATGGCATCGCGCGCGCGCGCCTGGCGGGCGAGGCCCGCCGCCTGGTGTTGCCGGAGGAAATGGGCGAGAGCTTCAAGATGATGGCCTTCACGCGCGCGCTCGATGGACCGCTCGCGGGATTTGCGCTGCAGGACCTGCGCGATCTGCTGTAACGCGGCGCCGTAGGCTAGGGCGCTTCGGCGCGCGTCTGCTTGAGTGTCGTGAGGGCGGCGAGGCGCCGGCGACGGATCTCCTCGCCGATGGCCGGGCCCGGCAGACCGGCGCGCTCTGCGGCCGAGAGTGAGGCGCCGGCGGCGGCCTGCAGCGCCTCGGCGAGGTAGATCGCCTGCGGGTAAGGATCGGATTCCTTGCCGGTGCGGCCGCGCGCGTCGGCCGCGCACGCGAGCAGCAGCTCGCCGAAGCGCTCGGTGCGGCGGAACGCGTCGCAGTGCTCGAGCAGGCTCAGCACGGTGGCGGGCTTGAGTTCCAGCGCCCGGTGCACGAGGGTGTGCTGGCGTGCGGTGAGCACGGCGAGCTCGCGGTGTGCGTGCGGTACCTTGAGCCGCGCACACAGGTCCTCGATCAGGGGCACACCCGCCTCTTCGTGTCCGTGATGACTCGGCCAGTACTCTCTGGGCGTGGTCCCCTTGCCGAGATCGTGCACCAGCACTGCGAAGCGCACCACGAGCGGTGAGTCGTGACGTGCGGCGTAAGCGAGTGCCAGCATGACGTGCACACCGGTGTCGATCTCCGGGTGCCAGCGCGGCGGCTGCGGTACCCCGAACAGCGCGTCCAGCTCGGGAAAGATGACTTTGAGCGCGCCGCACTCGCGCAGCGTCTGGAAGAACACCTGCGGATGCAGCTCGCCGAGGGCGCGCTCGGTTTCCTGCCAGACGCGCTCCGGCACCAGCGCTTCGACCTCACCGGCTGCAGTCATGGCGCGCATCAGCGCCAGCGTCTGCGGCGCGATGGTGAAGCCGAGCGCTGCGAAGCGCGCCGCGAAGCGCGCCACGCGCAGGATGCGCACCGGGTCTTCGCTGAAGGCCTCCGACACATGCCGCAGCTGCCGCGCTGCCAGGTCCGCCTGGCCGCCGTAGGGATCGATGAGCTCACCGCTCTCGCTCTCGGCCATCGCGTTGATGGTCAGATCGCGCCGCTTCAGGTCCTGCTCGAGAGTGACCTCCGGGGCGAACTGGGTGGTGAAGCCGCGATAGCCGGGACCGACCTTGCGCTCGAGCCGCGCGAGCGCGTACTCCTCGTGCGTCTTGGGATGCAGGAACACCGGAAACTCGCGCCCGACACTCACGTAGCCGGCGTCAATGAGTTCCTCCGGGCGTGCGCCCACGACGACCCAGTCACGCTCGCGCACCGGCAGCCCGAGCAGCCGATCCCGTACCGCGCCGCCGACCAAGTAGACTTGCATGATGCCGATGTTAACTGAGACGCCCGCGCGCCGTGGCGGGGCGTGCCGGCTGCTGCTGGCGCTCGTGTGCGCGCTGCTGCCGGGCTGCGGCAGCCTCTATGTGATGCAGGCGGCGAACGGCGAGATGCAGGTGCTGCGGGCACGGGTGCCGATCGACCGGCTGCTGGCCGATCCGGCGACGCCGGCGGACCTGCGTGCGCGCCTCGAGCAGGTGCGCGCCGCGCGGGCGTTCGCGAGCGGCACTCTCGGCCTGCCGGACAACCGCAGCTACCGCACCTACGCCGACATCCGCCGGCAGTATGTAGTGTGGAACGTCGTGGCTACGCCGGAGTTCTCGGTGCTGCCGCTGCACTGGTGCTTTCCGGTCGCCGGCTGCGTCGCCTACCGCGGCTACTTCCATGAAGACAAGGCGCGTGCCTTCGCCAACGAGCTCGCCGTGCGCGGCGACGATGTCGCGATCGACGGGGTGCCCGCCTATTCGACCCTCGGGCGCTTCGCCGACCCGGTGCTGTCGAGCATGCTGCCCTACGGCGATGATGAGCTGGCGGCCACGATCTTCCACGAACTGGCGCATCAGCTCATCTACGTGCAAGACGATTCCGCCTTCAACGAAGCCTTTGCCACCACCGTCGAGGAGGTGGGACTCGAGCGCTGGCTGACGCAGCAGGGGCAGGCGGCGCGTATCGAGGCTTTCCGTGCCGATCAGCGCCACGAGCAGGCGTTCGTCGAGCTGTTCACGCGCACGCGCGCGGAGCTGGTCACGCTGTATGCCTCGGCGCTGCCACGAGTGGAGATGCGCGCACGCAAGGCGGCGGTGATGCACCGCCTCGGCAGCGAGATCCAGGCGCTCGAGCGGCGCGAGCACGCCGAGTACCCGCTGTACGATGAGTGGATCGCACAGGGGCTCAACAATGCGCGCCTGGCCGCGGTTGCCACCTACTTCGACTGCGTGCCCGGTTTCCAGCACCTGCTGCTGCAGCAGCAGGGCGACCTGGGGAAGTTTTACGCGGCGGTGCGCGAACTCGCGCGCCTGCCGCGCGCCCAGCGGCACGCGCGCGTGTGCAGCGGGCCGCTGGCACCGGAGGATGAGGACAGCTAAGCGAATCCCTGTGGCGGCGGTGCCCGCAGATAGTTCGGCAGGTGCGCGAGCAGCGGTTGCGGTGCGATGCCGAGCGCGCGGCAACCGTCCTCGCGGCAGACGCTGTCGCGCGTCAGCGAGCGGAAGTTGTCGAGCGAGAAAGGTGTGCCTGGCAGCAGTCCCATCACGGCGCCCTGTACTCGTGCCAGCGCATCCGACAACGGCATGATGTGACAGGGCAGACCGGCCACCTGCGCGGTCAGGCGCACGATGCGCTCGAGCGTCAGCACTTCCGGGCCGCACAGCTCGTAGGTGCCCTGCTGTGGGCCCGGGGCCTGCAGCACGCGGGTAAAGGCTTCGGCCACATCGAAGACGCTGATGGGCGCGAAGCGTGCCTGCGGGCGCGCCAGCGGCAGGAAGCCGCCGCTCAAACGCAGCAGCCTGGCAAAGCGATTGGTCAGGGAGTCGCTGGGCCCGAAGATGACCGAGGGGCGGAAGATGCTCACCTCGGGATGCGAGGCCTCCGGGTGCGGCACCAGGCGCAGCTGGCTTTCGGCACGACCCTTGGAGCGCAGGTACTCGCTCGGGCCGTGCTCATCCGCGCCGAGCGCGCTCATGTGCAGCAGGCGGCGCACGCCGGCGGCGCGCGCCGCCTGGATGACTTTGGCGGCCAGCTGGTGGTGCACCGTCTCGAAGGTCGCGCTGCCGCGGGGGTTGAGGATGCCGACGAGATTGACCACGGCATCGCAGTCGGCGAACAGCTGGCTGAGAATGCGCGGCTCGTGCACGTTGGCGGCGACCAGCTCGGCCGTGGCGAGCACGCGCAGCTGCTCGCTGTGGTTCAGGTTGCGAGTCGGTACGCGCACCCAGTGGCCGGCCCGCACCAGCCGCGTCACCAGCTCCGTGCCGACGAATCCGCCGCCTCCCAGCACGCAGACGATCACACTCGCTTCCTCTTGGCACCCGCGCGCCGCGTGCGCGGCCGGTGCCAGATGCCTACTTGAGCGGAATCAACAGCACCGAGTTGCCGCGCCGCACCTCCAGCACCAACACCGCAGCGCCCTTGGAGCGCTCGCGCAGTTCGCGCAGGTTCGCCACCTTGCCGCGATTGGCGCCGACGATGACATCATCGGTTCGCAGCCCCGCTTGCGCGGCGGCGCTGCCAGGCTCGACGCTGCGCACCAGCGCGCCGCCCGCATCCGGCGCATCCGCCAGTGCCGCACCTTCGAAACTCTTGTGGATGCTCGCCGGTCCGCCGCTGAGCTCGACGCTGCTGTCGGCGATCACCGCCGCGACCTTGAGCGGCTTGCCGTCGCGCACCAGGCCGATATCGACCCGGTCGCCGACGCGCAGCAGGCCGATGGTGTTGCGCAGCTCGCTGTTGGACTTCACTGGCTGGCCGTTCACCGAGGTGATCACGTCGCCGGTACGGATGCCGGCCTTGTCGGCCGGCGAGCCCTCGACGACCTGCGACACCAGTGCGCCGACCGCGCTCGGCAGGCCGAGCGAGTGGGCGATATCCGGTGTCACGGTGTACATGCTGACGCCGAGCTGGCCGCGCTTCACCGAGCCGAACTTGATCAGCTGGTCCATGACGCTGTGCGCCATGTTCACCGGGATGGCGAAGCCGATGCCGATGTTGCCGCCGCTGCGCGACAGAATCGCGGTGTTGATGCCGATCAACTCGCCGCGCAGATTGACCAGCGCGCCGCCGGAGTTGCCCGGATTGATCGAGGCGTCGGTCTGGATGAAGTCCTCGTAGCCGTCGGGATTGATTCCCGCGCGCGACAGCCCGCTGATGATTCCCGAGGTCACGGTGTGCTGCAGGCCGAAGGGATTGCCGATGGCCACGACGAAATCACCCACCTCGGTCTTGGAGGAGTCGCCCAGCGGGATCTGCGACAGTCCGTCGGACTTCACCTTGAGAACGGCGACGTCGGAGGGCGCATCGCTGCCCACCACTTCGGCCTTGAGGTCGCGACCGTCCTGCAGGGTGACGGTGATCTCGTTGGCGTTTTCCACCACGTGTGCGTTGGTGACGATGTAGCCGTTCTTGGCGTCGAAGATGACGCCGGAGCCGGCGCTCTGGAACGGCCGCTCACGCGGGCCGGTGTCCGGCGGCACATCGAAGAAGCGACGGAAGAACGGGTCATCCAGCAGCGGGTTCTGCGGCCCACGCTCGCGGATCGTACCGCGCGTAGCGATGTTGACGACTGCGGGCGAGACCCGCTTGATCATCGGCGCGAGCGTCGGAATCGGCTGATCGCCGATCGACGGCGGCACTGCGGCGGGTGCGGGAGCGGTAGCCGCGAGCGCCACGAGCAGAACGAATGCCAGGTGAATGTGCTTCATGTGCAGGGAATTCTAGCCGGAAGCACGCGCCCCGGCTTGCACGGATGACCTGCGGAAGCGCCGCTTGTCGCGTTCACAAAAAGAGCGCGCCGCGGGACGCGGCGCGCTCGTTAAGGAAAGTCAGCAGCCGGTGCCGCGTACCGCGGCACCGTCGCGCTGAGCCTAGCCCTCAGGCAGCCTGGACGCTGATGCGCCGCGGCTGCTCCTGCGGGCGCTTCGGAATGCTGAGCTCGAGCACGCCGTTGACGTGCGTCGCCTTGATCTGCTCGGCATCCGCGCTCTCGGGAAGCGTGAAGCGGCGCAGGAACGTGCCGCTCGCACGCTCGACGCTCGCGAAGCCCTCCTGGGCCGACTTCTTCTCGGAGCGGCGCTCGCCCTTGACGGTCAGCACACCCTTATCGGCGGTGATTTCGATGTCCTTGCTGTCAACGCCCGGCAGGTCGGCCACGACGACGAAGCGCTCGGCTTCCTCGTGGATGTCGACGTGCGGGATCCAGCTGATGCTGGCGCCATCGAGGTTCTCGCCCAGAGCGCGGTCGAGCTGCCGCTGAAAGCGGCTCACGAGCGCCCACGGCTCATAACGTACTAAGGTCATAAAAAACTCCTGTTGGAATTCAAGTTGAAAAGCCAAATTAAAAAGTTGGGGGCGCAAGGCGCGCTTAGCACCGATGTGCGGATAGCACGGGTCGGTTTCAAGAGCGCTCTGTCAAGGGTTTTTTTCAAGAGGGCAATTTCAAGGGTGATGCCGTGTCTGGCGCAGCCGGGATCCCGGTCAAGGTCAGGGGCGGCGGCCTGCGATGCGCTGGTCAAAGAATGACCATGCGGCGCCGGAGCGCACGTCCGCGGCCACCACGCTGCGGCTCAAGGTGCGTGCCGCTGTGGGCAGCCTGTGCAAAACCTGTGCTTGCCCTGAGCACAATATATGGGGGTAGGAGGCTAGTGTGCGAGGCGTCTCACTTATGGAAAATATGTCGTGGAAGTTACAGCCGAAATGATGTATCTATAATAAAATTGCTAGCAAAAATCGACATGACAAAATCCCGTATGGAGCCTTGACGCACCCTGGGACCGTCATTAGTCTTTTGACCCCGACACAAGATCTTGTGTTCGCGCAAGGCGATCAAAGGGTCACGCAGTCGGGGGGAGGTTTCAGGGACCTGACTGTCACGAAGACAGCGGGTACCGGTCAGGCTGGCGGGGGCTATCCACAAGAGCTCCTCTGCGCTTTGGTCGGCATTCCCTGCAATCCGTGCGTAAAAGGCGTCAAGAACAGTGGAGCGCCGCGGATTAAATGAACACTGTCGTGAAGATCGAACCCAAGGACATCGATGCGATTGGTTTCCAGGAAGCCTCGCTCGACATCTGGGATAAGAAGTATCGCCTCACGGCGAAGGACGGTACGCCCATCGACAAGACGATGGACGATACCTACAAGCGCGTGGCGCGCGCGCTCGCCGACGTTGAGAGCGAGGAGACGCGCGAGCACTGGTATGAGCGCTTCCTGTGGGCACTGCGGCGCGGGGCGATTCCCGCCGGACGCGTGACTTCGAACGCCGGCGCACTCGCGCATAAGCCGGCCACCTCCACCATCAACTGCACGGTGTCGGGAACCATCCATGACTCCATGGATGACATCCTGAGAAAGGTGCACGAGGCGGGGCTGACCCTCAAGGCGGGTTGTGGCATCGGCTACGAGCACTCGACGCTGCGACCGCGTGGCGCCTACGTCTCGGGCGCGGGCGCCTATACCTCGGGGCCGCTGTCGTTCATGGATATCTTCGACAAGATGTGCTTCACCGTCTCCTCGGCCGGAGGGCGCCGCGGTGCGCAGATGGGTACCTTCGACGTCGGCCATCCGGACGTTCTGGAGTTCATTCGCGCCAAGCGCGAGAACGGCCGGCTGCGGCAGTTCAACCTCTCGCTGCTGATCACCGATGAGTTCATGCAGGCGGTGCGCGAGGACCGCGACTGGAAACTCGCCTTCCCGCTGTCGCTGCGTGAGTACGAGACGGACAAGCCCGATTTGGCCGATGCCAGCAAGTTCGTGTGGCGCGAGTGGTCGGTGCACCAGGGCTACGTCGTCAACGACGAAGGCCTGGTGGCATGCAAGATCTACAAGACGCTGCCCGCGCGACGCGTGTGGGACGTGATCATGGCGTCCACCTACGATTTCGCCGAGCCGGGCTTCATCCTCATCGACCGCGTCAATGAGATGAATAACAACTGGTGGTGCGAGAACATCCGCGCCACCAATCCGTGTGTGACTGCCGACACACGCCTGCACACCCGCCATGGGCTGGTACGCATCGGCGACCTGTACGACGCGCGCGTTGATATCCAGGCAACGGTCGACAATCGGGCGCTCGGGGAGGGCGAGGGCGTCTCGGTGCGGCCTGCGCTGCCGGCATTCATGACCGCCACCTCAGCGGACGTTTTTCGCGTCACGACCAGGGACGGTTATGAGATCAAGGCCACCGAATGGCACGACTTCTACACCACCCGCGGCAAGATCAAACTGAAGGAACTGCAGGTGGGCGATGAACTCCTGGTGCAGTCCGGCAAGGGGCAGTTCGGCGGTGGTGGCAGCGAGCAACTGGGAACACTCATCGGCCTGATAACCGCGGATGGCCATTTTACCAATCGTGGCAAGGGCCTCACCGCGGCGGTCGTCAAGCTCTGGGGCCAGGATCGCGCCTATGCGCAGGAAGTGGTTGGCTACATTAACTCCCTCATCGCCGATTGGGCTCCAAGGCAGCGGCGGCATCAGGTGAGCGCGGTCGCGGTACCCGAGCGCAATCTGGTGATGATTCGCTCGGTGCTGCTGGCTCGGGCGCTCGAGTACTACGGTTTCACGGCGAAAGCCAAGACGCAGGTGCCGGAGATCATCTGGCGCGGCAATGAGGACTGCGTCCGCGGGTACCTGCGGGGTCTGTTCCAGACCGACGGGACGGTGCAGCGTGACGATAAGCGCGCCTACTGCAGTATCCGTTTAGCCTCGAGCGCGCAATCGCTGCTGCAGGACGTGCAGTTGCTGCTCGCCAACTTCGGCGTCTTCAGCCGGATTCTGCGGCGACGCGAGGCAGGGCAGCTGCCAGACGGAACGGGCGGCCGTCGCCGGTACGACTGCAAGGCCGACTACGAGCTGATCATCGGCTCCTCATCCTGCGACCGTTTCATGGAGGAGATCGGGTTCATCTCTGATGCGAAAAATCAGAAGTACCGTGAGTGGAAGGCACAGCATCCGCAGACCCACGCCGACAAGTTCGTCAGCGCGATCGCGAGCATCCAGCACGCGGGCCGCGAGGCGGTGTTCGACACGACTCAGGAAGATAAGAACAACCTGATCTTCAATGGGCTGGTGACAGGCAATTGCGGAGAGCAACCGCTGCCGCCGTACGGCTCGTGCCTACTGGGTTCGATCAATCTGACGCGTTTTGTGAAGCACGCGTTTAGCGATTTCGCCGAGTTCGACTGGAGCGAATACCGCGAGGTGGTCAAGGTATTCACCCGCATGCTCGACAACGTAGTCGAGGTGAACGGTCTGCCGCTCGAGCAGCAGCGTAATGAGATTCTACGCAAACGTCGCCACGGCATGGGCTTCCTCGGCCTCGGCAGCGCGATGACGCTGTTGCGCCTGAAATACGGCTCGCCGGAGTCGACGCAGTTCACCGAGGAGGTGTCGCGCGAGATGGCCGTGGCCGGCTGGGAAGCCGCGCTCGAACTGGCGCGTGAAAAAGGGCCGGCGCCGATCATGAACGAGGAGTTCACGGTCACCAAGGAGCTGCTGCGCAAACGTCCGGAGATGGCGCGCGATGGCTGGAAGCCAGGTGCCAAGATCGCTGGCCGTCTGCTGCACGCCAAGTACAGCCGCTACATGCAGCGCATTGCGCAGGTGGCACCGGCGCTGGTGCACGAGCTGGCCGAGACCGGCGCGCGCTTCACGCACCACACCTCGATCGCGCCCACCGGCACGATCTCGCTATCCCTCGCCAACAACGCATCGAACGGCATCGAGCCGTCGTTCGCACATCACTACTTCCGTAACGTCATCCGGGAGGGCAAGAAGTCGAAGGAGAAGATAGACGTCTATTCATTCGAGTTGCTGGCGTACCGCGAGCTGGTCAACCCGAATGCCAAACCTGGAGCCACCACCGATGGGGAAAGACTGCCGGAATATTTCATCTCTTCCGAGAACATCACTCCCAAAGAGCATGTCGAGGTGCAGGCTGCGGCCCAGAAGTGGGTCGATTCATCGATTTCTAAGACGGCGAACGTGCCTACGGATTTTGCCTACGAAAAGTTCAAAGACATCTATCTGTATGCATACGAGCAGGGTCTGAAGGGTTGCACGACCTTCCGCTTCAATCCGGAGGTATTCCAGGGGGTGCTGGTGAAGGAGCAGGACCTGAAGAACACCCTCTACAAGTTCACGCTCGAGGACGGCTCGGTCGTGGAAGTGCGCGGCGATGAGGAGATTGACTACGACGGCGAGATTCATACCGCCGCCAACCTCTACGACGCCATGCGCGAAGGCTATTACGGGCGCTTCTGAGGCTTGAAAAGCCGCAGCGCCATTCCCAGGAACCGCTTATGACCATCAAGATCGACCGCAAAATCGTCAAGTACCAGGTGCAGAAGCCGGAAGACAAGCCCGTGGACAAGGTGTCTGAGGCCAAGGTGCCCGCGGCTGCTGACCCGGAGCTGGTGCGCGACAAGCACGGACGCACCGCCAAAGTCATCCGCATGCACGAGAAGCTCGAGCGCCCCGAGGTGCTCATCGGCTCGACCTACAAGATCAAGACGCCGATCTCCGATCACGCCATGTACGTGACCATTAACGACATCGTGCTGAACGAGGGTACCGAATACGAGCAGCGCCGGCCGTTCGAGATCTTCATCAATTCGAAGAACCTTGATCACTTCCAGTGGATCGTGGCGCTGACACGCATTATCTCTGCGGTATTCCGCAAGGGTGGCGACGTCACCTTCCTGGTGGACGAGCTGAAGGCGGTGTTCGATCCGCGCGGCGGCTACTGGCAGCCGGGTGGCAAATTCATGCCCTCGATCATCGCCGAGCTCGGCCACGTCATCGAGAAACATCTGCAGACCATCGGTCTGATCCGTAAGACCCAGCTCGACGTGCACCAGCAGAAGCTGGTGGACGAGAAGCGCGCCGAGTTCGAGGCGCGCAGCAAGCAGACTGACGCCTTTGCCAAGGGCCACTTCCCCGACGGCGCGCAGCTATGCGCTCGCTGCAGCACGGCCGCGGTGGTGATGATGGACGGCTGCATGACCTGCCTGAACTGCGGCGATTCCAAGTGTGGTTAGTTCCCTGAGAGTTATTGCGACGGCCAACTGCAACTGACAGATGCGACGCAAATGACGGGGCGGCCCTCATCAGGCTGCCCCGCTTCTTTTGGCGGTGGCCGTCAGGGCGTGCTGAGGGCGTTCTGCAGCTCGACGCTGCGCGGCGCGGCCAGGCCGCCGAAGTAGCGGTCGGTCTCAGTCAGCAGCCGCTGTGCCGCGCTGCGGTTCCCGGCGGCGAGCAGCGCCTGCACCTTATCGAGCTGCGAGTTCACTTCCGCGGTGATACCGGTGCGGCAACTGGCGAGCTTGGCCTCATCGGGTGGATCCGCCGCGAGCAGCGTCTGCAGCGCGCCATCGAGCGCCGCAGCACTGGCGGCCTCGTGGCTGCGGCCGAGGGCGACATGCGAGCCGATATTGAACACGCACCACTTGTGCATCGACGCGATGCTTTCGGCATCGCCGGCCAGCGCCAGGTCGCGATCGCCGGTGAGGTAGATCAGACGCGAGGAGGACTGCAGCTGGCTGAACAGCTCGGCCGGCGGCTGGATCGCGCCGCGCGCCCCGAGCGGGTCGGAGCCGGCATTGAGCAAAGCACCGCGGAACAGATCCGGGTAGGCCAGTGCCAGGCGCATGGCGACGCGCGAGCCGCCCGAGAAGCCGGCCACGAACACCCGGGCGGCCGCCACCGGGTAGCGCTGCATGACGTTGTAGGCCGCCAGCAGTGCCAGCGGCTCACGCCGCGCAGTGACATTCTGATCGTTGCCGGAGCGCGCGGCGCTCACGAAGATCATGCCGTAGCGGTCCAGCACCTCGCTCCAGCCCTGCGGCAGGCGCGCATCATCCCAGGGCGGCACGAACACCAGCAGTGCGTAGCCGAACAGCGGCGCCTGCGCCGGCACGTACAGGATGAAGCGCTCCTCGGCCAGGTTGAGCGACTGCGTCTGCAGCTGCCGCCCCGACTGGGCGAGCGCCTGTTGCACCTGCAGGGCATCGAGTGGACTCAGCGTGCGCCGGAGCAGCTCAGGGCCGGACGCGAGCTGCGAGTAATTGCTGAATACCACCTCACGCTGCAGGCCGCTCGGCCCGAGCGCCGGGGCCGCGCACACGACCGGGCAGATCCAGAGGACGAGCACGGCGGCGGCAACCGCGCGCGCACATGGGCTGCGCTTCATGGGAGTGCAGTCTGCCACTTGCTAGGCGCAACCGCTTTCGCTGACGATCGAACGACGGCAGCGAGGCAAAAAAAACCCCGCTGGAGGCGGGGTGTCGGTCGCTTGCTTGTGTGTGGAGGAGTGTCGTTCTCGTTGTTATCCGGTCGGCGCGCGGTATCCGGTGGGCATTCAACCTTCTTCGCAGATCCACGCTTTCTTCGGTTATCCCTTGGCCTGGGTTGTCCTTCCCGGCGGTATGCCGTTGCTGGTAAGTAGATGAGCAACACTCGTGCCAACGGGCAGGCCCGGCGAGCGCTCACGCCCTCTAGCCCCCCGCAGGGCTCGCAACTGTGACGCAGTGCACGTTGTGCACCCACTATGTCCAGTGCGGCACCCCCGCGTGGAGGATTGCGGGGTCACTGCAGCGGGGTGGAAAGAACAGAGTGTCAAAATACTCGACACTTATGGGGCCCAAAGGAATGCAGTCTGTGTCGCGGCGGATGATGCAAGCCATTGAGCTATATGAGAACACTGCTTCCCGCAGGGGTGTAAATGAACTCGACAGTGGTTAAGTTCACCCCGCAGGTGAGATCCGCCCGCCGGCCGCGGTGGATCCTCGGCATTTGGCTCGTGGCGCTGTTGCCGTGGTACGCCCCGTTCGCAGCGCGCGCCGCAGAGGAGCCGATGCCACGTCCGCCGCAGCTCGAGCGCGACGTGCAGTTCTGGATCCGCGTCTATACGCAGATCGACACGAATTCAGGCTTCCTGCACGACCAGTACAACCTCGCTGTCATCTACGAGACGCTGCATTTCGCACCCGACCTGCCTTCTGCCGAGCGCCAGCACCAGGTCGAGGAGGCGCGCGGGCGCTACACCGCGGCGCTCAAGCGCATCGCCGATACGCCGGAAGGAACCTCACTGTCGGCCGATGACCAGCGTATCCGCGACCTGTGGGGTGCCGAGGGCAACAGCACGCGGCTGCGCGAGGCGGTCGAAGACATCCGTTTTCAGCTCGGCCAGGCAGACCGCTTCCGCGCCGGCCTGATCCGCTCGGGTGCCTGGGAGACGCACATCGCCGAGACGCTCGCCAACCTCGGTCTGCCGGCCGAGCTCGCCGTGCTGCCGCACGTCGAGTCCTCGTTCAACCCGAGCGCCTACTCCAAGGTCGGGGCGGCGGGTCTGTGGCAGTTCATGCGCTCGACCGGCCGGCGCTACATGCGCATCGACGGCGCGGTCGACGACCGCCTCGATCCCTTCCGCTCGACCGAGGCCGCAGCGCAGCTGTTGGCTTACAACTACCGCGTGCTCGGGACCTGGCCGCTGGCGCTCACCGCCTACAATCACGGCACCGAGGGCGTGCGCCATGCCCAGCTCACCCTCGCCAGCGATGACATCGTCAAGATCGTGCGCAATTACAACGGGCGCACCTTTGGCTTCGCCTCGCGCAACTTCTACGTGTCCTTCCTGGCCGCGCTCGACATCGACCGCAACCCGGAGAAGTACTTCGGGCCGCTGCAGCGCGAGGGCGAGGCGCATTTCCGCGAGCTCGAGCTGCCGGCTTACGTCTCCGTCGCCGCCCTCGAGCGCGCGCTCAAGCTGGATGCGACCCAGCTGCGCGAGCTGAATCCGGCCCTGCTGCCTGCGGTGTGGAGCGGCGCGCAGCGCGTGCCCAAGGGCTATCGTCTGCGGCTGCCCTCGGACGGAGCGCCGTGGACGCGCGACCTGCTGGCGCAGCGCCTGAACCCGGCCGAGATGTTCGCCGGCCAGCGCGGACCACAGCGCTACCGCGTGCAACAGGGCGATACCCTGGCCAAGCTCGCTGACCGCTACGGCGTGCCGATCGGGACGCTGGCCCGCATGAACCGCATCCGTACCAGTGCGGCGATCAAGCCCGGCCGGATGATCAGTATCCCGGAGACAGCCCCAGTGACACTCGCGGCGGCGAGCGCGCCTGCAGCGGGCGTGCCGTCCTCCGGCGAACACGCGCTCGCGGCCGCGAGCGCGGCGAGTGTCGCACCGCCCTCGCCGGGCGGGGCCGTGTCTGCTGCGGTCGCGCAGCAGGAGAGTGCGGCGGATGCGGCCGCCACCACGGAGATCGTCGTGACCGCCAGCCGCACGCATGCTGGCGCCCAGGCGCAGCCGGTGTCGGCCGCGCAGGCCGAGGCGCTCAGCCCCGCCCTCGGGCCGGCGGCCGAGGCGCAGCAGAGCGCTGACCCGACGGATTACAGCGTGGCGCACGACAGCACCATCCGCGTGGCCGCCGAGGAGACGCTCGGGCACTACGCCGACTGGGCGGACGTGAGCGCGACCCGACTGCGCGAACTCAATCATCTGAAGGCGCGCACGCCGGTGCGCATTGGCCAGCGCGTGCAGCTCGAGTTCGCCAAGGTGACCCGTGAGGAGTTCGAGGCGCGGCGGCGCGAGTATCACCGCACGCTGCAGGCGAGCTACTTCGCCGCGCACCGCATCCTCGGCACCGAGGTGTATATCGCGCGCGCCGGGGATTCGGGCTGGACGCTCATGCAGAAGAGCGCGCAACCGCTGTGGCTGCTGCAGCAGTACAACCCGGATCTGGATTTCGCCGCGCTGCGCGCGGGCACGCAGATCGTCATGCC
>Ga0209274_10000427_pt1 | contig 26337 bp, 33 predicted proteins | sample HubBroMetageREF1_FD_188343 | JGI IMG/M metagenome (GOLD analysis project Ga0209274, IMG submission 188343) | Reference soil microbial communities from the Hubbard Brook experimental Forest, New Hampshire, USA - Hubbard Brook CCASE Soil... | ecosystem: Environmental > Terrestrial > Soil >...
GGATCGTCGACCCATGGCCGCCGTACGAAAACTTGCCTGCCGATTTGCTGCCAACGACGCCTTTCAGCGACGAACAAATCCGCCGCGGCCTGCCAGAACCAAAGCGATTCGACGCGAAAGACCTTCGATGCAGCGCCTAAGGATTCGGCGTGCGCGGAGGCTTTGGCGCTGCGCCACATCCTAAGGAAGAGTTCTGCCGAGCGCCCTCCCTCAGCAACTGCTGGCTAACGCCTTTGCGGTCAGCGTAAAATGGCGTGGTCGCTTCTCTCACGGCGGCACTTCCCGAGGCAAATAGGCGATGACCGAAAAGTCTGAGACGAACAGCGCGCGCAATGCACTCATCCTGGCAGCCGTGGTGATTCTTATAGCGGGTTACTGCATCGCGTTCGGCCTGCAGACGCTGGTTGCTTTTGAAGCTCACCACTGGACTCGGGACAACGCCTGGATTACAGACGTGCCTGACCCTTTGAACGCGCAGGCTCCCGCGGCCGGAAGCACGCAATTGAGAGCTTTCAATTACGAGTTCAAGGTTCCGTGGACGGGCAAGCAGAAGACGAACGAAACGCTGACGTACCACGAGTTCCGCTTTGATTCCGGGCAGGTGGTGATCCTCTACGATCCGGAAGCGCAGTTGGACACAGTCCACACACTCAAGGCTTCCAGCCCCCTCGAATATCAGCAGCTTCAGAACGTTTTCGGTGGGCAGCCGCTCGACACGAATTATGCGCTGTATCAGGCTGTGTATGGAGCGTTGCCGGCCGCTACGTCGCCTTTCATGCCGATGCGCGACGCGATACGGACGAACGATCTGCTGCTGTGGAAGATTTCATTCGGATACGACGCGATGCCGGGCCTGCATTCGATCGGGTTCGGCGAGAACCGCGGATTTCAATTCGGCGATCCCTCGACGGGCGGGGCGGTCGCGCTTCGCATCTTCGACGGCCGCGACAGCCAGCTTCGCTTCATCTTCCTCACGCAGGCGGGCTCGAATGCGAAGATCGACCAGGCCGACATCAACGCCGCCGTGCAATCGCTGCAGCCCGTTCCCATCATCGAACGCTAGCCTCTGATTCTTCCTCGCGGCCAAAGGCCGCCTTGGGAGTGCGGTAGCTTGCCTGTCCTGAGCGAAGCCGAAGGGCTACCGCTTTCTCTTCGCCGAAGCTTGCTTCGGCGTCTCGTGCGGGGAGCGTACCTGATAGAAACTATCTTTACGACGATCGTCTCACGCGCGGGCGGCTGCGCCTGTGGAGTTCAGCACCTTCTGGTAGTACGCCTCGTATTGCGGGATCACGTCGTTCGAGCAATATCGCCGCCGCGCGTCGATGCGCGCTTGCCGGCCCATCGCGCGGCCGCGATCGGGACGCGTCAAAATCTCAAGCGCGTATTTCGCGGCGGCTTCCACGTCGCGCGGCGGCACCAGGTAACCGTCGATGCCGTGCGTCACCACTTCAGGCAGGCCGCCAACATTCGTCGCGATCACCGGGACCTCGCACGCCATCGCTTCCAACGCCGCCAGGCCGAACGATTCCAGGTCGCTCGGCAGCAGAAACAGATCCGCAAGCCCGAGCTTTTCGTGCACCCGGTCCTGCTTGCCGAGAAACAGCACATCCTTCTGCAATTTCTTCTTGCGCGCGATATATTCGGCCGCGCCGCGATCCGGCCCGTCGCCCATCATGACCAGCTTCGCGGGAATCTTTTCCCGCACGAGGGCGAAAATCTCGACGACGTCTGTGATTCTCTTCACCGGCCGAAAATTCGAAAGGTGCATCAGAATGGGCTCGCCGTCGGGCGCCCATTTCGCGCGCAAAACCGGATCGTCCGTACGCTTGTAAAGGTCGCAGTTGACGAAGTTCGGAATCACCTCGATCGGCCGCTTCACTTCGAATTCTTTCACAGTCCGGTCGCGCAGGTAATTTGAGATCGACGTCACGCCGTCGCTCTGCTCGATCGAAAATTTCGTGATCGGCAGATAGCTGCGATCGCTTCCAACAAGCGTGATGTCGGTTCCATGCAGCGTCGTGATGAAAGGCAATTTCCGCGGCGCGGCCATCATGCGCGCCAGCAGTGCGCTCACCGAATGCGGAATCGCGTAGTGCACGTGAAGGAGATCCAGGCCTGCGTCATCGGCCACTTCCAACATCTTCGTCGCCAACGCGAGTGTGTACGGCGGATGGTCGAACAACGGATATGTGGTGACTTCCACTTCGTGAAAATAGATTCTCTCGAAGGAGCCGCTCAGGCGAATCGGCATCGCATAGCTGATGAAATGGATCTCGTGCCCGCGTGCTGCCAGTTCAATTCCCAGCTCGGTGGCTACCACGCCGGAGCCGCCATATGTTGGGTAACAGGTGATGCCAATTTTCATCGGGTTCCTCGGGGCCCTCGCCCGCGCCGTTTTGGCTCAGCCTTGCTTGCGCCGGGACGATTTCGGGTGCTAGATTCGCGCTTCGTCATTAGACGACCCAGGAGCGCCTTAAGGTGCCGAGACTTTCAGGAAAAGTAGCCTTAATCACCGGCGGCGGGACCGGCATTGGCCGAGCCTGCGCGCTGGAGTTTGCGAAGGAAGGTGCCCAGGTGGTAGTGGCGGGCCGCCGAAATGAGCCTCTTCGCACGGTTGTGCACGAGATCGAACAATCAGGCGGGCAAGCGCTGGCAATCGCCTGCGACGTCACGCAGCGAGAGTCGGTGGAATCGGCCCTTGCGGGGGCCGTTGAGTATTTCGGCCGCCTGAATGTGGTCGTAAACAATGCCGGCGCTGTTGTTGTCGCCGACGCGGAGAATACCACCGACGCGGATTGGCATCGCGTGCTCGAGGCGAATCTGACGGGAACGTTTCTGGTCTCGCGCGCGGCGCTGCCGATCCTCCGCAAGGTTGGAGGTGGCTCGATCGTCAACATCGGTTCCATATTGGGCCTCGTGGCGCGCAAACAGCGTGCGGCCTACTGCGCGTCGAAATCCGGCGTCACGGGCCTGACAAAAGCGATGGCCCTGGATCATGCGCACGAGAATATTCGCGTGAACTGCATCTGCCCCACTATTGTTGAGACGGACCTGGGCAACCAGTCGATGGACATGACGCCCGATCCCGGCGCCGAGCGGCGAAAGCGCGCGGCGGAGATTCCGCTCGGGCGCGTGGGCCAACCGAACGACGTCGCGCAAATGGCGATATATCTCGCGTCGGACGAATCCGCGTGGGTCACCGGCGCGGCGTTTCCCCTCGACGGCGGTCTTACGGCCTACTGACATGGCGCGTTCCCGCAAAGCGATCGAGCACATGGCGGTCGAGGAACTTCGTGAACGCCTCGAATCCAGCAACACGGCGAAGCAGTTCGGTTTCAGGCTCGGCGAAGTCGAGCCTGGGCGCGTCGTCCTGCACATGCGCGTGGACGAACGCCACAAGCAGGTTCACGGAGTGGTTCACGGCGGGATTCTCGCGGCCCTTGCAGATACAGCGGGCGGGCTCGCGACGTACATGGCATGCCCGCGCGGCACACGCGTCGCGACCATCGAAATGAAAATCAATTATCTCGAATCAGTGGAGGGAGGAATTGTTCATGCGGAAGCGCGCGTCGTCCGCTTGGGAGCACACATCGCCGTCGTCGATTGCGACGTGCGCGATGATCGCCGCTTGGTTGGAAAAGCCTTGATGACGTTCTTTGTGGGCCCCTTCAAAAGGGGCAGGAAGGCGCCCCGTTAGCACCTTCCGAGATAGCGCCTTCCAAGGTCAACACCGAGTCTCGCCTACTGCTGTCCGTTCGTACCGCCCTGCGCTGCTTCCTCGCCGTCTTTATATAAGTACTTTATGCAGTGCTTATACACCATCAGGTTCGGACTTCCGTAACGCGTCAGCTTGATGCAATCCCTGTCGTACCACTCAACGGTGCCGTGCAGAACTTCTCCGTCGTTCAGCACGACGGCAACGGGCGTCCGCGACTGCATCTGCTTCACGTAATAGAAATTCTCCGCGTGCGTTTGCTCCGGCGGCGCCGGTTTCTTGCGCTGCGGCGGCCCAGACGCTTGCGGACCCGGCTGCGGCCCGCGCATAGGGTAAGGTTCTTTCACTTCGGTAAGCGTGGGACGAAATAACTTCCGGTTCACCATGATTGCTCCTCAGGGATTTCTTCTACTCCTTATGACTGCGCGAGGACTCGTTCGGTTGCAAAATCTTTCAGAATAATCTGAGAAAAAGAAGAGTCTAGCGGGCCTCCAAAGACACGAGTAACGCATCGATTCCGAGCTGCCGGCCGACGTTACGGCGCAGACGGCTCTGGAGCCGGTCTAAACCCTGCGTCGCTCGCAAGGCCCATTCCAGATTGACCTTCTTGCCGAGAGATTCCACTTCCCGGCGGAGGTCGGGATTCCTGGGAAGACTGCTCTTCGGACTCTGGGAAATTTCGAGCAGGTCTGTAAGCAAACTATAGAACAGCCCCAGCACATTTTCAAACGATTCCTTCTCCTGCTTCGCGAGCACTGCCGTGGCCGAAAAAATCTCTCCGTACTTTTCGCCCGCAACAGCTTGCTCCAGCAGCCGCAGAACGCTGCGGCGCAGCCGCGCCGACTCCGCTAAATCGATCGAAAGCGCCACGCCAGGGCTGCCGTCCGAGAGCTGCGCCGCGAGTTTTCGGTCCGCCGGTTTCATTGCGGCGCGTTCTTTCAGGAACGCCTCAATCTGCGGGACGGGCACTGGTGCAAAATGGAACTGCAAGCAGCGCGACCGAATCGTTGGCAACAGGGAATCGGGCGCCGGCGCGAGCAAAATCAGCGTCGCTGATTCAGGCGGCTCCTCCAGAATCTTCAGAAACAGGTCCGCATCATTCCAGCGCATGGTGTCTGCGCCGTCGAGAATGAAGATCCGCCTTCGTCCCTGCGGCTTGAAATAGGCGGCGCGCTGCACCGCGCGCAACTGTCCCACGCGGATCATCGGGCGCGCCACGGACGTTCGCAGCCGCACCGGGTCGGGAACCAGCAGCCACACATCGGGGTTCGTTTCGACGATCAGCGGCATGCGTTCGACCATGGCTGCGTCGGCGCTTTCGCCTCGCTCGGCGAGCCCGGCCTCGATCAAGGGCTGCGGGTCCGCAAGTCGCGCGATTTTCAGGCAGGAGGCGCACTCGCCGCAGAAATCGTCTTTCAGGCGCTCGCAATTCGCGGCCTGCGAAAACATTCTGGCGAGAGTGAACTTCCCGATTCCACGAGGCCCGGTGAAAAGCAGCGCGCTGGCGACGCGGTCGCGCCGGAGCATTCCGCGCAGCGCGCTGACAATCCGTTCGTTGCCCAGAAATTCGCTGAATCCCATCCGATCAGCCTTTCGCGCTCGCACTGAGCGCGGGAAATACGCTCGCTTCCACCGCTGCCAGAACGTCTTGGTGGATGGCTTCCGGCGTGCGCAACGGCACGTCGGCGGGCTTGCGCGACCTTCGATTCACTTTGCGCAGCGCCTTTTCCTCAATCGCACGAATCCGCTCGCGCACCACGTCCGCGCACTCGATCCGCACCCAGTTCGGCTGTCGCGAAAGCTCGTCGTAAACCTCCGACGCGGCCTTGAGATGCGCGAGGTCGGCCTCCTGTAAATCGCGCCGCCTTTTCGTGTACGCGCGCGCGGCCTTTTTGCCCACCAGCCGCTGCGCCTCCTTGGGAGGCACGTGAAGATACACGACGATATCTTCCTTGGGCAGCCCGTAGATTTCGTATTCGAGCTGCTTCAGCCATTTCAGGAATTCAGCGCGCCTTCGCGGCGTCACACGCGCGCCTTGATGCGCCAGGTTCGATCCGATGTATCGGTCCGCGAGCACGGTTCTTCCTTCGGCCAGGGCAGCTTCCAGTTCCGGCTTCGATTCAAGCCGGTCGCCCGCATACAGCAGGGCAGAGAAGTGCGGATCCACGGCTTCCAGCGGGCCGAATTCGCCGTTCAGGAACTGCGCCACCATTTTGCCAAAGAATCCCTCGTACCGCGGAAAGCTCTCGCGCGTGCACGCGATTTTCTTTTCCGTCAGCGCGCGCGCGAGCATCTCCATCTGCGTGCGTTTTCCGGAGCCGTCGATTCCCTCAAGTACGATGAATTTTCCGCGGGCAGGCATGGCGTGTCGCTCAGTCTAGCACACGACGCAGGCGAACTTTTTGAAGTGCGCTGGACGAACCTTTCGCCGGTGACACGGATACCGATTCTTGGATGATAGAATGTCGCCTATGGTTGAGCGAAATGAGATTGCCGCGAATATTGAGCGCGTGCGCGAACGTATCTCGCGTGCGGCGAAAAGAACAGGGCGTCACGCTGACGATGTCACCGTCGTCGCGGTTTCTAAAACGTTCCCCGCGGAAGCGATTCGCGCCGCCTACGACGCCGGCCTCCGCCATTTCGGCGAAAATCGCGTGCAGGAGTGGGAATCGAAGCAGCGGCTGGTGGCCGATCTCGACGCAACCTGGCATTTGATCGGCCATTTGCAGAGCAACAAAGCTCTTCGCGCGGCTTATCTGTTTCGGCGCGTCGATTCCATCGACGATCTTGCCTTGGCGAAGAGGCTCGCCGCGGCCGCCGCTGCCGAAGGAAAGAATCTGCCGGTCCTCATCGAAGTCCACCTGGGCGACGAGGCGACGAAGAGTGGCGTAGCCGTAGCCGATTTGCCCGCTCTGGCCGAGGGCATCGCTCCTTTCGCGCACATTGATCTCGTCGGCCTCATGACCATTCCGCCGTTCGCCGACGATCCTGAGCTCGCGCGTCCGTATTTTCGGAAGCTGCGCGAACTTCGCGACGACGTCACCCGCCGCGTCGGCCGCAAGATGCCGGTGCTGTCGATGGGCATGAGCCACGACTTCGAAGTCGCCATCGAAGAAGGCGCCACCGAAATTCGCCTCGGCACGGCGCTCTTCGGTGAGCGTCAGCCCAAACCTTGATGCCCCGACCTTGATCGAAATCACCGAGCGCGATGGCGGCGTCACGTTCGCGGTGCGCGTCGTCCCGCGCGCCAGCCGCGATGCAATCGAGGGCGAGCACGGTGGTGCGCTGAAAGTCCGGCTTACGGCGCCGCCCGTCGAAGATCGCGCGAACGAAGCGCTCTGCCGCTTGTTGGCCAAGCGTTTGAATGTGCCAATTCGGGCTGTTAGAATCCTCTCGGGCGAAAAAAGCCGCACAAAGCGCGTGGCAATCGCGGGAATAACGCGCGACCAAATCGCCGCGCTGTGCCTCGCGCAACCGAAAGAGAGTGACGAAACTCATGCCCGACATTAAGGCAATTCAAGCCGAGCTCCGCGCCGGCAAAGTTGACGGCTGGCTCTTCTACGATCATCACCACCGCGATCCCATCGCGGGACGCGTCCTCGGCCTCGGGTCCAACGGACTTTCCACCCGCCGCTGGTTCTACTTCATTCCGGCGAAGGGCGAACCGCGAAAGCTGGTCCACCGAATCGAGCAGGGCGCGCTAGACAGCCTCGCGGGGAAAAAGCTCGTTTATGGCAGCTGGGAAGAACTCCATAAGCTTTTGTCGAAGCTCCTGGTGGGCAGCAAGAAGATCGCCATGCAGTATTCGCCGGAAAATAATATTCCGTATATCGGATTGGTTGATGCGGGCACCATCGAGCTCATCCGCAAACTCAAGAAGAAAGTGGTCAGCTCCGCCGACCTCGTGCAGAAATTCGAAGCCAGTTGGACGCCCGAGCAGCTCGAATCGCACCTCGAGGCTGGAAAGATCGTCGACCGCGTGACGCGCGAAGCATTCCAGCGCGCCGCCAGTTTCGTGCGCGACGGCAAGCCGCTCTCCGAATTCGAATTGCAGCAGTGGATGGTGGAACAATTTCGCGCGAGCGGCCTCGAGCCCGATCCGCCCATCGTAGCCGTGCAGCCAAACAATGGGAATCCGCACTACGAACCGACCGCTGACTCCGCTCGTCCGATTCGCGCCGGCGATTTATTGCTCCTCGACGTTTTCACGAAATTCAAGCGTCCGGGCAGCGTCTTCTACGACATCACGTGGATGGGCTATCTCGGCGAGCGCGTGCCTGATTCGTACGCGAAGATTTTCCGCATCGTCCGGCAGGCGCGCGATCGCGCCGCCGAATTCGTGATCGAATCGGTTGCCAAGGGCCGCCTGATTCACGGCTGGGAAGTGGACCGCGTGGCGCGCGAGACGATTCGCAAGGCGGGCTACGGAAAATACTTCGTGCACCGCACCGGGCACAGCATCGGCCAGGAAGTTCACGGCAATGGCGCCAACATGGACGGCCTCGAAACGCGCGATGACCGCAAAATCGTGCCGCGCACGTGCTTCTCGATCGAACCGGGAATCTACTTGCCCGAGTTCGGCGTGCGCAGCGAGGTGAATGTCTACGTCGGCGAGAAAGAGGCGCGCGTCACCGGCGCGGTGCAGGAAGAGATTCTGCCGTTGCTTGCGTGAGTTGCTGACATGCTGCGTAGGGGCACGGCATGCCGTGCCCGCTTCCGTCTTCTCTGAATAACTGTGGACGACTCCAACGACAATCCAATAATCTCCGCCGAAGCGGCAGAAGAGCTACAGCCTTCGGCTACCGCAGTTGAGCCTTCCGCGCCGCGCCAGCCGGCCAGACGAGCGGACCTCGGCCTTCTCGCTCCCGCGATTGCGATCGTAGCGTGGCTCGTTCCGGGGCTCGGCCACTTGCTGCTGCGCCGCTGGGGCCGCGCGCTCGCGTTTTTCGTTGCGGTTGGCGGCCTTGTGATGACCGGCTATCTGATGCGCGGCAACGTGTTTCCGCTCCACTCGCAAGACCCTTTCGGCACGCTGGGATTTATCGCGGACGCGTGCTCGGGAGTTTTCTACCTTCTCGCGCGCGTCGTGGAGGCTTCGGGTCCGAACGTGTCGCGCGCGGTCGGCGACTACGGTACGCGCTTCATAGCGGCGGCGGGAATCGTCAACGTGCTCGGGGTCTGCGACGCCTACGAAGTCGCCGCGGGGCGGAGGCGATAGATGTTTCCGAGCCTCCTCCGGCCAAATCACTTCGGCGCGCTGCTGATTTTCGCGCTGTTTTTGTCGATTGCGATCGGGTTCCTTGCCAGAGGCACCAATCGGGGCCGGCTGCGCTACGCTTTGTGGTCGTTTGCGATGTTCGTAATCATCAGCATCTGCATCGCCTGGTTGATGTACCCCATCTCGCGCTAGCTGTTTCGTGGACTCGCGGGCATTTCGCACTTTGCAGCTGCCTGTTTGACGCCCCTCTGCCGCAATGCTAAATTCGATTGCGCGCCGAGGTAGCTCAGTTGGTAGAGCAGCCGATTCGTAATCGGCAGGTCCCCGGTTCAAGTCCGGGCCTCGGCTCCATCCGCACTCTCTGGGGCGCTCATCTCGCCGCCGAGCCTCTTGACACCCCCGGCGGTTCGGAGTACGTTCCGCGCATCCACATGCTGTATCGCCGCGCGATTAAGCCGGTGTGCGCCGCGCAAGAGATCCCGGTACCCTCAAACCCAAAAGCCAACGGAGGCAAATGATGATGAAGAAGCTCGGTCTTGTTCTGTTGATGGCGTGCGCGATCGCCCTGCCCGCAACCGCGCAAACGAAGATATCCGGCAAGCAAACCTGCGCGAAGCCCGATCCGATGCAATCCATCGACGTCGGCGACAAGCCAGGCCATTCCGTGATGATTCAGAAAGCCGCCTGCAAGTGGGACACGGGGCTTGAAATCGAGGGCACCAAATCAAGCGAATCCACGGACGTTTCCACGGCTGAGGTCTGGGGCACCACCGCCACCCAGCACGGCTACAACATGGGAACGATGGACAACGGCGACAAATTCACCGTGAAGTGGACGGGCACGATGAAGGTCGCGAAGGATGGCACGGCTGCGTTCGATGGAAAGTGGACCTTCATAAGCGGCACCGGAAAGCTCATGGGAATTAAGGGCAGCGGCACTTACAAAGGCACCGGCTCAGCCGACGGCTCCGGCACCGTGGACGTCGAAGGCGATTACACGATCGCTATGGCCGCGATGAAGCCCGCAAAATAATCCGCCGCAAAGGGGCTGCCGCGAACGATTCTCGAATGTCTCGCGCCCTCCGAAAATCGGGACCGGAGGAGACCGCTTGCCGGCTTCCTCCCCCCGCCCAGACTGTCGCAATCAGCGTGTAACGAAAGCTTCGCCTCGCGACTCTTAACTAAGTGGAGGAAGTCTTTTTTCCTCGCACCGCAATCTAACCAGCAGGAGGCATCGCATGCCAAAGAAGAAGGGCTCGAAGAGGAAATACGGCCCGGCGGCGAGCAGGAGCGTCGCAAGCGCCGTGCGTCGAGAAGAGCGCGGCAGGCTTCGTTCCGGCAAAGGCGGAAAAGGCGGGATAGTGACGTCTCGAAAGCAAGCCATCGCCATCGGCCTTTCCGAAGCGCGCAAGGCGGGCGACAAAGTACCCCCCAAACCCAGCTAACGCTCTACCGATCGCATCTTTCGAAAATCGAGGGATTGCCCATGACTCAGCGGAGCGTCAAGACCGCATCGCAAAATCCCGTTCAACCAATTTGGGACGACAAGGGCCCACGATTGTGTGCACTCTTTGCCAGGGGCAGCGCATCTACATCTCAGGGGCGGAGAATGCATGGTGGCCTACGTCACATCCCGCGGTGACAATCACCACCTCGCGCGATTGTTGATTGGCCTATGCATTCTTTCCAGCAAGAAACAGCACGACCCGCCACGAGATGATCGTGGCGGAATTCTACGGATAAGGAGTCCTCAATGGAACCGACTTGGCAACCTCACGAGAAACACGGGCAGCTTACGACACAAAGCGATCTGCCGGACTCTGTCTACGCCTTTCCGAAGCAGCGTAAAGAACCGTTGACCGACGCACAGCATGTGCGTAACGCCGTCGCGCGGTTCGATCAAGTCATCGATGTCTCCGACGAAGATCGCGCCTTGGCCTTCGCGAACATCGAGAAGGCTGCAAAGTACTACAACATCGACCTTTCGGAGACGTCCTGGCACGATCTCGGCGTTCATCCGCAACACAATCGGAAAGCGGCTGCCGCTAAGGGCGTTGCAACGCGCGAACGCGCGCGCCGGCAACGGGCCTAGGAACCCGTCGGGAAGCGTCTGCTTTTCCGCCGACCAATTGCGTACCGCCCATGGTACAAAGCTACCTTTGTGGAATTGCGCGTCAGACGAGGCGTAGTATCCAGATTCTTGACTTCTGTTGCCCTGGGAGGAACGAATGGCATCCGCTTGGAAAGGTTTCATTACCTTTGGATTGATATCGATACCCGTCAAACTATATCCGGCGGCCCGCAGTGCCAGGGTGGGCCTTCACCAGCTGCACAGCGTATGCAAGACGCGGCTTCGCCAGCCGCTATTTTGCCCTACCTGCAACCGGATTGTGGACCGCTCGGAAGTGGTGAAAGGCTACGAATACGAAGACGGAAAATATGTGCTGATCGACCCCGAAGAAATAAAGAAAATCACGCCCGAATCCGCCCGAGCCATGGAAATTCTCGCGTTCGTCAAACAATCCGAGATCGATCCTCTCTTTTTCGATTCGTCCTACTTCATCGTTCCCGACGACCAGGGCAAGAAAGCCTACAAGCTGCTCCTGAAAACTATGGAAGACAAAGATCGCGTCGCCATCGCCAAGATCACGATGCACCAGCGCGAATACACCACCTTCCTCCGGCCGTACGACCACGGCATCGCGCTTCATACCATGTATTTTGCCAACGAAATCCGCCAGGCGCCCGGATACGGGCAGCTCGACAACGTGAAGCTCTCGCCGCAGGAAATAAAACTGGCCGATCAACTCGTCGACAATCTCTCCGAAAAATTCCAGCTGAACAAATATCACGACGAATTTGAAACGCGTCTTCGCGCTCTGATCGAATCAAAACAGAAAGGCCGCGAGGTTGCCGCCGCGCCTCGCCCGGCGCGCGCGCCTGTGATCGACATCATGTCTGCGCTGAAGAAAAGCCTGGAACGCACCGAAGCCCGGAAAAGCTCGCTGCGTTCAGCGAAAGCCGCCGCAGCCCACGAAAAACGAACGCGCCGCAAAGCCAGCTAACTTCACACTAGGGGAAAACGGCGGTTTTCTTCCCGTAGAGCAGGACGCGATTCTCCAGGTGCCAACGCACAGCGCGCGCCAGCACCACCTTTTCGAGGTCGCGTCCCTTCTGCACCAAATCCTCGATCCGATCGCGATGAGAAACGCGGACCACGTCCTGCTCGATTATCGGACCCTGATCCAGAACTTCCGTGACGTAGTGGCTCGTCGCTCCGATCAGCTTCACTCCGCGTTCGTAAGCTTGATGGTGCGGCTTTCCGCCGACGAAAGCGGGAAGAAACGAATGGTGAATATTGATCACTCGGTGCGGCGGAAAATGTTGAAGGAATTCCAGGGAAAGCACCTGCATGTATCGCGCCAGCACGATCAGGTCGATCCCGAGCATTTGCAACAATTCAATCTGCTGCTGCTCCGCTTCCTTTTTGTTCTCCTTCGTTACTTCGATCACCTGCAGCGGAATATGGTAGAAGTCCGTCCACTGCACCACGTCGGGATGATTGCAGATGACCATCGGGATTTCGCAGGGGAGTTCTCCCAGCCGGTGGCGGTACAGCAGGTCCGCCAGGCAGTGGTCGTAGCGCGAAACAAAGATCGCCACCTTCGGCCGGTAGCTCGATAACTCCGCTCGCCAGTGCATGTTGAAGCGCTCGGCAATCGGTTCGAAATGCCGCGCGAACGTCCGCATATCCACCGCGAATCCGGAAAGTTCCCATTCCATTCGGACCAGCAGAATATTGTGCTCGGTGTCGAGATGCTCGTCGACGCGGACGATATGGCCGTTAGAGCGGTAAATGAAGTCAGCGATGGCGGCCGTGACGCCCTTCTGGTCGGGACAACTGGTGAGGAGAATAGCGGTGTCAGTCACGCTGCACCTGCGAGGCCTGCATACAGGAGCGCCAGACTATCACTCTCATCGCGCGCTCCCCAAACTATTTCATTGCGTTCCGTGCGAGCCCCAAGAGGCACCGCTCACACATCGTTTGTGTCTCGACTCCGTTTCGTGTCAGCCCCGGACCTTCAGTCCGGGGAAGGTGGCCTTCAGGCCACCCGAAAGAAGCCGCTCAATAAATCAAATGGGCTTTAGCCCCTGGGATAGGCTGCGGCTTCAGCTGCAGCCCAAGAGGAACATCAGGTCTGAGGTTGCGGGAAACTTTTCACGCGCCTTGAAGATCCGGAGGCCACCCACCGCGCTGTCATCCCGCCTGCCCTGAGTTCACCGAAGGGACTGCCCGCGCTGTGCGGGGTGAGGGATCTGCTTTTCGCTCTTCAGGGGAGACACTGAGCAGAGCATGCCTTCAGGGCGTGGCTTGAGTCGGGGTCGTCGACTGATCTTTGTGAATCTTCTTTTTAATATCGGGCCAGAATTCCTTGATCACGATAGTGATCGTGTCGTAACCAACCTCTGAGCCCCACACGCTCGCAGTGTTTCCGAGCGTCTGGTCGGAATGTGGGTGATACGTGTACGTGGAAATTCCCGCCGCAATCGCGCTGCCCAGAATTTCTGAAAAGTTGAACGCCTTATGTCCCGAATCGGTGCGCGTGATGAAAATCCGGCTCACGGCATACCAGGTTCGATGCCCAAAACTTCCGTCAGGCATCTGGTAGAAACGCGGATCCGTATGAAACACGGACGGCAGAATCGCCGACGTGAAGAAATTCTCAATTGTTCCGTCGGCGAAAGCGGCTCCATAGCGTTTGGCGTAACCTTCGGCGCCCTGTCCATATCCCGGCTCGCTGTTTTGGGCCTGGCTGATACCGGCTAGAGCCCCGTACCACGGGAACTCGACGTAGTCGAACGAGGAGCGCGCCACCACTTTGAATTTCTGTTTCGAGGTGAGCGGAGGAATCTGGTCCGCATTTGACACCGTTAGAAAGTTAGGCAGCGCGAAGAACAACCGGTCGTTCGACGTGCCCGTCTTCTGCTCCTGAGTTTTCTCTTTCTGTTCCGCGCTCGTCTGTGCGGGCTGCGCCGGAGGATTCGATTGTGGCTGCGCTGGCGGATTCGTTTGCTGCTGGGCCTGCGTTTGCTCTGGCGCGGGCGGCGCTGATTCTTGTGCGCGCACAGGAATCCCGGCGCAAACCGCTACAAGCAAAATAGATGCACACGTGGCAGAAGTCCTCAGACGAGGTCGGCAAATCATAATCGTCAGTATCTCCAATAATCGACGGCTTGAGGCGAAAACTCTTCGCTTTTGGTTCCATGCTTTGATTCAAGGCAGGGCTGAGAGGTTATCCCTAAAGTTGCGAAGAGAACACGGCTCGAGGCAATCCCGTGGATTCACCGGCAGGAAGAAATGGAGTTCGCCGCAGCTTGCATGCGGCTCAGATCAAAGCTGGAAAATCGCGAACAGCGTGCCGCTCGCAGCAAGAGTAGCGGATGCCGGTGCCCTCGAGGTGGAATAGTTCGAAAGCGGCTTGTCGGTGTGGAAGTATTTCTTGTACGCGAAGATCCAGTTGCCCGCAATGTCCTGCTGCGCCGCGGCGAGGCCGACTTCTCCTCCACACACCAGGCGGTGGAGATGGTCCTCTAATTGATCCTTAACATAGGAATTCCACTCCGTGTTGTAGTGCGGTTCGGGCCAAAGATTTCGGATGTCGTCCGAACCCCCAAGGCCCGGCGTAATCAGATAATCCACCTCATAGTCCGCGGCTCGAGCTCCTGCGATTCCATATTCCCGGAAGACATCTTGCTGCAAGCGGTTTGGTACGGCCCTTATTACTTCATCGTGACCCGTTGAGCAGAGGTCCGCAAACGCAAGAGCCCGGGTTGAACCGGGTGTGAGCTTCGGATTGGGAAGCGATGCGGCGTACACATTGCCCGGATTACTGAATTCATGGCCGGTTGCCCGCAGGTACAGAATTCGGCCTCCCAGCCCGATCAGAAGTGCCAGAGCCATGACGTATGCGAAAGCTTTCGGATTCATTCCAAAGCTTAACTGTCGCCATCGACTCCGGTGCGGGATCCGCGCCGCCTCTGCCATTCGCGCCTTCAGAAGCGCGCGCGGCCCGCTAATGGGAGGCGGTTGGGGATCGGTGTCCTGACGGTTTACCCGCACGAAATCGGCAATTGTGGTTTCGATCTCGGCCACGCGAGCCCGGCAGGTCCAGCAGGCGGCAAGATGAGCGCGGACTTGAGCGGCTCGCCGCGTCGGGAGTTCACCGTCGACCGTGCGAAGCAAATCTTGATCCGAGGGGTGAAGGGCTTCCTTTTCCATGGTTCATATCCCCTCTGCACGAATCAATCGTGCGAGTGATCGCGTCAATGACATCGATACGGCGCCGAGAGAAATTTCCAGTACCTCGGCTATTTCCCGATAGCGGAGGCCTTCCGCCCGCAACCGCAGGCAGCACTGGTCCCCCTTCGGAAGGGCATGAAGAACGGTCAGCAGGCGTTGCCGCTTTTGGGTGAACGATGCCTCGTCTTCCGGGTTGGGGGATGGGTCAAACTGATTTTCTGCAATCGCCCAGTCGGATTCCGCCGCCTCGCAGCGTCTGTGATTTGCGTGGCGCTGCTTCAACGCAAGATTATGCGCGACCCGGAAAATCCAACCCCGAAGATTCTGGCGGCCCCCGCTCAGCCGCAGGTGCCGAAAAAGCGCTAGAAACACCTCCTGCGTCACCTCTTCTCCGTCGTGCATCGAAATGCCAAACGACACCACGTAACGGAGAACCGGGCCTCGAAATTGGTCAAAAAGGCCGATTACCTCAGCTTCAATGTCGGAAGGCGCCGCCGAAAACGCAGGAGTACTCCTAGCCTGGAAAGGGATCCCAATCGAAGCCGTCGGAGCGATGGGCATTTGCCTCATTATATATATTCCCTGTCGCTCGCTTCTGTTCAAAGTATTTGTCGATTGTGCTTGAACTCGGCAAAAGGATCGAAAACAGACTGAACAAAACGGCGGGAAACGGAATATTCAACTGAGGACGATAACGACGCCGACACCGGGCCGACTCTTCATGAAGAGATTTGCAGCTCTTTTCCTTTTTTGCGCGTTGCCGCTCTTTGCCCAGAGCAATAGAGGCGAATTGCGCCTCAAAGTAACCGATCCCTCCGGCCTGGGCGTGAAAACAACCGTTCAGATCCTCAGCGAGGCGAACCACTATCGAAATTCTCTAGCGACCACGGATCAGGGCACCCTCGACATACAGCGCCTGCCCTTTGGTATCTATCAGCTGGCAATTACGCAGCGTGGCTTCGTCCCTGTATCCGAGACTGTCGAGATTCGTTCCTCGATTCCCACCGAACATACGATTCGGCTCCAGTTACCGTCGGTGAATCAATCGGTAACCGTCAGCGGAGCCAGCACGCTGATTGACCCCGATCAGGCCGGCTCTGTCAGTCAGATAGGCTCAGATGCCATCGAAAACCGGCTCAGCTCGCTTCCGGGCCGTTCCCTGCAGGACCTAGTGAATTCGCAGCCGGGCTGGCTATACGAAGGCAACGCCGTCCTGCATCCGCGTGGCTCGGAGTATCAGACACAGTTTGTGGTCGATGGAATTCCTCTGACGGATGATCGTTCGCCAAGCTTCGGCCCCGAGATTGAAGCGGACGACGTGCAATCCATGAGCATCTACACGGCCGGCATTCCTGCAGAATATGGCCGAAAGATGGGCGGCGTCATCGAGGTCAACACTCTCCAGGATTCACAGGTAGGTTTTCACGGCCAAGCCGTGCTCTCCGGCGGCAGTTTTGACACTGCAGGTGCTTTCGCGGAGGGACAGTACGTCTGGGGCAAGAATACATTCGGCGCCAGCGCTAGCGGCGACATGACCAGCCACTATCTCAATCCCGTGGTCATCCAGAATTACACTAACGCGGGCACGGTCGGCGACTTCTCGGCTCACTACCAGCGCGACCTGACTCCGAAAGACCGGCTCAGCCTGATCGTGCGCCACGAGCTTTCGCGCTACGAGCTTCCTAACGAACAGGTGCAGGAGGCTGCCGGGCAGCTACAGACGGCGGACAACTTCGAAACGATGGGTATCATTTCTTACCAGCACACGTTTTCGCCCAACGTGGTGGCCGACCTTCGCGGAATGGTGCGCGACAATGCGAACGACTTCTACTCCAACCCGAATTCGACCCCCATCGAAATCTTGCAGCACAATTGGTTTCGCGAGGGATATTTCAACGGCAGCGTGACGATCAGCCATGGCCGTCATGAGATCAAGGCCGGCGTGGAATCGGATAACATCTTTCTGAACGAGAATTTCAACTACAACATCACCGATGACACTCAATACGATCCAAGCACGCCTCTTACTTTCAGCTTCCTGGCGCATCGTCCCGACCTCGAGCAGTCCGCTTACGTGCAGGATATGATTCGCTTGGGCAATTGGACCATCAACGCCGGTCTTCGCTGGGACCACTATCAGTTAATCCTGAACAAGCAAGCGGTAAGCCCGCGCTTCGCGATCTCGCGCTATTTCCCGTCGGCCGATCTCGTGCTGCATTTTTCCTACGACCGTGTGTTCCAGACGCCGTCATTTGAGAATATGCTGCTTTCCAGTTCGACGGCGGCCGCGGGCCTTGACACCATCTCCCTCCAACTGCCCGTCAGGCCGTCCGTGGGTGACTACTACGAAGTGGGGTTAACCAAGGTCTTCTGGAAGAAGTTCAAGCTCGACGCAAACTACTATCGCCGCCTCGTCAACAACTACGCGGATGACGACCAGATCGACAACACGACCATCAGCTATCCCATAGCTTTCGAGAAAGCCGTCATTTACGGCGCCGAAGCGAAACTCGAACTCCCTCCTACCCATGGCTTTTCCGGATTCTTGAGCTATTCCTACCAGGTAGGCAATGCGTGGTTCCCCGTGACGGGCGGTCTGTTCCTGGGTGACGACGCAATCATCCCCTCCTCAGGTCACCTGCCGGATTCACAGGATCAGCGTAACTTCGTTCGCGGCCGCGTTCGCTACCAGTTCACGCCGCGCCTCTGGATCGCCACCGGTATTCAATTTGACACCGGTCTGCCGTTTGACTTTCAATGCCCCGAGGGCGAGACCATTGCCGAATGCGCCGCCGGTGAAGCCCAGATATACGGCCAGCACGTTGTGAACCGCCTGAACCTCGTTCGCGGCCGAATTCATCCCGCCTTCCAAGTAAATGTCTCGGCGGGGGCGGACATCTATAAGAGCGAACGTTTGAAGGTGACCTTGCAAGCTGACGGGGAAAATCTTACCAACGTCGTAAACGTCATCGATTTCGGAGGTCTGTTTTCCGGAAACGCAATCGGCCCCTCGCGCAGCTACGCTCTGCGCCTCCGAGCCGCCTTCTAGAAGCACCTGGGCGGCAGGGTTTTGTGTCAGCCTCGGACCTTCAGTCCGGGGAGCACGGCCTTCAGGCCGTGCGAAAAGCGCGACCCTTTGAAAAATTGGGAGCTTTAGCCCCCGGAGCCACGTTTCCCTTGACGACTCCGTCTTTGGCGCGACGCCTTTCTAATCTCCGCCGTTGTCGGCGACATGCGTCACTTCGTCCGGCTGCTGGATCCATTTCCTGATTTGCGACGCCTTCAATTTCGTTTGCACCACGGTCGCAGTGTTCGGGTCGATGTAGACCACCAGCACACGCAGTTCTTTGTCAGTCGGGTTCGCGTAGACCATCGTCAAGTTGTTATCGTCATTCGACCGTACCCGCACCAGCGGGCGCCACGTGTCCCCGATGGTTGCCTCGATCGACTCCTGCAACGCCTGGTCCGAAATTCCGCGCTCCTTCGGAAGGTTATCGAACACCGCGAGCTTCAGCCCCGACGCTCCCGGAATCCTCGCAACCTTCAGACACACAGTCGCGAATCCAAGGAACGGTATGCGCATGTGATGCACGCCGTATTGCGTTTCGATGGTCCTCACCACGGCGTGGAATTCCGCATCATTGCCGCCGAAGCAGGGAACTGCCAGAGTGATTGCGAGCAACAGCGCCAGCCTCAGAACTCGGCGCCTCACTTCGTTTCTCCCTTCTTACCCGCAGGGTCCTGATCGATCTCCACCTTGGGTATCCCGAACTGGCCGCCGAGGCGCTTGAAATCCTCAGGATTAATCGGCCCAATGATGTCCACAAACGTCAGCTCGGTCGGTTCAGTAGCGATCACCACCAGACCCGTGAATTTTCCATCCTCCTTCTTGAAATACACTTCCACGTTCTGACCTTCGTGCTTGCTGCGCACATTCACGATTCGCGACCACAGCGGCTCTTTGAGCGGCGCCCGCAACGGCGCCACATCGTCCTCGGAATATTCGCCGGCCTTTTCGAATTCGAAGCTGTGCACGTAAATCCCCTTCATATTCGAGATGATCTTCTTGGCCTGCGCCTGGTCCGGGTCCTTCGAATCCAGAAATGCGCCCGCGAATTGCAGCATCGATTGATCCAGCGTCACGTCGATCGCCTTCGAAGCTCTCGCCGACAGTTTCTTCAGCGCCCCTCCGGGATCCCAATCCTGCGCCGCGGCCGGCCATTGAACGGCAAACAGCAACACGATAATAATTCCAATTCGCTTCATGATGCCTCCGGCCCCCTCATTCAGATTGCCTCTCATTGTTGCGGCTGACTCGTGGAATCAAGTTCCTTCAAGCTCTGCTCGGCAATCTGCAGTTTGCTTCCCGTAATTCGCAACGCGAGCATCACCTGGTCCTTGGCTTCTTCGCCGCGCCGCCGTTGCATGTCGCGCTCGTAAATGACGCCGCTCGCGGCCAAGACGACGCACAGCGCGCACGCGGCCGCCCACCGCAGGCCGCCCACGCCGGTCAGGCCCAACCCGAAAACTCCCAGCCACCGCCGGGAACGTACCGGTTTTTCCTCTTCCGCGCGCGCGACCCGTGCGAGCACGCGTTCGGCAAACCCCGCCGGTGGCTCCACGCGTTGCAACGCTTTCTTCAGTTCATCTTCGAAACGGTTCATGCGTTCACTTCTCCCCGTGTCCCAATAGCCTGTTCCATCTTCGCGCGCAACATTGCGTGCGCCCGGTGCAGCGTGCTCTTCACCGTGTTCAACGGAATCCCCATCGTGCTCGCGATCTCTTCGAGTCCCGCTTCTTCCTGGTATCGCAGGATCACCACCATTCGCATTTTCTGCGGCAGTGCCGCCACCATCTGTTGCAAGCGCTTCGACATCATCGGATCGCTGTTCCCAAGGCCATTGTGCCCGGCCGGTTGCGCAGGCTCTGGCAATTGATCCCAGCTCACTTCGGCCGCCGAGCCTTTATTTCGCCGCGCGTAGTCGATCGACCGATGGCACGCCACGCGTCGCAGCCAGAACGTCACGTGCTGCGGCGATTCCAGCGTCGCGAGCCGCTTGAACAACTCCAGAAAAACATCCTGCGCGACCTCTTCCGCCGCCGCTGCGTTATGCAAAAAGTGATACCCAATGCTGAAGACCATCCGCTGGTGCTCGCGAACGAGGTCTTCGAAATCCAATTTGTGAGTTGCCGGCGCCGCAGCAGCGGTCGTCACGTTAGCCTGTCATGTCGCTAGCTTGCCACCCGCTATATACGAGATTTCAGCCCTCTGAGGTTGCAAAAAGAAGAAGAGACTCGGAAACGCGGGTGTCTGCGTGGCAACTCGGTTTTGTGTCAGCCCCGGACCTTTAGTCCGGGGAGGGTGGCCTTCAGGCCACTCGAAAGAAGCCCCACAAATATTTAAAGGGGCTTTTAGCCCCTGAAGCTCCAATTTTCACTTTCTTTGCGAGGTTTCGACTCGGACTGTCACGACGATCCACACATTAGCCAGCCCCCAAAAACAGAAGGCCCGCCTTTCAGCGGGCCTTCGCAGGGAGAAGCTCACGGCCAATGCGCGGATGGCCGAAGAACCTTTCCTTCGAGCGCAGTCTAGTTGAGCCTTTGAAATCAGTCAAGTACGAAACCGAGATTTTGAACGCGGTATTAAGGCGTCTATTTTCTGCTACTTGCGGCAAAAATAGCGAGTTTTCCACCGAGTGTCAATTTTTGTCTGTCGACCCAAGACCGTAGAAGTCCTGTGCATTGATAGGTTTACTGGCCAGCCCTAGCTGCAGAATTTGGAGCTGGTCACTGCGATCGAATACCTTATTCGGAAGCGCTCGCTTCACCACCAGTCTCACGCCGCCGAACGCCAAGCCCGAAACCAGCGCAAACATGCAGATCACCCCGGTCCCAATAATCGTCCCGACGATCATAGTACCGATACTCGGCTGCGTGAACTGAAAGGTCGGCTCGTTCCAGGTCAGCTCCGTGCCGGAATCCACCTGCTTCAGCAGCGCGCCCGCTTCGTTTTGCGAATTCGCTCCTGCGACAAACGCCAGCAGCGTCAGCGAGCGCCTGGCGTACAGCGCCGACGAATTGCCATCCAGTCGCGCATCGCTCTTGGCGTCGCCAACATTCACCACATGGAATGATTGCTGCAACTCCGCGAGCTTCTTCGCCGCCGTTTGCGGCGTCGGAAAATCCACGATCAGCAACGTCACTTCGCGCCGCCCCACACGATAGCGTGCCAGCTCCGCTTCCGCTCCATCCGAGAATCCCAGCGAATTTCCGAGCGCCACCGGAAAGAGCTGATTCAAAGCCGCCGGCCCAAGGAAGTACCTGTCGGATCGGTCAACGAAATCCGTGCGCGGAAGGTGGTCGGTAAGATTGGGCAGCGGACCCGTCTGCGCTTGCGGCGCTACGGTCGCGACCAATGATTTCAGGTCCGAGTCGAGCTTCGGCAGATCGCGGCCTCGCACATCCAGAACCAGGTTTCCGCTCAGCACTAGCGCATGATCCGCCGACATCGCCGAATGCTCCGCCAAATCCGCGCGAGGCATATCCTGCGTCCGCAGGTACGAATACTCGCCGTAAGCGCCGCTCGGATCCTTCATCCGGTACAGCGTCACGTTGAGCGTGTCCGAGCCTTTCGTGTAGCTATCCTGTTCTCCCGACGCGAGTCCATACTCCTGCAGCGCCGCCCAGGCGTCATCCGCCGTTCGCGGCCTTGAGCCGTCTGCGGGAGGCGGCGCGAAAACCAGCGGCGTCCGCTCCAGGCCGCCCTTCGCGCTCACATTCCAGCCCGCAAACGACGACGGCAGAATGGATTGCGCCGCAGCAGGCAGCGCCCCGAGCAAGAAAATCACCAAGAAAATGGTCAGCAAAACAGCCGGCAGAACGGCAGGGTTACGTCGCATGTTCCCTCTGAATCTTCGGATCGACACTAGTCCTTAGATGCCAGAATTCTACTTTGAGTTCCCGATTGTCGCCACTAACACTTCGAATCGCCGTGTAACTTTAGCCCTGGGATTTCTCGACGGCCGGCGCGAAACCGCAAGATCAAATGACTGACACACGGGCAGAAGAATTTCGTTGTGCCGTCGCCACGATTCTTATATAATCGACTAGTCAGACTAGTCTGATACAAAGGCCAATTGATGCCTCCAAACAAAAAGAAAATCCCCAAGAAACAAGCCGCCTCCCAAACCTGGCAGTTGCATACCGCCAAAGCCCGCTTCAGCGAGGTGTTCCGCCGCGCCCGAGAAGAGGGCCCCCAGCTGGTCACCCGACAGGGAAAGGACGCCGTGGTCATCCTGCCTGTGGAAGACTTCCACCAACTCGTCGATCGCGCGCGCGAACCGAAGAGCCTCGTCCGCTTTTTCGCCGAGAGCCCTCTCGTCGGCCTTGATTTGAATCTCGAGCGCGACGCGGATACAGGACGCGACGTCAAGCTGTGAACGGCTTCCTGCTCGACACGAATGTAGTCTCCGAGTTGGTCACCCGGCGCCCCGAGCCAAGCGTCAGCCAGTGGGTGGAAGGCACAGACGAAACTTTGCTTCATTTGAGCGTCTTGACCTTGGGCGAAATTCGCAAAGGAATTGCCGGTCTGCCTCATGCAAAACGCCGCACGGAGCTTGAAAACTGGCTCAACCACGGCCTGCGGAACCGCTTCGCTGGCCGCATTCTTCCGATTGACGCGGACGTGGCCGATCGTTGGGGTCACGTTGCTGCGCAGGCGCGCTCCAGGAATATACCGCTCCCGGTTATTGATGGACTCCTTGCCGCAACCGCTCTGGAGCACAACTTGACGCTCGTCACCCGCAACACCCGAGATGTCGCAGGCGTCGGCGTTTTGATCCTAAATCCTTGGGAAAGACCCTAAGAGCCGATCCGCCCGGATCAAGACTGCGCTCTTGTGACTCTAGGGCCGGCGCCTCAGCTCGTAGGGGCGGGTTTGAACCCCGCCCGCCTCCACCAGGACCCGTGCAAGCAAGAAATCGGGTATACTTCGACGAATTCTTGCCGACATGTCGCGCCACGGGCCGCTAACGCCATGCTGAAGTTGACTCCCCCGCCGAATCTGAAGGATCCCCGCTCCGGTACGGTGAATCTTCGCCCAGGCGGATCGGCTCCGAACTTCGCGCCTCCACGGCATCTACGTTCCGACGGTTTTTTCGCCAATCTCAAATTCGTTCTCACGCACAGGCATCCAAAAACCCCGGCGGACAGCAAAGAAACCACCTTTCGCCAGCACCATTTCCGAGCGAGCTTCATCGACAATCTGTTGGAGCATTTCCGGCCCGCACCCAAACTTACTGGCCAGGCCGTAGCATCGGTGAGGGGAGCAGCTTCGCCGGGAATCAAAATAGAATCCCAGCCGCTTTTTCTATCGCTCCTCATAAATATTCGCGACGCCATCTTTCCACCCAAGCTGCCCCCCTTGCAGCTCACCAGCAAACCAATCGAAGTTCCCGAGATATGGAGTAAGCCCACAAAGCTTAGCGCTGCGAGGGTGGTGTCCGTGATCTTGCACGTGAGCTTTGCCGCTCTCGTGCTCACGTTTGGCTACCACGAAGTCACGAACCTCGATCCCGCCAAGCCTGTGACGACGGTCTTGATTGCCCCTCCCGCGCCCGGTGCCGCAGCTCCGCCCCCTCCAGCTCCAGCAGCCCCTGCGGTCACGCATCGACCGACTTCTATCAAACGGAAATCGTTCTTCGTACAGGGGAAGCTCACCGCTCCGACTTCGGTTCCGAAAGTAGCGAACGCAAAGCCCGCCCCCGACAACCTAAGCGCGCCCGACGTAGGCGTTGACGGCGGCGTTCCGGGAGGCAGTCCTGGCGGAGTCCTCGGAGGAGTCTTGGGCGGGACTCCCGGCGGTATCCCCGGGGGAATTCCCGGAGGAACTGGGGTCGCTCCTGCACCACCGGGCCCCGCAACCACAAAACCAGGAATCGTGCGCGTCGGCGGCGACGTCAAGCGGCCAAAGGTGATCTCTGCGCCGCCGCTGGAATATCCTGCCTTGGCGGAGCGCGCCGGAATTACGGGGGTCGTCGTTCTCGATGCGATCATCGACGAGCACGGCAACGTTGTCAATTTGCGCGTAGTCAGCGGGAATGGCATGCTGATTAACGCGGCGCTCAAGGCCGTGAAACAATGGAAATTCGAGCCCTCGTACCTCAATGGAGTACCTGTTTCGGTCCAGCTCGAGGTCGACGTCTCGTTTCACCCCCCGTCACATTAATCCTCGCGACCAGCACGCGTGGCCAACCTGCGCGTCGACCCCGTCGCCTGGCGATATTCCGGCCTGTTTGAATTACCCCGAGTCGTCAGCGCCACCGGATCAAATCGCCTCTAAATATACCTTGACACGTATATACTGAGTGGAGTATACGAAGGGTATGGAATCTGTATTCGAAATCATTGCCGAGCCCAACCGCCGCGCGATATTGACCCTCCTGGTCTCTTCACAACAGTCGGTTGGCGAAATCGAGCGTCAACTTCGTATGCCGCAGACCACCGTGTCAAAGCACCTGCGAGTCCTGCGAGAGGCCGGTTTCGTGGAATCCACGGTGGACGCTCAGCGCCGTCTCTACCGGCTGAGACCTGAACCACTTCAGGAGGCCGATGCCTGGCTGGCGCCGTTCCGTCGGCTCTGGTCCGCTCACTTGGATGCTCTCGAACGTCACCTCGACCGCATGGATCCATCGACAGAGGAAAGCGCAACACCAACGAAAAGCAAAACAAAGAAAAGACGACGCGGCCCAAACCGCGAACCCCACAGAGGAGAAACGAAATGAAAATCAAAGTGACCACCATACACGTGGACGACCAGGACAAGGCCCTGCTGTTCTATACCGACGTACTCGGCTTCGCCAAGAAGGTCGATTTCAGTCAGGGCCCGTATCGCTGGCTGACTGTGGCCTCGCCCGAGGACCCGAACGGCGTTGAGCTCCAGCTTGCCTTGAACAACAACCCCGCAGCCAAAGCCTATCAGCAGGCGATGTTTCAACAGAGCCAGCCCGCGATCATGTTCTTCACCGACGACGTCAAGGGCGACTACGAGCGCATCAAGGGCCGCGGCGCCGAGTTCACGATGCCGCCCACCGACGTGACCGGCTCGACCATTGCCATGCTGAAGGACACCTGCGGCAACCTCATCCAGCTCACCCAGCTGGCACGCTGGTAGGCAGGGAGAAGATTGATGACCGATCTCGCGCAGTACGAACCAGGTCCGGCCAGTGGGGCGCACATACAAAAGGACGGAGACAAGTGGACGCTCGTTCTCGTCAGAGAACTTCGCCACTCGCGGGAGAAAGTCTGGCAGGCGCTCACCGACCCGGCGCATCTGCGCGAGTGGGCGCCCTTCGACGCCGATGGGAGCCTGGGCACGGCTGGAGCCACGGTGAAGCTCACCACGGTGGGAGCGCCCGTGCCGCGCGTTTCCGAAACAACAGTGACGCGAGCCGACGCCCCGGAGGCGCTTGAGTACAAGTGGGGTGGCTTCGATATGCGGTGGGAACTCGAAGCCTTCAGTGGTGGCACGCGCCTCACGCTGTGGACCAACATCGGCCACCGCTTCATCGCAATGGGCGCTGCCGGGTGGCACATCTGTTTCGATGTTCTGGATCACCTTCTCGCCGGTCAGCCTCTCGGCCGCATGGTTGGCCCCGACGCCATGAAGTACGGCGGTTGGCAGCGGCTGAACGCGGAGTACGCCAAGCAGTTCGGTATCGAATCGCCCAACTGGCCGCCCAATCCAGCTCAAAAGTCGTGAATCGAGGCGGACAGAGTAATGACTTCGTATCGCCGATAAATGAAAGGAGAAATAACCATGAAAGAAGCTACCAAACGTTCGATTTTTCGCTGGATTCACATTATCTTTGGCATTCCGATACTCGGTTACATTTATGATTCACCTTCGGACACTCCAAACTACGCCTTCAGTATTCGGTATATCTTTCTTCCTGTTTTGCTCCTTTCGGGGCTGTGGATGTGGAAGGGCCACGTCGTTCGACGCCTGATTTCGAAGATATCGAAGTTATCGGCCAATAAAACTACTCGCATGAAAACGGGACAAGAATTGGAGGCATGAGATCCAATGAATCCATCCGACCGTAT